>Ga0190313_1000143_pt1 | contig 45766 bp, 41 predicted proteins | sample 4870071011_MG_FD_169989 | JGI IMG/M metagenome (GOLD analysis project Ga0190313, IMG submission 169989) | Hydrothermal vent sediment bacterial communities from Southern Trench, Guaymas Basin, Mexico - 4870-07-10-11_MG | ecosystem: Environmental > Aquatic > Marine > Hydrothermal vents > Sediment ... | reverse complement strand
GCTCATGATTACTTTTTTGCACATTTTCATCTGAGGAATTTCTTGTTTTATTTGGTTTTAATTTGAACGGTGGATAACTTGAATTTTTGCGTGCAATTAAAGAAATCGGTAAGCCCGCGCTAAATTTGATGATTAAACAAACGACGAAATCAGAAAAGCTCAAAAAGCGCAAAAGAGCCGTCAAGAGCGTATTCCAAATCAATGATTGGTACGATAGGTATCTTTGAACATTATTTTGGTATGATATATATCAACGATAAATCTTATTTTTCTTTTATTTACGATATAAGAAGCATCTGAAGTTAAGCATGGTGTTTACTAATGAGTGCAACATTAGCAGAAATTTGGAGACGAGATATCGGCGCAGGCTGTTATACGCCTACATTATCTGACATAAATAAAGATGGAAAGAAGGAAATATTAACACCTGGAAAAGATGGTGTATTATATGTACTTGATACCAATGGAAAAGACTTATGGAACTTAAAGATATCAGCTAGAGGAACTGCTATACGGACTCCAATCGTTGAAGATATTGATAAGGATGGAACACCAGAAATCATAGTTTCAACATTTGAGGGTGCTTTGGTATGCTTAAAAGAGAATAGCGAGCTTTGGAGATACACGCGATTTCGAGCATTACTTGAAGTTCCAACAATTTTCGATATCAATAAAGATGGCTATCCCGAAATCGTTGTAGCAAGTAAAGATCATACATTACGTGCGATACGTAATGATGGAACAGAATTATGGGTAGTTAGATTCGAAGATTGGGTATATCGTCCAGCAGTAGGAGACTTTGATGGTGATGGGGAAGTCGAAATAGTTGCGGGAAGTGCCGATAGAACTTTGAGGTTATTTAATAGTGAAGGCAAAGAATTAGACAGAGTGTCTTTTGGTGCGGGTATATGGGAAGCTATCAGTGTCGATCTAAATAATGACGGAAAAAATGAGATATTAGTTTCTTCTGGAGATGGAACAGTTAGGGTATTTAACGTATCAAATAAGAAACTTAGGCAAATGTGGTCCATTGATTTAGGAAATCCTGTTTTCTCCGGAACAGTTGTTGACATAAATAATGATGGAAAACTAGAGATTGTTGTTTGTGCTATACCAAACACTATTGCAATAATTTCATCGGATGGCAAAATTATGGCTAAGGGTACTGGACCCGCAGGAGATTTCCCTGGTGTTGGTGATGTCGATGGTGATGGAGTGCCAGAAATCATCGTTGGTAGCGCTACTGGCCAATTAGTATGTTATAAGCAACAAGATAGCAATATTCAGCCCATTGTCATTCACAGATTCGGTCGAAGACAATCAGTATATCCTCCATTAATTGCTGACATAAATGGAGATGGAATCGCGGAAATTTTGGTTGGTGTTAGTAATATCGGACTAATTGCTTTTCGTCTTGTGAAATAAATCGCTTTTTCTAAATCTTCTAAAGATCCTCGTTAACTGAAGTATTACTTATAAAAAGCAATTTTCCTCCTTAATAGTGACTATTTCAAAGATTCCACGAACATATTATTAAGTGGAAACATGTTGTTTTAATTAATGATTTTATTTTTAAATCTATCTTTCCTTTTTTACTTTAGTACAATAAAAATACAATAAGTACAATAAAACAATTTTTTCAGCCGGGGCCGTTGTGTAGCCAGGATAGCACGCGCGGCTGCGGACCGCGTGGTCGCGGGTTCAAATCCCGCCGGCCCCATTACTTTTTGTTAATAGAGCTTACCTTCTTAGCAAATTTACATTGTTGGCACACAAATCCTATAACGTTGTCATAATCTTCGTAAATACCATCATATGACACAAAGAGTGATTTGTCATGTTTATCATCCCACTTTTTCATGTTTTTTAGGTTATTTTTTTGTGGAGTTTTTGGCAAAATTCTTTTGATAAGAGGGATTATTTGCTTTAGATTTCCACTTATATATATGTCATCTGGGGGTGCTCCAAGTAAGAAATGCTTAAGTATGTTCATAGAATTTGTATTCCATTTCAAAAATAGAATTTGATAATTTAATCCATGGAACATAACAATACTAATTAGCTTTAATAATTCCTTAATTTCCTTAGCATAGGTAATAGTGTATATACAAATTTTTGATTCATTGTGTTGCACTAAATAAATCCAATTTTCGCATCTAAGAAAACTAAGGTTCCTAACAAAAAGTTCAATAAAATTTGGAATCGTATTCAATGTTCCATGAAAAGCGATTATTGAAAGAAAATACGTATTTGTTCTTGCCTTAATTTTAAGGATCATTGGATACTTAGATATATTACACACACGAAGCGTAGATTTTCTTAAAAAATCGTGAATTATTTTATGTTCTTTTTTAAGAAATTTTACAAGAGGTAATATTAGGCATGTTTCATTTGTTTTCAGTATGACTATTCCATGTGGAAGTTTTTGTCTTATATTCATAAATCCCTCTATTTTCTCATAACAATAACTTATTAAGTAGGCATAAATTTCACTTTCGGCGATGCATCATGGTAAGCAAGATTGCAAAGTGGATGGCAGAGCATCCTTCATCTATTAGAGAAATAATGTCACTTGTAGCAGAATATAAAAAGCATCCCGAAAAGTTTCCACGAGAGCTTATATATCTCGCAGGAGGTTGGCCGCAAGATATGCCACCAAGGATTTTGATTGATAAATTAAAAGAGGTGATAACCAGTGAAGATTTAATAAGAATGTCCGCTAGTTATTCACCAACCATAGGTTATCCTGACTTATTGGAGGCAATAGTACAATATGAAAAAGAAGTCTTTAGTAGAAGTGTAGAACCAGAGGAAATCGTCTTTGGTTTAGGCTCATCTGAACAAACGGGAGCTTTATTTATAAGTCTACTTGATCCGGGTGATGAATTAATTCTAACGGCTCCTGGATACCTTAATTACGAAAGACAAGCACGTTTAGAACTCCTCGGAAATGTTAATATACGTTATTGGAGAGTAATAAAGGATGGCGTATTTTCTCCAGACCTTGATGAGCTTCAGTCATTGATAACAAAGAAGACAAAAGCAGTAGTAATAACAACTCCAGGAAATCCTGACGGACAGGTTTGGACAGATGAGATAATTGATGGATTAAGCGATCTAGCAGAAGAAAAAGACTTTTATATTCTCATTGATGTGGCATATAGAGCATTTATATTTTACGAAAAACCGAAATATTTCTCACGAAAACGAAGGGAAAAAGAAATTTACATATGTACACTCAGTAAGGAACTAAGAATACCGGGGTGGCGAGCATCATACGTACTCTTACCATATGATCTAGCACGATATTTAAACACCATTGAGCAAGCAAGAACCTTAGCACCATGCAGTCTTGTGCAAACAACGCTAATAAAGTTATTTAACGATAAGAATGCATTATCAGAAGTGAAAAAATTCTATGAAGAAGGAACAAAGAAGTATGAAAAAGCAGCGAAACTAACAGTAGATTATCTCAGCAGAATTCCACAACTGAAGATACTTGAACCGCAAGGTGGTTTTTATGTTTTCTTTGATGTATCATATTATGAAAAAAGTTCACGGAAGCTTTGTAACGAACTTCTTCAGAAATACCAAGTAGCATTAACGCCAGGTATTGATTTTAACGGATTCGAAGGATGGATTAGATTATCTTTTGCACCTGTTGTGGAATCTCAGGAGAAACTAATTGAAGGATTGGAAAGAATGATAAAATTCTTCGAAGAAAAACGAAGATAAAAGGGGCGCTTCTTCATGAAATATAGACGAGCATTATTCATAGGGCGATTTCAACCTCTCCATAATGGTCATCTTCATGTTATACAGAGAATTCTGCAGGAAAGCGAAGAGATTATAATTGCAGTAGGTTCTGCACAAGAGAGTTATACTCTTAGAAATCCTCTAACGGTTGGTGAGCGCATAGAGATTATTCATGACGTCCTTAAAATGCTAAATGCAATAGATAGAGCATACATAGTACCTATTCCCGATATAAATGAAAATGCTGTATGGCCTGCACGAGTTATGGAATATTGTCCTAAGTTTGACTGCGTATACTCAGGTAACGAGTTAGTCATAATGCTCTTTGAAAGATTTGGTATCAAGACTGTTCGGATACAACACATTAAAAGGAACTTATATCAAGGAAAAGTAATCAGGGAGCGAATTCTACGAGGTTTAGATTACCGAGACCTTGTACCTGAAATAGTATATAAGAAACTTAAGCAATTTGGATTTGATGAGAGAATTAAGAGATTAGTGGGGATGCAAAATGGATGAAATAAAAACAAGGTTAATTAAACGACCAAACGAATTATATGCTGAATTTCTCATAGAGGGAATCGAGCCACATATAATCAATATGTTTCGTCGTGCAGTTTTAGCATATGTACCAACCCTAGCAATACATGAGGTGATTATCCGTAGAAATACATCTGTTCTTTGGGATGAAGACCTTGCATTAAGACTTGCTTTAATTCCTTTAAAAGTAGATAGAAGAGAGATTGACCTACTTGGAAAATGTGGAAAATTAATTTTAAGCCTAGAAAGAGCAGTTGAATGTAGTGCTAGGCTGAGATTAAGAAAGAGGGGAGAACCAAACAGAATCATAACCGTTTACGCTAGGGATATAGAACCCGTTGACAAAAAAACGGTTAGACCTGTTTATCCAGATATACCAATTGTGAAACTAGGACCAAAACAAGAAATAGACATTGAGATGATTGCAAAAGTCGGACTTGGACGCGATCATGCAAAGTTTCAAGCAGTTTGTACCGTGGGATATAAACCATTACCAATACTTCAAGTCAAGGAAAACTGCAATGGTTGTGGAAAGTGTGTAGAAGCATGTCCCAAAAAAGTTTTGGAACTCAGAAATGGTAAGCCAGTTATAAAAGAAGACAAGAGACTTGAATGTGATTTAGACCGTTTATGTGTGATGCATTGCCCTGTGCAAGCACTCGAAATAATTCCTGACGAAACTAAGTATTTATTTAGAGTTGAAAGCGTAGGTCAATTGTCTTTAGAAGAAATATTCATAGCTGCTGTGAATTCCATGGATCAATTGATGGATTATTTCATGAAAGCATTAACTGAAGCGCTCCAGCAAAGCAAAGGTTAATGGCGAAATCTTTTTATTCTTCGTTCTTCAACATATCTTCCACGCATCTTTATCTCTTTCACGCGTTTTAATACTATGTCAGCGTCAGCATATTCAAGAGAATATCCTTCAATGAAAGCATTCCAGAGTTCTTCATACATATCATAATGAATACTCATTAATGATTTCTCAAAAACAACGAGTTCTGTTCCTTTATCCTCTAAGGTCGTTGAGAAATCACCCAGTCCAAAATCAATTAATACTGGTTTTCCTTTGTATACGATAATATTCGATGTAGTAAGATCCCCATGAATTAAGCCATTTCTATGTAAACGTGCAGTAAATATTCCAACTCTCCTTGCAATTTCTCTCGCCTCAGTTCTAGAAAGCACCTTATTTATAAGCGCATCTCTTAGCAATAGTCCATCGATGAATTCAATTATAAGATATGTGTTTTTTAAACTCACATAAAGAACTGTTGGAGCATATACGCCCGCTTTCTTTGCCGAAGATAAAAGTTTTGCTTCAAGTTTTGTCCGCAGTTGACGCAAACGTAAGTCTAATTCTGGACAACGCCATTTTTTTGGAACACGTAATTTCATTATGGCAGGGCGTGTAATCCATAGACCATAATAAACATGTGCTTCAGCTCCTTTTGCTAGCATTTTCTGGACTTGAAACATCATTACAACACGTGTTTCTCATTTCTCTTAAAAAGAGGGAATAAAGCCAAAATAAAGTCAGCCCTGCGCGGACTCAACATTAGATTCAGTTTTACGCGCGCTCATCATCCAACAAAATTAGATGCAAGGATATTTTTAAAAGGGGGATATATGAAGAATGACGAAGAACTAAAATGTCCAATATGTGGTTCCAAATTGGAGATTTTACGAACATGGCATGAGGGTGTCTTTATAAAAATCGAATTACTCTGTAAATCTTGTAATCGGAGTTTCATAATTTCTGCGAAACCGAAGGAAATTAAGAAGACCCTTGAAACTATAGAGTTGGAAGATTACTTCCTAAAAGAGTTGATGAAAAAGCGAGTGAAAATAGAAGAAATGCCCCCTGATGTCCCAGAACTAATAAAGAAAATAGCCCAAAGTGATCGCGTATTTCTTATTAACTTCTCCAGAGTTGGAGTAGAAGCACCAAAAACTGGAAGTAATGTATCCCCTGAAGTTTTCGTTAAAATGAGTGCTCCATTCGCCTATGCTAAAAGAATTGCTGATGCTTTACGTGCACGAAATATTCTAAGACTATATAAATTTCAAGAAACTGCAATGCGTGAAATTTTAAGTGGAAAAAATGTAGTTATCGAGGCAGCTACAGCCATGGGAAAAACAGAAGCATTTTTTATACCTCTCTTAATTAAAATCTGTAAAGAAAAACCAAAAGAAAAACCGTATGCATTACTAATATATCCAACGAAAGCATTATCTCGGGATCAACTAATCAAACTGTCCTATTATGCAAAAGCCATAGGAGCACGCGTAGCAGTGCTTGATGGAGATACTCCCCCTGAGGAAAGAGCGAAGATATTGAGAAATCCACCAGAATTCATAATGACAAATTTCGATATGATTCATTGGCATCTAGCAAAGAGAACACCAATTGGAAATTTATTCAGAAGGGCACGGATAATAGTAATAGACGAATTTCATGAATATTGCGGCGCATTTGGAACCCATGCGTATTGGATATTAAAGAGACTTAAAAGGCAGAAAAAAATTCAAATAATTCTTTCATCAGCAACAATAAAAAACTCCTTAGAGTTTGCGGAACGGTTCCTCGATGAAAAGGTAATTCTAGTAAAAGAGGAAGGACGGAAAACTCCAATTTATATTTTCTTTCTGTATCCATGGCAACTTTCAATTCATCGCATAGCCGCAGAAATAGCAAAGGAAAGCGTGTTATCTAAACTTAAGTGCTTGATTTTCTTCAATACAAGGCGTTCTGCAGAATATGCTTATTGGTTGTATCGTTACACATTTGGAACATTGAGTGACCGCGCAGCAGTGCATCGAGCAGGTATTTCAAGAAAAATTAGAAGAATAATTGAGGAAAAATTTAGAAGCGGTGAAATACTTACTATTTTTTCAACACCAACACTTGAATTAGGAATTGATATTGGTGATGTGAATCTTGTTGTATCTGAAATAGCTCCTGTTGATCGATTTCTACAAAGAATTGGTCGTTCAGGAAGACGAGAAAAACCAGGAGTAGGAATTCTTCTTCTTCGTGCGGATGATCCAATTAGCGAATATTATGCATTAAATCCCCGAGATTACTTTGAAGATTTGGCTATGAGATATATCGAGCCAAGAAACCCATACATAGCTAAGCAACATGTATATTTAATGGCATACGAGCAGCCGTTAAGTGAGGAAGAAATAAAGACCCTCAGAATTCCCTATGAAATTATACGAGAACTCATGAAAGAGGGCGCGCTTGTAAAGTTTCTGAACTATTATCACGCAAATGAGAGAGTCTTTGATAATTATTTCAAAACAAGTATTCGTGGAAGTGGAGATGTCATAGAAGTGATTTGGAAGGACAAAAAGATTGACGAAAGAGATATTATAATTGGATTAAGAGAACTCTATCCTGGTGCAATTTATTTCAATAGAGGAATGAAATTTATTGTTAAGAAACTCGATTTGGAAAATAGAAAAGCATATGTGGAACTAGCTCCAAGGGATCTAGAACCATATTATACAAAACCGCTTTTTGAATCAATAGCAATACCAATTGAAGAAGAAACTTATCAAAAAAGAGAACTTCTTGGAACCGTAGTTTGGTATGGACGATTACGAATGACACTAATAGTAAATGGATATATCATGTTAAGGGAAGGTGAAAAAAAGCCTGTAGGAGTATTTCCAATAGAGCCACCAATTACCTATGAATATGACACACATGGTATTGTTTTTAAAGCACCGCAGGTGGATTACGGAGATTGGGAAAAAACAGCAGGAGCTTATCATGCTCTAGAACATGTCTTAATTGAAGGTACGACAATGATTACTGGTGCAGCAAGTGAGGATTTGGGGGGTATTAGCTTCGGAACAACTGGAATTATATGTATTCACGATGCCTTAAAAGGAGGTAATGGAGTATCTTACCTACTTTTCAAACGATTTGAAAAAGCAGTTGAAAGAGCATGCAAATTATTGCGCAGATATGCTGGTACGAGCGTTGAGAAAGCAAATAAAGCAGTGTATTCCTGGCATTGTGGAAATAATAATCGGCCATTATATCAACGTGGAGCATTAGAATTACTCGAAAGAATGCTTCGAGCAGAGCCAACTCCTCATGCCGATAAAGCACTAATAATGCTCAAAGTTATTGGCAAAGGCATAGTTTAGATTTCTAATTTCCAAGACTCTAAGTAACGCTTTTGCTCCTCAGTTAACTCATCAATTTCCACTCCGAGTGTTTTCAATTTAAGTTTTGCTACCAACTCATCAATTTCCCTAGGAACGCGATATAATTGTTTCTTAAGTTTTCCTTTATTTTTAATTAACCACTCCACAGAGAGAGCCTGTAAACTAAATGAAAGATCCATGACCTCAACTGGATGGCCTTGTCCACAAACTAAGTTCACCAAACGACCTTTTCCGAGCAAATACAACTTTTTTCCGTTTTTCAGAGTAAATTCTTCGATTAAGTAGTCATTATAAGGTAATCCAAAATAACGTAATTTTCTTTTCTTGATGGAAATACTCTCAAGATCTGATATCCATACTTCAACGTTAAAATGGCCTGCATTTGCAAATATGCATCCATCTTTAGCAGCTAAAAAGTGTTCTTTTCTAACAACTTTGATATTTCCAGTAGCAGTTATCACAAAATCTGCATGCTTAACGGCATCAATTAAGCGCATTACACGAAAACCATCCATAATTGCCTCACATGCACGAATTGGATCAACTTCACACACAATCACATTAGCTCCCATTCCCCTAGCTTTAAACGCAATTCCTCTTCCACACCATCCATAACCACATACAACAACAGTCTTACCTGATAGACACAAGTTAGTTGCATTCATAATTCCAAAGATTGTTGATTCGCCTGTTCCATAACGATTATCAAATAAATATTTCATACGTGCTTCATTAACTAGCACGACCGGGTATTTTAAAATTCCCTCCTTTTGCATCGCAAATAAGCGTTTTACTCCCGTTGTTGTTTCTTCCGTTCCTCCTATTATGTCCTTTGCCAATTCAGGAAGTTCCGCATGTACCAAGTAGTGAGTGTCGCCGCCATCATCAATGATTATGTCTGGTTCGATATCTAGTGCGCGCCTAATTGATTCCCAATATTCCTCTTCCGACATACCTCTTTTTGCATAAACACGAGCATATTTTCTGAGAGCTTCGGCAACATCATCTTGTGTTGTTTCAGGATTACATGCGGCAACAGATACTTTAGCTCCACCTGCAACAAGAGTTTTAATTAATGCTGCCGTTTTTGCCTCGACATGAAGTGTTGCTGTTATTTTTATTCCTTTCAGAGGTTTTTCTTTTTCCCAACGTTTTCTTATTTCAGCTAGAATTTTCATCCAGTTTTCTGCCCACTCTATTTTCTGAAGTCCTTTCTCCATTAAATCTTCATTCACATTCATGCACCGAAAATGAAGTAGCCTTTTTAAAAAAGAATTTCTGATGAATTTTTGGTGCAAAGTGTGAAGAAATACGACGTAATAATCGTTGGGTGTGGTCCAGCAGGAATCTTTACAGCAATCGAATTAATTAAACATGCAAAAGATAAGTTCAAAATTTTGATGATTGACAAGGGTGCAGATATAGAAGAAAGGAAGAAAACGAGAGATTACTTGTGTGGTTGGGGAGGGGCTGGTGCATTTGCGGACGGCAAGGTTAATCTTACTCATGAAATTGGTGGTTGGCTTAATGATATTCTAGCGGAGAGGGAACTCAAAAAACTTATTATGTATGTGGACAAAATATGGCAAGAATTAGCACCAGAATCGATTGTCTATATGCCAGATGATGATGCTGTGGCAGAATTAAAAATGAGAGCGCGACGAGCCCATTTAAAATTAATCTCTTATCCCACACGTCATATTGGTACAGACAAAACGGCACAAGCATTATTTCGTGCAAAGAAGATGCTAGAACCTTATGTTGAAATAAAATTGAAAACAGAGGTCAAACGAATACTGGTTGAAGACAATAAGGTTACGGGTATTGAACTTAGTGATGGAGAAAAGATACATGGAAGATATGTGGTAGTTGCTCCAGGGCGTTCTGGTGCTAAATGGTTTGTATCAGAGGTTAGAAGATTAGGGATTCCATTAAGAATAAATCCTGTAGACATAGGAGTTCGTGTAGAGGTTTTGTCAGATGTTTTGGCGGAACTAACGGATATCCAGTATGAACCAAAATTAATTTATTACTCAAAGACTTTCGATGATAAAGTGAGAACTTTCTGCGTAAATCCATACGGATTTGTGGTTAAGGAAAGATACGAAGACATAGTTACTGTCAATGGACATAGTTATCAGAATAAAAAGAGTGATAATACAAATTTTGCAATTCTGGTTACTTCTTACTTCACATGGCCGTTTAAAGATCCAATTGAATACGGAAAATCAATAGCAAGATTAGCGAACTTGCTCTCTGGCGGTAGCGTATTAGTACAAAGACTTGGAGACTTATTAAGGGGGAGAAGAAGCACGCCAGAAAGAATAAGCAGAAGTGCTGTGGAGCCAACACTTACAGATGCAATTCCAGGGGATATATCTTATGCATTACCACATCGAATTCTGACTGATATTCTTGAAATGCTTGAAGCTCTCAATAAAATAGCACCTGGTGTTTATTCTGATCATACCTTACTTTATGCTGTTGAAGTTAAGTTTTACTCCGCACGAGTTGATGTCACAACCGAACTTGAAGCAAAAGGTATTAGAAACTTATTTGCAATCGGTGATGGTGCTGGAATTACGAGAAGTCTAGCACAAGCAAGTGCTTCAGGAGTAATTGCAGCCCGAGCTATTCTGAGGAGAGAAGGATTACTAAAAGAATCTCTCTTATTTTAATCTCAAGCATGAGCAATTATTTGTGATTAGGTAGTAAACTTGAATTATTAGGGAGATAGGTATAAACAACGCGAACTTGTATTAACTTTATGTAAGACATACTCTTTTTCTTTTTTGGTGGCAGTAATGAATGAATACAAACAGACTGCAGTCGCATCAAAGGATTTTGAAGAAATGGTTAAGAGAGCAGTGGAAGAATTAAAACCATTCTTTCAACCAAAATCGATTGCGGTAATTGGTGCATCACGTAAAAAAAATCACCCCGGCCAAGTTGTGTTTAAGCAGCTTCTTGAATACCATCGCAAGGGACTACTTAAAGCAAAAGTTTATGGAGTGAATATTAAAGGTGGTGAATTATTTGGCGAGAAATTATATAAAAGAATTACAGACATTCCTGATGATGTCGACCTCGCAGTAATAATAATACCTGCAAGATTTGTACCACAAGCAATGGAGGATTGTGGGAAAAAGAAAGTCAGATGTGCTATTATTATATCTGCAGGTTTTAGTGAAATAGGTAACACTGAATTAGAAGAAGAAGTAAAAAGGATAGCGGAAAAGTATAATATCAGAGTCATGGGTCCAAATTGCCTTGGTGTTTATGACGCTATATCTTACGTCGACACGTTGTTTGTTCCTCAATTTAAGCAACTTGAAGGTAAAGATGTACTATCGCTTCCAAGACCTAAATTAGGCCCAATTCTTTTCTATTCACAATCTGGAGCACTAGGAGCAGCGGTTCTTGATTACATGTATGGTGAAGAAATAGGGATTTCCAAGTTCGTATCCGTTGGAAATAAAATGGATATAGACGAAGTCGATACTCTTCTTTGGGCCAAAGAAGATCCACATGTACGAGTAGTAATGATGTACATTGAAGGACTCAAAGCAGAACGAGCTAGATTATTTGTGGAGGTAGCTAGAGAATTCGTTAAACACAAGCCCCTAGTCATACTAAAGGGTGGAAAAGGTGGTGCAGCAGCTGCAAGAGCGGTTATGTCGCACACGGCATCAATGGCAGGAGCATGGCGCGTTTATGAAGCTGCTTTTAAGCAAATTGGTGCGATAATAGCGGATGATTTACTAAAGATGTTAGATGCAGCTAAAGCATTAGCATTTCAACCACCTGCTGCTGGAAAAAGAATAGCAATTGTCACAAATGGGGGTGGTGCGGGAGTTCTGGCTACAGACGCTGCTGAAGCAATAGGATTAGAGGTTCCAGCGCCATCAGAAAAGGTTTTAAATGAATTTAGAAAAGCTCAAGAAGAAAAATTAATCGTTGAATTTGCAACATTTTCAAATCCATTTGATTTAACAGGATCAGCAACAGATGACTCATATTTGGCAGCAATAGACATTGTAATGAAATCCCCTGAATTTGATGCAGTGTTAGTAATTGGTTTGCATCATGTCCCAACGCTCTCTGATAAATTCGTTGATAAAATTTGCAAGCTGATTAGAAAATACAAAAAACCCGTTGTAGCTGTGGACATCGGCGGTGCTGAGTATGCAAAATATGTAAGGGCTAGATTTGATGACTATGGAATTCCTGCATTTCCTACTCCAGAACGTGGGATATATGCTTTATGGTCTCTCGTTAAGTACGGTCAAACGTTAAAGAAGCTAGGTGTATTTGACGAATATATCAAGAAATGGAAGCATGTTGAAGTTAGACAATAATTTTTGGAGCTTTTATTGTTTTCTGTGTTTTACTCTCTCATGATTAAATCGCTTAAGATTTCCTTTCCTCTCAATGTTGCTACGCGTCTTATTACTTTTCTTCCAGAGCTATCAACTATAATAATTTCCGCGGTAATTTGCTTATTCTCACTTTCTTTGGGGTTAACCCAGAGAGACTGCCGAAATGCAACTACGACTATATTATTTGGTAAATTTGAAATATCAACAACGTAAGTTTTTCCTCCGCTTTTATCTTCTTTTACATCGATTCCTTGAGAAATGTTAGTATGCCATGACTTAATTAGTGCACAAAGTTTCGCGAATTCTTGTATGAAATCACTCAATTTAGGGATATTGAATACGCCTTCAATGTAGGTATTTAACTCTTTTAATTTTTCTTTTGGTATAACTGCAATGCTAGAGTAATTTCGTTTGTCCAGCTTTTCAAGGAATATTAACTTCGAACTCACTTTATTCCCCGTATTTCTATTTAAAGAAGTTAAAAAAAGGATATATTTAAACGCAATTAGCGAATGTTGTAGAGTTTTTCTAGCTCTTTTTCTTACATATAGGGGAGAATCAGGAATGATTATAGGCGAGCTTCCACTAATTGGTGTAGTAGGGAAACCAAACTCGGGAAAGACTACTTTCTGGAATTCGGCAACGGGCGGTAATGCAAAAACATCACCAATACCGTTTACAACAATTGAGCCAAACGAGGGAGTAGCATTCGTTACACGGCCGTGCATTGAAAAGGAATTTAATGTAACTTGTAATCCGCGATCAGGTTTGTGCATAGAGGGAATCCGACATATTCCAATAAAATTACTTGATGTTGCGGGACTTGTTCCTGATGCATGGAAAGGAAGAGGGCTTGGTAATCAATTTCTTGATCATTTGCGTCAAGCAGAGGTATTACTACATATTATTGATGCATCGGGTAGATTTGACGCAGATGGAAATGATTTAGGACGTGTTGGTGCATGGGATCCTATAAAGGATGTTAAATTTCTTGAAAATGAAATTTCGAGATGGTTATGGCAAATCATTAAACGAGATTGGGAGCGATTATCACGCAGAGTTGAAGCGGAAAAAAGAGACTTGGTTGAGGTATTAGCTACAAGGCTCTCTGGTTTAGCAGTAACTGAGGAACACATAAAAAAGGCAATAGAGCTTACTGATTTAAATCCAGAAAAACCTACTTCATGGTCCGATGACGATCTATTGAGATTTGCGATTAATTTAAGAAAAGTTCGTATGCCAATAGTTATTGTCGCGAATAAGGTAGATATACCAAAAGCTAGAGAAAATGTTGATCGAATGAGAGAGGCAGGTATAGAATGTATTCCTGCATCAGCACTTGCTGAGTTAATTTTGATTAAATTAACTGAAAAAGGTGCAATAAAATATATTCGCGGATCGAATTCTTTTGAGGTTCTCAATCCGAATTTATTATCAAGTAAGGAGAAGAAAGCGTTAGAAATGATTGAAGAAATCTTAGATATTTATGGTTCCACGGGAGTACAAAAAGCAATCAATACCGCAGTATTTGATGTAGCAAAGATGATTGTCGTTTATCCCGTAGCTGATGAAAAGAATTTAACTGATAAACAAGGGCGTGTGCTTCCTGATGCAATATTAGTTCGACAAGGAACAACACTTGAAGAGTTTGCTGGGATGATTCACTCAGATTTTGCAAAAACGTTGTTATATGGAATCGATGCAAGAACGAAAAGAAAATTATCCAAGAACTACGTTCTCAAAGACAATGACGTGATTCGTCTTGTTGTGGCCGCTCGCTAGATTTTAATATTTTTAACAAAATCTTTTATTTTCAAGTCTATTTTGAGAAGACGGGAGAAAAAATGGCAAGAATTAGAACAAAACCAATAAAGATTGCAGCACGTGTTATTGTTGCGAATTATTGGGAGTACTTGCAGGAGCTGTATGATAAACTAGAAACAGTAGCGGAAGTTGACAGGAAACTTGCTGGTGATTTAAAGTGGGAGTTTCTTAAGAAGCTTGTGGATATTGTTGCGGAAACACCGAGTAAGAGAATTCGCAATAGAATTGCTGGTTATATTGTTCGTATTATGCACCAAATATTGGATCTTGAGCGTATTTCAATAGATGAACTAAAACAAAAGTATGGACCATTAATTGGTCGTTCAATCGGGAGAGCGATGTCACCCGCAGAAGTAAAATCTGCAGAAGTTGAGGAAGAGGAAGAAGAAACAGAAGAAGGCGAAGAAGAAAAGACGCAAGAATAGTTGCAAATGTATTTTTAAACAAAAATTTGGAATTAATCATTGAATGTTTGGGGTCATACTAAAAATTCTTTAAGTCTTCTTTGGTATTTCGGATTCTGGTAGTGGCTCAATATCATCACGTGTAACTTCAACTGGAAAACCAGGTAAATCAGAAAGCTCAACTAGTACTCTCTTCTTTTCTATAGAAACAATCCTACCTTTCTTTCCACGAAAAACACCGCCAGTGATTTTAACCCATACGCCTGGTTCTAATTTGATTTCTTTTGCTACTTCAGGTTTTCTAATTAACAGTTTATCAAGAAACTGTTTTGCTTCTTGTAGTGGTAGTGGTGAATAAGAAAGTAAAACGGTATACGGAAAGCCACGTATTGCATCAATGACATCTCGATAATCATCAGCTTCGACGAATACGACTCGGTCTTGGTCCCTCAGTATCCATGCTGATCTTATCTTTAATCCTTTAACTCGGATTCTCTCTTTTATGAGAAATAAGAGTTGTATTTCACGTCCTCTCTGTGTTTGAACAACAAAAATCTTGGGATACTCGATCTCCTTTTCAAGTTCTTTTTCTTCGTGGAATTCTGACTGATTATTTTCCTCAGCAATCACATTCATCGCCTATTTTTAGTATGCTGGAATAATAGCATCAACAATCATTTTAATTAAAAATCCCAAGCCTCCAAGAATAACTATACCAATTACAGCAAGTAATACTAAACGTGCAATATCGCTACGTGGAGGTATTCCCACATACTTCATTAGCATTTGTATCTTCTTGATAAATTCATCAAGTTTCGCTCCTAAAGATTTTTCGCTCATACTTCTCACTTCTTTCTCAAAAAGAGAAAATTTCATTTATCACTTCTTTTTTAAGTGTCGCAATAAAAGAAATATAATCGTGTTGCTTTTTGAGAACTTTAAAGATACCTCCTGCCTCTCTAACAATGAGTGAGCCCGCTAATACGTCAATAATTCGTATTTTGGATCCAAAGCTTATAGTTGCAAGCAGTCGACCTGCTGCAGTATATGCAAGTGCTAAGGCTATTGAACCGAGGTGGCGTAACGCACCAATTTTTTTCAACAAACCAAGGAACTTGAAATCATCTTTAGTCATCGTAACGTCAATAGCGGAATATCCAAGTATTGGAGTAAGATATGGTATTCTTCTGACTTTATTTGTCGTTATTAAGTATGCACCTTTATTCTTTTCCGCAATAAAACATTCATGTAAAATTGGACTCCAAATAATTCCAATTTTAACGTTATTTATGTTGATCTCTCCAGGGTATAAAAGAGCAATAGAAATACACCAAAAAGGAATTCCAAAAAAGCAATTTCTTGAGCCATCCACAGGATCTACCACGATTACACCATTTCTGGAATTTCCTCCCCAAAAACCTTTTTCCTCGCCAAATATTGCATGATTTGGAAAATAAGTCCGTAGATGTTTCACAAGTGTCGTTTCAATTAATAGATCAAATTCATGGGTAGGTTGGCCAAATGGATTTTTGCCAACAATTGTTCTTTTCAGGGTAAATTCAATTATTTTTGTAGATACTAGTGTTAAAATTTCCTTAATTGCTGTTATCTCCCTAGAGATTTCTGGAATGTTATTTAGCTCTGGAAATGTATGAATTTTTTATCCCTTATAATCTTGGTGCTAACAAGAATGTTAACCGTGCGCCTCCGGGAAGTGAGAAGTCTAACTGCAGTGGCATTTGCTTACTATATTGTATCGTGAGGCTTTCGGCTACCTTTGCAGCACGAGCGAACTTGGTTAGAAAATCAACAGAATAACGAGCAGAGGATGTTTCCTCGATGTTAAATTCAACTACATCACCACTTTCTCTAAGATTAACGGAATACTCATATGTACCGCCAGTTTCAGAGACTGCGCGGAAAATTAAAAGCTCTTGATCTTTATCTGCTACAATTTCTAATTCCTCGCCCACAACCTTTGCATCTCGCATCATATCAGCGAAGAATGTTGGAGGCGAGAATACAACTCTAACTTTATAAGCAAGTTCTTTAAGTGGAATGCGCTCCTCTGGGATGTCCAAAATCGGCAAATTAAATGCCCTTTGTGCTGCCTCAGTTCCTCTAAAGAAAGCAACAGTAAAGTACGCTTTTTCTCCTTCCCTTTTTAATAAAAACTTGATACTATCTTTTGCTTTTCCTCGGGCCATGACTCGTTTAAAATCAGCGAAATTAACTCCTATTTTTAATCTTTCCTCTTCGGCGTTGTAGTTCCATCTAGCAAATGCATCAGAAGGGAAATCAAGGTACACAAGAGAAACACGTGAATCATCCATTGCCAAAAGTTCTAATTTTTCATTTGTAGCAATGAAATTTCCCTCAGAAATAATCCCAGCGATTACTGCAGCAAGTTCTTTCCATATTTTTGCTGAGTCATGAATGGCTTCCCAAAGAATGGTTGCCATTCTTTTATCACCATACTTTTAAAAGTTAATTTTATTGTTTAAAGCATCTTAAAACAAAAGAAGATTAAACATGGGTAAAATATTCCCAGAATAGATTTTAACTTTGATTTTTCCTTTCATGGATTAAGTTCATTAGTTTTTTCAATATGAATTCTCTCTCAACTGAGAGAACATATTCAAGTGTTTTAATTAAATCCAAATCTTGCGGAAGAAATTGGACACAAATAGAATAAACAAAGCTTGTTTCTCCGCCTCTAGTCTCTCCAAAAATTCTGATGATTCGTCCTTTTTGTCGTTCAAAAATTGCTGCATTTCCTGTATAAACCAAAATTCTTTTTTCGTTTTCTCTAAATGGATGCTCGCATATTATGTAATTTGTCAAGGTTTCCTTGATCTTAGCAAAAAATTGAACTAACTGCCTTTTTTGTTTTTTCAATAAATCTAAAACTTCTTCATAAGTATGAAAAACGCATCCATTTACTTTCTCTCGAGCCAAAGTCTACTTACCTTCTTGCCGAACTTTACTCTTACTATCCAAAGAACTATGAAACACATAATATACGCTACAATCCAGAGCCCCCCGCCGTATTGTTCAAGAAAACTAAGCACTAATGTTGGACGTTTTTCAACTTCAAGCTTGATGAAGAAAATAACAAGATTGTCTTGCTCACGAAATATTGTAACATTGTATTCTCCAGCTTTGTCAGCATACATTGAAATAATGTATGTGTGGTTTTGAGTTTCCCTTACGAGTGTACTAATTGTGTGAGAACCATAGCTAATATTTGCACCTAAAATAAGACCACTGAGTGTTCTGTTTGTTTCATTACAGACAATATTAAGTAGTAGGATAATTGCAGAATTCTCCATGGGTTTTTGGGGTAAAATGACATAGTTTTTAACAGTAGGTACACCAGATATTTCAATTGTAATGTTTTCTGTTGTATTAATCTTAACAAATTTGTGCAAATGAGTTGCATTTAACCAGAATTCGATTGTATAATTGCCTATTGGTATATTTGGATTCACGGTATCATTGGTAACATATATTGAATCATTCCAAAAATACCTAAATATTTGCAATGTTTCATTGCCATTAATGATTTTGACCATGAAACTCGCATTAATTAATATTGCATTTGATCTATTTGATACTATCAGAAATGATACATTTAAGCGCTCGCCTATGAACGTCTCTCCTATATTGAGCTCCTTAAAGGTTAGATCCTTTACTGAAACATTAAACTTGAAGAGATATGGTTCCGTTGTTGTTACTGTAACGTTGGGATCAAACGTAAGATAGATTACTATTCGTGTATATCCATAGAGCGGTAACCATGTGGGTAGTTGTATTGTAGCAGATATCCTATCGTTATTAACTATTACTGAGCCGTTTCCGTATGTTGAGTTATTAACTGGATAATATGTTATGTTAAACCATCTAATGTTAGCCGCCATTCCACAAATTTCTAGTTTCATTGCCTCATTTAGGGGCACCGGACTGTCAGTACTACTGTATCTTAAGGTAAAATTAAAAGTCATAATTTCCCCGATGCAGTAATCCGATTTGTTTCCCGATACTGTAAAATTAAGCAAATCAGTTAGTATCACATACTCTTTTCTTCGAGTATGATTGCATCCCCAGCTGTCATTCACGTAGCTCTCTACTTTAAGAAGACCTAATGCTACATTTTCTGAGGCTTTCCATGTATATGTGACGCTTCCATTAGTATCATTTAAACTGAATTTTGCAAAGTTCAATACCTTCCTAGAATATTCGCGAATAATTCTGATTATGATGTAACTTTCTCGAGGTACACTACCGTTGTTATAAGTAACATCCACATGTATTGTGAGATTTGCTCCTGGGTTTAATTTCCTTGTAGAAATACTTAATGTCATTTTATATCCGATTCTCAAGATGTCTGTTTTGTTAATCACAATAAATGGAGTCAGTGGATATGAAAAGTTTACAAATATTATGAGGGTAAAACCTCCAAAACCAATCTCTTGTGGTTTTAGTTCAATTTTATAATATCCAAGATGTTCGATATAAGAGCATTGTCCAGAAATTTTGAAAGTTTTATTCTTGATAAGATAATAGACGGTTGCAAAATCTAAATCCTCATTTAAGACAGAAACATTTACATCAAGATAGGCTGTCGAGACATCTATTGGTACTTGCAAATCACTCAAAATTTTAATCGATGTATACTTCGTAATAATGCCCAAGCTATGAGCGCCAAGAAGAATGAAGAACATATCGTATAAGTCTGCTTTTGGTCCACCTGGATACTTCTGTATTTTTGTTGAAAGATTTACGCACCTAGACAGGAATATCTCAGCATTTTTGGATATGTTTTCATCAAGATAGTCAATCTCCTTAAGTAAACTAATAGCCAGCCCTGTTTCTCTCGCTGTAGGTATTTCTCCTTCTCCGAAACCCCCAATGAATTTTGTTTGATTTCTATCGTACTTTAAGGATAAAATAAAGTGCTTAATTTCTTCGCGTATAGCATTACTAATACTGTGATTAAGCAGTCGTATTAAATTTACGGCCATATATGTTTGTTGAAGTTTCATTATACCAGAACGTGGGTCATAAAATGCTCCATTATGGTAAAATTTCATTATTGAATTGATTATCTCGTCACGGTATTCTAAGATAAGACTTTCATTTAACACATACAATGCGTTTATAACTATGATGATATCCGGCATCGTTAAGTTAAATGTATCATTTCCTGAAATGAAACTAACCATGGAATTGTAAAGTCTTTTGTAGGTTTCTGTTTTATTAAACTCAGAAAAAGTCACATTCGTCATTTTCATAATTAGTACTCCGTAACCTGTTGAAAGTATGTTTGGTTCGCCCCCTAACCAATCCCTGAACATAAACGTTGAATTATCGTATAAATATTCGAGAAATGCTGAGAGATTTTCCTTGATGATTTCAAGATTTCCCGTGAGCATTAATGAGAGAATTCCATAAAATGTTGCATTAATTAGGGGTTCACCTTTAATCCTTTGAGCAAAACCACCAGGAGGTGATATAAATTTGGAGATATTGCCCACTAAAGCACGAATATGAGTAGCGTTTATCGAGAATTTTTCTGTGTTTGTAATGGTATTTTCCCCGTCCATGTTTGAGATGATTTCTTTAGGATTTCTTTTTCCTATATTTCGGGAAAAAATATTGGAAAAAGTGCTAACTGAAGGCAGATTAAGACAGCATGATGCGATGATTATTATTAACAGTAATGTGACTAAAGTTCTCATTTAAGCCCCCTTAATCTTACACTATAAGCTAATTATTAGTGAGAAGAATGATAATTGAAAAAGAAAAAATTAAAGAGAAAATTGGAAGATACGCCGCAATTAATTTTATAGAAGATGATATGATTGTCGGTGTAGGTTCGGGTACAACGGTTAGATATTTTATTGAAGCATTGGCAAATCGTATCAAAGAGGGACTAAAAATAACATGTGTGGCGACATCATTAGATACATCTCTTAGACTTAAGCAAAGAAGAATACCCGTAATACCCCTTAATTATGTTGATGAAATAGATATTGCAATCGATGGTGCAGATTCTGTTTTAACACAAACACGAGTTTTGATCAAAGGAGGTGGTGGAGCACATTTTTTGGAGAAAATCGTAGACTATGCAGCAAAAAGACTAATCATAATTGTAGATGAAACAAAATTAAATAGGACATTTCCTGTACCTGCAGATGTATATCCACCAGCATTAAATATAGTAATGAGAAAGATCAAGGAAATCGGGGGCGCACCTAAATTGCGGAAGGTAAAAGGGAAATTGCCCCCATGTATTAGTGATACTGGCAATATAGTAATCGATATTGATTTCCCTATGGAGATGATAACCAAGAAACTTGAGAAAGAGTTAAATGCTATTCCAGGAATTATAGAAAATGGGATTTTTTCACGCTCATGTAGAATTATTGTTGGAAAGCTTACAGGAGAAATTGAGGAAATAAATTTATGAATGGTATGATAGATGAAAACGAAAATTTTTTGTGTAATCGGAGAGGATGCAGCTAAAATAGCATTATTACTGACAAATATGATTGTCAGGTATAATTTTGCAATATTTCCATCTGGAGAAGAATGGAAATATTTTTCAGCACTTGAGCAATTTGCTAAGGGCACATTGAATGGTATTCCTTCTGGTTTCAGTATACGAATTTTGTTGCCGTTTCAACAACATCAAATTATTTTTTTCATAATTCATTTACCGGCATTTCTAACGCAAACTCTTCTATATAATACTGATGCTTTTTTGCTGTGTCTTCCAGAAAACATGCAGGATGCTATAAAGTTCATTGATGATTTCATTAGAGTTGCAGCTATTCGTATGTTTCCCTTCTTCTGGAGACGACGTGTTCTAAAACCAGTTCTTATTTTCAGTAGGAAAAGTATTAACATATACCACTTTACAAAATTTTTCAAAAATATTCACACGATTAATATCTCTCAAGCAAAGTTAGATTTTTCTGGAATTTTTGATGAAAAAACCCACAGCATCTTAGCAGTAGCTTTACAATGGCTTGGTTATGTAACTAACTTGAGAATTCATCTACCAGTTTAAGATTCTAGTGGACGGGGCGGGATTCGAACCCGCGGCCTCCGACCTGCAAAGTCGGCGTGCTACCACTACACCACCCGTCCATCATTAAAGTTAAAAACCAAAAACTTAAGAAGTTTATGTGTGAAATATTACAACATTGCTTCTGGTTGCCTGGACATCAGAGTTTGTAATTCTGAATAGGAAAATAACAGATGATTTAACATTAGAAACAAACTTTTAATGTTATGATGTTTTTTATATTCTGAAATGAAGAGATACCGGTCCTCTGATAAGTGATGAAGCGCTGGAGCTCTGATTTCTCAGATTCTCTTAAAAATTACTGTTGCTTTTTTGTCTTGTATTTCAAGTAATGCTAATGATGAAATACCAGTAAGCCATCCACAGACTTCACCAGGATTGATAGCGATGGCATATTTCTCTAAATCGGTCTGTATTCGAAATTCTTCACTCTTCTTTAACTCTGCTAGAACATTAAGTGTTTTTATGTTCTTTTGATTGCGGTCATATTCTTTGAAACAAGGCTCATGCGTGTGTCCAAAAAGAATGATGTTAGCGGTTTCTGTTAGTAGGTATCCATCTATCATAGTTAGTGTGATGTCTTTCGTTTTTATACCATGAAGAAGCACTATGGTTAGATCATCAATTTTAGTAATTACTGGCTGTTTTTCTAGTGTGAAACGTTGTGGATTTATTTTCCTTAATATTGTCAACACATCACCCTCGTTATTTCCCCAAACGCCTTTGCAGGTAATTTTTAAATTTTCGAAAATGCTATTCAAGCGTCCTGCAGCAAAAGGAGATACAAGATCGCCTAAGAAGAATACATGATCTGGTTTGATTTCTTTCAATATTTGAAAGATTTTATCAAACTTATCCAGCCTATCATGCGTATCCGAAAAGAGCAAGATTTTCATACTTAATTCACCCAGGGAATGATAAAATAAGCAATGATATAATTAAAAATCCTATTGTAATCCAGAACCAGTCATTTGCGATATCGATTTCTTTCTTAGCTTGCAGGTAACTGAATGTGTCCTTTTCAGTAAGTTTTAATCTCTTTGCCTCTTCTGCTACTTTCTCTCGGAGCTCCCTTGAAAGAATCTCACACTTAAACCTTAGAAAGAGGAGAAAAATTGCATAGAAGAAGCAGATAAACATGAGTGAGGTGTATTTATTCCAGAATGTGCCCGCAACGAACCAATAAATTAAATAAATCAATGAGAATATTATTGAAAGAATAGAAGCAAGACCCAAATTTTTTTCTAGTGCTGTTTTTCCACGAATTATATACAAAATTAAATCTCTTACTGCTCGAAGTGGAATCTTGAATTTGGAAGACATTTTGATACCCCTAGTTCTTAAAAATGCTATTTTAACATTGAACATCAATTTTGCGAATCTCTGAACTCAACTTAGAAGTGTTTTAACTCTAAGAGAACTGTAATCTAGAAGTTGTTGAAGCTAAAGAAAAAGAGATCTAATGAAAGGCTATCTCTTTCGCAGGAAGCGAAAAACAAGTAATAGTATCGCGATTGGAAGAAGGATGATCCAAGCGATACCAAGTCCATTGGTTGGATCGAGTGGCATATTATCTAAAGAATCGGGTATGCCGTCAAAATCACTATCTGGATTTAAGGGGTCTGTTCCTAATGTGACTTCAGTTCCATCTGTGAGTCCATCTCCATCACTATCCCGGTTTAGAGGGTCTGTTCCTAATGCGACCTCAACTCCATCTGATAAATTGTCATCATCAGTATCAGGATTCCACGGATCTGTACCATGCCTATATTCTTCGCAATTACTTAGTCCATCGTTATCAACATCAACAAAAGTATCGTTTGCGTCCAAAGGATCAAGATTATGTTCTACTTCCCATCCATCGGGAATTCCATCTCCATCAGTATCCTTGTCTAGTGGATCGGTCTTATATTTGAATTCCATTGAGTTATTTAATCCATCATAGTCATTATCTAATGTAGCATCATGAGGATCAAGCGGATTTAATCCGTAGCGGTACTCCCATCCATCGATCATGGTATCATTATCCGTATCATTATTAAACGGATCTGTTCCCAGGAAGCATTCCAATTTGTTTATTAACTCATCTGTATCATTATCAAATGTTGCATCTATAGGGTTTGATGCATTAAAGCCGTGTTGAACTTCATATAAATCATTCATTCCATCGAAATCAGTATCGGGATTAAATGGATCTGCTTTGTATTTAAATTCCATAGAATTGTTAAGTCCATCATTATCAGGATCGAGTCCTCCATCTGATGCATTAAGAGGATTATAGTTATGTTCAATTTCCCATCTATCTGGCATCCAGTCATCATCACTATCGGGATCATATGGGATTGTATGATAGACAAATAATTCTTGCCAATCAGTTAAACCATCACAATCTGTGTCATTTGAAATTGGAGAGGTTTTATTTAACCACTCGTTTACATTTGTAATGTTGTCATTATCATAATCGCTTGATGCATCAGATGCATTCAAAGGATCAAGTCCATACATAGCTTCCCATCCATCTGGCATAAGATCGTTGTCAGTATCTTTATTGGTCACGTTGGTATGAAGCAAGAATATTTCGGTATAATCATTAGCATAGTCATCATCGAGGTCAGAGTCATAAGGCAAACAAGAATAAACATTTTCTTCCTTATCTAATAAACCATCTCCATCTAAGTCAGAGACTGATGTTGTTCGTAAATTCTTACAGTCATGAAATCCCAAGGGCCAATCTCCTTTCGTGTTGGTCATATCAATTATTTGTACTCCCTGGGGGCTAACAGCTAGAATTTCTGACGATCCATCATGATTTACGTCACCCGCTAGTAACAAGGTTTGATTAATCAGTCCGTTAACTTTTACGATCGTGTTTACGTTAACAATATATATCGTTCCATTACGAAGCCCGAATGCTAAATCGAGTATTCCATCATTGGAGTAATCTAATGCTATCAAATTTGTTGAAATATCGTCAATGCATAGACCTGGAATGGAGATATTCTTTATTATAGTGCCATTTTGAGAAAAGAAAACATAACTACTATTGTTAATCTCAGCAATTACTGCGATGGAGTCAATGTTGGTGCTCAAAAAGTTACCTGAAATGATGGTCTTCAGAAATCCATTTACGTTGGATATATTAACCATTCTTACTGAGATTGGGTCAATACTCTTCTCACGGATGTCAAAGACTACTATTGATAATGTGCGATCATGATAGTAAAGTGTAGCAAGATCGTAGGAGATACTATTAGATGTAAAATTACCAACAACGATTTCTGAATGGAACTTAAAGCCCCATGGTGTACTCATTCTTATGTATTCATTCTTTCTGTAGGCAATGAGCACATTTGAGTTATTTTCAGAGAAAACTAAATGATATGTTCTATTTGTATCAAAATCATAATCCCAAATAATAAAACCATAAGTTGGAAATTCTACTAGATCCTCAATCCATTCAACACCTTTCCAAGAGACAATGCCGATAAATGGTTTCTGGCTCGAATTAATCGAAAAGATTACATCAATTCTTCCATCATAATCAAAGTCAAATGCGCACATTTGAAGTACGGGTTTTCTTCCAATGAATCCCTTATAAACAACAGATCCATCATCATTAAGTACGACAATGGATCCATTTTTAAGTGCAATTGCAATTTCTTGTTTTCCATCTCCATCAAAGTCGGCACTAATTGGGATTACACTTTGAGGTCTAGCTGAAATATTAAACAAAACTTCAAAATGTGTTTGGTTAATGGCCTTTAAAAGAATCAGTGAATTTTGTGTAGAGATGAATATTTCCCATACATTATCATGATCGACATCAATAAGTGCTGCAGAAATTGCATTTTCTGTTATATTCTTCAACATACTCCATTGAAAATCGCATGGTACGACAAAACCCCTCTTAAGAGGACTCCCCGCGCTACCTATACCTACATATTTGGGAGCTAATACGGAAATTGGTGAAAGCAGAATGACTAGAACAATTACCAATAATACTGTTTGTTTCATCTTTGCATCCCTTTGCTCTCAATTTAATTAGTTATGTAAATCTTGCAATGAAACAAATAAAAAAGATTTTTCATTTAATTTTCTCAGAATAATAGACTAAGCGGGGGTGCCCGAGCGGTCAAAGGGGCTGGACATCAAAATGAGCCAAACTTAGGATCCAGTGGTGTAGGCCTGCGCGGGTTCAAATCCCGCCCCCCGCACTAAATAAACGCCGGGGTAGCGCAGTCTGGTAGCGCGTGGGCCTCGTATCCCTCGCGAGTAAGCCCAAGGTCGCGGGTTCAAATCCCGCCCCCGGCTTTATTTTCTCCGAAGAGTTTTATAATCTTTCTTCTTACTTCACTTGACGAGGAGAGAGCACTATTAAATTTTGGAAATCTCAAGACTTCTACGAGTAGTCCGTGTTTTTTACACCATTCCTTTAATTTTCTTTCATCAATTTGTTGATCGTAACCGAGAATTACGATATTTGGTTTTAATGTAAGTAGTATTTCAAACAAGGATTTATTATCTAATTCATAACCCAAAACAGCCTTGTCTACGTATTTTATGGCCGAAACTATCTCTAATCTCTCCTTCTCATTGAAGATGGGTTCTCTCTTTTTGAGTTTTCGTATTGTAGAATCTCTTGCAATAATAACGATTAGTTCACTGTTTGGAAATTTCTCTTTTATAGCACGCAAGAATCTTATGTGTCCACAGTGTATTATATCAAAAGCACCCGCAACTACTATTCGTATCTTGTGCATCTTAATCTCACTCTCAATAATAATCTGAGAGAAAGTAAAACATGTTTAGAATTCTTTGGATAATATAATGGAAAGATGTATTTGTGATTTTCATGGAAAAACCAATTAGGTGTCCAAATTGTAGAAATTTGGTACCTAGCGGCTACTTTATGTGTCCATATTGTGGAACAGATCTTAGACTAATAATTAGACTTCGTATGAGACTACGTTTAAAGATGAAAGATATTATAAAACGTATGCGCGATGTGGTTATGAAACCAAAAAGTACTATGCAGGAAATTGTTGCAGTTCCAGATTATTTAGGACCAAGTCTTATAACTTTAGTCTTAGCGCTATTTCTTTCAATAAGGTATGTAATTATCTCCACCAGTCTTGGCCTAATTGTTGGTCTTTACCCATTCCTAGTGATTCTCTTCTTAAATGTGTTAATAGCTATGTCAATTTGGTTCATTATCTCAGCAATAATTAATTGGATTTTTAGATTGTTTGGCGGAACACAAACATTTGATCAAACTGCAGCGGCAATAGGTTACTCCTTGGTACCAATAGTTTTTGGTGTTTTCTTAGGTACTCTTACTCTAATAGGCAATCCAATGAGCGGAGGTATAGCAATTGCGATACTTATTCCATTTGTTATATGGAGCGTAATATTATGTTCGATAGCACTCTACTACGCGTCTAATCTTCCACTAATCACTTGTGTTCTAGCAAGCATATTAGTTTTTTTAATCTTGGCATTCTTCTTTTTTGTTATATCGTGAACTAATCTTTATTTGGGAATTTTGGGTGTTTTACTTGCTTCAACTAAGGCGCGTACCTTGGACTGAAAAGTATAGACCAAGAAGTCTATCAGAGGTTTATTTACCTAGTTACATTAGAAACAGGATCCTTTCGTGGTGGCGTGCATGGAAAATATGGTGGGTCATGTTTATTGAAACGAGGAAAGCATACAACAAATGGTTAGAATTCTTCAAAGAATCAGAAGGCAGGACATTCTGGAATAGATACAAAACTCGTTGGAAGAACTTCTTTTTGAGAGAATTCGAAACAAGATTTGGACTTGCTGCAAGGGGAATTCCCAAATCACATTATGAGCTATTTGAGAGTAAGGGTCGTTACGTAGGTATTGAATTTAAAGCGGGTGCAAAACAGAAGATTATTCAAGAATTAAAAGAAATGTGGAGGCTTTTTCTTCAAAACGTAAAATCAAAAGTGAAACCACCAGAGATTCCTTATAATATACCACCATTTTATCCCGCTTTATTTGTTGGTCCTCCTGGAACGGGGAAAACAACAACAGCCATGTGTATTGCTAATGATGAGGGTATTGAATATGTTGAATTTAATGCATCAGATACTCGTACATGGCGATATGTTCGGGAAATTATTCAAGCGGCATCTAAATCTGGTGGTTTTATAGTTACCGAGGATAAACCACCACGTATTATACTTATCGATGAAGTAGATGGTATGAGTGGCACGTTTGATAGAGGGGGTTTCTCAGCATTGATTAGTATGATTGACGAAGCGAGGGTTCCTATAATTTTTGCAGCAAATGACATGTCGGATTCTCGTGTGCGTTTTCTTATGACTAAGTGTATAACGGTTTTCTTTGATAGACCTAAGCCAGAAGATGTGAGAAATTTCATTAGGCATTTTGCTACACGGGCTAATATTCAAGTTCCCCAAGATGTCATAGAAAGATTAATTTGGGCTCCGGATTATCGTAGTATCGTTGAAGCACTAGAAACCTGGTATTACACGGGAGGACTTCCATCCCTTGAACGTGCACAAATGATAGGTATTCATGATGCTGTGCGTTTTGCATTTTCATTCAAAAGTCATAAGCCTGATGGAAGTATTGATCTTGATAAAACAATAATTCGTGCCAAGATGTATCTTTCTGGAACAGATATGGATCCTTGGGAAATACTTTTATGGGTCTGGGAAAATGCAACAAAATTCGTAGATTTAAGTAATATTGGCAAGTTTTACATGGAGTTAGCTCACGCGGACTATCAATATAAGAAAGGAATGCTGAGTCAAAATTGGAGAGTTGCCTACAAGATTCTTGATATAATCGCATACGCTATGGCAAAATACGGAAGAGAGGAGAGGAATATATGGAAACTGAGAAGAATTAAAATCGAGAAACCAACTATTCGTGAGGAATTATCAAAATTATACAAGCTTCTCTATGGAGAAGAAGAAACCGAAGCACGTGCTGTGACAGAAACTGAAGAAGAGGAAGAAGAGGAAACAGAAGCTAAAGAGGAGCGAGAGGAGGTTGCAATAGAAGAGGTGAAACCTCCAAGTGGTATTGCAGCTTTCCTTTGGACTTATGCACGTGCTACGCATATTTCGCGCAAGGAGGCACTTCGTGAACTTCGTTTCCTAAAACTTTTCGCCGAGAATAATCCAGAGGCATTTGGAAGATTTGCTGCTCAAATTCATGCATCACGTGATTCAGTGTCTGCATTTCTTAGTCATTTCAAAATTAAATCATCACTGATATCACGTGCACTTAAAGCTTATGATGAAGAAGCTGCAAAATTGGCTGCGAAATCACTAGCGGCAATGCCAATTTTGATTACTCCCGTAGAAGCAGCAAAAGAAGAGAAGAAGGAAGTTAAAAAGGAAGCAAAAGAAAAAGTATCAAAAGAAGAAAAGAAACAGCAGTCCTTGATGGAATTCCTAACTTAAAAATCAAAATTGAAAGAAGAAAACATTTTATTTGCCACCAAATTTTCGCGTTTTCCTTATTTCTTTTGGACCCCAAAGTTTTCTTCTCTTTTCAAAGGTAAAGCCTAATTTTTCCTCAAGAATGTGTCTTGCAAGCATCTTTATTTTCCTAAGCTCTTCTCTTTTCTCAACAGTCAATTTATCAAGTATGTCCAAGGTTCTGGGTAACTCATGTTTATTAACAATCTCCGTAGGAATTTTATCTACAGTTTTATCGAGCATTTCAAGGGTTCTCAATTTTAGCCTAAGGTTCTTTTCTTTTCTTAATATTTCCTTCGAAATTATATCCAGATAGTTATCAGCGAATCTAGCATTCTTATCAATAATTTTTTCAATTAGTTCAATTGCAGCAATTTTAACGGGGATTGCTTCGTCTCTTAGACGTTTCCTGAGAATTGTCCTTAATTCGTTCTCATCTATTTTGCCAAGTTCATACATTTTTGATAAAGTTCGTAAACATGCAACTCGAACAGCGAAATCTCTATGTTTGATATTCTTGAAAATTGCATCTTTCAGGGCATGCAACATTTTCTCATCTAATTTGTCTATATTATCAGCAAATATCTCAAGAATTTTCTCTTTTATTGGTCCAACTGCATCAGAATTTAGCGTATTTAAGAATTCTTCCACGTGTTTTACAAAGAAATCAGCATCATATTTTGCAATTTTCTTCGCTAGCTCCAATGCGGCTATTCTTACATCATTATTTTCATCTTTAATAGCACGTGTGTAAGCATCATAGATGAACTCTTCAAGTATATCCTCTGTAAGAAGTTCACCAAGGCCTCTCAGAGCGATAGCACGTACATTAGGAGAAGGATCCTTGACTTTCTCTTTAATAACTAATAGTACGCGTGAAGCTAAATTCTTCTTCACTTTTGAGAATTCGATACAAGAGTGTAAACTTGCTGCACGGACAGCCCAATCTTCGTCATTCACGAGCTCAATAAATTGATCAAAGTACTTATCAATTAAAGATACATTTCGGAGTGCTTCCTTTCTAAGCTTTTGAATTGCTTTTCGCCTTCGAGAAGCTTTAGGTGATCTTAGCCACATTTCAAGCATATCCAGCCGCATCAGATTCACCTTGATTAACAAACAATATGTTCAGATAAATAAAATGCTTTTGATTTTATGCCTTTGCTCTCTTTTTAAGTAACGTAAGTAGTTCTTGTATTCTTTGCTTGCTTATTTTTCTAAAGAGGATGAATGGCCTCCCTTGCTCAACAAATTGTTCAAGAATTACTTTAATGTACGAAGAGTCGAAAACTTTGTCTATGTCCGACAAATGCGGTTTTTGTTCTAATTGTAAGATTTCTGATAATTTCCTAGCACTATGTGGAAGTATCGGATCAATAAGTATATTAAGTGCTAATATGAATGCAAAACACGTAAAGAGTACATCGTGAGCAGTCTTTGTTGATAAGTTTCGCCATGGTTCCGTTTTACCAAGAAGCTCATTACCGAAACTTGCGAGGGCAACAATTTTCTCAGCGGCCTTATCAAACTGATTTGTGTGATATAATTGTAAAGTATCATTTATGATGGCTTGTGCTTTGCTTATAGCATCAGCAATAAGTGTGCCACTTCTTATATTTCCTCGCTTGATTAAAGAAAGAACTCTATGAATGAAATTTCCAATCGTTGCAATCAGTACATTATTGACTTTTTCTTCTAAAGTTCTAAATGAAAAATCTCCATCAGAAAGAGATTCTGGGGTCGTCGTCGTCCAGTACCATCTAAGGTATTCTGGATCGAAAAAGGAGAAGAACTCGTCGAGAAGAATATACCATTTTCTACTTTTGCTCATTTTTTTACCCTCAAGCGTAGCAAATCCTCTAACTCTAACCTCATTTGGAAGAGCGAATTCTGCGGCTATAAGCATACCAGGCCAAAAAATCAGATGATGATAAATGATATCTTTTCCGATGAAATGAACTATGTATCCTTTTCCTTCAATCCATACTTTCCTCCAGTTTTTCCCCAAGGATTCAAGCAATTCTTTGGTGAATGAGACATATCCAATAGGTGCATCAAACCAAACATAAAATACGAGATCTTTTTCTCCAGGAATTGGAACACCCCAATTAATACTTCGGGAAATGTCCCAGTCCTTAAGTCCTTCTTTAATCCAATTTAATGCATACTTTTTAGCTCCTTCTGTTACCTTAGCAGATTCTAACCATTTCTTAACAGGATCTGAGAGTTCAGACAGTCTGAAGAAAATATGGTTAAGTTCTTTTATTTCTAAGTCCGTATTTCCACAAATTCCACATCGCGGATCCTTTAATTGAAGGGGGGTGTACGTTCTTCCACAAACTTCACAATAATCTCCATACTGATTTTCCGCCCCACAATAGGGACATGTGCCTCGAACTAAACGGTCTGGAAGCACCATTTTACAATTCGGACAATAAAGACTCTGTACCTTTTCTTTGTAAGTATACCCATTTTTCCTGATTCTTTCATAAAATTCTTGAGTCATTTTGTAATGATTTGGATTAAATGTTTTACTATAAATATCAAAATGGATTAGCGCATCTTCCAACTGTTGTTTAATTATGTTATGATAATATTCAACGATGTCCTCGGGCTTCTTTTGTTCTTGTATTGCACGTACTAAAATTGGAGTACCATGACAGTCACTACCACATACGTAAAATGCCGTATAACCCTTGCTTTTAAGATATCGAGTGTAAATGTCCGCTGGAAGATACGTTGAACGCAAGTGTCCTACATGCAGTTTTGCATTACAATAAGGCAATGCAGCCGTTACAATAAACATTTTTTCTTCAACTAAACTTTTTCTATTTTCGAAGGGCACCACCATTTTTTCTGACTTTTGAGAAAAAAGTTTTCTCTTTTTAAATTTTTAAGAATGAGCAAATAGCATCTTTCTATGTATTGTATTAAAAATTCTGATGTAATGATGCGGTATAATTGCTCTAGTTTAATACATGTCTCTTAGTAGTTTGTATTTTTTTATTTTTACTGAATAGAATTGTGATGTAAATGCATACGGAACATGTAACTCGAATTCCGCTTACTGAATTAGAGGCCAAAAAACTCCTAGAAAAATACGGAATACCTTTCCCAAAAAGAGGTATAGCAAAATCACGTGAAGATGCGATAAAGATTGCTAAAGAAGTTGGTTTTCCATGTGTCTTCAAAATATTATCCCCCGATATCATCCACAAGACTGATGTTGGTGGCGTTATTTTGAACATTAATAGCGAGGAGGAAGCAGCAAAAGCATGGGATACAATAATGGAAAATGTCAGGAAGAAAGCACCCAATGCACGAATTGAGGGAATCTTGATAGAGGAAATGATAAAGGGCGGCTACGAAATCATAATTGGAGGACTTCGTGATCCTATTTTTGGCCCTGTTGTCATGTTTGGTGGTCTTGGTGGAATTTACACGGAGCTTTTCGAAGATGTTTCGTTTAGACTTGCCCCCATTGATGAAAGAGAAGCAGATGAAATGATAAGGGAAACGAAGGGATACAAAATTCTAACTGGTTATCGTGGGATGCCACCTGCAAATTTAGATTTGATCAAAAGGATACTCGTTACAGTATCTAAGATTATGGTTGATATTCCAGAAATACTAGAACTTGATCTTAATCCAGTTAGGGCGTTTCCAGATCGCGTTGTAGTTTTAGATGCAAAAATCATTTGCTCAAAGAAAATAAGTGTGTAATGGTGATCTTTTGAGAAAAATTTTTTTCCTAATACTTTTCGCGTGGATTTTTCTAGTATTCATAATTCCATTAAGTGGTTGGGTTACAATTCGCTATACTGAGGACACTATACTGGGCAGTTTCTTGCGCGTTTTTGTTCCGGGTATAGTCTTTGTAGTATTCATTTTGATTTGGTGGCGACTAGTACTTATAATAACGAAATCAGAAATTCTCAATTTTCGCAAGAGATATCCAACGGCTGTAAAACAGATAGAATCTCTTGAACGCAAGGGAATACAAAAATAGCTCCTGCTTTGAGTAATTCTTCTTTTGTACCGCGACCACTCAACACGCCAATTGGTATACAACCAGCTTTTCTTGCAGCAACTATATCATATGGTAAATCGCCAATAACCACGCAGTTATTCGGATTCACATTAAGAACCTTACATATTTTTAGTATTCCTTCTGGGTTCGGTTTTGGCCAGAGAACATCGTCCCTAGAAACGATTATATCAAAATATTGAATCAACGAGATTTTTTCCAGTACTTTAATGATAAATTCTCTACTATTTGATGAAAAAATTGCTGTCTTTAACGACATTTTCTTAATAGTCTTCAGGAAATGGCTTATGTTCTTTGTTGGAGTTATTGGATACTTAATCCCTTCCATTTCAAATTTGGTTATTATATCATAAACGGATTTTCTAACTCTAAAGAATTCACTTTGTGAAGAACATGCACGAAGCAAACATGATGTAATATCAGCAAGGAAAGAACTACGGCGTTTAAGTATAATGCCCATTTTCCTTAGAAACTCATAAACCGCTCTCTTCATGCCGTTCCAGTCAATTTTGGGTGGATTAATTACAGTCCCGTCGAAATCAAGAATAATTGCCTTAATTAGCTTAAGTGAATCTGGAAGCTTTATTATTGCTGGCATTATTACTCGACCTAATCAATCTAAGAAGGTTCATTCCATGCTTTTTCAATAATTTGTAAAATGCATTCAAAGGAAATCCAACAATAGCAAAAAAGTCACCATGAATTTCTTCAACAAAAAGTCCGGCTAAATCTTGAATTCCATAGCCTCCGGCTTTATCCAGTGGTTCGCCTGTCGCAATATAGTCTAATATTTCCGCATCAGATAATTCCATAAATTTGACGAGACTTCGAACAATTACATAGTCCCAAATCTTTTTTTCAGTGTCATAAATGACAATAGAGGTATAAACTTCATGTGTTTTTCCAGAGAGCATTTTTAAAAACTTAAACGCATTATCCTTGTTTCGAGGTTTTCCAAGGATCTTTCCATCAACTACTACAACAGTATCTGCACTCACTATTAGTGCATTTGCTTTAACTTTATCTAGAATGCTATTAATCTTAGCTTTAGCATTCATCAAGACAGTCTTTTCTGGCGTATTAAAGATTTTTTCTTTTGCTTTTGGTTTTATAACCTCAAAGGGAATACCCAAGTTTCTCAGAAGCTCTATCCGTCGTGGAGATGATGATGCTAATACGATTTTCTTTCTGGCCATTTTGTACTTACCAATAAATTCTTTCTTGTTTAAAGTTAAATTTAGCTAGTGTTAAAACTATTTCAAAAAGGTGTGGTAGTTTGGAATGTCAAAAGTTAGAGTATATCTAACGGATACTCTAACTGGAGAAAAAGTTGAATTAAAGCCCGTTGAGCCAGGTAAAGTAAAAATTTACTTCTGTGGTCCTACAGTTTACGATCATTGCCATATTGGTCATGCAAAAGCCTATATCCAGTGTGATTTTCTTATTAGGTTTCTCAAATACATCGGTTACGAAGTTAAATACGTTAGGAATGTGACAGATATAGACGACAAAATAATAAAAAGAGCCCAAAGAGAGGGCAAAACACCATTTGAGATCGCATACAAATTTTATCGTGAATTTGCTGACGTTGAACGAGAATTGAAATTAATTCCACCTGATGTAGAACCATTTGCAACAGCACATATTCCCGACATAATTCAATTAATACAGACATTAATTGACAAAGGATACGCGTATATTGGAAAAACAGCAGTATGGTTTCATGTTCCAAAATTCAAGGATTATGGTAAGCTTTCCAAAATAAAGCTAAAGGATCTTGTTGCTGGAGCGAGAATTGAGCCAGCACCAGATAAAAAACATCCAGCAGATTTTGCGTTATGGAAGTTTCAAAAACCGGGTGAACCAGCATGGCCATCCCCATGGGGCCCTGGTAGACCTGGTTGGCACATTGAATGTTCGGCCATGGTTTTGAAGCATTTAGGCGAAACGATTGATATTCATGGTGGGGGTGCAGACTTAATATTTCCACATCATGAGAATGAAATTGCTCAAAGTGAAGCGGCTACAGGAAAACCATTTGCAAATATATGGTTCCATGTAGGTCTCTTACAGATTAAGAAAGAGAAGATGTCAAAGAGCCTTGGCAATATTATTTCGGTTAAGGAAGTTCTGAAGAGGTATGATGCAGAAACTATTCGATATGCATATGCAACAACACATTATAGGAAACCATTAGAGTTTTCCTGGGATCTATTGGATCAAGCAGAAAAATCACTAAATGGCTTATATTCAGTATTATTTGAGCTGGAAATAAATGCCTCAAAAGCTAGACATGGAGAGATTCGGAAGGAGATTAAAGAAGCTCTAGAATTCTTTAAGAATAAGTTTATAAATGCGATGGCGGATGACCTAAATACACCTAAAGCTCTCTCAGTTTTACATGAAATGGCTAATTATGCTAGAAAGAATATGAATAACTTCAATGCCAAAGAAATGAGAGAATTCGCTAAGCTTTTTAGGGAACTTGGATGGGTTCTTGGTATTCTTCAGCAGTCTCTCGAGGAAAGAATTCAAGAATTTAAGAGGAGAGGAAAGATAGTTGATTTTGTTCCATCAGGGTATATTCAACATGAGATTGCAGGCAAATTTACTGAAAGATTAATTAAATTAATTGTGGATGTTCGCTCAGAGTTAAGAAAACGGAAAATGTATGACATTGCCGATAAGATTCGTGATGAACTAAGAAATATGGGAATAGTTCTTGAGGATACGAAAGAAGGAACACGATGGAAAATAACGAAAATGTAGGTGAGAAAAATGCTAGGAGGTCTTAAAAAAGCTTTTGAAAGATTTGCTAAAACAATTGCAGAAAAAGAACTCACTGAAAAAGATTTGGAGAATGCTTGCTGGACGCTTACACTTGAATTAATATCTAATGATGTAGCTCCGAAGGTGGCTGAAGAGATCGTTGAACACATAAAGAGGAAACTTATTGGTATTCGTGTAAAAAGATTTACCAGCGTGAAAAAGATACTACGTGATGCACTAAAGGAGTATTTAGAGAATTTGCTTAAAACTCCCGCACCGGATTTGGTAGAGTTAGCGCTAGAAAGAAAAAAGGAGAATCAAAAGAGGATAAAAGAGGGAAAGGCGTGGATACCATTGCGATTGCTCTTTTTAGGACCAAATGGTCATGGTAAAACTACGACGATAGCAAAACTTGCTTGGATGTTTAAGAAAAGAGGATTTTCTGTTGTTCTAGCATGTTCTGATACGTTTCGTGCTGGGGCGATAGAACAATTAGAAACACATGCAAAGAGATTGAAGGTGGCATTTATTAAGAGACCTTATGGCGCAGATCCAGCAAGCGTGGCATACGATGCGGTGGCTCATGCATCATCAAAACGTAAGGATGTGGTATTGATAGACACAGCTGGAAGATTAGGTGGAAATATAGATTTGATGGAGGAGATGAGAAAAATAGTACGAGTCATAAAACCTGATTTAAAAATTCTTGTAGTTGATGCACTGGGCGGAAATGAATTAGCAGAGCAAGCAAGACTTTTTAACGAACAAGTAGGCATTGATGGAAGTGTTCTTACAAAGGTTGATGCAGATCCTAAGGGTGGTGCTATAATTACTGTACTTTATGCTACACGAAAACCAATATTCTACATAGGAACGGGTCAGAAATATGATGATTTAGAACCATTTAACCCCGAAAGGTACTTATCATGGATTTTTGGGTAACGTTTTTCTTTAAAATCTTTTAAGCAATATTGAAATTATCTTTATGGCGAATGCCGGGGTTGCCGAGTGGTAAGGCGCCGGCCTGCTAAGCCGGTGGCGTTACGCCTCGCGGGTTCGAATCCCGCCCCCGGCATCAAATATAATAACTAGATGGAACCATAAATAATCATTTTTTCAGTTAGAGGTGTTTTCTACGTTTCGTTTTTATTTTAATGATTCTTTTCTTTTTGAAAAATAGGGTATGAAGCATAAGAATGTAATAGAATGGGCGGGTAGTCTAGTGGTAGGACGCCGCGCTCACAACGCGGAGGTCGGCGGTTCGATTCCGCCCCCGCCCACTAATCCTTTTTCAAGAAACCTTGTTATGCCTTAGTAGAAATAAATAGGTTTCTGTTAGACTAGCTTTGATGAGGATGTGTGCTGAAACAGAGTTTGAAATTCTTCGAACGTTAATATCGAAAATGGATAAAGAACCAATAGAAAAAATGTTGATGGAGTCTTTTAAATTAGCACATCCCGTAATTATTGGTAATCAAGAATTCATGAGATTGTCAGAGAAGAAGTTCAAATTAAGAGAAGCTAAACTCTTACTTAAAGTAATTTCATTTTGTCAGAAAATAGATCCTACGCATTTTAAAGAGATTATAAGAGATTTATTAGACATAATTTATCTTTATTGGTCTACAAAGAGCCGTATTAGGAAACTAAAAAAAGCATTAAAGTTGAGAGTATTGATTCTTTCTATGATATCGTCATTATTAATTGCTATCTCATTTGGTATTATGAACAAGATAAGTAGTGACATTTTTGCATTTAATAATGAATACTATTTGATGATATATGCATTTTCCGTATTCGTTATTTTTTCAGTAGTTAGCCTCATAATGTCAAATGTTTTCTTTGAAACTTTAAAAACACGACTTGTGGTGATATTAATATCACTCATGGGAATGCTTACATATATAATCTTGACATCTTTTTTCTAAAACTTAATTGCATCTCAATGGAAATAAGAAAGAACGCTAAAAATTCATTTTTAACTTGTTGATAAAAAGAAAGTAAGAGACAAATTACATGAAGAAATTCATAACTAAACGGGAACCTCGAAAGATTTTTTTGTCTCATATTGTTCATCACTATTTATTTAACTTTAAAATGCTCTAGGAAGTATATTAATATATGGCGGGGGAGAAAGCGGGGTAGCGCAGCCAGGTCTAGCGCGCCGGGCTCATAACCCGGATGTCGGTGGTTCAAATCCACCCCCCGCTACTAATCGCATCCTCGTTAAGTAATTATTTGGAAAATAACAATGATTTTGGTCCCCTTGGTTATAAATCGGTAAGCTGGAAAGTTAAAATTCTAGTTTATTCCTAGTTATTTTCAAAGCGAGAAAGCAGTTCTGAGAAACATCAAGCTTAAACTTTTTAAGTAGTCTGTTTTCTTAATTATGGAACATATTCCCCTGGGCGGGTGGTGTAGCCTGGGAGCACGTCCGGCTGAAGGTTAATCAGATACCGGATGGTCGAGGGTTCGAATCCCTCCCCGCCCATCAACCTTGATTAAAGCATGGAGTACCTTTTGGGCTAAGTTAGCTTATTAAATACTATCACTTTATGCATATTTTTGTTTAATTTAGTATTTTTTCTACGTCCTTTTTATACTTCTCAACTTAAATTATGTTTAATTTTTATGAAGTTACTACGAATATCATATACTTTTATTTAGAAGCATTGAGATATTTTTCACAACAAAGAGTGTTGGGAGAAGAATTGATGAGCAGTGAACTCATAAGAAAGAAATGTGACATACTTTTGCGAGAGATAAGACATACCTTAGAAAGTGTCTTGCAGAAGGATGAGAGAATCTATGCTATGCTTGTTATTGATGATTCTGGTCATTACGTAACACATGTTATAAGAAAAGGCGTACTTCAGTCATCATTGATATCCTCATTAGGAAATGGATTAGAATATATAGCCTCAGCAATTTCTGGAATTGCTGGTTTAAGTAGAGAAACAGGATACGAATTAGGAATTGGTTCTCTTTATTCGATATTAATAGAGTTCGAGAAAGTTAACCTAATAATAATTTCTAAGCCACCATATTCATTAGCTATACTTAGCGACAAAAGTTTACTTCCAGGAACTTTACGAATATTGGCTTTAAAAACATTACAGAAAATTGCAGAATTATTATTTGAACTTCAAAATATCATGAAAGAAGATCTTAAAACAACACTTAGATCCTTGTATACCGAGTTAAAGAGTGAAGACTTGTTTGAGGAAAGTGAATAACATTTATACGAAACTCTTTCTTGGAACCCACTTTTTGAAAATTTAGGAAAAACAATTATCTTAGGGAGTTAAATGTTCAGGAGAAGGAGAATTATTGGAATACTTGGTAACAAAGGTGTTGGAAAAACTACATACTTGGTAATGCTCCTGAAGACCCTAAGCAATCTTAAAAGGATTACACCACCACGTTTTGAGGAGGGAGAGGAGTATTTCTTTGCCATACAGCGCGCATTATTTGAGCATGGTGCTCCACCGTCAACAAAACCAGCATCTTATTACTTCAAAATACGTGCAAAATTCGAAGCAGATGGTAAAAAGTATGAGTTAATTACTGTGGATTTGCCAGGGGGAGAAATTGAGCGACTTGGTCCATATTGCAGAAAGTTAATTGATTATTCCCATGGAATAATCTTTTTAATTGAACCGATTAATGACGCAATTATTAGAATCTCTCAAGTGAAAACTATTTACCGAATTCTTGATTACATGAGTTCAAATTGGCGCAGAAAAATAAAGAAGCCTATTGCAATAGCATTCTCAAAGAATGATATCTACAACATAAATGATCCCGCAAAGACTTTCTGGGAATACACTAGTCCAATTTATAACTTAGTACGGTTGATGGAAATCTATGTGGAAAAATATGCATTCTTTGCAATCTCGTCATTAGGTGCCCCTCTTGAGGAACTTAGAAGTAAAGGATTATTACCTGCTCCAAAAGATGTAGAAAAACCATTTCTTTGGATAATAAGCAATCTATAGGAGATAACAATGAGCATTGCCCCCTACATTAAAACATATTCATGCGATGTAGCAATAGTAACGTCTATTCATGGAATCGATTATGGAATAATCGCAAAAACCAAGAATGTGATGCATGACGAAATTTCTTCTGTTGAAGCTCATTCATTGCCATCAATTTTTCCTCCAGGCCTGCATGTGAAATTCGCATTAAGAACTTTTTATACGCCAAAACGCTTATGTGTTTCCCTTGTTTTTAAAGCAGATAAAGATGAATTTGGCCGTGAACGTTTTTGTGCTCTTTCTGTGCTTTTGCCTAGAGATTTTATGATTTTTTGTCTGGATCCACGTAAGATTTTTGATCAACTCGGCATTTCTTGGAAAGATTTAAAAGATATAAAGACAAAAAGGCAAGCTGTTGCGCTTGAAAATAAAATAAAGGACAAAATGTTTAAAGTTAAGCCGATGACAGAGCAAGAAATTCTCAATTACTCCTCTTTATTACACCAAAGCAGTAAAAAATTACTTGAAGTATTTAATGAAAAATTAGAACTGTTTCTTTCAGAGTTACTTTCCTCTCGGCATAAGTTAATCATTAGTGCAAGTACTAAAACAGTTAATTTAGAAACAATTTGGGCTAATAATTCTTCAATAGAACTGATATCCAGCATCTTAACTGTTCTTCCTCCGCCACTGAGGATGCAAATCACATTTAGTAGCATCGCATATGATACAAATTCTGAAATATCTCGTATAATTTTTGTTCCCCCAGAATTTATTGTGCCACGTGATACAACTTACTCGATATTCTATTTAGAAGGTGAAGAAAGAAAAATTCGAACAAGCAAGGAAGCTAAAATACTTGCAAAACTTATTGAAAAATCTGCAGATGAGCTTACAGAGGAACTGGAACTTCTTCACCTACTCTCATTGTCATACTATTTAACATCGCGATATAAGAAACAAAAGGAGTTTTCACGCTTTTTAGAGTTGATACGCAAACTTGTGAAATAAATGAGCATTCGTATAATTAATATTTCAAAGCCTTCAAAGAACATTACGAGACTAATTTGCAAAACGAGGAAAGATATAAAACCAGGTTTTTTATTAAAAGTTGATGAAAAGATATTTCTAATAACACGTGTGGAAAAGCTAGGTGCTTCAAACATCCTACTCGATATACTAGCCGAAACTATTCCAGAAAACGTAACTAATGCAACCATTATAGCTCCAGAAGAAACTAGAGGCTCCATTTTCTCTGATGCTTCCCAATACATCATCTCAATCCTTCGGGCAATGAATTTTAGGGTTGTTGATAATCCAATAAATGCCAAGATTCTGCTATTAACAAAATACGAAAACATAATGCAACTTACATCACCGAATTCTCATGAAAAAATCATAATTGCGCCATCCGTTACTGCAGGAAGAAAAGATTTCATTGAAATTAGTAATCATTTGCATAAGTTAACCGATGGTAACATAGAATTCCTAAACATACCTTTATCAGCGAATCAAGCTTATTTTCCACTTTTTGGCCTCAGAGCAGTAAAACCCCCTGTTTTAGCATATCCACTAAAGATAAGGAAAGGATTACCGCTCGGCTTTGTTGAGAAAACTCCCATTTGTGCAGCATATGGGAACATTATTGTTCTTGCAAGTGAAGGATACATAATTCCGTTAGACAAAATTGAAGGTATTGCTTGCGATAATACTTTGTTACTTATAAAATTGCTAGACACAACATTAACATTCACTTACGAAAAGGAAGAAAAAGGTACTACTTATATTCAAGTACCGTTAAAAATTTTCGAGGACATCATTGATGCCGGAGTACTTCTGACGCAAAAAGACTTCGACCAAATGTTGAAATTTATTTCAATAATTGGCGCAACTCCAATTGAAAGAAATGATTCACTTATGAGTGCCAAAGTTTATATACCGTTACCATTACAAGAAAAAACGGTATCAATAGAAGTTTCTGGGTATCATATAAGAATTAAAACCAAATCAAAGGATACACTAGATTTAATACGGAGAATAATTCACTCGTTTTTGCTTACGAAGATTCATAAGGAAACAATTAAAAATGATCTAAAATCAAAAGTCATTAAATTACTTACTCTACAAAGAGAAGCATTAAAGTGTGAAGACATGATTGAACTCGAACTTAGTTGGCATGAAATTTTGCATCAATTAACAATAATTCTTGAGATAGCAAAAAATGAAATTGGAATAAACATTGAGGAATTCCAAGAACAAATAGAGACGATAAATGAAAGCGTATCCCCAGAAAAACCATTAAAAATAGAAAAAACGATTATTAAAACAATGTTAAGGAAAATCATTGACAAAAGCATTAATGCTATTCTCTCATTAATTGAGGAAATTTAATTAAAAATTAAACTTCTTCGGTAATTAATCAGGGAAGAGCTCAATTACAACAAGTACCAAGATGCAAAAAGTAGTGACGAACCGAGAACCAAAGCAACAAGTGATTCTTGATCCTGCACATTTGATGAAAGCCAGCTTTTGTCACTACTTAATGCATTGATTATAAAATTTGCAAGTTGTTTCTGTCTCCTATCATTTAACAAAATGAAAAGCAGATCTTCTGCTATTGATAGGTAATAACAGAAATCCTTAGACAGATTCATATGAACAATACTATAAACATAGCTATCTAGTCTAGAGAGGATATCATGTATAAATTCCTCTGAAAGCTGAAAACCAAAGAAACTTAACCACTTCCAAGCTTTTATCTTGTGAACAAGCGAAGGCTTTTGAGCAGCTTCTTGCAGAAGCTGAATATCATTAGGTGGAATAACACCAGGATTTATCATATGATTCATTCCAAGTTTCAAATCTAATAATACTAATTCTGACTTATTTCCAGATTTACTAACAATATTCAACATTCGATGAAGCCAAGCCTTAGTTTTCTCTGAAATGGATGACGATGCATATGAATGCGCATTAAAAAGCGCCCAAAATATAGGTAATATTTTCAATGATGAATCAATCACACCATTAATTTTCCCATTTTCAATTAATTTTCCTAGAAAACTCAGTCCCATGTCAATTGATGCACGATTGAATAGTCGTGAGGATCCCTGAGCATCAATAGCACGCGCTGTTGGATATATCACACCAAAGTAAATTCTATCTTTCTCTTTTTCGCAATCACACATAGCTTTTTCGTTAATCCATGCACCATAAAGATCCAAATTACCTAATTGTTTGTGTTTTTTACACTGAATACTAGAAAGCATTTTTACTATTTGTTCAAGCAAAGGATTAAGGGAACGAATCGTGAAAAGAAATCGTAATAAAAATGCAAGCAGATTCGGATTCATATTGGAATTCTCCGCCTTTTTAAGAATTCTCGATAGAACACTCTTAAGTGCATCTAAGGAAATCGCAAGAAGAACTGAATCACGCTCCATGTTACCACCGGAACTTGATAAATACTTGCTGAAAAGAAAAGAGCAATACAAATTTGAAGTTTCATTAACAATTATAAGCGAGAAAAATATAAACAAAAATCAAGAAAAATATCATTGATTAAGACTATACGTCCGGAATTGTTTCCGAGAGAAGTGCCAAAAGTACAGCCTTAGCAGAATGCAAACGATTTTCAGCTTGATCGAATACAATCGAGTGCGTACTTTCAAATACGTCATCACTTACTTCTTCACCAGGATGTCTTGGCAGACAATGCATAAAAATAAAGTCTTCTGCGGCATGTTTAACTAATTCTGAATTTACTTGATATGGACGAAACACCCTTACTCTCTCTTCACGTTCTTTTTCCATTCCCATTGATACCCAAACATCCGTATAAATAACATTTACTCCCTTTACAGCTTCAATCGGATCATCAGTAACAACGATTTTAGCACCAGATTTCTCTGCAAGCTTCTTAGCTTGCTCCATAATTTTCGCACAAGGTTGATACCCCTTAGGTGCACCAATGCGGATCTCAATTCCCAATAACGCACAAGCCAACAAAAGGGAATGCGCAACGTTATTATCACCATCACCAACAAAAGCTACCCTGGCATTCTCAAGTCCAATTTTTTCATCAATTGTAAGCATATCACCAATAATTTGCAATGGATGCTCCCAATCCGACAAGAGATTAATTACGGGAACCCTCGCATATTTTGCGAGCTCAACAAGATCACTATGACTATAAACACGAGCAGCAATAGCATGAACATAACGCTCAAGAACACGTGCAAAATCTTTAATAGGCTCACCTCGAGCAAGCTGAGTCGTTTGAGCGTGAATATATATAGGATGCGCGCCAAGTTCATAACAAGCAACTTCCATTGATATTCTTGTTCTAGTAGATGGTTTCATGAATACCAAAGCAATACTTTTTCCTTCAAGAACATTTATTTTCTGGCGTTTTCGTTTCAATTTTTTCGAAAGCTCTATTAAAAACAATAATTCCTCCTTTGTCAAATCAGCAATAGAGAGAATATCACGACCATAGAGAGACATAATATCACCTCAAAATCACGAAAAATAGAAACATTAATTAACATTATTCACATCATGCATAATCATGTGTGAATGAATTCGCAATAACATAACATTAATGGTAGGCCCGCCAATTGTGATAATGATTTTCTACAAGAGTTATAGTTTCTTCATAGCAATGCTGATAGCTCTGGCAGAAACCTAAAAATAACATTAAATTAAGGCATCCAAAAAACAACAAGAAATCGTACAAATGGTAATCAAATAGGTAGTGGGCCCGGCGGGATTTGAACCCGCGACCTTGGGGTTGCTCCCTTGGGTGCTCAAATGAAAGACGCTACTGGTAATCGCTGACTGGTTAAGAGCCCCACGCGCGTCAGGGGCGCCAGGGCCTTACCTGGCTGCGCTACGGGCCCTTGTATCCATAAAATTCTAATTAAGATGATTTTTTAAGTTTTTGTGATTCACGTTACAATATATTACTCCTACTTTTTGCTTATCTATGCAGTGTTGGAGAATATAACGCTGCTTATATTAAATTACAAGGAATCTTAATGACGAGAGAACATTTGTGGCGGGCCCGGGGGCGGTTTTTCATTCACCCCGGATTGGGGCGTCTAAACCGACTGACTAGGCCCGCCAAAGTATATTATGTGGGTTTCTTTTTTAGTTTTTGATGATGCTATTCAATTTCTTCGAGTATTTTCTTTAATTCTTTTTCACTTAGCTTTTTTTCGGGTGATATTCGCTCAAGGAGTTCTTCTGCTTTTTCGTCAAGTTCGTCTTCACCCAGTTCCTCCATGCTTTCTTCAATTAGTT
>Ga0190313_1000142_pt1 | contig 46572 bp, 50 predicted proteins | sample 4870071011_MG_FD_169989 | JGI IMG/M metagenome (GOLD analysis project Ga0190313, IMG submission 169989) | Hydrothermal vent sediment bacterial communities from Southern Trench, Guaymas Basin, Mexico - 4870-07-10-11_MG | ecosystem: Environmental > Aquatic > Marine > Hydrothermal vents > Sediment ... | reverse complement strand
ACATGGGCGACAGCGATGGTTACGGCTACAGCGAATCAAACAGAGAAAACTTTTTCAGAGCAAAAATATGGTTTGACATCCGACAAAACGATTATGACAACGACGGGCTTAAATACTGGGAGGAAGTGAACGTGTACGGGACGGATCCGACTAATTGGGATACTGATGGTGATGGGCTGTTGGATGGGATAGATGTGTGGTATGACCCGGATATGGCTTCTCATGAGGTTGTGGTTGCCCAAATGCGGTTTGAGAAAGACATTGATTTGTACAATCGGACGGCTAGTGAGGATATCACGGTGAACTGGGTGACATATACAGATATGTCTTACAGGACGCAGGCGGCTGCATATGTAAGGGATTCTTATATTGTTGTAGCGGCGGACGTTGGAACGCTAACCGGTCTCCCGACGGGGTCTGTGGTGGAGATAGAGGTGATGGGGGTTCTCAACGGAGAATTTGTCAGGTTCTGGCCTAGGACAATAGCAAAAACGATTGACAACTGGTATGATAATGATTTCTCTACTTTCCGGTACACAAGCACCACACCACTACCAGACGAGATAGGCGTGCACAGATTACGGTTGTACTGGCGGATAACTACATATACGGGGACAAACGTTATCGTCTCAGAACAGATGACAAGGAACATAATATATACCACATGGCAGGCACCTCTAACTAATGTACCCGGAAAGGAATCTCCCTATGATTATTGGGATCCACCAAATAAACCGGAAGGAGATCCAAGAAAATATGTTGAAACTATAGAATATAGTTGTATTTGGGCGAGTGGAAAAAATACGGAAAAAGAGATAATGGATGCTATTTTTGACGGAATGTGGAACGAAGCTTATTCTGTACCCGCATGGCGGTATACATTGGGAGAAGGTAGTCTTGATGGCTTGATATTAAAAACAGATACGGGTTCTTGTGGAACTTGGGCAGCATTTTATCATTCTCTAGTAGAATCTCAAGGTATTGATGTTACATGGGTATCTCGTTTTCTAGTAAACTGTGATTATGGAAGTTGGCCAGATAATGCCTGTGAAATGATCGGTGGCGAATACCAAGACAGGTCATTATTACGTGGACATGACATTGTAATGGGTGGAACTTCCATAGACCATTGGGGATATTATGACCTTAATCAATTAACAGATGAAATATATGACCCTGTTTGCGGCTTCAGAGGAGACGCACAGACATATTATCAAACCCTCGATATCTATAACCGCACAGGAACGGAAATACAAATTGTCCAAATATATGATTTAAATATAGATTCCCCGGAGGAGTAACGGAGAGGATACTATGAAAATCCAACTAAGAAGGAAGCACATCATATTAAGTATTGTCGTAACAATTTTTTTATTAGTGTCTATTTTTGTTATTCACATAGAAAATAAGGAAGCAAGAAATAATAATTTAATAGGTATCGAAATAGAAAGTGAATCTGATTATGTATTAATACTAACAATAATATGGATTAAAGGTCCTATGCTCCCCCTAGATGGTCTTTTTATTTCTATCTTAGACCAAAATGATGAAAAAATATCATTGGAAATAAATGCAAAAACCTGGGGGGAAGCGGATATAAATGAAACTGGTGATAGAATAGCTCTTAGTTCCGGGATATATAACCCAGATACTGCGAGGAATGAGACCGGACAGATAATACATGAAGGTAATGAGTTCTTTTATGGAGATTCTTCTGGCAATGGAAAATTAGACCCTGGTGATTTTATGATGATTTACCGTTTTGCTGATGATGGCCACCTTATTGATGGTTATACCCTTTTGATATTGGATGTGGATAATAACGTGCTTGGGAGTGTAGTTTTGTGAGAAGCAAAATGAAAAGGGAAAAGAGTTTCTCTTTTATAGGGGATTGTAGGAACAGTAGCGATACTTTTAGCCATCGTAGTTTATTCATTGTTTTTCAACGACTCCGTGGAGAAGCCAAATATGATTAAAATAGATGCTTTTATGGGAAATGAGACAGTATGGGCTGTGAGTTTGCGCACGTCCGGTGATGGAAGCCATTTGTTGAATAGCACGTACTTACTTCTTTTGTCTGAAAACGGGACTGAGATTGAGCTTACTCTTAACGGGACACCGCACACCATTCTATTGGTAGAAGAGTGTGTTTATTGGCCGTTTAACCTTTCAGCCGAAAACGAGATATTTTACAAGGATACCGATGCTAACAAACGAGTTAGCGCAGGAGACAGCATATTTATCTATCGCTATGCTGATAATGGCAAGCCTATTGATGGTTACACTCTGTTACTGTTGGACGAAAACCGTGTGACCATTGGAAGTGTCATAATGGAATGAAAAAGCGTAATAATGGGCTTGGGCGTGTAGGGAGGGATACTGACAGCGACGGATGGTCTGATGGCGAAGAAGTAAACAAATACAAGACAAGCCCACTCAGCACAGACACAGACGAAGATGACTGTGAGATATGGTTTGATATACAGCAGAATGATTATGATGGTGATGGGCTGACGTGGTGGGAGGAAGTGAACAGGTATCATACGAATCCGGGTGTGTTTACTGTTGTTGATGTTGATGGGGATGGGCTTGATGGTTATGGTGAGAGAGAGTGTGGGAGTGATCCGTCTTTGGTGGATACTGATGGTGATGGGTTGAGTGATTATGAGGAGTTTGTTTTGGGTACGAGTCCTGTGTTGTGATCTCGGAGCATAAATCTTTTTTATCGTGTTGTGGATGTTTATCCTGATAGGATGGAGACGGTGGTGAAACGGTTGACTGAGGCGGAGCGGGCTAAGACGACGGATGACATTTCTTTGGACGGTGTTTCTCCTGCTGGTAGGATACGTTATCCTGCGGTTGGTTGTCCTGCTCTGCTGTCCAAGGTTGAGAAGAGGAGTTTTGACATATACGTTGACACAGGTGATAACACGTGGACTGTGACCATGCGGAACATAAAAACTGGCATAGAGTACAACATCGGAACAGTCCATGCTAACTATGACGACGTGTCCGGGTTATACCACGGTTTAGTGGTGTTGCCTCTGGGAGTTCAACCGGGTCTCTATGACCTATTTGTTACCACGGTGGAGGGGACGTGTAAGGTTCCTCATGCTGTACAGGTGTATCAGCGTTTCAAAGACTATTTCAGGTTTGTGCAGCTCACAGACACGCATATAGGAGAGGGTTGGGGGGATAACACCAATGTTGGGGATTTGTGGGCTTTGATTAACAGGATAAACCGGTTGGAGAAGCCGGAGTTTGTGGTGATAACTGGGGATTTGACGGATAGTGGCCAGGAAGAGGAGACTAAGTATTTCAAAGCGTGTATTCTTAAATTAGAGGTTCCGGTGTTTTTAACGCCGGGTAATCATGATAATTATTTGGATGTTGGGACGCCTTTCACGGATTATCGTGAATGGTTAAACCCACCAGTATTATCCCCTGGAGAAGACCAAAAGTATTGTGACGACTATAGTTTTGATTACGGCAACTATCATTTTATAGTTTTTAACAGCGGGGACAGCTATGGGCCCACCCACCAGGTGGAGGGATTAACCTGGATACAACTCTGCTGGATGAAACAGGACCAGAAAAACGCATACAGTAATGGTAAAACGCACACGTTTATTTTCACCCACGCACCAAGCGTGCCAGATGGCAAACGGGATGAGAACGATCCTCTATCAGATTTTTCGCATTATTCTGCTACCAACTACCCGCCGGGGTACTATGACTATGACGCTGCTTTTGTCAGCTGGCTGAACGGAGAAGACCCAAACTACCCAGAAGGACAATACGTGGAAGCAGTGATAGTGGGGCACACGCACCAAAACCATATATGGTATGGGGTAGACCTGACTAATATCAAAAAACCAAAGGAGAAAGATAATCCTACTGGTAGGCATATTTTGTCTTTTTCAGATTCTGCTTTTTATATTGAAACAATTACTTCTTGCAAGAAGTACCCGTAGGGGTGTGAAAAGGTGGCAAGGCCATTAAATGTGGTTATGGTCACATTGGTTGTATTGGTAATAGTTGTACTTGTGGGGGCATATCAATATAGGAGCATTGAGGAATCTAAATGGATTACTGCTATGGAAGGAAAAGATTTAGCGGATGCTTTGGCGAGTAATTGGAGTAAAAATGCGACATTGATTGGAGTTCGTCTGGCTTCCGGGTATGAAAAAAATGGGTGTTCTAAAGCATGGTTTTATGATTACGTCAATTCATCTAGTATAATAACTGGTACGGCAGATATCATTGAAATAATGGTATATTATAATAAAACCGCTTTTGTGACCGGTTATTTCAAACAGAATACTACTTACGAGACGATTTATCCAATTAGAAATTGGTCAATTGATAGTGATGAGGCTTATGAAATTGCAAGGAATAACGATGAGATAAGGAGATTTTTATCCAATGATCCGGCTGTGTATGTTTTTTCTTTGCATGGGAGTGATTCGTCGCCTAAATGGTTTATTGAGTGGACTTATGATGCTGGTTTTGACAATCCTAGGTGGGCTAGTATCACGATAGATGCTACCACCGGGGAGGTGCTTCATGTGGAAGCAGACCTGTCAGGTTTTTCTTTGAGAAACGTTTGTGTGGGGTTTTCTGTGGTTTTTCTGGTCGTTGTGGCCGTGGCTGTCTTTCTGGCGGAGAGAAAGAAGCATTGGGGACGGAAAAGGACAAATATTGAGGAAGAGATGTTGGGGGAGGAAAAAGAGGAGAGGGACGTGGGACATGGGAGATAGACGTCCTGGCTGGATGTTTTTATAGTTTCCCCCTCTGCCTACTAACGTGCCCCGCCGGCGCCGTCTGGAGAAGTATTTTAACACCCTCCCAGATAATGGTCCATGCACCTCAGGATATCCATAGGTTCGGCGATAGCCCTGGGGGTCCTGGACCGCTCCCTGGACGTTCTCCCGACGACCGTGTATCTGATGCTGGGTGAGGGGTGTGAGAGCAACTGTGGCTTCTGCGCCCAGGCGAAAAATGCTAGGGGGGGCGATCACCTCTCCCGTGTCCTCTGGCCCCCGATATCCATAGAGAGGCTCCTGGGACGTTATCCCGGGGGTGCGAAGAGGACGTGCATCCAGTCCCTGGACTACGATGGCGTGGTGGACGACGTGGTTGATCTGGTCTCTTCTCTCCGCAGAGCGGACGACGGGGTCCCCATTTCTGTTTCCATAAACCCGAAACGGAGGGAGGATTTTGTCCGTATAAAAGAGGCGGGGGTTGAGATGGTGGGCCTCTCCCCCGACGCGGCGTCCAGAGAGGTTTTTGATTCTATAAAGGGGCCCGGGGTGGGAGGCAGGTACACATGGGACGAGACCTGGGAGGCGATGGCCAGGGCCGTTGAGGTTTTCGGAAAGAACAGGGCGGCGGCCCATTTCATCGTTGGCCTGGGGGAGAACGACAGAGACTTGGCGGAGTCGCTTGAGAGAGCGGTGGAGTTGGGCTGCGTTCCCTCTCTTTTCGCCTACACGCCTGTGCGCGGGACGTGGCTCCGGCTGTCTCCGCCGCCCATAGGCCGTTACAGGGCGGCTCAGGCCCTCCGCCACCTCATATATGCCGGCGGGTTTGGGGTGGAGGATTTCGTCTTTTCCCCCCGTGGAAAACTGGTCTCTCTCCCTGGGGGTGTGGACGTTTTTTCTCTGCCGCCCACTGTTTTTGAGACACGTGGCTGTCCACATTGCAACCGGCCATATTACAACGAAAGACCGGGCGGGCCTCTGTACAACTATCCCCGCCCCTTGAAAAGCGAAGAGGTGGAAAAAGCATATATGGAACTGGCGGAGTATCTGGGTGGAAAATAACAAAAACGATGCCAGAATGGAAATAGAAAGAATGGAAAGGCGAGGTGTCGTGTGTGAAGTGGCGTGTGCTCAGAACGGGTTTCAATCCTGCCCCTGTGAACATGGCCATTGACGAGGTGGTCCTTGACTCTGTGGCCAGGGGTGTTTCGCCCCCCACCCTCCGTGTCTACGAGTGGGACCCCTCGGCGGTCTCCATAGGGTATTTCCAGAGCATGAGGGAGGTTGTGGACGTTGACGCATGTCTCAGGGATGGGGTCGGTTTTGTGAGACGGATAACGGGGGGCGGGGCGGTCTTCCACGACAGAACGGGCGAGGTCACATACAGCATTATTTTCAGGGAGGGAACCATCCCGCTACCTGATAGCGTGGCAGAGGCGTATCCTGTCCTGTGTGAGGGGATCGTTCTAGCTCTCCGCTCACTGGGACTGGACGCCGCTTTCAGACCTGTGAACGACATAGTGGTCGGTGGAAAGAAGATAAGCGGAAACGCCCACACGAGGAAGAGGGGGGTTGTTTTGCAGCACGGCACCCTCCTGTACGACGTTGACCCTGAGCGCATGTTCACCTATCTCAGGGTTCCCGGCGAAAAGATAAGGGACAAGATGATAGCCGCTGTTGAGGAGAGGGTGACATCAATACGCCACCACCTGGGAGAGCGTGTCAGCATGGAGAGGGTTGAAGACGCTCTGGTGGAAGGTTTTTCAGCTGCCCTCGGCCTGGAAGTTGAGCAGGGAGCGCTGACGAAAGACGAAAAGGAGATGGCCGTGCGTCTGGCCGAGGAAAAGTACGGGGCTGACTGGTGGAACTTTAAGAGGTGATGGGTGTGGGTGTGAGAGATGGGGAAAAAAGAGACCCGCAAAACGATGCCGGTGGGGGACTGGACCGAAGAGAGTACAGGGGCATTTTGAAGGTTTCCGGCGGAAAGCTGGTGCGGATTCGTTTCTCTCTCTCCGGCGGCGTCATAGATGATGTGGTGATAACCGGGGACTTCTTTTTGCACCCCGAGGAGGCGATAGAGGGGCTGGAGGCGGCCCTGGTGGGGGTTCCGCCCAGGAAAGATGCCGTTGAGGAGTCCATCGCCGCCTTTCTCAGAGAAAAAAAGGTTGAAATGATAGGCCTGTCCCCCGGGGACCTGGGGTTGCTGGTTGAGATGGCCCTTTCGGGAGAGCAAAAAAGTTGAAAACATCCCGGTTTGGAGCGTGGGGAGAGGTGGAGGATAAGGGGCGGGAGAGGTTTTTTATCCGCCCACGTATTAGAGAGGTCTATGAGACGTCTGTCCGACAGCGACTTTCCCGTGTTGCAGGTTGCCATAGACGAGATGCTTTTGCACAGGGCGCTGGAAATGGCCGAAGCGGCTGTAAGGGGCGGAGCGGACTGGGTTGAGGTGGGCACGCCCCTGATAAAAAGTGAGGGGATGAACGCTGTCCGGGTTTTCCGGGAGCGTTTTCCTGACCGTGTGCTCGTGGCTGACACGAAGACGATGGACACGGGGGGATACGAGGTTGAGATGGCGGCGAAGGCGGGGGCGGACGTGGTCGCCGTTCTGGGCGTTGCGGATGATGAGACGATACTTGAAGGGGTTGAAAGCGGTAGGAACTATGGGGCCGAGGTGATGGTTGACCTGCTGGGACACCCTGACCCGGTTAAACGTGCCAGGGAGGTTGAATCCCTTGGCGTCGGGTATGTATGTGTCCATGTGGGCATTGACCAGCAGATGAGAGGGGTTGACCCCCTTGAGGTCCTGGAAAAGGTCGTGGACGCTGTGGCCAGCGTGCGTGTTGCTGTGGCCGGGGGCATAGACAGCGTGCTCGCACCGGAGGTTGTAAGCCGTGGGGCGGATGTCGTCATTGTTGGGGGGGCGATAACAAAGGCACTGGACATCGCCAGGGCCGCGGAGGAGATAAAAAAGGCCATGAAAGGTGCCAGGGCCGGTGGGAAGCGGAAGAGGTACAGGGCTGAGGAGATAAGAGACGCCTTCCTGGAGGCAACCACATGTAACATAAGCGACGCTCTACACAGGCGTGGTGCCATGGAGGGTATTCGCCCTGTATATGATGGTGTGAAAAAGATGGTTGGCGTTGCCGTGACCGTTGAGACGGTGGACGGGGACTGGGCGAAACCCGTTGAGGCCATAGACATGGCCGGTCCCGGGGACGTCCTTGTCATAGCGGCCAGGCCGGGAAAAAAGGCGGTGTGGGGTGAGCTGGCCACGAACAGTGTTCTGCAGCGCGGGATAGAGGGCGTGGTGGTTGATGGAGCTGTGCGTGATGTGGACAACATAAAGAAACTGGGCGTGCCCGTTTTCGCCGCTTGTGTGCGTCCAAACGCTGGAGAGCCACGGGGTATCGGAAAGATCGGTGGCACCATAGAATGTGGGGGCCAGCGGGTACGGCCGGGGGACTGGATAATAGGCGATGGGAGCGGAGTCGTGGTTGTTCCCAGGGAGAGAGCGCTGGAGATTGCCAACAGGGCCGTTGAGGTCAGAGAAAAAGAGGACAGGATAAGAGAGGAGATAAAAAAGGGGAAAAAGACGCTGGGAGAGGTGCTGGACCTTCTCCGCTGGGAGCAGGTCGGGTGATGTGTGACAGTGGGCGGTTTGAGGCGTTGGGCGGTTTGAGGCGTTTTGAGGTGGGGCAAATTTTATAAATCCACTGTTTTGTGCGCCCCGGTGATGTCTATGTACTCTACTGGAGGTCTCGCTCATATAAACAACTGTGTGGAAAAGTGGAATTTCTTCATGGGGAAGTATCACTCGTGGAGGAGAGAGACGGTCTGGGTGAACAGGGTCGTTCTTGCCCTGGGGTTTGCTGTCCTCACAGGTCTGGGGGGCCTTGTTAAAATATATACACCCCTTACGCCGGTGCCTTTCACTTTGCAGACGTATTTTGTTCTCATGTCGGGTGTCGTCCTGGGCAAACACTGGGGTGGTGTCAGCCAGTTTTTCTATGTGATGCTTGGTGTTGCAGGAATACCCTGGTTTGCCGGTGGAGGGCACGGCATTGATGTTGTGTGTGGATACACGGGGGGTTATCTTCTATCTTTCATCTTTGTTGCCTGGCTCATAGGCTATGTCTCTGACACATATCCGGGGGCCAGGACATGGAGGGCACAGTTTCCAGTTATGGCTCTTGGCTCCGTGCTGATTCTCACAATTGGCTCTCTGTATCTTTCGGTCTCTCTGGCGGTAAGCATTAAACAGGCGTTTATCTGGGGATTTCTGCCGTTCCTGGTCACAGATATGATAAAATCCCTGGCCGCAGGTTTCACCTCGCCCTTCTTGCTCTACAGGCCGTCCTGACTCCATGCGCTTTCATTCATGACACATAATGGCTTTGATGGGTGTGATATACTATGTCCAATACCATGTATAAGAATGACACAGATGGCAACGGTGGAACCGGGGATGTGATGGACCCCCATCTGGTGGTTGTGTCCGGTATGCCCGCTTCGGGCAAAAACTTCGCCAGAGAGTACGCTGCCAGACATGGGATCCCGTATCTTTCCACGGGAGACCTCATACGGGAAGAGGCGAAGAAGAGGGGCCTGGAGCCTACTGGCAGAAACCTGGCGATGATAACGGATGAGATCAAAGGCAGGGACAGGACCGCACTCACAAAAAAGGTGCTGGAACGGGTTGAAAAAGAGTTTCCAGACGAGCCGCTGGTTATTCTGGAGGGCATGAGGAGTTTTGAGGAGATAGAGCTCATGCGGAGGAAATATCCTGTGACGGTGGTTGCTTTTGTGGCGGGGCGTGATACGAGGCGTGAGAGGTACCTGAAGAGGGGGCGGGAGGATGACGACCCCGCTCTTTTTGATGCCCGTGACAGGCGGGAGCTCGGCTATGGGGTGGGGGAGATCATAGCGCTGGCCGACGCATACGTTTTAAACGAGGGCACCCCTGACGAGGCCATTGCCCGTTTTGACGAAATTGTAAAATCTTGTATGAAAAAGGTTATAAAGGAGAGGCATGTTAAGAGTCGTTGTTAGGTGTTGCTAAAACGCCTGTGAGCTGTCGGTGTGGTGATGGACATGAAAAAAATGGTTGCAGTTGCGATGGTGTTTGTGCTTGTGGCCACCGTCTGGGCCGCTGGCTGTGCGCAGAAAAACACGGGGACCTCATCAAAGCCCAAGCTTGAGCCTGTGACAGAACAGATACCGCCGAAGAGCGGGTGGATATCCTCCCCGGATGCGGCAGAGCCAACGGAGTTTGAGCACACTGAGACGATACAGATACCCTCCCCCTATGTGACCGCTTTCACAGTGACCGTCTCAATACAGGACAGCGACGAAGAGCACTCCGAAACGGACGAAGGCTCCGACCCGGACATAGTGACCGTTACAGTGAGCGACGGAGCCAACATCACGGAGAAAAAAGATGTTACAAGCGGTACAAGTTACACTTTCAGCTTCAGCGCTAGCGGAGAAGACGGGGACTTCCTGGGACAGACGTGGACGATAAACTTCAAAGGCAAGGAGTTTGGCGGTGGAAAACCCGCATATTTCTTCGGTTTCATAGTGTATATAGATCAGGGCGCAGAGTGGTCTATTGACAGCGGGAGCTATACATATCTGTCTCCAGGTGGAGAGCCCCTGGGAGGTGGAACAGCGACCGCCGCCGGAAACAGCACTGCATAAGTCTAAGAAGATCAGCTCAGACTCCCAAACCCCTTTCTTTTTTCCTTCGCCTTGTCTTATCCTTTTCGTTTTTTTAGTGTTTGAAAACCCTGTAACCTGTGAAAACCATCGCCATGTTGTGTTCGTCCGCCGCCTCTATGACTTCTCTGTCCCTTATGCTGCCCCCGGGCTGTATTATGGCTGTTATGCCCGCCCTGGCAGCCTCGTCAACGGCATCTCTGAAGGGGAAAAAGGCGTCGCTGGCCATGGCACTCCCTTTTACCCGCGCCCCTCCTTTTCTGGCGGCTATTATCGCGCTGTCAACCCTGCTCATCTGGCCGGCGCCTATTCCCACGACCATGTCCTCTTTTGAATAAACAACGGCGTTGGATTTCACGTGTTTCACAACCCTCCACCCGTATTCCATGGCCTTTCGCTCTTTTTCCGTTGGCTCCCGCTCGGTCACCACCCGGCACTCATCCCAGTTGAGGGCCCGTGTGTTTGCGTCCTGTACCAGGAGGCCCCCGACAACGCGTTTGTAATCAATGTACCCCGGGTTTGGGGATAGATCGCCCACTTCCAAGAGGCGTATGTTCTTTTTCCGGCGGAGGATTTCCAGGGCCTCATCCGAAAAAGAGGGGGCGATGAGGCACTCTATGAACACGCCGGTCATCTGCTCCGCTGTGAGGGCGTCTATTTCACGGTTGGCCGCCACCACGCCACCGAAAGCGCTCATCGGATCAACGCTGTGTGCTTTCCTGTACGCCTCCGCTATCGTCGGAGCGCTGGCGACCCCACACGGGTTTGTGTGTTTTATCTCCGCCACCGTGGGCATCTCTGGAAACTCTCTGACGAGTTCAAGGGCGTCGTTCACGTCCAGTATGTTGTTGAAAGAAAGCTTTTTTCCGTGCAGCTGTCTGGCGCCGACCGCTGCGATGGTGGGCATGGGGTCTTCCACATAGAGCGCCCCCCGCTGGTGTGGGTTTTCCCCATACCGGAGTGTCATCTGGCGGCGAAACGAGAGGTTGAGATAGGGCGGGAAGATGTCTCCGGGGTGGAGCTTTTCCCAGAAATAACCGGATATGGCTATGTCGTATCTGGCCGTGTGGTCAAACGCCTTGTAGGCCAGCTCCTTCGCCATCTCATCCGGCACGCTGTTGTTTTCGTCCATAGCCTCCATGACACGTGGATAATCGGCGGGGTCCACGACCACCACGACCCTCTCGTGGTTTTTCGCGGCGCTCCTTATGAGAGTTGGCCCGCCGATATCAATGTTTTCTATGGCCTCCTCCCACCCCGCCCCCCTCCGGACGGTCTCTCTGAAGGGGTAGAGGTTCACCACGACCATGTCAATGGGCTTTATGCCCATTTTCTCCATCTGCTCCATGTGCTCGGGCGTATTTCTGGCGAGTATGCCGGCGTGAATCTTCGGGTGCAGTGTTTTGACCCGTCCGTCAAGCATCTCCGGAAAACCCGTTATGGAAGAGACGTCAACAACATCCACACCATTTTCCCTCAGGACCCTGCCCGTCCCGCCGGTGGATATTATCTCCACGCCTTTCTCTCTCAAAAACCGTCCAAAGTCCACTATGCCCGTCTTGTCCGAAACGCTGATGAGTGCCCGGCGCACCTCTACCATGCTATTACCCCGCCATCAATCCCGTGGCGGATTTAAAGGTTTCTGAGGTGTGGGATTGCTGTTACTCGAGTTTGTTTTTCTCCCTCCCCCGCAGCCACTTCTTAACCGGGCATCCCTCTTCTTTTGCGCATTTTATTCTTTCCCGTATCTTTTTTCGTCTGAGATACGCGATGGCGCCCAGGAGTGCGAGTATTCCGAGGATTGCGATCCACCACGGGAACGGTTTTGGCGGGGGTGGCGGCGACGGGGGTGGCTGTTCGGGGTAGAGAGCGGCGAGGTTGTATGTGCGGGTCTGGAGGGCTATGGTCGTGTTTGTGTGACCTTCGGGGGGTGCGAAGTCCCACTGGGCCATTCTGGCCTGATAGTCGGTGATGTTTACGACTATTGTGCCGTTGGTGCTGTTGTCTGAGAGGACCATTCTGAGTTTGACAGTGTATTCTACGAGCGCCTCACGGTACTGCTGGGTGGGGTTGGGGCGGAAATCAACTGAGAATCCAACGCCAGATATGTCAAAGACCCATACCTGGCCTCCTTTTCCTGCGGCGTTTATTTCACCTGTGCCTCCGTTTGTCTGCCAGTCGCTCTGGTTGTCGCCGTTGTAGTCGCATGTGACCTCAAGGTTGCCGTATGTTATGCCCTGGTCCACTTTGACGGGCGAGTAGGTTATCTGGACGCTGACTTTTTCCGCCTCTGGCGGGACGTACACGAGTTTTCTGTCGTCCGTCTCCACCATGCCTGCTTTGCTCGTCAGCTGTCCCCACTCTCCGTGCCACGATGTCTGGAGGGCGTTTGTTTTTTCCAGGCGGTATGTTGTGTTTGTCATGTTCATATACAGTTTGTAGGCGTCAAAAACTGTGGCGTCCGGGTTGTTTTTTCGGAGCTCGTTGAGTGCGAGCGCTATTGCAACGGCTTTGTCGGCGTCCACCAGCCCGTATCCCTGTGCGAAGTCCATGGGTTTTCCCAGGTTTCCTGTGGTGTAGTTCGGCGGCACCCCGTTTCCCTCTTTTGGTGGTATGTAGTGTGCTGAGAGTTTGAGTATTATCTCCGCCTCGTGCATCTTTGTGTCTGTGCTGTTAAAATAGGACGGGTCTCCCAGGGAGTTGTCATCGCTCAGATTTGATACTCTTAGAGATGGACAGGCCTGCCAGAGGAGTGCCACGAGGCCTGAGACGTGTGGTGTTGCCATGCTCGTCCCGGATATGGCCATGTAGTATGCGTCTCCGTCTCCATTGGTTAGACCGCTTATGAGTGTCCGCCGGGGCTGTGTGGACCATATTTTCACGCCGGGGGCTGCAACGTCTGGCCATGTGAAGTCGTCGTCTGCCGCTCCCCTGCTGCTGAAGTCCGCCAGACCTTTTCCGTCGTGGGTTGCCGCTGCCACGCTTATCGCCGCCGGCTCCAGCGAGTAGGGGTTTGTGGTGACTGTGTGTCCATCGTGGTTGTCGCTTCCCTCGTTTCCCGCCGCAAAAACGAGCACGACATTGTTTTCGTAGGTTATTTTCCTTATCGCCTGGTTTATGGCGTTGTCAGGGTCGTACTGTTCGCTGCTTCCCCAACTGTTGCTCACCACCCTTATGTTATAGGGGTTCTGTCCCAGCCTGGTGTGCTCGTAGACCCATTCAAGTGCTCCGACGGCGTTTATTATCGCTATGGCTTCTCCTGTGCTCAATCCAATCAACTTTGCCCCCGGGGCGACGCCCTTCCTGGCTCCGCCTGATGCGTCTCCGTTTCCTGCCACGGTGCCCGCACAGTGTGTACCGTGTCCGCTGCTCGTGTCCGTGTTTTCCATCTCATACCATGGACCATAGCCGGTGTCCGATTTCAGGTTCATGATGGTCTTTGTTTTGTAGTCAAGGTCCGGGTGCCCCGCGTCTATTCCGGAGTCAAGGACCACGACGGTCACACCGTTTCCGTCTATGCCCCCGCCTATTTCGCCCTGTGTGCTGTTCACACGGGTGTTCCACGCGAGGGTGGCGTTTATCACGCTGGTGGTTATGTCCATTTTGTATTCCAGGGGGTCGTTGTTTTCAATGTAATATACCCCCGGGAGTCTGCTGGTTTTTATCACCGCTGATGGGCTGCCGGTGGCGTAGACGGTGTTTATGAAATCGAAGGTGTGTTCTGGTCTCATGCCGGCTGTTTTGAGGGCGGTGATGTCTCTCTCTGTGACCCTGTGGCGGTAGTGGACCAGCACTTCAAGCGTCTTCGGGGGGCTGTGGAGCATCTTTTCAAGGGAGGCGGAGAATCTCGCCTGCCCTTTTTCCACGGTGGCAGCGGCGAAAATTCCCGGGACGACAAGCAGGAGCATGAGGGTGGTTATCGTAAAAATCTGTCTTATCTGCGTGGTTGGGGCGTTTTCGCTTTTTTTCATGTCTTTCCCTCTTCTCTGTGCTGCCGCTGGAAAGAGAGAGGGGTTTTTACATTTATTGGTTATCGCTGAAATGTCTGATTTAAAGGTCTGTTTTAAAACCACATGTCTATGGTCTGCTGTCCCCGGCTCTTTGGTCTTTTCTCGTTTTTCCCGGGGGCGTCTGGTTTTTCTTCCTCTACAGGCAGAGTGTTTTCCTCCCCACCATCCAGCATGGCGGGTATGATTATTTCTCCGTATTTTCCTCCGCCCCCGGGTCTTATTATGACTTTTCCGTCTCGGAAGGCTTTTATGCCCCACACCACCCGTGGGTCTGCGATGTCTTTTATCTCATTCATGGAAGCATCCACGAGGACCCTCACCTCGCTTCCGAAGTGTTCCACGAGCTTCTGCCATTCCTCTGTCGCTTTCTTTGTGGTGGGCGACGACAGGCCCAGCGCCTTTGCTATGATCTCTCCGAGTGGGATTATGTGGAGATATGGGGGCCGGTGTGGGGGGTGGAACCCCGGTGGCAGGTCGGCGAGTTCTTCCACTCTGTCCCGCACGCCTTTTTTTATTCTCCCGCCACAGACGCACTTCCACCTGTTCTGTCTCGCCTCTGCCAGCGTGTAGTGGCGGTAGCATCGCACACATGCTGTCTCGTTGTATTTGCCCTCCTGAGGGGGAAAGCCCACGTTCAAGACAACCCCGCGGCCCTTTTTTCTCTGGATGGCACGTATGACCTCTTCCGCTGTTGGCTCTTCTACCAGGAGACGGTTGAACTCTCTGGCCAGTCGTATGGGGGAGGGGCTGTGTGCGTCGCTGTTGCTCAGAAAGGTGAGGCGGTGGAGTTCGCTTATCCTGTCGGCGTAGTCGGTGTCCGCGCTCAGCCCGAGCTCAAGGAAAGACACATGGGCCGTCATGTCCCTGTAACATGTTTCCAGCGTGTCATGGCTGGCGTAGAGTGCCGTCCATGGGGTGAAAGCGTGGCACGGGCCGAATATCGCTCCGGCGTCCACTGCCATCTCCGCAATGTCCCACCCCTCTGCTTGGACCTTTGGGCGGCCATCGGTTTTGAGGTCTGCCCCCCATTTTTTTCCAAGTTCCTCTGCCATCTGTTCTGCGGACGAGAGAGACGGGAATATTACGAGGTGGTGTACTCTCCTGGCGTCTTCTATTTCAACCGTGGGCACAAAAAACACCCCGTCGGTGGCGTAGGTGCCCCCATCAACCTTTTCCAGTTCGGCCAGTTTTTTCCTCCAGAGCGGGTGCAGTATGTCTCCTGTGCCGACTATCTCCACGCCTTTGAGATTTGCCCCCCTGGCTATCTCGTGGAAGTCCATGTTTTTGCTCGTGGCCGCCGAATAACGCCCGTGTATGTGCAGGTCGGCGTTTATTTCTTCCATATGAACCGCCGCCATCGTTTATGTGGTTTTCACTGCCGCCGCTTGAGGATATGCGTTTTCAACTGCAGACATTTACCGGCAGGGTCTTTGTGGAAAAAGGCGGGACGCCCATCTGTCTCTCTATCTTTCCAGCTTTTCTCACAGGTCGCTCAAATCTATGTTGCCTTTTTTCATCTGTTTCCGGAGCATGCGCTGGAGCCGTCTGTTCCCCGCCATGCCCTTTATGGCTTTTCTTGACGCGTTGTATCTCTTCAGCAGTTCTTTTACGTCGGACGGGTCCACCCCCGCCCCCCTGGCTATCCTTTTTATTCTGGACGATTTTATGATGCGGGGGTTTTCCATTTCCTCCCGTGTCATACTGTCCATTATGACCCTGAACTTGTGCAGGAGGCGCTGGGTCTCCTCAAGCTCTTCTTCCGACAGCTGTGCTCCGCCCATGCCCGGTATCAGGGACATGATCTTTGAGAGGGGCCCCATTTTTGTGAGCGCTTCCATCTGTTCGTACATTTCTATTAGCGTGAACTTCCCAGAGAGTATCTTTCTGGCGGTTTCCTCGGCCTTTTCTTCGTCCATAACCTCGCTGGCCTTTTCCATGAGGGTTTCCAGGTCTCCCATGCCCAGCAGGCGTGAGATGAACTTTGGCGGGTCAAACTTTTCAAGGTCGTCAACCTTTTCCCCGGTGCCTATGAAGACCACGGGGGCCTGTGTTTCTGCCACAGCGCTTAGGGCACCGCCTCCTTTTGCCGTTCCGTCAAGTTTTGTTATCACGACGCCCGTGACCCCGACGGCTTCGTGGAAAGCTTTTGCCTGGGGACCGGCCTGCTGTCCCACGGCGGCGTCTATGACCAGGAGTATCTCATCGGGTTTGACCACGTTTGAGACCAGTTTTATCTCCTTTATCAGGTCCTCTTCCAGTGAGTGTCTCCCGCTGGTGTCAACGATCACCAGGTCATAGTCCTCAAACTCCAGCAACCCCTCCCGTGCTATTTTAGGCGCCTTGGTCTCTTCGGGGCGGCCGTACACGGGTATCCCGTATGGTTCTGCGAGCTGCACCAGCTGCTCGTATGCCGCCGGTCTGTGGACGTCCGCCTGTATCAGGGCGACCTTCAGCCCTTTTTTCTGGAAATACCTGGCCAGTTTGGCCGCTGTTGTTGTTTTTCCCTGTCCGTAGAGGCCGACGAGCATGATGCGGCGGGTGGTGAGTGGCACCTCATATGGCTCTCCAAGGACTTTTACGAGTTCCTCGTAGATTATGCGCACGACGTGTTCCCGGGGGCTCATTCCGGGCGGCGGTTTTTCTTTGAGGGCACGCTCTTCAACTCTTCTGCTCAGTTCCAGAGCCAGCTTCACGTTGACGTCTGCTTTCAAAAGAGCGCGCTGGATGTCCCTGACAACCTCTTTTATGAGTTCCCGGTCAACTGTTGTGGCTCTCGCTATTTTTTTCAGCGTTTCTCTGAGCGACTTTCCCAGGTTTTCCATCGCCATCCTTGCACCGGTTGACAATACATTTTTCTGATATAAATAAGAAACTACGTCTTGCCTGCTGCTTACATCTTGCCTGCTGCTTACAGATACTGTTTTATGATATGCTCACAGAAAGACATATAAAGACGTAGTGTAATAAAGGAGGTGGGTGGTAGTATCGCCGAAGAAGAGGAACTTGCCCAGTGCCCTACGTGTGGGGCTTTTATTCCGATAGATGCGACGGTCTGTCCAAACTGTGGACAGGAATTTGAGGTTGAGGAAGAGGACCTGGAGGGAGAGGGGGGCGAGGGATACACTGAGGAGGAAGATATTGAAGAGCCGGTGGAGGGTGTTGAGGAAGATTTTGGTGTTGGTGAAGAGGAATATGTGGGCGAAGAGGAGTTCGTTGAGGAAGAACCCGTTGAGGAATATGTGGGCGAGCTTGAAGAGGAAGAAAAACCGCAGAAGATGTTCTGGATGGGTGTTGTGCTGATACTGCTGGGATTCTTTGGTGGCCCAATTTTTTCTTATCTGCATGACGCTCTCCGAATTCCAATAGGAATTTTCACCGCCTATGAGCACTTTGGATGGGTTAACTGGACCGTGGCCATCGTTGGTACTGTGATAACTATTATAGGCGTTGTTTTCTTGGTGTGGGGCTACATGAAAATAAAAGAGTGGCGGGAGAGAATGCTCTCTTTGATAGAGGCCCCCGAGCCGGAAGCGGAGACCATAGAGTGATATTGGAGATGAGAGTGGTTCCGGGATGAGCGTTGTTTTTTCCGGCGAGGACGTTGATTCTTTGCGGAAGCGGGCGCTGGAGAGGATAGACAGCCCCATGGCCATAGCAGGGGCGGAGATCCCTGATGTGGTGGTCATAAGGGGGGAGCCGGTTGACGTGCGTGGGATGGTTGAAGAGGCACGGTCCCGTGGGGGTGGTGGGAGTGCTCTGGAGGCCATTGGCGTTTTTCGTGAGGGAGTGGCTGAGAGGCGGGAGAGGATTTCCGTTTCCAGCGACAGGGATGAGATTGAGATGCTGGTTGAGGAGGCGCTGGGGCTCAGGCGTGCCATGGTGGTCCTGGAACACGTGATCTCAGAGCGCGAAGGGGCTGGTGCTGAGGGCGCTGCGGATGCTGTCAGGGAAAAACACGTTGAAGACGCCCGTCGCTGGCTTGATTTTTCTGGCAGGGTGAAGCACACCAAATAAACTGGTGTTGAGCCGGCGACGAATCTGTTGAACACTGTTGAACCCGGTTGGATTCCGTTAAACCGGTGTGTTGCAGTATAATTTTTGTATTATTTTTGCACAACCGAGGTTATCGTTAAATACTCAAACGTATAAGGTGGCCCGGAGGCATGGAAAATGAAAGGGTACGCCGCCACCTTTGTGGTCGCACTGCTCGTGTACCTGTTCCTGACTGCTGGCTCTGGCGACATAGGACTGTTCGGCGTTGGGCTGTGGAGCATGGAAGAGATAGTTGTGGGCATCGTACTGTCCGCCCTTGTGAGTGCGGGGACGACCCGGCTTTTCTGTGGGGACAGCGACATGAGAATGGCTAACCCCCGACGCTGGCTGACGTTTATAGTGTATCTTTTCCCGTTTTTCTTTGCCATGGCCAAGGCGAATTTTGACGTTGCGTACCGGGTAATAACCGGTAAGATAAAGCCCGGTATTGTGAGGATAAAAACGGGTTTCAAAAAGGACCTCTCCGTGCTTTTGCTGGGCAACAGCATAACCCTCACACCCGGTACCCTGACGGTGGACATTGACGACGAGACCAACGACCTCTTTGTCCACTGGATAAACATACGCCCGGAGGTGAAAGAAAAGGTTTACTGTGATCCGAAAATCGTCTGCGGCTCTTTTGTTAAATGGGCCAGGAGGATATCAGAATAGGGGGACTGGCTATGTTTGAAGGAATAGAAGGAGTGTTTCTGGCCGTTGCCGTCTTCCTCGGCTTCTACATAATCGGGTGTGCCATACGGCTGGGTGTTGGTCCTACGGCCCCGGACAGGGCGGTTGCGCTTGACACCATAAACACGTTGATCGTGGCGGCGATGTTCATACTTGGCGCTGCTTACAGGGAGGTTTTGTTCGTGGACATTTCCATCGTCTACGCACTGCTCTCTTTCATAACGACGCTTTACATCGCCAGATACCTTGAGGAGAAAAAGCCGGGCATGGTAAACGTTGAGCCGGTGGAGTGCTGTTTCGCTCCCGGGAGTGTTTCTCCGGAAAGCGGGGAAAACGCTGCTAATAGCGGCGGTGGCGGCGGTAAAGTAGAAAAACCAGCTGCCGGGGCGGCCGGAGAGGAGGTGGTGTCATGAGTGTGCTGGGAATGAGCCCCCTTTTGTTCATCTTTTATCTGTGTGTGGTCATAGGACTGGTGTTCAACGGGCTGGGCATGGTCGGATTGTTGCGTTTCCCCGACGTTTACACCCGTCTCCACGCCGCCACAAAGTGTACGACGTTCGGTTCCATATTCTTGGGCTTTTCCGTTATGGGATACGGCCTGGTGAACTGGGTCAGGTCTGATTACACCAGCGGCGTTGACCTGACCTTTTTCACGCACACGGTGGCCGCTGTGGTTGCGATCCTTCTCACCAACCCCACGGGCGCCCACGCTCTTGCCCGTGCGTCACACCGGAGTACAGTGAAGCCCGAGGTAATAGTGGTGGATCGGCTTGAGGAATACGAGGAGGAGAAAAAACGCGGAAAGACAGGCGTACCACCAGAATCCGGGTCTGAAGGAGATGCGGAGGTGAGCGGATGATAATGGCCGACATCGTTCACATACTGGTCCTCGCGGGGATAGTCTTTTTCGCCCTTCTCGTGGTCAGGTTCAGGGATCTCATCAGCGCCGCTGTCGCGCTGGGGGCCTGCAGTCTTCTGCTGTCCCTGGAGTTTTATATTCTCCAGGCGCCCGATGTGGCGATCGCTGAGGCGGGTGTTGGGGCTGCTCTCACCACCGCCATTTTCATACTGGCGATAAGAGGAACACAGAGAATGGAGGATTACTGATGAGGCGAAGTGTGGCATTTGTCGGGTTGTTGATAGTGGCTGCCTCCCTCCTGTACGCAGCGTATTACATGAGGGGGTTTGGCGAGCCCGAGCACACTGCGATGGACGACTATTTCATAAACAACGCCCAGAACGAGACAGGGGCGAGCAACGTTGTGACATCTATCGTTTTTGACTACAGGGGCTATGACACTCTGGGAGAGGCCACCGTGCTGTTTTCGGCGGTCACGGGCGTTCTGGTGGCTGTCAGGCGTTCTCTCAAAAGGGGAATGGACGTGGAAAAGGGAATGGATGCGAAAAAAGATAATGGGGGTGATGGCAGTTGAAGGAGATGTCAAAGATAGTGCGCGGCATGGCATCAATCCTTTATCCTCTGATAGCTGTTTTCGGCGGATATCTGGTGCTCCACGGACATCTCACCCCGGGTGGTGGTTTCCAGGGCGGGGCCGTCGTGGCCAGCGCCATAGCACTGGCTGTGGTCGCCTATGGCAGCGGTCTGTACAAAAAGGGCATTTTTTCTGGGTTTGAGAGTTTTGGTCTCCTGCTTTTTATCGCCCTGGGTTTTGTGGGAATGTCCTGTTATTTCTTCACCAACGTTTTCGCCAACACCGGAACGATAGTGTTGTTCGGCCAGGTCGTCTCCTATGGGACCACATCTCCGCCCTTTTTCAGCGGCGGCACTGTGCCCATGATGAACATGGCCGTGGGGTTTGAGGTCGTTGGCGGGCTGTCTCTCATAATATTGGCCCTGGCCCAGGCGTCTTTTGATGACGAAACTGAAGTGGAAAAAGAAGTAGAAAAGGAGGTGGGTCTCTGATGCTCTGGCAGCTCCCCTTCATAGTCTCCGCCCTCCTGGTCATAATCGGATTGTATATCTGTATTGCTAAGACGAACCTGATAAAGATGGTGATGGGTGTGTCCCTGATGGAAAGCGGGGCAAACCTGTTCCTGGTGTCCCTCGGCTACAGAAAAGGTGGCATAGCACCCATTTACACGAGTTCCCCGGGCGGGGAGATGGTCATGCCCACCCCCCAGGCGCTCACCCTGACCAGCATAGTCATAGGCGTTGCCACCACCGCCCTCATGCTATCTTTCATCGTGATGATGTACAAACACTACCGCACATGTGATGCCAGAAAAGCCAGGAGGTTGAGAGGATGAGCCTCTGGGATTTCATCGGAACACACTCTGCGATACTCGCCGTGGCGTTTCCGCTTCTCGGAGCGTTTCTCACACCCGTGGTGGGTCGTCTGGGAGAAAAGGCGTCCAGGTATGTGTCGTTTTTCTTTCTCTCCCTGGCGTCCCTCATGGTGGCTTTCATGGCTGTGAGGGTCTGGGACAGCGGCCCCCTCGTCTACACACTGGGATACCGCTCCGGCTCTTCCATTCCACAGTTTTTCAGAATCCAGCTCTACGTGGATGGCTTCGGGGTTTTCATGGCCATCATAATGGCTGTTGTGTCCCTGGCCGTCTGCATGTACTCCTGGGCCTTCGTGGACCGCTACACGGGCCAGGAAAAATACTACACTCTCCTGCAACTGGTGGCTGTTGGGAGCTATGGGATGGTCCTGACCGGTGACATATTCAACCTCTTCGTCTTCTTTGAGATATCCAGCATGGCCCTGTGCGGTCTCGTTGCCTTCCGCACCGAGAGGGGGGAGAGCTTTGAGGCAGCATTCAAATACATGCTCTACAGCACGATCAGCGGCGTCCTGTTGCTCTTCGCTGTGGGCATCTTCTATGGCGAATACGATCTTCTGAACATGCGGGCCATAGCGGAGGCGATGTCATCTGCCGGCGGGGCGTCCGTTCTGGACAAGATAGCGCTGGGCCTCCTGGTCACCGTTTTCTCTCTCAAAGCGGGCAGCGTTCCCATGCACATGCCCACCCCCGACGCCTACAGCGAGGCGCCCGGTGGCATCTCTGCGATCTTTGTCGCGGCGAGCCAGGCAGGTCTATACGCTCTTTTCAGAACCTCTTTTACCATCTACGGCCACTATGATCCGATAAGCGGCGCGTTTAACCTGGACACCTACACGCTGGGGTGGATAGTCATAGTCCTGGGAATACTGAGCATGTTCATAGGCGTGACGATGGCACTGGTCCAGAAGGACATAAAGAGGCTCATGGCGTACCACGCGATATCACAGACCGGTTACATGTTCCTGGGAGTCGGCGTTGGAATAGCGGTGCTGTCAGACCCTGTCAAAATGGCGGCCTTTGGTGTTGATGCCATGCGAGGCGGCATATTCCACATAATAAACCACGCTCTCTACAAGGGGCTGTTGTTCCTGACGGCAGGGGCGGTGTTTTACAGGGCCCAGACCAGGAACCTCAACGAGATGCACGGACTGGGACACACGATGAAATACACCATGGTGTTCTTTATGATAGGCGCCCTGGCCATAGCCGGGATACCCCCCATGAACGGTTTCAGCAGCAAACTGCTGATATATGAGAGCGTGTACCAGTTCAACCCCATCATAGCAGCCATTGCGATGCTCGTGAGTGTTCTCACCCTTGCCTCTTTTGTCAAGGTGTTTTACAGTGCTTTCATGGGCCCCAGGCCCGAGAACCCCCCGGAGGAGGTGCCCCCGAGCATGCTGGCCGGCATGACCATACTGGTGGTTCTGATACTGTTTTTCAGCCTGTTCCCGGGACTCATAGTCACGAGAATCGTTGATCCCGCTGTAAGGGCTCTCGTACCCTATCTGGGAGGTGTGTAAGATGTGCACGTTCAACCCGCAGATTGACACCGGCTCTGGTTACTGGGACGCCCTGCTGTTTGTCCTGGTCTTTATCCTCGTGGCCATAATCGTTTACATCATCCGGTCCATGGGCGTGGCCGGAGCCAAAAAAGTAGAGCACAGAGGAGAACCATTTTATTTTGGAAACCCCGTCCCGGAAACCGCCCGTGTCTCCGCCAGCAACGTATACTGGGGCTTTGTGAAGGCCATGGAAAAATACTATCGCCCCGTCCAGGGTGAGCACACGGGCAACGTGAACGACTACGTGTCTTGGATGGTGCTGACGATGGGAGCTGTGTTGCTCCTGCTCGTGTTCCTTTAAAAAGGACAAAAACCAGGGAGGAAAAGAGGATGAGGCTTAAAAAAACCTTTGACCGCTCGCTCTGGGCACTCCATGTGAATACCGGCTCGTGCAATGGATGTGACATAGAGATAGTGGCAGCCCTGACGCCCAGATACGACACGGAGCGTTTTGGAATAAAACTCGTCGGGAGCCCGAGGCACGCAGACGTGTTGATCATGGCTGGGCCGGTCACCCGTGCCGTGGCGCCGCGTGTGAAGAGAATCTACAACCAGACACCAGACCCGAAGGTAGTGCTGGTGGTGGGCAACTGTGGAAACTCCACCGGCGTCTTTTATGAGAGCTACAACATTCTCGGGCCGATAGACCATTTCCTCCGCCAGATAGACCCAAATGTGAAGATAGTACACGTGCCCGGGTGTCCTCCGAGGCCAGAGGCCATAATAGACGGTGTGGCCAAGGCATGGCTTGTGCTTGAGGAACTCCGCGGAGAGGGAAAAAAAGGCGGCAGAAGCAGTGGCGGCGGAAAAGGAGGTGGTGAATGATGGCCGAAACGCCGGTAGCAGGGCCACAGATAGGGGGCGAGATGGGCGATAATATTGTGAAAATATCAAAGATCATGACCCCCGAGGAGATAGTTGAGTATTTCAGACAGCACCTCGGCGACAGCGTGGTTGACACCCGCGTTGACATCCATGAACAGGGACTGAGCAGATACAGGATGCAGTCCGTGTGGATAAGGGTCAAAAGAGAGAGTTTCAGGGACGCCGTCAAACTCCTGGCGACGATACACAGTCCCCTGCACATATCCGTGGCATCTGGGGCGGACCTCGGAGACGAGATAGAACTCAACTACCATTTTCATGTGTACTGGGGCTTGGGCAAAAAAGAGATAAGCGTGACCATCGGAGCCAGATGTCCGAAGTCTGACCCCCACTTTCCTTCCATAAGCGACCTGGCCCCGGGCGCCATAATAACCGAGAGGGAGAAACAGGAGTTCTTGGGTGTCATCATGGACGGGATACCCGATGGTCGCCCGCTCTTCCTGGCTGAGAGCCTCCCGCCCGATGTCCACCCGTGGCGCAAAGACCCCGAGGAACAGGAGAAACTGAAAAAGTATGTGAGAAACGTGCACGAGGAGGGGGTGTGAAGATGGCAAAAACGACTTACACCCTACCGATAGGTCCCATACATCCGGCTCTCAAAGAGCCCACGATGTTCAAATTCGTCATGGACGGGGAAGTGGTGAAAGAGGTGGATGTCCAGCCCGGAGTGAACCACAGGGGCATAGAGTTCATAGGGATGCGGCGCAACCCCCTCCAGGTTCTCCACCTGGCTGAGAGAATATGTGGCATATGCAGCATAGTCCACCAGTACGCTTTTACCATGGCCAGCGAAAAGGCGGCGGGAATACCGCCGACGGAGAGGTCCCAGTACATACGCACCATAATGGCAGAACTGGAGAGAATCCACAGTCACATGCTCTGGGCCGGGGTGGCCGCCCACGAGCTAGGATTTGACACACTCCTGCACTGGACGTGGAAGCTCAGAGAAGAGGTCCAGGACGTCCTTGAGTACATAAGCGGAAACCGTGTCAACTATGCGATGTACTACCAGGGCGGGGTCCGCAGGGACATACCCCCTGAGAAGGTGCCAAGGATAAAGAAACTGCTCACGGATTACCGCCGAGAGTTCAGAAAGCTCGCCGACGCCTTCCTGGAAGACCCGGTGTTCCAGCACAGGACTGTTGACGTCGGCATACTGACATACAGGGACGCCCTTGAGACGTCTGCCGTGGGACCAACCACCCGTGCATCTGGGGTAAAAAAGGATGTCAGGGTGGACCAGCCCTACGGGGCGTATGCTGACATGGATCTCAAGCCCTGTCTTCCGGAGGACATAGGCTGCCCCAACACGGGAGACAGCTATGCAAAAACCGCTGTCAGACTGCTTGAGGTCGCTCAGAGCCTTGACATAATAGAATACTGTCTGGACAACATGCCCCCCGGGCCCATACGGTGGGAGATGAACGTCAACAAGGTGTTGATGCACATGAAAAAGGCCGGCGGAGAGGCCATAGGGAGAACAGAGGCACCCAGGGGAGAGATGATACACTATGTCCGCCTGGACCCCGGCGACGAAAACGTCTCATGCTGGAAGGTCCGCGCCAGTACCTACAACAACATCCTGGCCTGGCAGAAAATGCTCGTGGGCGCCCAGATAGCCGACGTGGCCATAGTGGCGGCGAGCATAGACCCGTGCATAGGGTGCATGGACCGGGTAACGGTCACAGATGGTTCCGGCAAACAGCGTGTCATGACGAAAGAGGACTTTTACCGTCTCAGCGTGAAAAAGACGCGTGAGCTTATGAGACAGGGAGTCAGGGGGAGGATAGTATGAGCGGGATGGACATAAACTATCTGCCCATAAGATTGGCCCTTGGCGTGATAGTTGTCGTGCTTTCCATAGTGGTCGGACTGATATACAAGGGTATAGACAGGAAACTCGCCGCCAGAATGCAGTCAAGGATAGGGCCCCCCCTGCGCCAGCCCTTCTGGGATGTCTCCAAACTCTTCCAGAAGGAAACCATAACACCCGACGACGCCGTGGACTGGGTTTTCCACTCAATGCCACTCGTTGCTCTCGTCGCCTCCCTGGTTCTCATCCTCTATCTGCCTCTGGGACCACTGAGCCCCATCCTGAAGGGATACGGGGATCTCATACTGGTCGTCTATCTCTTCGCCATACCCGGGCTGGCCATGGCCACCGGAGGATTTGCATCTGGTTCTCCGGTTGCCGCTATCGGCGCCCAGAGAGAGATGGTGATGATGATAAGCTACGAGTTCCCCCTGGCCATAGTCGTCCTCACCCTCGCATATCTCCAGCAGAAATCTTTTATGGCCGCGGGAGCGGGCACATACCATGTTTTCGCCTTAGAGACATATGTCACAAACCCCGTCTGGTCTCTGGTAACCACCCCCCTTGGGATTATAGGTGTGGCCCTTCTTCTCATAGCGCTCCTGGTTGTGGTGCCCAGCGAACTGTCAAAGATACCATTTGATGCCCCCGAGGCAGAGACAGAGATCGCGGGCGGCATACTGGCGGAGTACTCCGGGAGGGACCTGGCACTCTTTTACCTGAGCGACGCCGTAAAGACGTTTGCCATGGGAACTCTTGTGGTTGCACTGTTTTTCCCGTATAATCTCTCTCCCACGCTGGAAAAATGGTTTACCCTGCCGTCATGGGCCGTTGGTGGTGTTCTGGTCTGTCCGTGGATTATTGACGCCCTCTTCTTCCTCTTCAAAGTCTTCCTTGTGGTGTTCTTCGCGGTCACAGCGGTCCGCGTCGCGTTTCCAAGGTTGAAAATAGACAAAATCAGCTATGTCTACCTTGTCCCGGCAACGCTCATCGCCCTGGTCGGCGCTCTTTTCATCTACCTGGACGTTGTGATTGGAGGTGTGTGAAATGGCCACGCCAATGTACCTTGAGATATTCCGCCAGCTGCTGGACAAACCCTTCACAAACCCCTTCCCCGTGAAATACGCTCCGAAAAACATGCACGCCGCACTTGAGGCGATAAAAGCGGGGAAAGTGAAAATACATCCGCCGGTGCCTGTTCCCGACGATTTCCGCGGAAAGATAGCCTACGACAGAGACGCCTGTATAGGATGCCGCATGTGCATTAAAGTGTGCCCCGCAAACGCCATAGAATACGTCCCTCCACCAGACGGCGGGCCAAGGGGAGGCAAGGTCAAGTTCTACATGTCCCGCTGCACCTTTTGCGCCCTGTGCACGGAGATATGTCCAAAGCACTGCATATCAATGACAACAGAGTTCCTTATGGCGGACACGGACAAAAACTCGCCCAACCTGGTAATCACAGACTCTGGAAAGACTCAACCCCCCTCCGGAGAATAGTGTCAACAACCTCCTCTGCCCACCTCTTTGCCTCAGGGCCCATCTCCTCGCCCAGCAGGGTTTTTTCCGGGTCTATCTGGACCCCCAGCAAGACCACCCTGCCAGTGTTTTCACGCACAATCTCAACGAACACAGAGAGCGGGATGGCATGGGTGCTCACGTGCATGACGCCCACATTCTCAGGGGGGATGACTCGCACCTCTCCCGGCTCCAATCCCATATCCGACGCGTCAAAGATGATCAACAGGTCGGGGTGCAACCGCCTTATCACACCCGTGTAGTTCTCCGGCACACTCTCAGCGTTTATCACAGTCCACTCTTCTTCCAGCCCCCGCCTCCTAACCTCTTTTTCCATGTACAGCGCAGCGTATGGGCCTATGCCGTCGTCCCCCCGCAGGGGGTTTCCAACACCCATGAACATTTTAACCGTCTCTTTAGCCAAAACCACCACTTCCAGACACAACCATTATAACCTCTAATCGTTAAAAAGAAAACGGACAAAAAGAGGAAAAGGGTTGCCGGGACTAACAGGAACTGTGCTTTATAGCCCCGTTTGGACACGCCGGCACACAGGCACAGCACTCTATGCACTCGTCAATGTTCACAGCAGCGGCCTTTCCGTCCTTCAGCTCATACACCTGTGTGGGGCAGACGTTCACACATTCCGCCGCGCCGGTGCATTTATCCCAGTCAATCTCTATGACTATCCCGCTGGAACTCTCATACTTCTGTACCACCATGTTATCACCCGCACCCACCAATCGCTATGTGTTTATAAGGGTTTTGGGGGTTGTGCAAACAAGGTGCGAAGACCACGTCTCTTTTTCCTCCCTATGACGCCAAGAGCGACCGCAACAACCAGAACGGCGACGACAGCGGCGACCACGATCATTTCACTGTTCTTTTCACCCATACCTTCCGTCGCCTCTCCTGTGCCATTTCCCTCCTCCTCCGAAGAAGAAGGGGATTGCCCGGAGCTATCCGCTGGTAATAGTCTTATGTTCACAATCTCAGATGAGGAAGATACGACGGGACGGACCACACCCTGGACGCTCACGTTTCCTGAGGGTGTCATGTTCACGACCGCCGGCAAACCTGATGCTGGCACATAAACGTGCTAGGTGACATTTTTGGTCCCGGGACCATAGAATACGAGAGACAGAGGAGTTGCACTCCCCGACCAGTTTTCCTCATCAAAGACGGGGTAAAGGTCCACTTCCACAACCGCTGTCTGAGGGCAATCAACGGTCACAGACCCGTTCAGGTCCACTGTGGAACCAGCCGCTGTGGGGGGCAGGGACACCTCTTCTGTGTCCATGTTGAAATGGATGGAAACAGAATTGTCCACGTCTCCACCGGTCTGGCCACCACCGCCACCATCTTCTGCGCTATCGTTTTTCTCCTCTATATACACTTGGACCATGTCCCCATCTGTAATAGAGACAGTGGTGAATACGCCCCCCACCCCCGTTGTCTAAGGCCGGTAAAAGGGCGGTGGAGACAAAAACGACTGCAAAAACGACAGATGCTGCGCCTTTTTTTATGTCCAGCATTCTGGTTCCCTCCCATATCTATCTGGAACAAATTGTGCGATATCTTTAATAACAGTTTTGGTTTTTCACCCCCCGACCACAAGTCCGAGGTTTGTCAAAAGAAAAGGTGAGAGACATGGCGACAAAAATGGACCCAAAGGAATCGGCTAAAAACGCACTCCTGCACGTTCTTGAGGCCCTGCCAGGCGAACACATAATAATCGTCTGCGACGAACCCCTCAAACCCGTCGGGGAAGCTTTCGCTTTCGGGGCGGTTGACATAGGCCTGTGGACCAGGATGGTCTTGCTTGAGACGAGCAGCATGCCGAGAAAGGATATCCCACACCATCTCTATGAGATTTTCAACAGCCAGAAACCCGACATATTCATCAACCTGCTCAGAGGAGACAGCGAAGAAACGCCTTTCAGAATAAAGGTCACAAAGATGGAGACCAGGCGGAGGGTCAGGCTGGGCCACTGTCCCGGGATAACCCTGGACATGCTCACTGAGGGGGCGCTGGCGCTGACGCCGGAGGATTACAGGTACATGCAGAACATGGCTCACCGCCTGATGTTGCATCTCCAGGGCGCGGAGACGGTGCACATAACAAACGAGATGGGCACAGATCTCACGTTGAGCGTCAAAAACCGCCCCTTCATAACGGACGTGAAGCTGGACTGGAAGACGATGAAGTGGATGAACCTGCCTGTAGGAGAGGTATACTGTGGGCCCGAAGAGAACTCCCTTGAGGGCGTGCTCGTCTGTGAAACAGCTGTGGGGGGCATAGGCCGCCTCAAGGCCCCGGTCAAAATAAAAGCCGAGAAGGGGAAGGCGGTTGAGGTGGAGTCCAAGGACAAAAAAGCGCTTGAGAGGATAATAAAAGCCCTGGATACTGACGAGTGGAGCAGATACGTCGGGGAGTTCGCCTTTGGCCTCAACCCACGGGCCCGGATAGTTGACGCCTTTCTGGAGACGGAGAAGGTGAACAACACCTGCCACATCGCCTTCGGAAACAACGAGGATTTTCCCAACGGACAGAACCCGGCTCAGAACCACATGGACTTCCTGATAACCAAACCGACCGTGGTTGTGAAATACGAGGACGGCTCTGAAAAAACCCTCATGGAAAAAGGGGAGTACAGGGTCTTCTGATTGGTCCGGAGGCGGACGGTGGACGGTAAGCCAGACGGGGGTAGTGGCAATCACGGTGTGGCAGGGACATTGTTGTCTGATGCGGCACCTCAGACCGCGTGTGACAACGTGTGACAACAGGTGATATGATAATGTAGCGTTTAGTGTAGTGTTATACTACCGGGGGCAAGCAAAAATGTTTATTTGGATGGAGATATTCCAGCGTACTGAGGGATATATTGAGGGATCGCATGAGCCGAAAAACCGTTACGATCTCCCCCGTGAGACGGGTGGAAGGAGAATCCGGGTTACTGCTTGAAACAGAAGAGAACACCATTGTCAGGGCCTTCTATATGCCAGAGATCCCCGTAAGGGGATTTGAGAGGATGCTCACAGGAAAAATGTACCAGTTTGTTCCGGACGCAGTGATGAGAATATGCGGTGTATGCCACATAACACACGCGATTGCCGCTGCTGAGGCGCTTGAAGACTGTTTTTCTGTCACCCCGCCAGAAAACGCTGTCCTGCTGAGGGAATGTGCGGGTCTTATCAACAGATTGCAGAGCCATGCCGTGCACATGGCGTTTATCGTAGAGGACTTTTTTTCAGGCGACGAAAAGGCAAGGTGGCTGAACAGGACCGTTGAGATGCTGGAGCTCTCAGGGAACGCGATGGCAATACTGGGAAAGAACAGGATACATCCCCACTGTGTCGTTGTCGGGGGAGTGGACGTCTCTCTGTCAGAAAAATCCCTTAAGGAAATAAAAGAAAATGTGACCCGGTACCTCGGGATAATGGAGGAATTTCAGGAGGCCCTGAGAGAAAAAATTTCGTCCATGATAGATGATGGAAAGATGCCCGAAGAACTGGGAAATGTTCATTTCCCGCGTCTGACCACAGACATGTACTATGGAGACCGCGAAAAGCTTGACCTCATTGACGTCTCCGTCCATAGAGCGGATAGATTTTACAATTCCAGGGACCTGATAGACTACGGATGTCTCATAGCGACATACAGGGACTCAATTGTTGAGGTGGGCCCGGGCGCGAGGATGCGGCTTTTCAAAAACATGAGGCCAGAGGGGCCGCTGAACGTTAACACGGCGTACATCGCCGACGCCATCGCCGGAGGCAACAGGATACTTGAAATTGTTGACACCGTGGACATCAACGCCACCATGAAGGTGAAATTTTCACCGAAAAAAGGCGCCGGCATAGGCGTCCATGAAGCACCGCGGGGTACCAACATCCACATTGCCAGGACAGACGAAGATGGAATCATAGAAGACTACAGGATCATAGTGCCGACTATGTTCAACATACCCGTAATAAACGAAGCACTGCGGGGTTCTCCGGTGGAGTTTGCGGAGCTTGTCGTAAGATCATATGATCCCTGCATATCATGTGCAACACATAAAATCGTGATTTCCCATCCGGAGGTAAGAGGGCATGAGGATTTCCTACTATAAGCTGTCTGATTGCAGCGGTTGTATGATGAACTTCTTCCCGCTTGTCAGAAAAATAGATAGCCTGGAAATTGTCCACTTCCCAAATCTGACAGACATGACAAAAAATGACCATCCGGATGTTGTCATCATAAATGGGGCAGTGAACCCCAGGGATAAAGAGCTCATCCAGCGGCTGAAAGATATCAGAGACAGCACAGAGTATCTTGTTGCCTTGGGCTCATGTGCCTGTGTTGGGGGTATCACGCGATTTCTCATGGGAGAACAGGCACCTTCTCATGAGCACATAAACTACGTGCCCCTCGCAGAAGTTTTGGAGGTTGATTTTGCCGTGCCAGGATGCCCGCCAGCAACGGACATCATTGAAAAGCTTCTCAGGGCGATTGATGCGGGAAACGAGAGATATCTGGTCCCGTTCAGGAACCTATCCCGGATAACAAAGGCATCCTTTCTTGATCTCCATGACGAGATTGTGTCCCCCGGGCTATGTGCGGGATGTGGGATGTGTGTCCTCTCATGTCCGGTGGGCGCAATCCATCTTGTCAGAAACCGTCCGGAACTGAGGCCAGACAGATGTATAAGATGTGGGACCTGCTATTTCAGATGTCCGAGGATGTTTGTAAAACTTAGAGAAACCAGATCTGGGGGTAAGAGCGATGGAGTGTGAGGAAATCATTGGTCCGGTGGTCGGTGTTTACAGGGGCCGAAGTAAAATCCAGCCCGGCGGAGTGACAACCGCCCTCCTGTGTTATGCCCTTGACGCCGGCATAATAGACGGTGCTGTTGTCGTTGTGGCGGACGAGTTCTGGCAGCCGAAAGCCATAATAGCGACAACAAAGGAGGAGATTATGAAAGCATCCGGCTCAAAATGGGTCATGGTGCCGAACATTGGCGCACTTATTGAGGCGCTGGATGTTAAACGCCTGGAAAAAATAGCTATTATTGGCACGCCGTGTCAGATACAGGCCCTCAGGGACATCATGGAATATCCCATGCATTCCGAGGAGATATCCAGGGGAATAAAACTTCTGATCGGGCTTTTCTGTATGGGCTCTTTCACAAGGGACGGTTTCAGAACCCTTCTGGAGCATAGATATGGCATACAGTTGCCCGACATAGTCAACATGGAGATAACAAAAGAGGAGTTTATTATTAATCTAAGGGGGGGCCGGGTAAGGAAAATACCTGTGGAGGATATAAAAAACAGGGTTCAGATGGCATGTCTCACGTGCAAAGACTATACCGCAAGATTCTCCGACATTTCTATAGGCCGCACCGGGGTGGAAGGTGATGAAAGCGCGATAATTGTAAGGAATTCTTTTGGTCTGGACATCGTTGAAGGCGCAAAAAACGCAGGCGTAGTTGATATTTCAGAGGACCGCCCGCTCCTGGAAACGATATGTGAAGAAGCCAGAAAAAAGTGGGAGAGAGCTGTGGAAATTGAAAAAACGTTCATGGACAGGCGCTGAGACAGGCGCTGAGTTTTGGATTACTCCCCCAAAACATTTTTATCCTGTGCCATCGTTCTATGTGTGGGATGGGTGCACTCTATGGAAACAAAGGTTTCGTCCCGGACATCTGAAAAAGAGATGCGTTTCGTTCCCGGCGTTGACGTGGAAGAGGTCGGGATAATCTACGGAAAAGTGGGAACCAGCTCGTTTGAGTGCAGCGTGGTCGCCCCCCTTGAAAAACTGGAATATGTGCAGATGAAACACGAGACATGTGGGTGGGTTCTCGGCCAGGTTGACAAAATAACCCGCAAAACGAACCTGTCCGTGGAAAAAGCCCGGCTCATATCCCGGGGCCAGAAGGTTGATTTTGAAGAGGTGATCATCGCATCCATTTCGGTTATAGGATACAGAGACGAGAGGGGGCTATTGCAGACGCCCAGGACGCCCTTCAAAGCGGGAGAGAGCGTGTATAGGGCGTCCGAGAACCTCATACGTCACGTCGTAGGTCTCCGGGACAACCCCGAAAAAGGGGCATACATAGGTCTTTTGCACGGCCACAGAATAAAGGTCTACCTGGACATAAACACGCTTGTACAGAAACACGTGAGCGTCCTGGCAAAGACAGGTGGAGGAAAAAGCTATGTCACCGGCGACCTCATAGAGGAGTTCCTGAAACACGGCGTGACAACCGTCGTGATAGACCCACACGGGGAATACTCTTCAATGGCCAGGCCGGCAAAGGGAGGAGAGGCGTATGAACGCTTTGAGGTCGTCCCCAGGGGGTACAAAGACAGAATACTCCTTTTCTCCCCTGATCCCAAGGTGAACAAGGGGGCCAGACCGCTCCAGTTCACGCTCAAAAACATGAGCCCGAGAGAAATACTTGAGCTCACTTCTCTCAAAAAAACCAGCACCTATCTGTCCCCTCTAAGACAGGCTGTTGACCTCCTCCGGCAGACAGGTAAAAATTACACCCTCCGGGACATAATAAGGATACTGGAAAGCGACGAAGACGCCTCCCTCGGCTCGCTCATCAGCGAACTGGAATATCTCATGGAGACAAACATACTCGTGGCAGAGGGCACAAGGGTCACAGATCTGGTACAGCGCGGCAAAACAACCATAATCTCCCTCAAAGGGGTGCCGCCGGACATACAGGAGCTGGTTGTGGAGAGAATCGCCAGCGCTCTCTTCCGCCTGAGAAAACTAAACAAGATACCCCCCCTGATGCTCGTGGTTGAAGAGGCACACAACTTCTGTCCACAGCAGGGACAGGCGGCCTCCAGCAAAATCCTCCGGACAATCGCCAGCGAGGGAAGGAAGTTTGGCCTTGGCCTCACCATAATAAGCCAGAGAGCGGCGAAGGTGGACAAAAACGTTCTCAGCCAGTGCAACACCCAGATCATACTCAAAGTAACGAACCCGAACGACATAAAAGCGATAACCTCCTCCGTGGAGGGGTTGACCAGCGGCATGGCAGACGAGATACAGCGTCTCCCCATAGGGGTGGCGATAGTCACCGGTGGCGGTCTCGGGATGCCCCTGTTCGTTGAGGTCCGCCCCAGGGAGACCGAGCACGGCGGAGACGCCGTGAAAGTGGTTTGAGCACACCGGGGGCCAGAGCGTGACCGATGAAAGCGGCGTTAAAAAGGGAGCCGGGGGGGAAGGCGCGGTTCTGAGACCGGAAAAAGTGGAACGCTATCTTGAGATAACCTCCGCCGCCCTGAAGAAGGTGAAGATTTCCGTGCCGGAGAGAAGCGCTCTCAGAGACGTGGCAGAGGACTTTCTGAGGATGGCCCGGGACTATCACTCTGACGCCCAGCACTTTTTTTCGGAAGGGGATCTGGTCAACGCCTTCGCCGCCGTAAACTACGCTCACGGCTGGCTGGACGCCGGGACTCGTCTGGGCCTGTTTGAGGTGGGGGGCGATGACCGGCTTTTCACACTGTATAGATAAGACTCCTAAAGATTTAGATAAACCCCCCGCAACCATTATATTGTCCCAGATGTATGTGGGTGGGAGGACCATGACCCGTATAAAGGTGATAAACGACGCCCCCGACCTCATAACGATTTTCAGGGCTGTTGACACACCTGTCAAGAAGGCGGTGTTCAAAGAGGCGGGGGAACGCTGGATCACAGAGCGTGAGATACGTGAAAAATACGGCGAAGAGGGAATAGAGGCCATAAGATACTTTGAGAAGACAAAGCTGGTTGACACCCGGTGGCAGGTGGTTGAGGGGTCTGCCAAGCCGGAAAAAGCGTATCACACGTTTTACACCTCTGTCCACATAAACATCCAGACGAACCTGAGCGAGATAAGTGAGGTCATGGCCGTAGCGCTGCTCCCACCCGATGAGTTTGAAAAGGAGGAGAGCAAGATATACGAGCTAGTGGGAGAAAACGGCGTCTATGTGGGAGATGTGATAGACAAACTGGGCATAGACCCCATACGCCTCAAATGTCTGGTCAGGCGGTCGCCCCGGCTCGTTTTCAGGGGCCACAGAATTGAGAGGTTCACGGGGGAGTGATCGGGTGGATTTTGACATATCAGAGGTTGACAAAAGCTTTCTTGCCATGCTCTCCGGTTTCGGTTTCGTTGGCATAGGGTTGTTTTTCTATTTTTTCATGCTGGAAAAAACATACCAGCCGATATACGTGACCACGATAATAGTCATAATTATGAGCGCTCTGACAGCGTTTTTCTATCTTCTTGACGACCTGAACTTCATGTTCAACCTGGCCCTGTCCAGAGACGACCCCGATTCTTTCAAGACAAAGGTGAGGCGGGGCGCTCGCATGGTTTCCGGTATGCTCCTCATGGGACTTATAGGTGTCAACTTGATAGTTTATACTGGCCACGGCGGGAGCTTTGAGATAAGGGTTTTGATAATAACCATTCTCACCTTCTGCAGCGTTTTTCTCTTCCTGTACTCAATGTTGCTGGCAGAGGAGTGAGACGTAGAGAGAAGACGTGGAGGGGTTGGCGGTCATTGCTCCGGGGAACGTCCCGTTTTTTCCTCTCCGCCGCTTCCACTACCTTTTGTGCTCTCTTTGTCTATCCTGGGGGTGCTTTTTCTTTCGCCCCCGCTCTGCGTGTATTTTATGTAGAGGGCTGCTACGATCCCGGCGATGAGTATTATGGCCGCTATGTACAGGCCTGTGCCGCTGCTGGTTCCGGCAGGCGGGCTGGTCGTCTCGCTCGCAGAGGCAACTGTGACGGGCAGAACCGCCTGGTTGTTGCTTTCGTTTATCTCCTCAACATTGTTGGTGGGGTCTGCCACAACTATGATGGTGTGCTGGCCGGCGGTGACGTTGGACCAGGTGAAGGTTATCTCGGCGTATCCTCCCGGGGCCACGGTTACACTCTCTGTTTTTATGGGGTCGCTGTTCCTGGTGTCCATGTATATTTCTACTTCCGCTGTGCACTCTGCCCGGCCTGTATTGTAGACCCGGACCACAACGCCCACGTCGTCGCCCTCTATGGGCTCGTCGTTTGATAGCACTATGTTGTACGAGGAAACGCTCAGGTCGGGGAGTGAGACGGATGTCACTGTTATGGAGAGGTTGTTGTTGGTCTCGTCGCTCTCTTCCACCCTGTTGTAAGGGTCAATGGCCAGGAGAAGAGCGTGGTCTCCGTCGGTGCTGGGCGTCCAGTCCAGGCTGGCTATGTCTGTATCTCCGGCGGGTATTATGAGGCTGGTCTCATCGGTGGGGTCTGTCTCCCCGTCAACGTAAAGAGCCACTATCGTTGAGGCCGTGGTTGTCCCGGCGTTCTCCACAACCGCTGTTATGGTGACGTGTTTTCCTGTTATGGGCTGCTGGGGGTCAACTGTGACCTGGCCCACAAAGTGAAGCTCTGCTATGCTCTCCGGGACCACCCTGAGCGTGATAGTGTTCTGGTACGTCTTTCCGTGGAAAACGGTTGAGGCTGTGAGAGCGTAATCGTACTCCGTCTGGGGCGCTGTTATGGTCACGTAGTAGTTTCCGTCCACGTCTGTGTTTGCGCTCGCCATCTCCACAACCCCATCCCCGGACAGGATCACCTGCACCTCTGTTTCAACGCCCCCTCCAGTCTCCGCTATTTTCACGGTCCCGTTCACGCCTACGAGTGCTCCGGGTGTTGCCGGATTTGGTTCTGCGTAAAGTGTTATCTGTATGGACGGATGCCATATCTCCAGTGGACCAGCGTAGAGGGGTGGGGATTCCTCTCCCTGGCCATCCCTGGCCACCGAGACCACATAGTATGTCCCCTCTGCTATCAGGGCTGTGTTCCACACAAATGTGCCACTGGCTAGCATGTCCATTGCTATGACTCCCCATCCTCCGGGCGTGGTGTCCGTGTCATAGTAGATGTCCACGGTTACTGTGTCGTTGAGGGATGTGTTGGTGTCAGGGTCTGTGGCCTTCCATTTTATCGTGGCATTGGAGTCTGCGTATCCGTCCCCATCCATTCCGGCTATGGTGAGGTTTTCAACAACAGGCGGGTGGTTTATGAGAATGGAAGAGGGATAAGTGGACGCTGTGGTGTTCCAGGGGTCCGAGGCGGTAATCGTCACGTAGTATTCTCCTCCCGGCGTGTCGGTGGCGTTCCACACATAGGTGTTGTTTGTCCCGTCTTCTCCTTCACCAACAACCGCTATGAGGGTGGCGTTCTGGGCGGAAAAGCTCTGGTTTGTGGATATGTATATTTTGAGGGTGGCGTTGTCGTCTGGGTCGTAGTCTGTCCACATGATACGGTAGAGAGAGTTGCCCAGGGATTCCACTTTTGTGATGTTGACTGTGGGAGGGGCGTTTTTGACAATTATGCTGGCGGGGGTGGTGTTTGTCGTGTTCAAACCGTCGCTGGCTGTGAACCAGAACGTGTAGTTCCCTCTCATAAGCTGGGTCGTGAGCGCGTACGTTGTTGAGCCATTCCCGGCCTGTTGCTGGCTCATGGAATAGTTGTTCTTGTCCCCTGTGTCGTTGTTTTTTATCCACAGCAGGACGCTCTGTGCCGCGTCTCCGTCCGGATCTGTGTAGTTGACCGAGAAGGTTATGTCTTCCATGGACACGGGCTGTTCTGGCTCAAAAGAGATGTTTGCGAGAGATGGCGGCGTGTTCACATACACGTATCCGGACACACTGGTGCTGTTTTCGCCATCAGACACGTTCATGGTGTAATTGTGTCTCCCGTATCCGGCCATGGTTATTTCCAGGCAGTATGTGATGCCGGTTTCTGGCGTCCCGTTGCCGGCGGAGGTCATGTTGCGTGTTGTGTTGTCCATGACGTGTGTCACCGATGTGGGTGTGTCGCCGTCTATGTCTGTGTATGTGAGGGTGAAATTTACCACGTCTCCCCATCTCACCTTTGCGCTCGCGGGATAATAGTCGGATATTGACGGCGGCGTGTTCAGAACGGTTATGTTTTTCTCCTCTGTTTCCAGAGTGTTTTCTCCATCAGACGCATAAATGTGGAAGGTGTAGTTTCCTTTTTCGGGGAGTGTTATCGCACACGTATATGTCCCGTTTGGATACGGCGAGGGAGTGAACCCGAGCGTATCGTTCTGGCTGTCGTCATAGGTCATGTTGTAGGTTTCGTTCCACCCCGTTGACGGCAGGGTGATGTTAACGGTTATCTCTGCTGGGACGGTGCCCTCCGGGTCTGTGTAGTTCACGGATATGGTGAAAGACACGTTTTTTCCACCCACAACTTTTGGGTAGGCGAGGTTTGTGAGTGTGGGGGGCTGGTTGTTGTCTGTGTAAACGGGGACTGAAAAGGACGCATAGTGGACGCCGTCGCTGGCAAAGGCGGTTATGTTGTGCTGTCCGTCGTCCACCGTTTTTGTGTCAATCAACGCCGTCCACGGGATGGCCCTTGAACCGTTTATGTCCGTGGCGTTGGACGTGTCAAGCGTGGCGTTAACCACAACTTGCGCACTGCTGTTTCTTTCCAGGTAAACGGTCACGGTTGGAGTGTCGTTGTCCTCGTCGCTGATGTTATCCCACACATAGCCCGTTACGGTGACAGTGTGGTTGAGCGTCTCGTGGGGGGCGGGGTATGTGATGTTCACACCGGGGGGCACGTTCACCCTGAACCAGATCGTCTGCAGAGTGTTGTTGGACGGGTCCAGGTCCAGGGTGGTGTTGTGGGGGTCCACGTCTATGAGTATGGTGTGGTTTCCGGGGGACAGGTTTTCAAGCCGCCCCCACGCAACGCCTGTGTCGCCGTTTCCGCCCACCCCGGGTATGAGGTCTGCGTCGGATAGGGTGAAACTGTTTCCGTCTGTGCTGTCGTAGAAATAGACGGGAACGTCTGTGGCGTTGTCTGTTCCAGTGTTTGTGACGTCCACAGAGATTTCCAGCGCCTCTCCATAGAGGTGGGTGGTCGGGGGGTCTGTGAGATACAGCGTGTAATTCGTCGGGGAGAGGTCTATGTCAACCGGGTCCAGACGTATCTCAAGATATGTGTAAGAGGAAAAGTTGGCGGTGGTTGTATATGTGTGATATCCTTTTCTGGCGGCAGTTATGCTGTACGGGTTGTAGTCGGCGAAAACGCCTGAAATGTTTCTTCTCTCTGATATCACATTTGTCCACGCTTCTCCTCCCACCCCCGTGGTCACATGGTATTTTCCGTCAGAGGTGTTGCCTGTGGTGTTTAGCCAGACGCTCACATTTCCCAGCGGGTCTCCTGTGCGGTTGTTCACCGCTTTTATGCGCACACACCACCTGATCGTGGCATTTGACACAGCGTCTCCGAAGCCCGGAGCGCGATTGTCGGTCACGTTCAAAAGGGTGACATTGCTAGGGACGCCACCCCGGCTCTTGAGAAAAACGTTCGGGTTTATGCCAGTGTTTTTGAAAGTGCTGTTCTCAACCAGTCCCGCAGAGCCGGCGATGTACAGGCCGTAGCCCGCCCCTGTTATGTTCCCACATGATATCTTAAAATCGGCGTTTTCGGTGTATATTCCGTAGCCGTCGCTTCCAAAGCCGTCAACGGTAACGTTTTTCACCCCGACAACCCCGCCTATCGTGCTGTTGATCTTTATTCCCACGGAACCAGCAGATGGCGGCTGGTGTGCCGTTATGTTGTTTATTGCCGGAGAGGAGTATTCCACGTCAACTCCCACGTGGCAGTTTTCAAAAACAACACCGTCCACGACCACATCACCCGTTTTGACAACGAGGCCCGCTGTGGCGTTTCTGAAAAAAGAACCGGTTATACTGCCGCTGCTTCCCTGGTTGAACGTTATCCCATTCCACGAGGTTCCACTGGAGGCGTTTTCAAAAACCACGCCATCGGCTATCAGCGTCCCGTTCACATAAATGGCAGCGGAAGTGTTGAAAAAGACGCTCACACCGCTCTCTATTCTGAGGGTAGCCCCCTGCTGAACTGTTACTGTGCCGTTTATGTAATAGGGGCCATTAACCGCATCCCAGGTGGTGTCAGATGTGATATCGCCCGATACGTATGTCTCACCACGCACAACCCCGGGCAAAAAATCAGGCATATTTGCCACGTCGGATATGGTGTTGAACACCGTGGCGGCATGTGGGGTGGAGAGCAGAATCATCGTCACGAAAAACACGATTGCAAAAGATGTTTTGTTTTTGTTGTTTCCTCTACCGCCGCCGGTATCAGGATCATCTGTTATCTCATCCGGGCTGGACAACGGCATGCTTATTCCTCCGTCTCTTTCCGTTTCTTTTCTTCATCTATTTGATGTTACTTATATTTATCCTACATTTTTTTACGAACACGCCGAACACGCCAGAGGCGTTTTCCATCTCCCCCTCTATCTCCCTCTTTCTTCCTCTCCCCTCTCAACGTTTTTTCTCGTGCACCACCAGAGCCACGAAATAGACAACAGTTGCTATGAGAGCGGCCACAGCTCCCGGAGAAACAGGCACCAGGAACGAGACCGCCAGGCCCGCCAGACCCGCCGCCAGAGCCAGGGCGAAAGAGAGATAGAAGATGGTTCTGACGCTCTTTGACACAAGCATGGCCGTGGCTGCAGGAGACACCAGAAAGGCGAAGACGAGGATTGAGCCAACGCTTTTGAGAAGCACGACCACAGAGGCGGATATCATGCCAAGCTGGAGGTAGTTGAAAAGCTCTCCGTGGATGCCGCTCGCCACTGCGCCCTCCATGTCAAAAGAGATAAAGAGAAATTCCCGGTAAAACAGTACGGACAGAAAAGAGATCACTACTGTCACAGCGAACAACAGAACCAGGTCGCCGCGAGTCAAAAGGAGCAGGTCTCCAAAAAGAAACCCCCACACCCGCGAGGCGTACTCTCTTATCAGGGATATGAGCAGCACGGCAACGCTCATTGAGAGAGCAAACCCTATACCTATGGTGTTGTTAAGCCCCCTCTCATCCCCCTTCCTGCTGGCATATCCGGCGACCAGGCCCAGCGCCACAGAAGAAGCCATGGCGCCCCAGAGAGGGTTTATGTCCACTATCCCATAGGTGGCCAGGACGATGAAAAAAGCCGCCCCCGCCAGGGCAGCGTGAGATGCACCCGCTACGAGAAAAGAGGCGTTTCTGAAAACCGTGAAAGAGCCGGCCAGGGAGGCGTTTATGGCTATGAGGAAGATGGCCACGAGCCCCCTGACAACATAGGGGCTGGTCAGAATTTCAAAGAGCCCTCCCATCTCAGCCATGGGCATCACCTATCAGCGGGTGGCAGTATCCCTCCTCACACGTGACTATCCCCACGTTTATGCCATAGGCCCTGATCAGGTTTTCCTGTGTGAGCACGTCGGCGGGGGGCCCGGACCCAACCAGACGCCTGTTTAACAAAAGGACCCTGGACAGGTAATGTATCAGCGGGTTGACGTCGTGCACCACTGCCACGACTGTCATCCCTTTTTCTGCTGAGAGACGGTGGAGGACATCTATGCTCTTTCTCTGGCTGGGGACGTCCATGGCGGAAAAAGGTTCGTCCAGCAGGAGAACCTCCGGCTCAACCGCCAGGGCACGTGCCAGAAGAACCCTCTGCTGCTGTCCCCCGCTCAGATTCGTGAACGGTTTTTTCCAGAGACTGTCAACCCCCAGCATTTCCAGGGCTTTTTTCGCCGCCCGATAGTCCTCTCGTGTGGCCATTTTGAACGGTCCCTTTCTAGCCATGCGTGCCATCAAAACAACATCAATCGTTCTTATGGGAATTGATGATACAACGCTCTCCCGCTGTGGCATGTAACCTATCATCCTCTTCACGCCATCCGGGTCCTCCACGGGGTTTTTTCCAAAAACCTCCACCGCTCCCCGCTCCGGTAAAAGGAGGCCAACGATGTTTTTCAACAGGGTTGACTTGCCGCATCCGTTTGGACCCATTATGGCCACAAACTCCCCCTTTTCTATCTCAAAACTCACGTCTTCCAGCACATAGGGGTGGTCTGGCTCGTATCTGAAGCTCAGGTTCTCCACCCTTATCGCGGGGATGCCCCCTCCTTTGCTGTCACCCATCCTGTTCACCCCCCCTTTCACCGGATTTTTCTTCTTCAAGTCCCACTTCAAGGAGCTCCCGTGTTCTCAGCCGATATATGACGGCTCCCTCAGCCAGAGCCACAGCGGACACCGCACCCAGGGCTATCAGGGCGTAGGTGTTCTCTCCGCCTCCCACCCCGTTTTCTTCAGATAGCAGTGCCATCTGGGCGGCGTTGAAATACACCTGGGAAAAGAAGCCGTCAACGTTCTCTCCAGCCAGGAAACGCACATAGACCACTCTGGCACCCGTGTCTTTTGCCACCTGTTCAGATATCTCCCCCGCCTTTCCCTCCCTCATGGAGAGAGGGCATACGATTCCCACATACTCTCCATCCGAGAGTTTTTTCTCCACGTCCATGAGCTGTTTCCCGCTGGCGAATCCCGACTCCTCGGACACCAGGGTGGCTCCGACTTCCATGCCCATGTTTTCCACCACGTAGTTGACCCCCGGCACAGCGGTGACGACCTTTTTCCCCAGGAGATTGTTCTCGGCGGTGATGTCATGGAGGGCCTTTTTTGCATGGTCTACGTTTTCGGCGAAGGCCTCAGCCCGTGTTTTATAGTATGTGGCATTGGCCGGATCTATTTCCCCCATCTTTTCAGCCACAGCCCGTCCTATGGCCAGGGCGTTGTCCAGCTTGAGCCAGTAACCGTGCTGGCAGAACTCAAACCCCGGAAAGGAGTCCAGAGATGCGCCCTTTTTTTCGTAGTCAGGGAAGTCCAGGCCGGGTGTGTCGGGGAAGTTGTCCTTTATGTCCTGTTCAAATGACAGAAAGCTGGAGTAGGCGTAAACTATGAGATCAGCATCCCTCAGGGATTCCAGCGTCTCCGTGGTCACAGAGAAACCATGCGGGTCCGCGCCAGGCGGCAGGACAGTCTCAATGTCCACCCCACCACCGCATATTTCTCTGACAATTCCAGCGATATCGGGCAGGGTGGAGACGACAACCAGCCCCTCGCCCACGCCTGAGGGGTTCTCAGATTCGCCGTCTCCGTTTTCTCCCATGGCGTACAGCGTTGTCGCCCGGAAAACTTTTTCTTCGCTTCCAGGCACACTCAACGCCGCTGTTAGAGCGAAAAATATCGCTACGGCCAGAGCCACGCTTTTTTTCCTCATCTTTCATCGCCTCCTCTCTGCCCCGGGGGTCGGGGCTGGGGGATCGGATTTCCGCACGGACAGACCTCTGGTTTTCCCAGGAGCTCGTTCAGTCTTTCCACAACATCCCCGCTCACGTTCAGGTCAAACCTTGACGCCTCCGTACAGACCTTTTCCGGGGACAGGCCCAGTATCTCAACCATGAAACACTCCAGTATCCTGTGGTTCCGCAGTACATCTCTGGCCAGTGCTATCCCTTTCGTGTTGGCTCTGAACCCCCGCCGGTGTGTGTACGTCCCATATCCCTTTGATGCCAGGCGTTTCAGCATTTCCATGGCTGTGACACGTGACACTCCGGCTATGTTTGCGGCCATGGATGGTGTCACGTAACAGTCTCCTCCATACGCCCTGTATATGTCACAGAGATATCGGAGTTCTCTTTCTGTTAGATGCCTTTCTGTTAGATGCTCGGCAGCCGTAGGCCCGGGCAGGCGGCCTGTTTCCTCGTCCTTCACGGCGCGTCCCATGTGTTTCCCTCCCGGTGGCAGAACCATTTGTTATCTATTTGTTAGGGATACCTAACGCATATTTAAAGGTTTTTCCAGATGTCTGGAGTTTGCGTTGCCGTTTTTGGAAAACTTTATTTACCCCGTTCTGACATATCATCACACATGCCCAAGACAACGGGGAGAGAGATAATGGAAGAGGAAACACCCGGTGTTGCGCTTCTGCGTTCTTTTTTTGAAGCGTTCCTGGAAGTCAGCGGCACCTACATGGGCCTCGCGACGAACTCCATGATATACCGGGCTGGTGAGATGGTAGGGGAGGCTTTTTCCTTCGTTTCGCCGGACGAGCTCGTGGAAATGTTCCGTGACCTGGGCATGGAACTGTCCATTGAGCGGCGGGGGATGCAGATATTTTTTACAGTTGAAAACAGCATAGAAGCCCGCATGCACGGGAGAACCTACGAACCGTCGTGTCACATGCTCAGGGGCTTTTTCACCGCCTACGCCCGGGCGCTGACACGCAACCCCAACCTGCGGGGGCGTGAAACAGAGTGTGTAAGCGCTGGCGGCGACGTCTGCCAGTTCCTCGTCTCTCCATAGGGAGGGTTCTGTTTGGGAAAGAGAAACATACCCATATACCCGGAGCCAGAGGACCTGGTTTTTCTCATAGACGCTCTGGTGGACGTGGCCGGATCATACAGCCGTGGGATACTCTTCCGCTTCGGTGAGCGAGTGGGGGAAAAATATGCACTCCGCATAAAAGACCTGGAAGGCGAGGTTGACCTCCTCTCAGGGGTGCTGGGGACCCTCCGCGCTTCTTCGTGGTTTGACTCCGTTGAAATACGAAGAGAAAACGGGACGCTGGAAATTCGCCTCCTCAACCCTTTTGAGATAAAATCATCTGAAAAATCCTGCGACTTCATGAGAGGATTCCTGTCCGGGCTTGGAAAAGTGCTGGAGGACATCCCGGATTTCTTCGTTGAAGAAAAAGAGGATTGCGATGAAGAGGACATGGAGGGAAAAGGGGGTGGAAAAAGAGGGGAGAGGTGGGTTGTTTTCAGAGGAAAAACAGAGAGGCGATAAAAAATGAAAACGGTTTCCTCAGGCATACCAGGACTTGACGAAGTTCTCGGCGGCGGTTTCATCAAACCATCCGTGGTCCTTGTGGCCGGGCCGGCAGGGAGCGGAAAAACGACCTTTGTGGTTGAAAGCCTGTTCAACGCCGTCAGAGAACATGGCGAGAGAGGACTTTTCATGCCCACTATATCCGAGCCGGTGGCGATGGTGAACAACTACATGGCCCAGTACGCCTTCTACGACCAGGAGATGTTTGACAGAAATCTCATAGAATTCATGGATCTCAGCAGAATAATAGATGGGGACTGGCGGGCCGTGGTGGAAAAAATCCGCGAGGCGCTGGAAAAATTCTCACCCACGTGGGTTGTCATAGACCCCCTAACCGTCCTCGGCTACGGTCTGCCAGACATGGAACTCCGCATTTTCCTCAACGAGCTCTTTTCCACGATAAAGGGATGGGACGCCCTGGTCCTGGCCACGGGAGAGTTCACACGCCAGCACCTCTTTGAGAGCCCTTACTCATACATGGTTGATGGGATAATCTTTCTAAACATGGACACGTCCAGGCACCCTGTCACCAGAGAGATGGAGGTCGTGAAACTCCGTGGAAAAAACGCCATCGCCGGAAAGCACTTTTTCAAAATAGGCCCCGAGGGTATAAGAGTGTATCCCAAGGTGGTCCCCACAAGGCCAAGGGTGCTCTCCACACCCGCCGCCGAAAGGGTCTCAACCGGCATAAAGGGATACGACGAAATGCTCGGCGGAGGATACCTGGCCGGCTCAACAAACCTGATAATAGGCGGGCCCGGAACGGGGAAAACCCTCTTCGCCCTCTCCTTCATAGCCGATGGCTGCCGGAAAAACGAGCGCGGCGTATTCGTGACCTTTGAAGAGCCTCCCACAAAGCTCCTCCGGGAGGCAAAGAACATAGGCATTCCGCTCAGCGAGTGGATAGAAAAAGGCATGGTGACACTCCTCTACTACCCCCCCGGCGACACCCACCCCGAGGAGGTAACATGGGGCATAAAAAACGCCGTTGAGGTGGGGGAGACCACCAGGAGGGTGGTTGTGGACAGTTTGAGCGGCTTTGGGTCAATGGTCGGAGACGAGCGAAAGATGAACCTCTACCTGTCCAACATGGACGCCTTCCTCTCCGGCTCCGGTGTGACCAGCGTCTTCACCATGGGACATGCCGGCGTCGGCGGCGACTACAGCGATGCCCTCCAGTACGCTGTGGTGATGGACTCAATAACCCTGCTAAGATACGTGGAGGTGGAAAGCACCATATCCAAATCGCTCGCCGTCCTTATGATGAAAGGGAGCGAACACCAGACGGACATAAGGGAATACACAGTCGGGCCGGGTGGCGTTGAGGTCCTGGAGCGCTTCAAAGGTTTTGAGGGTCTGCTCAGCGGCGCCGCGAGAAGAAGCGACCTGGTGGATTTTACCAGGATACTCCTGGAAGCCCTTCCCGAGAAACAGCGCCACCTCCTATCCGAGATGAGATGGCACTACCACGAAGATGGAGAGGACGGTGGGGGAGGGGAGGAGAAGGAG
>Ga0190313_1000141_pt1 | contig 46756 bp, 42 predicted proteins | sample 4870071011_MG_FD_169989 | JGI IMG/M metagenome (GOLD analysis project Ga0190313, IMG submission 169989) | Hydrothermal vent sediment bacterial communities from Southern Trench, Guaymas Basin, Mexico - 4870-07-10-11_MG | ecosystem: Environmental > Aquatic > Marine > Hydrothermal vents > Sediment ... | reverse complement strand
GTACACATAGAGGACCCCCATGGATATGAGGCCGGCAAGGACACCTATCACCATTATCGGGGCTCTGATTATGACGAGGCCCAGCGCGGAGAACCCCAGCGTCAGGCCAAGGATGATGGAGGGCACGAATCCCTTTTTCACCGATTCCTTGCCACCTATAACCCATAGAATGGCAAAAGATATGAGGGTGGAGATCACCGGAAGGAAGATGGTTATCTTGTATGCCAGCTGATAGACATCTATCTGGAAGACATCAGCTGGCAGTGTCACTGGAATGGAGAGCAGGGCAAAGGATGTGGTGGCGTTGTAGCCCAGTACCGCTATGGCCACCGAGGACATGGGGGAGAATCCCATGGCCATGAGGAGCGGGGGAAAGAGGGCCGGTGTGACGACTCCGAGGGAAGTGACGAAAGAGCCGAAGGCTATCCCGATGAACAGGGCCTGCTCCTCCTTCGTTCTGGCCACCCGTTTTATGGCATCGGAAATGGTGTCGAGAGCGCCCACCTCCTTCATGAGGAAAATGAGGTACATGGTGAAGATCACGGCTACGGTTATGCCGAGGGCCTTGATGATTCCGTATATGGATGCTCCTATGGCCACCTCCAGCGATGTGCTGAAGTATCCCACCGCCAGAACCACCGCCAGAAGCCAGCCCACCACGGCCATGACGGCTCCCGACTTCTTCAGCCAGATGATACCTATGAACACCGCTATCAGGGGCAGAATCGCCATTATAAAGTCTATCATACTATCGCTGAGGCCAACGGCGGAAAGGATAAAAGTGTTGCGGGGTGTGTCATAGCATACCAGAGTATTTGAGGGCGAGGATGAGGAGTTCGAGCATTATCATGAGTTCCACGGGGTTTATCCGGGGATTTTTCTCTGTCTCCGGCGCCTCCTTTTCCTTTACCGATAGCAGGATGTTCGTCACTGCGAATGTAACCCCCAGAAGCACGACGGTCATGATGTCGTCCATCACCGCTATGATCGGTAGTAACATGCCGATGGAGAGGAGGATTTTACCAGCTCCCCAGCCGGTCGGGCTCCCGCCTCCGGTCCCATCCCTCTCCTTCTTCCACATGCCAGCACCCGCCCCGATGAAGAGGAGCGACAGGGCGATTACGGCCATTTCCGGTTTGAGTTCTATGCTGCGGTAGTACACCACCGTTTTAAGGGATGCTAGCAGTTCGCCCGTGCTGGTCGCGTGGCCGTTCCACTCCTTTATGAACCACATGGACGGAGTGATAATCCCGTTTATGAATGCGATGGCCCCCAGAGAGGATGCGATGTAAAACCGTTTCGTGCTGTCCCCCCCGGATTTGAGGTAGATGAACCCGAGACCGAGTAAAATCAGGAGGATGAGGATTGAGATGGGTCCGAGGTTCGCCGCCATCAGTACCGCGATTATGATCATGACGACGGAGAGTTCTCTGTGGTTCTTTTCGGAGATGATGCCGTATAGTCCCTCCTCTTCCGCCTCGGTCGCATTTTTCTTCCTTCTTCTCTTGCCTTTGACTGTCTTTTTCACAGGGGTCTCGGCGGCGATGCGGACGGCTTCCCATGCGCATACGAACACGAGATAGCCGAAAGCGATGTAGGGCCAGTGGAATATGTACTCCGGGTGAACAACCCCCGCTATGAGTATGCCGAGCATATAGGCGAGTGCGGAGTATGTCAGAAAGACGGGGTCCAGCGCTCTGATCGCCGTGCGGACCGATCCCTTTTTCCAGAGGTGCATGGCGGGTATGAGGAACAGGAGGAAGAAGAGGAAGTAATCCATGGCCATCATCATGGCTCTCTGCTGAATAACGAGGAACGGGGCCTCGTTCGCCATGAAGAAGGAGTCCCCCCACGGACTAATCCCCGAATAGTACTGGACATATATCGGCTGCCTGATGAAGCCGAGGAATACAATCTCCGAGGAGGCCGGCTCTATCCGCATGAAGAGCATGAGAGCGCCGATCCATGCCAGTACGAGCCACACACCATAGAATGTCGCTATGCTTCTGCTGACTATGTTGAGTATTCTGGCAGTGAGCGGGACCTTTTCCGTCCTCAGATACCACTTCACCGCCACATATGCGGCCGGCAGGGTGGGGAGGAGAAGAAGCATGGTTTTGAATGCGACGGGCGTCCCCTGTATGGCGTAAACAGGGTCTATCCAGTATCTGGGCGTCAACACCCTCTCTATCGAGATGAACTCGTATCCCGCTCCCAGTTCGGGGCTTCTTCCGTATATCAGAAGGTCAAAGAATGCGGGAACCATGTTCATCCAGAAACCGAAGAGCTGTACATTCACCACCTTCTTCATGTCTATATCGCCAAGAACTGAGATCGCAATCGCTCCAGGAAAGAACACGGCGAAGTAGAGCAGGATATGTTGGGTCAGTAGATGTATGCCGAAACCAAGATACACTCCTGCATAAGATTCGGAAAGTGACCTGACTATTCCTATGGTTATAAGGTAGAGAACGGCCGTAAGCACCGTGAATCTGTCCCGTTCCACCATGTCTATGAGGTTTTCGAGAAACGATCCGGAGGGCCGTTTTTCTTCCCTGCGTGTCCTCTTCGCCATCACTCTCTGCATGTTCCATTAAGATATAAGGTTTTGCCCGAGTGAGGCCGGTTTTGTGTCACTTTATGTTTTCTCCTCGCTTGCCTTGTTTTGCTCCGTTGGTGGCTGTTCGGTTTTATATCTCTCATAACCCTTTGCGATCTCATGGGCGGCGCCAAGGCTGACAAAATTCAGGTTTATCACACTTCCATCCTTGAGAAAGACACTTCGGGAGCTGAAAGCATCTGAGTTTCCGCCGATGTATATCTTTTTTATATCCTCCCATCTGAATTGAGTATTGGCATCTCTTCCTTTGTAATGAAACTGCACGCCATAATTCGAGAGATAAATTTCGGAGGGGTATTTGTTTCTGATGAAATAAGCCGTTGAGGAAGCACCAATTATAGAAGCCGTAAATAGACCTATAACGGCCACCCACAGAGAGGCTTTCATATATAGGAAAATCGAGAGAAGCAGGATAGAAAATGCCAGAACAACAGAATATAGTTTGATGGCAAGAGTTCTAAGGTCGTTTTTCATTTTTCTGTAATGCTCTGTCAATGCCTTCCCTCCTCAAAATCGTGCAGTTCTGGGCGTAATTCTGGCCTGCAACGAGAATGGAATCGGCCGATTTCAAGAGCAATGGAGGACACGGCGGGATATAGAAAAGGGGAGATTTAAGGTTTTGGTCATTTTTTCAAAAGCGCATAACGCTACTTATCACCAGGCGGCCTCCAGCTGTTGGCCCATTCTCTCTTATCTGTTTTATAGGGCCACAATTCCTCAATCTCCCACTGTTCCGGCCTCACTCTGGTGCTTCTGTCCTCGAAGCGTATCGGGACGCCCGTTTCTTTCAGGGCCCGGATATAGTCCGGATGGTAGTACCAATCAAGGCCGATTTCGTAAAGAGAACTGTTGATTAAAGATGTTCTTTCTTTCGGATAGAAGATTATATTTGTCGTATTGTTGTTTTTTATAATTTTAATATACGAAACATCCTTGAAGGCTATGAATTTTCTCGGTGTTTTTAGCCCATCTTTGCAAAGAACGATATCAAAAGGACGTTTTATCGCCTTTAAATTCAATGTGGAGAACAATATCAGGTTAAAGGATATGAATAAAGCCAATGACTGAATAACCAGCTTACTGAGATAGCTCGCCGAGTGTGGAGGGAATAGAGCAGAGATCCCCGCAAGTATGCCCGCGATTAAACCAAATATACTGATTGTTAAAGGCCTCTTTTTCTTTCTCTTATACAACTCCTTCATCCCTTCCGAATCCGCAGGGTCGAGTATCACATCACGACAGTTCATCTCTCCTCCCTACATATCGAAATCCTTCGACGACACCAGAGGTATCAATTCCACTCCGTTCTCCGCCAGAAGTTCCACGGCCCCGGAGTTCCTGTCCACAACCACAATGGCCCTTTTCACCACGGCCCCGGCCTCTCTGAGAATCTCCACGGTTCTGAGGGTGGAACCGCCGGATGTGGTCACATCCTCCACGACGAGAACCTCCTCGCCCGGTGTCAGCTCTCCTTCTATCTGGCTCCCGGTTCCGTGCTCCCTCTTCCCTTTCCTCACCATCACATACGGGATGCCTGTTTCCAGCGACAGGGCCACCGCGATGGGGACTGCACCGAGCTCCATGCCCGCGATCCTCGTTCCGCTCACATGCTTCGCCATGGCCTTTGCGATCTCCTTCAGGACCGCAGGGTGCGTGCTGGCCTTCTTTATGTTGACATAGTAGTTGCTGCGCTTTCCCGAGGTGAGGACGAAATCTCCGAACTGGATGGCCTCCACCTCTTTCAGGAGTTCAAGGACTCTTTCTTCCATGATCGGGGGAAGGCGGAGATGTATAAAATCGTGTCGCACTACCACGGCTCTTTCTTTATCCCCAGTTTATAGCCCGCGATGTTCACGCTGCGGTGAAGGACCGGGATGAGGGCCAGCAGGAACAGAAGCCCGTAAACGCCGTATCCTCCCAGATAGACGCTCTTGAACCATCCCCATTGAAGAGGAATGACCAGAAGGAACGCACCGATGACGAAGTCGTACTGGTCGAGTATCGGGGCCCTCGCTCCCCTTTTCAGCCCCAGCCTTCTCTTTATGAGGCTGCCCAGAATGTCCCCCATGAGCGCTCCGAAGGACAGGAGGAATAAGAGGGGGAGTGCACCAAAAAAAGAGCCGAATCCCCACAGTCCCTGAGGGTCGAAGGGCAGGGATACCGCCATCTGCACCATGCCTATGACCACCCCGCTCAGCCCTCCGCCGAACAGCCCTCTCCATGTCTTGCCGTCTCCGAGTATCCTGTGGCCGTTCCATGTTCTCCCCAGATCGATCGGCGTTCCGCCTCCGAAGAGGGCCGCCGCTGAGTTCGGGACCATGGCCGGGATGAAGACCCAGACTGCTGTGAGAATGGCCGATACGATGTCGTTCACGAAGGGCGTAAGGGACTGCCCGTTAAAAACCTTCTGCAGCGCTCGCGCTGACCTGTTGTGCGAATAAAATTAAATAAAATTAAAGGGTGGAAGGGTTCATTCATATGCATGCCTGTGTGACTGCTAAGCCGAACCGCACGTGCCTGGTTCCGGGAATTAGTAAACGCGGGCTGAACTGGTCGCCGAAGCTTCCAGCTTACACCCCGTTCCTATCAAACTCGTGTTTTACGAGTACCCTCAGATACCTCTTTTCAGGGGCGGTTTCGTGCTTAAGATGCTTTCAGCACTTATCCGTTATGGCGTGGCTGCTCAGCAGTGCCCTGCCGGACAACTGATCAACTAGAGGCCACGAATCCCTGTTCCTCTCGTACTAAAGGATCCTTCCCCTCAGGTATCAAAACACTTCCACCAAAAAGCAACAAACCTGGCTCACGCCGGTCTAAACCCAGCTCGCGATTCCTTTTAATGGGCGAACAACCCCACCCTTGGCTGCTGCTGCACAGCCAGGATAGGAAGAGCCGACATCGAAGTAGCAAACCGCCAGGTCGATATGAACTCTTGCTGGCGACGACTCAATTATCCCCGGGGTAACTTTTCTGTTATCACTCACCCCCATAAATGAGGTCGAGTGGTTCGCTAAGCCCTACTTTCGTATCGTGGATTGTTATTGGGCCAATCCACGTCAAGCCAGCTTTTACCTTTGCATTCTTCGGCAGATTTCTGACCTGCCTGAGCTGACCATTGGGCACGCTTGATATCTTTTTGAGCGTGTGGCGCCCCACCCAAACTGCCCACCTACCGGGGTCCCTTCGAAAAGGTAAGTGATACAAAACCAGAAGGGCGGTGTTTCATCGTTGCCTCCAGTTGAGCTAGCGCCCAACCTTCGACGGCTCCCGCCTACCCTACACATCCGGCTTCATACCACAGCGGCAGGCTGCAGTAAAGCTCCACGGGGTCTTCGCTTTCAGGTGGAAGGTACTGGACTGTGCACCAGTAAGTCGTTTTCACCGGTTTCCAGGCGGGGACAGTGGAACTCTCGTTGGGCCTTCATGCAAGCCGCCAATTAAGCGGCAAGGTATTACGCTACCTTAAGAGGGTCATAGTTACCCCCGCCGTTTAACGGTCCTTCGCTCCGTTGAAACAGAGTTTGAGATACCGTCACTGGGCAGGATTCAGCGGCAATACACATCCTTTCGGACTAGCTGCCACCTATGTTTTTATTAAACAGTCGGAGTTCCCTAGTCACTGCGACCAGACATTCTCATGTCTGGCACCCCTTCTCCCGAAGTTACGGGGCCAATTTGCCGAGTTCCCTCGCCTGGATTAAGCCGACACGCCTTAGGCTACTCACCTAGGGGCACCTGTGTCAGTTCTCGGTACGGACACACACGCTGTAAACATCACCCTTTTCACTGGCACCAGGTTCAGAAGAAGCGGACCTTCGTCCGCCCACTCGTGCTTTCACCAGGTTCTCACCATTACGGTTCTTCCCCGGCTTATACACTTGGACAGATTGGCTGACCTGTTCAACCTACCCCGATGCGTCAGGTGATGCGCAAAGACGTATGTGGTGCAGGAATATTAACCTGCTTCCCTATTCGACGTTCTCGGTTAAGAAACGCCTTAGGATCGACTAACCCTCGACTGACGAACATTGTCGAGGAACCCTAGCCCCTGCGGCGGAGCGGATTCTCACCACTCTTTGCTGCTACTCACACCAGGATCCTTATTCAAACGCGGTCCACAGGACTTCACAGCCCTGCTTCTCCCCACGCATGACACCTCTCTACCAGATTACTTTTCAGTACTCTGGGGTATCGGGGGCCGACTTAGCCCCGTCCATCTTCAGGGCCCATGATCTAGACTGGTGAGCTGTTACGCTTTCTTTAAAGGGTGGCTGCTTCTAAGCCCACCTCCCAGTTGTTTTAGACCACGGACGCCTTTTAACCATCACACTTAGTCGGCACTTAGGGCCCTTAACCCCAGGCTGGGTTGTTTCCCTTGCGGACACCAGGCTTACCCCAGATGCCCTCACTCCCAGCGTATACGGCGACGACAGGTTCGGAGTTTGACAGGATGCCGAGGGATTTCTCCCCCTAAACACCCTATCAGTAGCTCTACCCCACCGTCTACCTCGGCTGAGATCTACCTACGAGTAGTTTCGAGAGGAACCAGCTATTGCCCGCCTAGATTGGCCTTTCACCCCTATGCACAGGTCATCCGAACGATTTGCACATCAGTATCGGTGCGGTCCTCCACCTCCCTTTCGAGAGGCTTCAACCTGCCCACGCATAGTTCGACGGGCTTCGGGTATCCCACCAATGACTCCGGGCGAGCACACCCCGCCCCTCACCTTGCGGTTGCGGGCGGTCGGTTTCCCTACGGCTCCGGGATTCAATCCCTTAACCTCGCCATTGATCAGAACTCCCTGGATCATTTTTCTAAACGAACGATATGACACTGCTCCACGCTTACGCGCTTCTTCGCTTTCATGCCATATCAGTCTGTGACCGTCTGGTTTCAGGCTCTTTTCACACCCCGCTAGGGGTACTTTTCAGCTTTCACTCACGCTACTACTGCACTATCGGTCTCGGGACGTATTTAGAGTTGGAAGTTTATGGCTCCCATATTCATGCGCAATATCCAATGCACACTACTCAGGAACATCAAAAATCTTCTTTCTGGCCTTCTTCTACGGGGCTATCACCCTCTATGGCAAGACATTCCAGTCTATTTCGAATGGGCCAGTTAAGAAGTAAATGAGTCCATACACCACATCTCCCCTATATTTCTATAAGGGATTCGGTTTGCTCTCTGCCGCGTTCGATCGCCTTTACTGACGGCATCTCTGTTGATTTCTTTTCCTGCGGGTACTAAGATGTTTCAATTCCCCGCGTTCCCGATCATTACTGATCGAGCCAAAGGCTCAGGAGGTCCCATTAGGCAATCGGCGGATCAACGGTTTCTTGCACCTCCCCGCCGCATATCGCAGCTTGACACGACCTTCCTCGGCGCCCGAGCCAAGCCATTCCCCAGACGGCGTAGCTGAACCAGAATACGGTTCGACTTAACACACGTCCAGGCATGCATATGATCGGTAATCATGGAGGCTGGTACCTTCCATTACGGGTGAAGCAGTCGCTTCTCCCAGCCTCTATACCCTTGCCCACTTAACCGGGTTAAGCAGGTGCACGGATGACGGGCCGATACAGGCCCAGATACTCCTCTTTCAGAGGGTAGAAGCACCCTATACGAGAGGGGTATTTATAGATTTTGGAGTGCCAAGCGGGCATAAGCCCCCGTTCGGCACAGGCTTTCAGGGGGATATTGAATCGGTATATAAAGTTAATGGAAGCCCTATTCCGCCCGGATGATTATCTCTCTCCTGACGGTGTGGTCTCCGCTTGCGGCATTCATGGAAATGGTGGCATCCCGGACGCTGTTCTCGGGTATCTGTATGTGAACGGAGATGTTGGTGCTCCCCTGATACGGTAGATCCACCACGAGGGAGTCGCTCGATGCCACGCTCGTGTTTCCAGCCTCCACCAGCCAGGCGCTCCACCCCTCCGGAATCCCAGAGAGGGAGATGTTTATCTCTTCCGCGGTGTTGCCGGTGTTGTTGAGGGTGTAATTTACGATGATTGTGGTCCCTGCCGCCGCCGTGATGTTAACTGGCTCCGCCGGCGAGAGGTCGAAGGACATGTCCGGGGGCACATAGTGCATCGGTGTGGGAACGAAACAGGTTATCAGGATGAAGGCCGCGAAGACGCCGAGGGCCTGCCTCTTTATGTCCAGTTTTCCTGTGTCGTTCAGAGGGGGCGGGTGGTTCATTCCGAGGAGCATTATCAGTATGGCGAAGAGGAGCCAGCCAGAGTAGGAGAAGAAGAATCCGAAAAAGGTGAGCAGGAGCACGGTTGCGTAGCTCACATATCTGGCCCTGTCGTCCAGAAGTGCTCTCACCACATGCCCCCCGTCAAGCTGCCCCGCGGGGAGCAGGTTTATGGCGGTGACAAAGAGCCCGACCCATCCGGCAAAGGCCGTGGGGTGAAGGAGGGCATTGCTCGGGAGCGGGATGAACATCGCCAGAATCGTATAGAGCACCGGCAGGGAGATGAAGGTCGTTCCGCCGGGGCCGGCCCCTTCCGGGAACACCTGATTCACGGTCCCTGTGAGGTGGAGGCCGATGAGCGTCACCGGGATGGCCACGACGAGGCCGGCGATGGGTCCTGCAATCCCTATGTCGAAAAGCGCCTTCTTATTTGGAATGGGCTCCCTTATGCTGATGAAGGCCCCGAAGGTCCCCAGCGGAGGGAACGACGGGATGAAGAAGGGGAGCGAAGCCGCCACATTGTGCCTTTTCGCCATGAAGTAGTGCCCCATCTCGTGGGTTCCGAGTATGAGCAGAAGGGGTATTGAGAAGTAAATTGTTCCGTTGATTATGTTATATGAGGAGAAGATCCCCTCCGTTCCCATGTAGGAGGCCCAGCCCACGGCACCGGCCAGCACGGTGGTGAAGATGGTTATCAGAAGCATCACGACATTCACCGCGATCCCGCGCTGTTTTCTGGTGGGGGTTCTTATGACGGTTATCACATACTCCCCGCCTGTCTTTTTGAGGACCGGGTATATGTTCCTCTCCTTCAGTTCCAGACGGAGCGCTTCGAACTGGCTGTCCAGGGTCCTTTCGTCCACATTGACATAGAAAGCGATGAGGTCGAAGCTTATGCGTATGTCGTATATGGGAAAGTGGCGGCCCACCGCGGACCTGAGCATCTCTATTTCGTCCTTCTGTATCATGGGAATCTCCTTTCGGGAACTCATATTTGTTCGGGTACTTATAGATATGCACCCGGATCCGTCCATCGGAGAAAAGATTAAATCCTATTACTTCCATTGGCCTCCGGTGAGCAGATGGAAGAGAACCTTCTGGAAAGAGAGATACTGAAAATAAGCAAGATGAGGGATGCAGGCGTCACCAGGGACGATTTTCTCAGGGAGTTCGGCCAGAAGTTCCGCGGGCTTCCGTTCAACACCATAGTCAGCAAGATAGAGGGTCTTGCGAACAAGGGCTATCTCTACATGGAATACACCGGCCCCGCCGATTTTTTCGTCAAAATAACCGAGAAGGGGAGGCAGAGGCTGGAGGAGATAATGGTTGAAGAGGCCCTCGTTTTCGATTTTTAGTCGGGAAAAGTCTTAATTACAGGAAGGTTTCTACACCCTCAGGAGCGTGATTACATATGCCCAGAGAACTTGACCTTGAAGGGATGAGACACGGAACGGAGCTGATCAAGAGAGGATTCGCCAGCATGCAGAAGGGGGGCGTCATAATGGATGTCACCAATGCGGAACAGGCGGCCATTGCCGAGGAGGCTGGGGCCGTCGCAGTCATGGCGCTGGAGAGGGTCCCGGCGGACATACGGGCGCAGGGAGGAGTGGCTAGGATGTCCGACCCGAAGATGATAAAGGAGATAATAGAGACCGTTACCATTCCGGTGATGGCGAAGGTGCGTATCGGTCATTTCGTCGAGGCCCAGGTCCTCGAGAGCCTCGGTGTGGATATGATAGACGAGTCCGAGGTCCTTACCCCGGCAGACCCGTTCTACCATGTGAACAAGAGGGATTTCACCGTTCCCTTCGTCTGCGGTGCGACCAATCTGGGCGAAGCTGTAAGGAGAATAGCCGAGGGCTCCGCAATGATACGGACCAAGGGGGAGGCCGGTACCGGGAATGTGATAGAGGCGGTACGGCACCACCATTTGATAGAACAGATGATCCACAGGCTTCAGATGCTCGATGAGGAAGGATTCGAGACCGTTGTGAAGACATACGCAGCCCCCTTCGGAAAGCTGGAAAGGGAGGCTAGGAAGATATGGACCGAGGAGCCCACCCCTCAGACGGAGCTCGTCTTCGGCAACATGACCCTCGGACAGTGGGAGGAAGAGGTGAGGAAGACCCTCATGGAGATAAAGGAGAGGAAGAGGCTTCCGGTGGTTAACTTCGCTGCCGGCGGCATAGCCACCCCTGCCGATGCGGCCCTGATGATGCAGATGGGGAGCGACGGTGTCTTCGTCGGTTCCGGCATATTCAAGTCGGAGAACCCGAGGGAGAGGGCGAAGGCCATTGTGGAGGCCGTGATGCACTACGACGAGCCGGAGGTCATAGCCGAGGTCTCGAAGGGGCTCGGAGACGCCATGAGGGGGATCGAGATAAGCGATATCCCGGAGGAACAGCGGCTTCAGGAGCGGGGCTGGTAGGAGCGATGATGCGCCTTGTCTTTCTGGGGACCGGGTCAGGATGGCCCACCAAGAAGCGCAATGTCTCCTCGATAGTTCTGGCGATGAACGGCGAGGTGCTCCTTCTCGACTGCGGAGAGGGGACTCAGAGGCAGCTTCTCTACACCTCCGTCTCTTTTATGAAGATCGACAGGATACTCGTCACGCACCTGCACGGGGACCATATTCTGGGAATCCCCGGATTGATCCAGAGCATGGCCCTTGCAGGGAGGGAGAGACCGCTGGAGATACTGGGGCCGTCAGGCATTTCCGAAGCGGTGGATATGTTCCTGTCCATCGGAGAGTTCAGCAGGAGCTTTGATGTTCGGGTTCGCACCATGACGGGTGGGGAGTCGCTGGATACCGGGAGGTATGTCATCACCGCAGCTGAGGCGGAACACACGGTTCCGGCTCTCGCCTACTCCGTGGAGGAAAAGGAAAGACCCGGGCAGTTCGACAGGGAGAAGGCCATATCTATGGGCGTCCCAGAAGGGCCGCTTTTCGGAAGACTGCAGAGAGGAGAGGCGGTGGAGGTGAACGGCAGGACCATCCATCCCTCGGATGTTCTCGGCCTGCCCAGAAGGGGGAGAAAGGTGGTCTACAGCGGCGATACCCTTCCGTGTGAGGCGGTCCTCCGGCTTGCACACGGTGCCGATGTCCTCATTCACGAGGCCACATTCTCCGATGAACTGCGGGATAAGGCCGCCGAGTTCGGGCACAGCACGGCTCTGCAGGCGGCGGAGATTGCGCATAAGGCAGGGGTTAAAAGACTGTTTCTGACGCACATAAGCCCGAGGTATGACGATCCATCGGCACTTCTGGAAGAGGCGAAAAGCGTCTTCGAAGAAACATACATGGCGGAGGACTTCACGGAGTTCCCGGTTCCGTTACCGGAGGCTCAGTGACCTTCACCATAGACGGCCAGCGCCGCGTATCCCACCACTTCTTCCATCGGCCTTATGTCGCCGGATGTTGCATATTTCAGGAGTTCTGCACGGTTCCCTCCGGACATGCGGGCGAATTCCAGCAGGGTCATCACGGGCCCGTAGCCGCACATGCTTATACCGTATCTTCTGACTGTGGAGTATAGCCCGTTCGCGTCCATCTCCTCTATCTTTTCCACGGCCATCATGTCCTTCTTTCTGGCCACTGCCGGCGGAACATAGTGGGAGAAATCGCTGGAGGCCACAACCGCTGTCCTCCTGTTCAGATCACGCGCGGCGGCGTATATCGCCCCGGCGAGCGCTTTCGCCGCTTCCGGCCTTTGGGCCATCATCACCACCGGCACTATCTTCACATCGGCGTCTATGCTCTGCACGAAGGGAACCTGAACCTCCACCGAGTGCTCGTACCTGTGCGCCGCGGCGTCGTCCGCTATCGCTCCCTCGTATTCCAGCATCGCCTCCACCATCTCCCTGTCCGTATTTGCAGGACCAAGAGGGGTCAGGTAGTCGTGGTGCGTGACGGATAGAGGTGAGCCCATTCCCGTATGGTTGGGGCCGATGATGACCACGGTGTCCGGGCGCGCCCCTCTGCTGAGTTCCAGATACGAATGTGCAGCGATCTGTCCCGAGAACATATAGCCCGCATGTGGCGCCACCACTCCGAGAACACTCTTTTCTCCGGAAAAATTATAGGGTAGTTGCCCGGGGCCGAGCGGCCCGGTGTAGAGTCCGTTAATGGTTTTCGTGAGCTCTTCGGCGTCGGAGGGGTAGAATTGTCCTGCTACTGCCGGGTATCTCATAATGCGGCCTCGAACTCGTCCACCTGATGCTCGAACTCGTCATCGCTCTTTATCTCGCCCCTGTTCTTCAGGATCTCACGGGTCAGGAGCCAGTAAACGAGAGCGAGCGAGCGGCGTCCCTTGTTGTTCACCGGAACCACCAGATCGACATACTTGGTTTCGTTGTTCGCATCGCACAGCCCCACCACGGGAATGCCGATGTCTATGGCCTCATTCAGGGCCTGCTTGTCCGCCGCGGGGTCAGTGACCAGAAGGACCTTCGGCTCCGTGTATTTAGGAAGCTGAGGGTTGGTCATGGTGCCCGGGATGAACCGGCCGGGGAAAGATTTGAAGCCGAGCAGTCTGGACATGATCCTCACGGGCTTCTCCCCGTACTGTCTCACCGCCACCACGAGCACATCCTCCGGGTTGTATCTGGACAGGAACGACGCGGCCAGCTTCAGCCTCTCGTCGGTCTTCTTTACATCCAGAACATAGAGGCCGTCGCTCCTGACTTTGAATATGAATTTCTGCATGTCCTTGCTCTTCTGCTGCGTTCCTATATGAACACCCGAAGTGAGGTACATGTCCTCGGGTATCAGCATACTGGTGTTCTCCGTGTTTTCTTCGGTCATGGCAAACCCTCGAATATTTAATCTCTCCTTACGGTTATGGGGATCACTCCCTCCTTGAACTCTCTCATCGCTATGTCTATGGGGTACATGATGTCCTCTGTGCTGGTGTCTATGAGGACCGGGGCACCCATGGATATTTGAAGTGCTCTGGCGCCGATTATCCTTGCCTTTTCAAAGCGCGTATATTTCACGATATTCACCTGTTATTGACCTTAAATGGATGTTGCATATAAGGTTTTTGATGGGGATTGGCTTCCCATATAAAAGTTTTCCGCATCTTTCCCTCTCTGGGTAAAGATTGATATACGGACCGTTCTATCTCTCCCCATGAAGATACTCATAACCGTTCCGGTTTACCCCACCGAGTCGCGGGAGAAGGTGAAAAAGGCCGTGGAGAACATCTTTCCCGGTGTGGAGCTGACAGAGAGCCCCACCGACGATTATGTCGTACTGGAGGGGGCCGCCCCTTCCCTCGACCGCTTTGCCGAGCTCCTTGCTAAGCAGAAGATACGGGACGCAGCCCGGGCCCATCTCCTGAGCCGGCTCAAGGGTGACAGGCTCTCGCTCTCCCTCAACAAGCAGGCGGCCTTCGTCGGCAGGGTGAACTTTGTGGAAGGGAGCGTACCTCTGGGTTCGCTGGATGTTACTCTGGCGGGAGAGGAGGATGAGCTCCGGCGGACCGTCGAGATAATAACCCGCATCCCGCCCGCTGTGGTGGGGGGTGGCGGGGAATGATATTCATCGCCCTTCCCGCCCTTGCCCGCGTACCCTTCGAAGAGGCGGCTTCCACCGTTGCGAAGCACTTCAGGAACTGGGAAATACTGGGGGAGGGCACTCTCGCGCTGGAAAGCATAAAGGACAGGTTCGAGGATGTGGTTTCCTCCTACGACCTGAAACGGATCCAGCTCCACGCGCCGTTCAGCGACCTGAACATAGGGAGTTACCGGGAGGATGTCCGCAGTTTCTCCGTTGAAACCCTTCGCAGGAATATCGGGATCGCCGCCGACCTCGGTATTGAGCATGTGACGGTTCATCCCGGTGTCTTCTCGCCCCACACCTTCGGCATGCGGGATTTCGTGATAAGCCAGACGAATCGCTCCCTTCGGGAACTATCTCCTGTGGTTCGGGACAGGGGCATCGCTGTCTCTCTGGAGAACATGCCGAGAATAGGGATAACAGTGGGCCACACCCCCGACGAGCTCCTGCGGATGATCGAGGGCACCGAGATCGGGATATGCCTCGACCTTGGCCACGCCAACACCACCGGGAACATCTCCGCATTCCTGGAGCTTCTTCCCGATATAAGGAACATACACATACACGACAACATGGGGGAGCGCGACGAGCACCTTCCACTCGGAGAGGGAAATATCGACTTCGAGGGGATTTTGAAGACTCTCTCTTCCGGTTATTCTCACGGGCTGGTGATAGAGGCCGAGGAGTCGATTGACAGCGGTGTCAGAAGCCTTGAATTTCTGAAAAAACGCGGTGTTTCTCCCGATTAAAGCCTTGTTCGTGCCCCGCATCTCAGACATATGAGTTCGCCGTTCTCGTACCTCGCTTCGGTGTGGCCACACATGGGGCAGATGAAGCCCCTGCCCGCTGGCGGTGAACGGCTGTCATGCGGGTGGGACGCAGGCGCTCTTTCCTGTCCCGTGCCGTACGGCCGGGCCGGTGGGGGTGATGGTTCGTGCCCTCTCTCCGTATGCTGCTGGTATGTCTGCGGCGGGGCGTACGGATGCTGCGGTGCGCCCGGAGGCGGGGGGGTTTGCTGGTACTGCTGAGGGTATTGAGGCGGGTAGGCGCCGTAGGCCGGCGGCGGATAGTGCTGTGCCGTGTGCGGAGGGTAGTATGCCTCTCTATGTGGCGGATATGCTGGGGCGTTATAGGGGTTATATGGGTCGTAATAGGGCTGGTATCCCGGGTGGAACACGGGGGGCGGTGGCTGGTAGTACTGGTGAGCCGGCGGTAAATATGGCATATGGGCGGGGCCGGTCTCTGCGGACGGGATGTGGTGTTTTCCTGAGGGTGTTCCCGCACCGAACCTGACATCTATGAATTTCACCAGCTTCTCTGCGTAATAGAAGAAGAATATGGCTCCGATGAGGAACCAGAAGAGCATCAGGATTATGTAGAGGTTATCAAATGTCGGCGACATCATACCGGGAATGCTGGTGAAGTCGAAGGCGAAGTGGAGCAGTATCGACCCGGTCAGCCCGTACTTGAGGAAGACATAGGCGAAGGCGACGCCGGCCACAGCAGTGGGGAAAACCTTGTAGATATCCCAGCTGCCAAGGTGTCCTAGGCCGAACATGACCGATGAGAAGAGGACCAGTATTATTGCCGCATTGTCGAACTCGATCCCCCCTCCGAGGAAGTACTTCCAGACCGGATACTTCGTCCTCCCTCTTATGGTGTGATACGCGAGGAGAGGGATCCCAAGCATGAGTATTCTCGTTATTATCTCCTCCCATACTGAAGCATTTGCAAATATGTACATGTTCCTCCATATGGGTATCGATGAGAAGTCGGGGCTGGCAGGGTTTGCCTGAAGAAAGAGGCTTATGGCGATCATATAGAGTAGATCGAAGAAAAGAACTGCGAAGAATATGCCGGCCACGCCGAACAGGGTGCTGTGCTCACCCGTTTTCCATGTCATGTTAAGTTCCCTTGAATAGAGCTTCCAGTCCCTGAATGACACATGGAAGAAGGAGAGGCTTATGGCCACCACCAGAAATATGTAATAGGCCGCGAAGGCCCACCCCGTAAGGGTGATGATGGGGACTATTGTTGGGATTATTATGAAGAGCTCCGCGCCGTAGAACATTCCGTTGGGGATGACGAGACTGGGGCTCCAGATGAGATATACCAGTGAGATAAGCAAATATATGAAAAAGCTGAGGGCGGCGAAGGCTCCGATCGCCCCGGCAACCCTTCTGTTCTTCTCCTTGTGGCTCCTCCCGTATCTTTCGATGTAGTGGACCGGCTGGTAGTGGGCGGGGTGTGGCTGCTGCATGTAAACAGGGTTCAGCGGCTGAGGGGGGGCCGCGTAGGCCGATGCCGTCACTGCAGCTCCGCATGTGGGACAGCGCTGTGCTCCCGGCGGGATATACGCGCCGCAGTTGGGGCAGGTGGCCGCATGGTTCATGGTTGCAAAAAGTCCGGGATGCTATATAACACTATCGCACCCTCTCCCGCGGCGCCCCCTCTGCGAAAACTTTATATAGCAGAACAATCATACTCGAAACAGCACCTAAGGAGGTGAAGCGAGATGTACGAACAGCCTATATTCATACTCAAGGAAGGAACGGAAAGACAGAAAGGAAAGGGGGCCCAGCACAACAACATAGCCGCGGCCAAAGCGGTGGCCGATGCGGTGAGGAGCAGTCTCGGGCCCAAGGGAATGGACAAGATGCTCGTGGACAGCATGGGGGATGTCGTCATCACCAATGACGGCGTCACCATTCTGAAGGAGATGGACATCGAGCATCCTGCGGCCAAGATGATAGTGGAGGTCTCCAAGGCTCAGGATCAGGAGTGCGGTGACGGGACCACCACCGCGGTGGTGCTGGCCGGCGAGCTCCTGAAGAAGGCTGAGGAGATGATAGACCAGAATGTCCATCCCACCATAATCGTGTCCGGCTACAGGGATGCGGCGGAGAAGGCCCGCGAGATTCTGAATAAGAGGGCGGATAAGGTGAGCATAAAGGACAAGGATGCCCTTAAGAAGATAGCCATGACCGCCATGATGAGCAAGAGCGTCAGCGCTTCGAGGGAGCATCTGGCGGAGATCGCAGTGGAGGCCGTGACAGCCGTTGCCGAGAAGGACGGGAGCGGATACACGGTGGACATGGACAACATCCAGATGGTTAAGAAGCAGGGTGCGGGAATGGAGGATACGGAGCTCATCAGGGGCATAATCGTGGATAAGGAACCTGTGCATCCCGGCATGCCCAAACAGGTGAAGAACGCGAAGATCGCCCTTGTGGACTCCGCTCTCGAGGTGAAGAAGACCGAGATCGATGCGAAGATCCAGATAACCGACCCGAGCAACCTGCAGGCCTTCCTGGACGAGGAAGAGAAGATGCTGAAGAGCATGGTGGATACCGTTAAAAAGGCGGGAGCCAATGTCCTGTTCTGCCAGAAGGGGATAGATGACCTTGCTCAGCACTTCCTTGCCAAGGAGGGCATATATGCGGTTCGCAGGGTGAAGAAGTCCGATATGGAGAAACTCTCCAAGGCCACCGGTGCCAACATAGTCACGAAGCTCAGGGAGCTCAGGAAGGAGGACCTCGGGCAGGCGGACATGGTGGAGCTGAGAAAGGTGGGCGGCGAGGACATGACCTTCGTCACCGGATGCAGGAACCCGAGGGCCGTTTCCGTTCTTCTCAGAGGCGGCACCGAGCATGTGGTCGCCGAGGTGGAGCGCTCCTTCACCGATGCGGTGAGCGTCGTCTCGGTGGCTCTGGAGGACGGTAAGATCGTGACTGGCGGCGGCTCCATGGCGGTGGAGCTGGCCCTCGGGCTCAGGGACTACGCCACTCAGGTGGGCGGCAGGGCCCAGATCGCAATAAACGCCTTTGCCGATGCCCTTGAGATAATACCGAGGACCCTTGCGGAGAACGCAGGCCACGACCCCATAGACATCCTCATAAACATGAGGGCGGCCCACAAGAAGGGGAACAAGTATGCGGGTCTCAATGCGTTCACCGGCGAGATCGCCGATATGAAGAAGGAGAATGTCCTTGAACCGCTCAGGGTCGGCATGCAGGCCATAAGCTCCGCGACCGACGCCGCAACGATGATCCTCCGCATAGACGATGTCATTGCGGCCAAGGGTACCGACAAGTCCTCCTCTCCCGGCGGAGGCGCCGGCGGCATGGGAGGAATGGGCGGAATGGACATGTAAACCCCTTTCCCTTATCATTTAATTCATCAGGGTGAGATGATGTCCGGCAGAAAGAAGGGCTCCCGCAGGAAAAAGTCAGGGTCGGAGGAGAAGGCCGACGACAGCGCAGCGGACAGCGAGATCATCCCGGAGCAGGAAGAAGCGGCCCCCCAGGAGACGGTGGAGCAGCAGCCCGAAGGCGGGGAGGAAAACGGTGAAGAAGAGGAAAAAACCGTGCCTCTGGACCGCTTCCTGAGGCTTCAGGCGGAGTTCGACAACTACCGGAAGAGGGTGGAAAAGGAAAAAAAGGAGATAATAGAGTACTCCAGCGAGGAGATCATAAAAAAACTGCTGGATGTGCTGGACAACTTCGAGAGGGCGTTTCAGTCCCTTGAGGAGGGCGGCTCTCTGGAGGAGTTTCGGGACGGCATGGAGAGGATACACAGGCTGTTCCGCGATATACTTGAGAAGGAAGGCCTGTCCGAGATAACCGAGACCGAGCGGTTCGACCCCTACCTCCACGAGGCGATGATGCAGGAGATAAACAGCGATGTGGAGGACGAGACCGTCACTCAGGTCTTTCAGAAGGGCTACAGGCTCGGGTCGAAGGTCATAAGGCCCGCAAAGGTGAAGGTGTCCCGGAAGGAATGAATCAGGATCAACGAATCAAAAGAGGTGATAGAATGAGCAAGATAATAGGAATCGACCTTGGTACGACCAACTCGTGCATGGCGGTCATGGAGGGCGGCAAGCCCGTGGTGATACCGAACGCCGAGGGGGGACGGACAACGCCCTCTGTGGTTGCGTTCAAGAAGGACGGAGAGAGGCTGGTGGGTCAGGTCGCCAAGAGGCAGGCGGTCAGCAATCCGGAGAGGACCATAATCTCCATAAAGAGGTATATGGGCACGAATCATACCATTGAGATAGACGGGAAGAAGTACACCCCGCCGGAGATCTCCGCCATGATACTCCAGAAACTGAAGGCGGATGCCGAGGCGTATCTGGGTGAGAAGGTGGAGAAGGCGGTCATAACGGTTCCTGCGTATTTCAACGATAACCAGAGGCAGGCCACAAAGGACGCCGGGAGGATCGCGGGTCTGGAGGTGGTCAGGATAATAAACGAGCCCACCGCTTCCGCTCTCGCCTACGGTCTGGACAAGTCCGAGGGTGAAAAGCTCCTTATATACGACCTCGGGGGCGGAACATTCGATGTCTCCATTCTTGAGGTGGGAGAGGGCGTTTTCGAGGTTCTCTCCACCAGCGGGGACACCCATCTCGGCGGTGACGACTGGGATCAGAGGATAATTGACTATCTCGTGGATGAGTTCAAAAAGGAGAACGGTATCTACCTCACCAAGGACAGGATGGCCATGCAGAGGCTCAAGGAAGCCGCCGAAAAGGCCAAGATAGAGCTGTCCGGTGTTACCAGCACGAACATCAACCTGCCGTACATAACCGCGGATTCATCTGGCCCCAAGCACCTCGACATCACGCTGACGAGGGCGAAGTTCGAGGCCATGACCTCCGACCTGCTGGACAGAACCGCCGGCCCCATGGAGAAGGCGCTCAAGGACGCCAAGCTCGGCAAGGACGACATCGACAGGGTCATTCTGGTGGGCGGTTCCACCAGGATGCCAGCGGTTCAGAAACTGGTTCGGGATTATTTCGGAAAGGAGCCGTACAAGAACATCAATCCGGACGAGTGCGTGGCGATCGGTGCGGCCATACAGGGCGGCGTGCTCTCCGGTGAGGTGGAGGACATCGTCCTGCTCGATGTCACCCCGCTCTCTCTGGGCGTCGAAACGCTGGGCGGTGTCTTCGACAGGATAATCGAGAGGAACACCACTATCCCCACCAAGAAGAGCAAGATTTACACCACTGCTGTGGACAACCAGCCCTCCGTGGAGATACATGTTCTTCAGGGCGAGAGGGAGATGGCGGAAGGGAACATCTCGCTGGGGCGTTTCCACCTGATGGGCATACCTCCGGCTCCGCGGGGCGTGCCGCAGATAGAGGTCACCTTCAACATAGATGCCAACGGGATAGTGAATGTCACAGCCAAGGACCTCGGAACGGGTAAGGAGCAGCAGATAACCATAACCGCCACCAGCAACCTGAGCGAGGAGGAGATCCAGCAGAAGATAAAGGATGCGGAGAAGTTCGCCGAAGAGGACAGGAAGAGGAAGGAGAAGGTGAACACCATCAATAACGCCGATGCCCTCGCATATCAGGCCGAGAAGGTGCTGGAGGACTTCAAGGACAAGGTGAGCGATGAGGAGAAGGAGAAGGTGAAAGGCCTTGTGGAGAAGCTCCGGGATGCCATATCGAAGGAGGATCTGGACGCCATAAAGAAGGGTACCGAGGAGCTTCAGAAGGCGGTTTACGAGATAAGCGCAAAGGTTTATCAGCAGCAGGCCTCGACCCCTCCCCCCGGAGCGGGCTCCTCTCAGGACTCCGGTACCTCGGGCGAACAGTCCGGTGCGGACTCGAAGGGAAAGTATGTGGACGGAGAGTACCGCATCATAGACGAGGAATAAACCCATTCTTTCATTTCCTTTACAAACATGCGGAGATAGACCATGTCGGACAGGGACTACTATGAGATTCTGGGCGTGGACAGGAACGCCAGCAAGGAGGAGATAAAGAAGGCCTACAGGAGGCTGGCCAGAAAGTACCATCCCGACATGAACCGCGAGAATCCGAAGGAGGCGGAGGAGAAGTTCAAGGAGATCTCAGAGGCCTACGAGGTCCTTTACGACGATGAGAAGAGGAAGATGTACGATACATACGGAAAGGCGGGGGTCCAGCAGAACTTCAGCGGAGGTGGGTTCGACTGGTCTGATTTCACGCATTTCGCCGATCTGGAGGATATATTCGGCGGCTTCGGCGGGAGCATATTCGACATGTTCTTCGGAGGCGGGCACAGCCGCAGGCGATCCGGCCCCAGAAAGGGGGATTCTCTCCGGTATGACATAGAAATAACGCTGGAAGAGGCCGCGAAAGGTGTGGTTAAAAAGATAAGCATTCCCCACAGGGTGGGGTGCGAGGCATGCAACGGAACCGGGGCGAAGGACGGTAGGACGGAGACCTGCCCGGTATGTCACGGCAGAGGACAGGTACAGCATGTTCGCCAGCGTGGTTTCAGTAGCTTCATCTCCGTGGGGCCGTGCCAGAACTGCGGCGGCAGAGGGTACATAATCCCCGAACCGTGTCCCATGTGCGCTGGCAGGGGATACACCCAGAGAACCACCAGACTGTCGGTGGATATTCCGCCCGGGGCCTTCTCCGGCATGCAGATACGATTGAGAGGTCAGGGGGATGCCAGCGAGAACGGGGGACCTCCCGGTGACCTGTATGTGGTAATCCATGTGAAAAGGCACGAGATCTTCGAGAGGGACGGGAACGACATCTGGGTGGAGGCGCCGCTCACCATAACCACCGCGGCCCTCGGCGGGGAGATCGAGGTACCGACGGTGATAGACGGAAAGGCGATGCTGACCATTCCTCCCGGCACCCAGACCGGCACCGTATTCAGGCTCCGCGGTAAGGGAATTCCGGACATAGACTCGGGAAGGCGCGGGGACGAGTTCGTGAAGGTGAAGGTGATGATACCCACAAAGCTGAATTCGCGCCAGAAGGAGCTTTTAAGGGAGTTCGAGAGGGAGAGCGGAGAGTATCAGAAGGCGGGATGGAAGAAGTTTTTCGAGAGGATTAAAAAGTGATTTTCGGCGGTTACCCGCTCAGGGACGGGTATGTCTGCCAGATCAGCATGTACACCCAGATGAATATTATTACTGCCCCCGCCGTCTCCGGGATGGCTATTCCGTCCCAGTCTGGGATGGTTGCGATGGTGATGCCGGCGATGACGAGGATGAGCGACAGGACCCCTAACCACCTCTCGGCCGAGCTGAGGGTCCATATCGCCCCGAAGACGGTCATGGCCGCTGCCGAGAGCAGGTAGAAGGAGATCGCGGACGGGAAGTGCAGTGAGGAGCCTTCAGGAAACACTCCTATCATTACGAGGGAGACCATCGCCAATGCGAGTATTACGGCCCCGAACCTCTCCGCACCGCTCACTCTTCCGATGAGGTCCATGGCGAACAGCAGGCCGAGAAGGCCTCCGAGTATCAGCCCGCTGTTGAATATCCAGTTCATCTCCACATCCGGATTGCCGAGATCGCTGAGGGCGTTCTGCCTGAACGAGAACCAGGGGTGCGTCAGTATGGCGGTTCCTATGACGGAAAAGGCGACAATGGGAGCGATTATGCCGAGGTAGGGGGCGATACCCTCTGGGAGTTTCATGGATAATGCATGATTCGGTGGCTTAAATAACTTCCTAGAACAGGGCACCGTCCATCACGAGGTAAAGAATGAAAGCGCCTGCCAGAATGAGCCCCACCGGCAGATAGAGCTTTCTGAACACTTTGGGAAGTTCGGCTTTGAAGTATTCCGCGGAGAGGACAAGGCAGAGATGCATTGGCGATAACAGGGTTCCGGCGAATCCTGCGGTGAAGGCCAGCATGGTGAGGCCGGGGTCTATGCCGCTTCCGGTGCCCAGTATGGGGAGGAGTATCGGGTAGGCAACCCCCACGAAGGCAACCGTTATGCCGGACATGAAGCCGACTATGAAGGGAACCGCCACCACCAGAACTATGGGAGACACATTCAGCGAGTTGAGCGCATCAGGCAGGGCGTACACCGCTCCCGTATCGGTCAGAGCCCCTTTGAATATCATCACCGCCAGCAGTATGAAGAGAATCTTTACGATGCCCGATTTCTTCATGACATCCCGCACCGCCTCCCGCTTCGGCCTGTATATTACGATCATCAGGGCAACCGTTACCATGAGCGACCAGAGCAGGTCTATTCGTGCACCTATCGCCAGAGCGATTGCCAGTATTATCGGCCATATGGATATGGCGAACTTCAGAAGGGCGCCCCACTCCCTCTCCCCCCCTTTCGTGTCGTCCGGATGCTTCTTCATCGGAAGCAGAAAGAAGACGATCCCTATCACTATGGAGAGCGCGCTTATGGGGAGCTGTATCGAAACGATGTACGCCACGCTGACCGCCAGAGTGGCGGCGGAAAGGATTATGCCCTGATAGAAAGGCCATGAGTACTCCCAGACATGGCGGAACCAGTAGTTCACGGCGGTCCTGTCCTCGGCGGATAGTTCCAGTTCGTCTGCGGTGGAATTGATCATGTGGCCGGAAACGAGGGCCCCGGCAGGCATGGGAAGGAGGCCGATGAGGGCGGATATTGTGGCCATGGACCATCTGCGGTCGGTAAGCAGCCCTCTGAGAGAGGAGACCATGTCGTCCAGATTGCCGGTGATGCTCATGAGCCTGCTCATGAAGACCACGAGAAAGACGATGAGCAGGAGCCGAACGGTCATCCAGCTGGTAAGGGATTCGTACAGGCTTGCGGCCATCTCCTCCGGGGGTATGTAGAATACGATGAAAAGGAGCGCAGTTCCGGCAAGTATGGATATGCCGAGATTTACCCTGTATTTGAGAAGTATGAGTATTACTGCGAAAATGGAGATAAGGGCGAGAGCGGCAGCAAATCCCTGCATGAGCGTGCGAATATTAGCTGGTATATAATCCTATTGGGCTCCTCCTCTGCGGGGCCGAGGCCGGGGCTATCGAAATCTTCATATACCCCTTCCATATGGGCTGCACTACACCCCGAAAGCGGATATATGATGGTGCTCCGTGCCCGAAATGTATATATAGCACCTCAAGTTATGGGAGAAATCCCCCCATTAGCGGGGTATATGGCAGACGATATGGCGAGAACCGTGAGAGGCCCGTTCGGGCTACTATGACCGGTTCGTTCCCGTTCTGTCAACATGATGGAGAGCCAAGAAACCCGGTTTCCGTGACCTCTTGGTTCTGACGCTCGATGAAATAGGTGCAACCTGCAATTCTATTTACCGAACCAAGTGTAAGAATGATAATGTGTGCGAGCAGATCGATTGGATTAATTCCGGTTGATCCTGCCGTCGGCCACCGCTATTGGAATCCGATTAAGACATGCGAGTCGAGAGTCTTCGGGACTCGGCGGATTGCTCAGTAACACGCGGATAATCTGCCCTTCGGTGGGGAATAATCTCGGGAAACTGAGGCTAATGCCCCATAGTTCATGGATGCTGGAATGCTTCATGGACGAAAGATTTATCGCCGAAGGATGAGTCTGCGGCCTATCAGGTAGTAGTGGGTGTAACGGACCCACTAGCCTACGACGGGTACGGGCCTTGAGAGAGGAAGCCCGGAGATGGACTCTGAGACATGAGTCCAGGCCCTACGGGGCGCAGCAGTTACGAAACCTTCACAATGCGGGAAACCGCGATGAGGGGATTCCAAGTGCCTGCACAATGTGTAGGCTGTTCTCTATCCTAAAAAGATGGAGAAGTAAGGGCTGGGTAAGACCGGTGCCAGCCGCCGCGGTAATACCGGCAGCCCAAGTGGTGGTCATTTTTATTGAGCCTAAAGCGTCCGTAGCCGGTCGTGTAAATCTCTGGGGAAATCGAATGGCTCAACCATTCGAAGTCTGGAGACACTGCGCGACTCGGGACCGGGAGAGGTCAGAGGTACCTCAGGGGTAGGGGTAAAATCCTGTAATCCTTGGGGGACCACCGGTGGCGAAGGCGTCTGACTAGAACGGATCCGACGGTAAGGGACGAAGGCCAGGGTCGCAAACCGGATTAGATACCCGGGTAGTCCTGGCTGTAAACGCTGCAGACTTGGTGTTGGGAATCCTACGTGGATGCCCAGTGCCGTAGAGAAGTTGTTAAGTCTGCCGCTTGGGGAGTACGGTCGCAAGACTGAAACTTAAAGGAATTGGCGGGAGAGCACAGCAACGGGAGGAGCGTGCGGTTTAATTGGATTCAACGCCGGAAAACTCACCAGGAGCGACTGTTACATGAAGGCCAAGCTGATGACTTTGCCTGATTTTCAGAGAGGTGGTGCATGGCCGCCGTCAGTTCGTACCGTAAGGCGTTCTGTTAAGTCAGATAACGAACGAGACCCTCACCCTTTATTGCCACCCATTACCCCGGTAGTGGAGCACATTGAGGGGACCGCTGGCGCTAAGTCAGAGGAAGGAGAGGTCAACGGTAGGTCAGTATGCCCCGAATCTCCTGGGCTACACGCGCGCTACAAAGGACAGGACAAAGGGTTTTCAACACCGAGAGGTGAAGGTAATCCCGAAACCTGTTCGTAGTTCGGACTGAGGGTTGTAACTCACCCTCACGAAGCTGGATTCCGTAGTAATCGCAGGTCAACATCCTGCGGTGAATATGCCCCTGCTCTTTGCACACACCGCCCGTCAAACCACCCGAGTTGGGCCGGAGTGAGGGTGCCTTTAATTGAGGCGCTCGAACTTCGGTTCAGCAAGGAGGGTTAAGTCGTAACAAGGTATCTGTAGGGGAACCTGCAGATGGATCACCTCCTAAGAAATCAAAAGTGGGCCTCGGCCCACTAAATAGGATCGCAGGCACCAAATTTTCATCGAGCGTCATACCGTAATTTTTTATTTTTCAATGGGGAGCGGAAGCTCTGCAATATGGGGAAATGATAAATATGTGTGGTGGGATACACCTTCATGGATGAGAGGGAAGCCATCGAGATGCAGACAACGGGGATATGGTTTAGGTGCCTTTTAAATTCCTCATTTCTGCTCCTTTTTCCGTTCAGCATTTTCTCGGATTCAAGCGGTCTTCTTACTCTCGTTACTGCATTAGTGTTTATCACCGCTCTCTTCTTAATTAAATTGAAGGAGAATAAGAGCCGGGAGAATATTCACGGGATCTGGTTCTCTCAGGACGATGTTCTGGCAGTTATATGGAAGTGCTTTTACATCGAGATGCTCTGTCTCATTGTTTCAGAAACAGAAATAATGCTTCTATCGTGGTCTCTCCATGACATACCTCTATCGAATATGATTATATCGCCCTTTTTCATCTCCCCTCTAATCGTGGTAATCTTCATACTTATCTTGGCGACGTTTTTCCGGAGGAAGAATCGGCGGAGAAGGGAAGAATTGGAGATGGCAAGAACCTTATTCGTTAAGTTGCCGCCTCGGGAAGTCAAGGACATTATAGTATCAGCTCTCGGAAACCTGAATCTGGAGTATTCTGGAGGTGAGGCCGCTTCGAAATGGGCTTTTCGCTCTCCGTACACGCTGAACTCCGGTATGAAAATAGGATGGGTGGCCAGAAATTCGAAGGAGACTGCGATATCTATTTCCTACATTCCCAAGGGGGATATCATCGAACCGAAGATCGAAGCGGAGATTCTCCGGCTTCTAAAGGCAGATACTGCCGGAAAAGATAAATATTCTTCATGATATTAGGGGCCGTGAACGAGGAAGAGTTTATTGAGATGGAGAGAAAATGGATACGCGGGATTTATGTCCTTTTGAGTCTGTGGCTCCTGTTGGCCGGTCCGTTTTATTTTATTTATGATAATTATGTTATTAATATGACTTCCTTATCGCTTCTGTTGCTTCTTTTTTTGCCAGTATATCAACATACAAAAAAAGCGAAAGAGTTTCAGAATTTATGGAGGTCGCTGGATGACTTATTCTTAATCAATATAAAATATTTCTATATGTTCATTCTGGTCATTCTCCTGTTTATGGTGGAAAACCTCTATCTTCTATGGTTGTGGGATGGGGCCGACATCTTCGGAACAGACCCAATATTAGTCCTCCCTCTAGTACTCAGCACCATCATTTCTTTCGCAGGGCTTCATTATTACGCTGTGTCTATTCGAAAAAAGTGGAAAAAATTCGAGAAAAGAAGGACAACGCTGTTGAATCTTTCGCTGGAAGCCACAAAGGACATAATCATAAAAGCCCTCAAAAATCTGAATACGGATTATTCCGAGCCTGAAAATCATTCTATCCTAAATGGAGGTAGGAGGTTTGTAGAGTTGGATTCTGGCATTAAGATAGCTGTTGTGCAGAATCTGAACAGAAGCCAGATCATCATTTCCGACATCCCAAAGAACGACACCATTGAACCGAAGATAGAGGCGGAGATTCTGAAACTAGCTAATGAAAAAGTCCATAGGCCGGAAAGTGATAAATAAGGAGTATGCGATACGGGGCTGTGAATGAGGAAGAGTTTATAGAGGCGGAGAGGAAGCGTATAAAGAGCATCATTATACTCAGCAGTATCTGGCTCTTGTTCCTTCCTCCTGTTCTCTGTGTTCTTCTCTCGCTCAACTGGGGCAATGTAGTGTTTTTCTTCTCCTTTCTGCTGACATTCATAGCTTTGCCTCCGTTTTTTATTCTGATATTTGGGCGCAGAAAAAGGCCTTACGCTGTCTGGATTTCATGGGAGAGGGTGGTTTTTATATTCTACAAATATCTTCAGTTACTTATGATATCCGTAATTGTTGCCTCAATTGAGATTCCTCTATATCAATGGATAACGCAGGGAGAGTCATATAGGATTAGTTTTGCCAGTCTCTTTCCTCTATTAGGATATGTGCTATTGAGTTTTCTATTTCCTCTCTTTGTAAGGCTGCAGCGTTCGAGACAGGCAAAATTCAAGGAGAACAGGAATGTGCTGTTGCCTATTTCTCGTGCTTCCGCAAAGGATATAATCATAAAGGCCCTTGATAACCTCACTCTCCCCTACTCCAGACGGAAAGGCCTTTTCGGTCTCCCCGATGAAAGAAGGTTCGTGGAACTGGAGTCAGGTATTAAAATCGGAGTCGGCCAGAACTTCAGGGATTGTTTTATATCCATTTCCGACATCCCTAAAAACGACACCATTGAGCCGAAAATAGAAGCGGAGATTCTGAGACTAGCTAATGAAAGAGTCCATATGCAGGAAAGTGATAAATAAGGAGTATGCGATACGGGGCTGTGAACGAGGAAGAATTTATTGAGGCGGAAAGGAAGCGTATCGGGAGAATTTACATGGCATTAGGCCTTCTGTTGCTTGTTCTGCCAATGGTTATTGTTCTCATAGTTATGGCTGATGCGTTTTTTCTGTGGCTTTTCCCGCTCCTGTTTTCCATCGTTCCTGTCCTATTTCTTCTTTCTTCTCTAGGGAAGAAGGGCGAACAGGGCCTATGGTATTCGAGCGAGAAACTTTCCGGGATACACCTCCGGGGGCTTTCTATCTTTTTCATCATGGCCGGAGCGGGCATTATGCTCGCAGGGGTGTTATTCGCCATCCGTTCGGGAATCGATTATATGACGAATCCGCTGTTCATAGTCTCTTTTCTCATGTTATTCCTTTTTGTTTTTTCGTCAATTCTCGCCGTCAAGTATGTAGAAAAGGAGATGCACAGAAAGCTGGAAAAGTTCGAGATGAGAAGAAACATTGTGCTGGGAATCCCTGTCGATTCGGCCAAGGAGGTTATTAAAAGGGCTGTAACAGGTTTGAGGCTCGAACACTCGGAGTTTGTTCCCCGCTCCAAATTCGATGTGCTGTGGCACATTGAGCTTGAGTCCGGCATGAGGATTTACGCGCTCACCAATTTCAAGAACTCCAGAATACTCATTGCCAGAATTCATAAGGGCGACACCATTGAGCCGAAAATAGAAGCGGAGATTCTGAGACTAGCTAATGAAAGAGTCCATATGCAGGAAAGTGATAAATAAGGAGTATGCGATACGGGGCTGTGAACGAGGAAGAGTTTATTGAGATGCAGAGGAAGTGGATACGCGGTTTTTATCTCCTTCTGGGCCTGTGGGTTATAGTTGTCCCCATCGTTGTCGTTTATGATTTCCCTCTCGTATTAACGATGTTTTTCATAGCCATAATTCCTGTGGCTGTCATGTTCTGGGGAAATAGGAATAAACGGAAGGGGTTGGGCCTGTGGCTTTCAACCGAAAATCTAATGAAACTGCATGCAAAGTACATTAACATTTTCGTTCTCTTCCTCCTTCTTTCTATAGCAGAGATCTCTATTCTCTTCCGCATGAAATACGCTTTTAATCCCTTTCAATTTGCGGATTACACCTTTTCTTTTTTCTTTGTAATAATCCTCGTTCTCTTTATTCCTGTAGCCGTTCGATATGGTAGCAAGGAGGGAACGAGGCGTTTTGGGAGGGTTCGTTCTCTTTCTGTTAAACTGCCCCGTGAGACTGTGGATAGGATTATTCTCGATGCGCTTCATAACCTTAAGCTGGATTATCGCAATGCAAAACCGGAGTCAAAATGGTCTATGGAGCCGCAGAGTTATATAGAACTTTCTTCAGGTATGCGGATATCTACATTCTCCAATCTGCCTGTTTCAACTATAAGCATATCCAGAATTCCTGAGGGGTCCTCTGAAGAAAGAGAAATCGAAAAAGAGATTCTCCGCCTCTCAAACCTTCATCAATCCGAATGATCACTGTTTCGCTCTTTCAATCTCCCTTATGGCCGCTTCCGCAACTTTTTCCACGGTTTCCGCTCCGTCTATCACCTTTATGTTCCATCTGCCGTCATCGGCCAGTTCCAGATAGTTCTTTCTGACCAGTTCCAGAAGTTCCTTCTTTTCGAAGTTTGACAGCTGTCCGCGGCCCCCCGCTCTGGCCAGTGCAGTCTCCACATCTATGTCTATCAGAATCGTGATGTCCGGCGTTATGGAGGCCGGCCTGTTTATCTCAACGAGCCATTCTCTCCATTCCCTCTTTATTTCATCGTTCCACCCCTCTCCGTTCCTCTCCGCCCTCTGCTGCAGCTCGGCCAGCTGGTACGCTATGGTCGAGTGGAAATACCTGTCGGATATGACCCCTTTTCCTTCGCTCAGCCATTTTTTTATCCTCTCCGTGTGCGTGTATCTGTCGGCGGTGAAGAGCAGGGCCTCGACAATGCACCCGTCCCCCCGCTCTGTGGCCATCCTCAGTTCCATCCCTATCGGCCCTTCGGTCGGTTCCGCAGTGAGAACATAGCCGAGTTTTTCGGCCGCAATCTTCGCAACCGTGCTCTTTCCCGAGCCGTCGATCCCCTCGAATGTTGCGAACATTCACTCACTCCCGGTTTCGTCGGTTTTTATGTCTCTCCACGAGAGAAGCAGGTGCTTCGCCGCCCTCGCCTCGTCCACCCTGCCGATGAATGTGCTGTGCGGTGCGCTTTTCACGGTTTCCGGTTCCTCGCTCATTATCTTCTCCATGACGGATACCAGGTAGTCCAGCGTCTCTTTCGTCTCGCTCTCGGTTGGTTCGAACATCAGGGCCTCCTCCACGAGGTGCGGGAAGTATATGGTGGGCGCGTGTATGCCGTGGTCCAGCAGGCGTTTCGCGATGTCCAGCGTTCTTATTCCCTTCTCCTTCTTGGCCGGTTCGGCGCCTGCCACGAACTCGTGCATCCTCGGTCCTTCGTACGGGAATTCCAGACCGTCTATTTTCTCCATCTTCCGCATGAGGTAGTTAGCGTTCAGCACGGCCCTTTCCGAGGCTTCCCTGAGCCCTTCTATTCCCAGCCGTCGTATGTAAAGATAGGCCTTCAGTATGACAGCGAAGTTCCCCATGTATCCCTGCACCTTTCCGATGCTGTAGGGCCTGTCGTAATTCCTGCGGTACATCTCGCCGTCGAACTCTATCACCGGCACGGGCAGGAACTTTTCCAGCTCCTCTTTGACCCCTATCGGCCCGCTTCCCGGCCCTCCTCCGCCGTGCGGCGTGGCGAATGTCTTGTGCAGGTTGAAATGGACTATATCGAAGTTCATAAGGCCCGGTGCTGCTCTCCCCAGAATGGCGTTGAAGTTTGCACCGTCGTAGTACATCAGCCCGCCGGCCCCGTGTATGATATTGGCCAGTTCCAGAATGTTCTCCTCAAATATTCCGAGCGTGTTCGGGTTGGTGAGCATAAGAGCAGCGGTCCTTTCGGACACTGCGGCTTTCAGGGCATCCCTGTCCACCTGCCCCTTCTTGTTCGAAGGGACCTCCACCACCTTGAAGCCCGCCATGGCTGCCGATGCAGGGTTCGTTCCGTGTGCGCTGTCCGGCACGATGACCTCGTCCTTTTCCGGGTGGCCGTTATGCCTGTGGTACGCCCTTACGATGGACATTCCCGTGTACTCGCCGTGCGCTCCCGCTGCGGGCTGAAGCGTTACCGCGTGCATTCCGGAAAGGGCTGCAAGATATGTCTGAAGCTCGTGCATGACCTGAAGCGCTCCCTGAACCGCTTCGTCCGGCATGTACGGGTGCAGAAGAGAGAATTCCTGCATTCTGGCGGCTTTCTCCGTGTATTTCGGATTGTACTTCATGGTGCAGGAGCCGAGGGGGTAGAGGCCGTTGTCCACGCCGTAATTCAGCTGGGAGAGGTTGGTGTAGTGCCTCACCACCATGTTCTCCGGGATATCGGGTATCTCCAGCGATTCCCTGAACATTCCCTCCGGCAGCCGTTCTTCGAGGAGCCTCTTCGCCCCTTCGTCTTCCGATTTACCGCCCGCGTACTGGAATATGAGCTTCGTATCATAGGACGCCTGCCTGTACATCAGAGCACCTCCTTCAATGCCCTGATAAGGGCGTCGTAATCCGCATCCTCGTGCATCTCGGTGGTGGCGATGGCCATTCTGTTCTTCATCTCTTCGCCGAGGAAGTTCAGCGGAAGGCCACCAATAACGCCTTTCTCCAGAAGCAGCCGGTTCACCTCGCTAGCATCCATAGGCAGGTCGATGACGAACTCGTTGAAGTGCGGTGAGGAGAATATGGGGCTCTCTATCTCTGTGAGACCGTCCAGCATGGCAGCCAGTTTCTCAGCTTTCACCATGTTCTCGGCCGCCAGTCTCCTGAGGCCGCTCCCCCCCATGACCGCAATGTAAACGGCTGATGTCACCGCAGAGAGCGCCTCGTTGGAGCATATGTTCGATGTGGCCCTGCTCCTCCTTATGTGCTGCTCCCTCGTCTGAAGCGTCATTGTGAACGCCCTCCTGCCGCTGGAGTCCACGGTGGCTCCGATGAGCCTTCCGGGCATGGTTCTTATGTATTTCTTCTTCGTGCCGAATATTCCGAGCAGAGGGCCGCCGAAATTCATGTGGGAGCCTGTTATCTGCCCCTCCCCGATTACGATGTCCGCTCCCATTTCGGCGGGGCTCTTCATGACGGAGAGCAGCAGCGGGTTCGCACCCACCACCAGAAGGCTCTTTTCATCTGCGATCTTCTTAACCTCCCCTATTTTTGAATCTATCACTCCGAAGAGGTTGGGGGTTTCGACATATATGCCCGCAACCGCATCATCGGCCTTCTCTTTCAGGGTGTTCAGGTCCATCTCCCCCGTCTCCCTGTCGTATGAATATGTATCTATCTCAATTCCCGGCCCTCTGCAGTAGGTCTCCAGGACCATCCTTCTGTCCGGCAGCGTGTTCTCCGGTATCAGGAACCTGCTCCTTTTCGTGGCTCTGGCCGACATGAGCGCGGCCTCCCCCAGAGCGGAGGCCCAGTCGTACATGGAGGCGTTGACCACATCCATTCCCGTGAGTTCCACCATGAAACTCTGGTACTCGAAAAGGGTCTGAAGCATCCCCTGGCTTATCTCAGGCTGGTAGGATGTGTAGGATGTGTAGAACTCGCTTCTGGAGACTATCTCCTCCACCGCCGCAGGTACGAAGTGGTTGTATATGCCGGCACCCAGAAACGACGGGGCCTTTCCCGCATGCATGTTCTTCTTCGCGATATCTTCGATATGCCGCATCAGCTCCGCCTCGCTCATCCCCTCCGGCACGGCTGGTTCGCGCAGGAAGGCCGATTCCGGGATGGCCCTGAACAGCTCTGAGGCCGAGTTCATCTCGAGTTCTTCTAGCATCTCTTTCATCAAAGCACCGAGACCCCATCGGCAGGTATAAAATAATGCTTTCGGCGGAGGCAATCTTTTAAATCCTCCCCCCTATCCATCCTCATGGCCATTGTGGAGCTCAGAGATGTGAAGAAAACGCTGGGAGGCCGCCCTGTCCTCAACGGAGTGAACCTTTCGGTGCGTGAGGGGGAGAAGCTCGTCCTCGTGGGCCCTTCCGGCTCGGGAAAATCAACCCTTGTCAGGTGCATAAACCGGCTCATAGATGCGGATTCCGGAGAGATCCTTTTCAGGGGCCGCTCCATACGTGAGATGGACCCCATAGAACTGAGGCGCAGGGTTGGGATGGTCTTCCAGCTTCAGGCGGTCTTTCCCGGGAGTGTCAGGGATAATGTCTCCTACGGGCTTCGCATCATGGGGCTTCCAGAGGCCGAAATAGAGGAGAAGGTGAGGCTCAGCATGAAGGATGCGGGCCTTCCCCCTGATTTTCTGGATAAGGACGCGGAAAAGCTCTCAGGAGGGGAACAGCAGAGGGTGGCCATCGCCAGGGCCCTCGCGCTCAACCCCGAGGTTCTCCTTCTGGACGAACCCACATCCGCCCTCGACCCGAAAGCGGCCGCAGTGGTGGAGAAGACCATAGAGAACCTCGTCACCAGAAAGAACCTCACAGCCATATGGGTGACCCACGGCAGGGAACAGGCTCTCAGGGTGGCTGACAGGGTTGCGGTCCTTTCCGATGGTGTCCTGAAGGTTGCCGACAGGCCTGAAGATGTGGACTGGGAGGGGATATATTGATTCCCTTCGACCCGATTCAGGGGATGCTGCGCCTCGGCGCGACCATGGTCTTAGTAATCGTCCTCCTCCTCATCTCCCGCTTCCAGAAGATCGGAATAGGGAGGGAGTTCGTGATGGCACTCATTCGGGGCTTCGTCCAGATAATGCTCCTCGCGCTCGTGCTGGAGTACATATTTTCCGCCCCCGAGTGGTATTTCTATGTTCTTCTCCTGCTGTTCACGATGGCCGTCATGGCCGCTCATACCTCGTCCCGCCGGGCGAAGCAGATACGGAACGGCTTTTCCATATCGCTGCGCAGTATTCTAGCGGGAACCTCCGTTTCGCTGATAACCCTTGCAGTCACAGGGATGATGCCCATGCGCCCTGAGTTCATAATCCCGCTCTCCGGCATGGCCTTCGGCAATTCCATGAAGATATGTTCCCTCACCCTCGACAGGGTCTCCGCGGAGGTGAAGACCAACAGGCTGAAGATAGAGGCCGCCCTCGCCCTCGGTGCAGACAGCAGGGAGGCAATCGCTCCGTATTCCAGAACATCGGTGCGGGCCGCCATGATACCGACCATAGATACCATGAAGACCCTGGGCGTGATAACGATACCCGGCGTAATGTCGGGAATGCTCATGGGAGGCGTTTCCCCAATCCTTGCTGCGGAGTATCAGGTGCTCATATTCATAATGATGGCCACTACTGGCATAATAACCACGGTCTACGCCCTCTCTCTGGCGAGAAAGAGCCTCTTCACCCCTGCCCACCAGCTGGTTGAGCCGTAGAAGTTTTAAGCCTCTCAACCATGCTGCCGAGCCCCTCCACATCCTTGATGTCCTTCTTCACCAGAACCGCCAGTTCGCTTCTTATGCGGGTGTCGTAATCCACCCCTTCCGTTTTCAGCGCCTCGGAGAACGCTCTCGTCAGCTGTCCACCCTTTCTGTCCCAGTCGAACAGCAGTATGACCCTTCCGTACTCCGCCAGCCCCTCGCACATGGCCACTATGCTCTTCCCGTTGTTTATCTCGATGATCTCTCCGGTGAGGCCGACGGCCCTGAGGCTCTGCGTATCCTTCCTTCCCTCCACTATCACGGGGAATTCCTCGTTCTCAAGGCGCAGCCTTTCCAGCACCGAGCATATGGCCTCCAGCCTATCGTTCCAGCGTTCCACATAAAGCGTATGCTGTCCGACTATTTGAGGGTTTTGAAATAAAAGGGAGGGTGTTTATTTGGACAGCCTGATCTCTATGGCAGAGACATTTATCTCCTTGCCCTCTTCGTTGGTCACCACTTCCGTGTCGGTTGTGACCGTCTGGTTCAGGCCGTCGACGAACTTCCTCTTGACGATCTCGGCCACATCCACCGCTCTGCTTATGGACTTTCCCCTGGCCTTTATGACGACCTCGTCCGATTCCTTGTTCAGCTGTGTCACCACTGCAAGCACGTAGTTCATTGTCGGTTTCTTTCCGATGTAGATTGTGTTCTCTTCTGTCATCTTCTCGCCTCCTTTGTGGTTTTGGGGAGAAGGGAATCTTGCTTTTGGTATATATTGGTTTCGCTGTCCGCTCTTTTCGCGCAGGAACCGCTCTTAGCCAGCTTAAGCGCCCCGCGCATACCTTTTTATACTATATTCGTCTATTGTGTTCGTGAGTCCTCAATCCTGTGTTGTTGAGGGCGGAAATCGCCAAAAATGAAGGAGGCATCTTTATGAAGAGAGAGGTGTTTTCGGTGGGAATGGTCCTTCTCATGCTGTCGGCGTCTCTAGCCGGTATGTTGGGGGTCACATCCGAGGTATCTGCCGCAAGCGAAAGGAATTTCTCAGTTGATTTTTCGGAAGGGAACGGTACTGCCGCGAGTCCGTATGTCATCCGAGATGCGTATGACCTGCAGAACATGAGCTCTAACCTTACCGCATACTACATTCTGGGAAACGACATAGATGCGAACATAACTAGCACATGGAACGGGGGCGCGGGTTTCGAACCGATAGGGAATATGACAGATCCGTTCACCGGAAGCTTCGACGGAAGAGGATACAGCATAACCGGGCTTTACATAAACCGGCCGAACGATGACTATGTGGGTCTTTTCGGAAGCGTGGGATATAGCGGCACGGTACACGACTTAGATCTGAAAGATGCGAACGTAACCGGCAGAGATTACACGGGAGCTGTTGCAGGACACACCTCAGATGAAAATATCACACAACGCATTTCACTCCCTGATTCTTCTGCTGCATACTGGAAGATGAACGAACCGTTCTGGAACGGCACCACTGGAGAGGTAATCGACTCATCCGGCAACGGCAACGACGGAACAGCTCTCAACGGTGCCAACACCACCACCGGAAAATACGACAGGGCCGGAAACTTCGACGGCGTGGACGATTATATAGAAACGAACAAAACCGCGACCGACCTCGGCATAAACGGAGCAAACCCAAGGACAATAATGTTCTGGGTCTATACCCGTTCCTTCAACGACGGAGGTGTCTATGAGTGCGGTGCTTATGCAACAGATCAGGACTTCAGCTTCAGGACGCTTGCAACAGACAACACCTGGCGTGTACAGTTGATAACAGATGATATAGATTTCACATATCCCTCTCTGAACACATGGGTTCACTTCGCGATAGTCTATGACGGAACGGATGTCATCGTATATGCGGACGGAACGGAGATAACACGGGCCGCAAGGTCTCTCAACACCGCGGACACGCACACATTCAAGATGGGAGAATGGAGCGGTGCGTATTTTGACGGTGTGATTGACGATATGGTGCTGTACGACAGGGCCCTGAGCAGCAGCGAGATAGAATACTCCTATTTCTACCATTCCGTGGACGACATATACAATATAAAAGTCTCCGGCGATATCAGCGGAAGGAATTATACTGGCGGATTGATAGGATCGATGGACCTCGGCATTGATGTGTCTTATTCCGCTTTCTCAGGCTCTGTACAGGGTTACAGGTATGTCGGCGGCATAGCCGGTATGGCCGGATCTGATATCGACCACGACACATCCCGCGGGAATGCAACAGCCACATTGATGGATGTCGGCGGCATAGCCGGATTCAACTCGGCCAACATCACTGACAGTCAGGCCGAAGGCAACATAACGGGATGTCAGGAGAACGCCGGAGGCATAGCCGGAGGAAACACGGGAACCATAGCCTCCTGCACATTCACCGGCAATATCACAGCTTCGGGCTACGATACCGGCGGAATAGTGGGGGAGAATCAGGGAGGCACAGTGGACTCCTGCCAGGCACACGCGGACATTGAATCCCCATACCGAACCGGCGGCCTCGTCGGAACATCATGGGACGGCGGAACCATCACGAACTCCCTGGCCTATGGAAATGTGAGCGGAATGGACATGATAGGCGGTCTCGTCGGAAAATCCCAGCAGTCCACCATACAATCCTCCATATCCCGGGCGGATGTATCCGGGCACGACATGGTGGGCGGAGTCGTGGGCATGGCAGAGAGTCGGTCCATAATCACAGATTCCAAATCCACCACAGGCACGGTGGAGGGAAACAATTACACTGCAGGGGTAGTAGGCTACGCATCCGACACCAATATAACAAGCTGCTACTCCGGTTCCACCATCCAGGGAAACACATGGGTGGGCGGAATCACCGGCTACATCCTTGACGGGAACATAACGGACTGCTACTCCATGTCGGAGATACACGCCACGGACATCGCAGGAGGAATAGCGGGAGAACTGAATTCCTCCAATGCATCAAGGTGCTATTTCACGAGACCCATAGATTCACCTGGAACATGGGGTGCCGTCGCCGGCATCAACGGAGGCAGCATATCTAGCACATTCGTGGACAACGAGACACTTGCCGGGTGTCCGTATGTCGGCTCGGGAAACAGCAACGGCATTATAGAACGCAACACCACTGACCTTATGAACTCGGCAACATACACAGGAGGCTGGGATTTCAGCAATGTATGGTGGATGACAAACGGCATGACGCGACCCTTCCTTTTCTCTGAATTCTCAACTCAGATATATGATGATCACGAACTCCAGCTTCTCAGACTGTCCGCTGTCTCGTTCACCATCCACAGGGACATATACTTCTCCGGAAACGAGAACTGGTCTATGTGGGGAAATTCCGGCTCTTTCCTTATGATACCGATCGCATACGATGTGGACGGTGCTGGTCATTACATCCACAACCTCCGCATGACCGGGCGAGAAGGCACCTACAACGGGTATTACGGTTTCATTGAGGAGCAGTACGGATATGTTGCGAACCTACACCTCGTGAACGCATCCATATACATTTCCTTCTTTGTAAAAGCCCTCGGCGGGATCATCGGCTACAAAACACCAGGTTCCATATACAGCTCCAGCTTCGAGGGAAATATAACCTACGATATCGACGTGTCCGGATGGGGAGAGTCTAGAACCGGCGGGATCATCGGACTTGCTTATTGCGGCGACTCCAACTCTGTAAACATACACGATTCCATGTTCCACGGAATAATAAACGGACAGGGATATGTAGGCGGGCTGGTGGGACAATTCGTGGCACCAAAATACACAGGTCCAAATTTCATTAGCCACATCACCAATTCATATGTCATTGGAGATATCCGTAACTACGCCCCGGAAAACATCCTCCCGTCCACCGGAGGTCTTATTGGAAGTTACACGACGATGGGGCTTGGCCGTCTGGTCGTACAGAACGGTTACTTTGCCGGAACCCTGGAAGCGTATGAGGGTCTTATCGGCTCCATATCATCTTACTACCCGAATCTTCCGACCCTTCCAGCGGTGATCTATACATACTACCACACTTCCAGCACCATTGATATTTTCGCAGGATATCCTCTCACGCAGGACGAAATGCTCCACGCATCATCCTTCCGCAACTGGGATTTCACCGGGCCGTGGAGAATACAGGAGAACCGCACCTACCCATACCTCTCATGGGAGAGGAACTACCCGGTCCACATAACATCCCCGGACTCTCTCCCAAATGCCACCCAGAACGCATACTACTCAGTGAAATTCAACAGCACCGACGGCAATCCCACGGACGTCCGACCCCTCTGGACCATAGACACCAATGCCTCATGGCTCCGGATCTCTCAGAACGGAACACTCTACGGAACACCCGGCCCATATGATGTGGGAACCTGCTGGGTAAACATCACCGTCGCGGACACAAGAGGTTCAACCGACTACCGCAACCTCACGATAACGGTCATCAATGTCAACGACCCACCCACAATAACGACAACTGACATAACCACAGCCATCCAGGATTCACTATATTCCGTCACATACAACGCAAGCGACCCGGACAACGACACCCTAACATGGTCTCTGTCCACCAGCGCCTCATGGCTTTCACTCACCAACTCAACGATTTCAGGTACACCCGGACCGTACGATGTCGGAACCTGCTGGGTGAACATCTCCGTTTCCGACGGAAACGGAGGAATCGACTATCACAACTTCACCCTGACAGTTCAGAACATCAACGACCCGCCGACAATAACGACAACCGACCTGACCACAGCCACGCAGGATTCTCTCTATTCCGTCGATTATTCGGCGACCGACCCCGACAATGACACTCTAACATGGTCTGTGACGACCGATGCCGTATGGCTCAACCTCGATGGCTCCCATCTGTGGGGGACCCCCACCAACGCGGATGTGGGAACCTGGTGCGTGAACATCTCAGTATCCGACGGCAACGGAGGACTTGATTACCACAACTTCACTCTCATCGTTCAGAATGTGAACGATCCGCCCACGATAACGACCGAAGACGTGACAATGGCCACGCAGGACAGTCCCTACTCAGTGGATTACTCCGCCACCGACCCGGACGGCGACGCTCTTTCGTGGTCCCTCGATACGGATGCTGGCTGGCTTACTCTTTCTGGCTCCACCATCTCGGGCACGCCCGGCAATGCGGATGTCGGAAGCTACTGGGTCAATATCTCGGTCTCCGACGGCAACGGAGGACTTGATTACCACAACTTCACCCTCACAGTAAAGAACATCAACGACCCACCGACCATACGGAACTTCACTGCGCCCGACGGAGCGCTGGACATCCCGTACTCTCTCCTCATCACGGCGAGCGACCCTGACGGCGACGCTCTTATGTGGTTCATGAGCGCTCCGTCATGGCTGTCCATCAACTCCTCCACGGGACTGATAACGGGAACAGCTGCGGAGGCGGGGAGCTTCACCGTGAATGTCACGGTTTCGGACAGCCACGGCGGAACGGACACGGTCTCGTTCACCCTGCATATCTCCGCGGACTCCGACGGCGATGGGGTGAACAACACCGACGATGCGTATCCCTTCGACCCCTCGAGATGGGCCCCGCCGGTTGAGTATCACAACGATACGGTGTATGAGAACCATACTGTCTACGAGAACCAGACGGTGTACATCAACAGAACCGCATGGGCTCCCATAGAGGACACATATCTCAACGACACCGACGGCGACGGGATGCCGGATTCGTGGGAACTCCTGTACGGTCTGAACCCCAACAGCAGTGCGGACGCATCTCAGGACAAGGACGGTGACGGAATAACGAACCTTCAGGAGTATAAGGACGGCACATCGCCCACATACGCGAACAACGAGGGGAACACGGAGACAAACGGAACATCCGGCACGGAAATAGTTTCCTCGAACGCTCTGCCCATGCTCCTTGTGGGCCTGCTCGTCGGGGCGTTGATCGGCGCTCTGATAATGGGTGCAGTTAAGAGAAAATCCGCTTCCGACGGGTCGGAGGAGGAAAGCGATGAGATTACAGAGGATGAGGATTATACCGGCGATGACATGGAAGAGGATCCGGAGCTCCGTGAGGGAGAGTAAATCCCCGCCAAACCCATTACCTCATTTTTTCTTCATCGCTTATTTTCTGGGAACAGTAGCCGCTCATTCCGAGAGAATTTTCTCTATGTGGTATCCCTGAGCCATGAAAACCGGTCGAGCCTTGACCCTGGGGGTATGCCGTTGTTGTACTTGCCAGTGAGCACTCCTGGGGCCAGCGGACTGAATGTGGTCAGGCCTATTCCCGGCTCGTCGTACAGCGGGAGGAATTCTTCTTCCACCTTCTCCCTCACCAGCATGTTGTAATGGGGCTGTTCGACAATCGGTGGCATGAGCCCGATCTCTCGGGCGATTCCGGCCGCTTCTTTGATTCTGTCGGCAGGCCACTCGGACGTGCCCCAGTAAAGGGCCATGCCGCTGTCAAGGATGTATTCTATGCCGGAGATGGTCTCCTCCAGCGGTGTTTCCGGGTCCGGTCGATGGCAGTACATTATGTCCACATAATCGAGTCAAGGCGATTGAGCGATCTCTTCAATCCTTCAAAACAGTGGATTCCCCACATCTGCCCTATTTTCCCGCCCTGCATACCCTGTTTTCTCGCCCTGTCCAACTATAGCGCTAAAGTGCCAATTTCAGGGGATAAATCGCTTATGGCCGATGTTCCTATCTCATTACGGCGCAGTTTTTTTATACTATAAGAAAGTGACACCTTCGAGACCATGGAAAGAGAAGCCGTACTCATGAAGATAAAGGCCGCCGAGAAGGAGGCTGCCACCAGAAGGGAACAGGCTCTCCGGCAGGCCGCAGCCATAAAGGAGAAGGCGGTAGCGGAGGCCAGCGCCATCGTCGCATCGGCCGAGAAAGAGGGGAGGAAGATGATGAAGGATGCTCTGGATTCCGCCCGGGCCGAGGAGGAGCGGAAGAGAGCGGAGAGGCTGGCCGAGGCAGACAGATTGGCGACCGTCCGCAAGGAGGGGGCTGCCGCTCGAAAACCTCAGGTCATCCGCGCGGTTGAGGATATATTTGCGAGGGAATTCGATGTTCAAGACTGAAAGGATGAAGCGAGTGCTCCTTCTGGGCACAATGGACGCCCTGCCGGAAACAGTGGATTTCCTCTACAGGGCCGGCTCCTTTCACATTATCGATTACAAGGAAACTGACGATGTATTTGACATAGGGAACCCCCTGCCAGAGGCGGAGCGCGCGTCCCGCCGGCTTCTGGACATGATGAGCATTTCCCAGAACCTCGACATGGAAGAGGAGGAGTTCCCTACCCGTGAGAAGATTCCCGTGAAGAAGATTCAGGCCGAAATAGATGCGGCCATATCCAACCTTGAGCTGGAGATAAGTTCGGAGGCACATGCCCGGAAGGAAGTGGAGGGCCTTCTGGCGGAAAAAAGGGCGAAGCTCTCTGCTCTGGAGCCTTTGAAACACATAGACCTGCCCCTTGCGCTTCTGAGGGATTACAGCTCGATTTCCGTCTTCGTGGGGCGTGTGAAGTCGGACCCTACCCCTGCCATATCCTCACTCGGTGCGGATTACGACATCATAACAGGGGAGGTCATCGTTCTGTTCATAGATAAGAAAGCGGAGGCGAAGGCATCGGAGATCCTCGGAAAATCGGGTTTTTCGGAGGTGCCCCTGCCGAACATAAGCGAGAAGCCCCTTGCCGCCATTCACAGACTGACCTCGGAGATCGGCGACCTCGAAAAGCGCCTGGCCGGGATCAACAGCAGAATCGAGACGCTAAGAGAGCGGCACGGCCTCTTTGTTCTGGCATCCCTCGAGGAGCTTTCGATAGAGGCCAACATGGCGGAGACACCCCTTCGCTTCGGAACCGCCTCTCACTCTTTCGTTGTGGACGCATGGATCCCCGCTTCCTCACTCTCCCGATTGAAGGGGGATATGGGTGGCATAAAGAAGGGAGTGGTTGAGCTTCTGGAACTGGAATGGGACCGAAAAAAGGAGGAGCCACCCACCAAGCAGAATCTTCCGAAGCCGGCCAGACCTCTGCAGATGCTCATGGAGATGTTCTCGCTTCCGAAGTACGACGAGGTGGACCCGACATTCCTGATGTTCCTCACATTCCCTCTGTTCTATGGCCTCATGCTCGGAGATATGGGCTACGGGCTTGCGATCCTCGCCCTTGTCCTTTCGGGAGGATTTACCAAACTCGTGAAGGCGCTGGGGATGGGGGGCGGTGCGCCCGGACTCAATAAGATACTTCTCTACTCCGGCATCTCCACCATAATATTCGGCTTCCTGTTCGACGAGTTCTTCGGCTTTGAGATACTGGGCCACCATGTGGAGTTCTCCCTGATGGGCATCGAATTCCCGGTCCACAGGGCCAGCCCGGAGATGGTGGGAGCCATGCTTGTACTCTGCGTCTATATCGGAATCGCTCACCTGTTCATCGGTTATGTCCTCGGTTTCTTCACGGTCAAAGCGGAGCACGGGCTTAAAGAAGCGGTTCTGGAGAAGATCGGCTGGATTCTCATACTGGTAGGTTTCGTACTATTCTCATTTGCAGCCCTCCCCTCACTCATACACGGCACGGAGATGTCATTCACGAACCCCCCGATTCTTGCGGGAATAATACTCCTTGTTATCGGAATCGTCATGACCTATATGGTGGAGGGGATAAACAGCGTGCTGGAACTTCCCGGGCTTGCGAGTAACCTCCTTTCCTATACGAGGATTTACGCAATCGGCCTCTCGTCCGTCGGCATCGCAATGGCGTTCAACGAGAACATGGCCATGCCTGCCATAGAGGGGGGCGGTGCTGGTGTTGCAATAGGCGTCATAATTCTCATCTTGGGGCATTCGCTCAATCTTGCCCTTGGCCTTATGGGGCCGCTCATCCAGACATTAAGGTTGCATTATGTGGAATTCTTCTCGAAGTTCTACATAGGCGGCGGGGAGAAGTTCAATCCCCTGAGATACAGAAGAAAATACACAAAGGAGGCATGAAAAATGGTACTGTTAGAAGGTGCAGGAGCAATAGCGATGGCGGCGGGAATAGCGATAGGGCTGGCAGCACTTGCCACGGCATGGGCCGAGAAAGAGATCGGTTCCGCAGCTGTGGGTGCGCTGGCTGAGAACGAGAAGATATTCGGTAAGGCGATGATCCTCACGGTCATTCCGGAAACCATAATCATCTTCGGGTTCCTGATCGCTTTTCTGCTCACGGGAAAGATGTAAAACGGAAGAAGTGAGTCCATGGGACTGGAAAACATAGTGGAACGGATAGTCGCCGAGAGTCAGGCGGAGGAGAAGCGCATTATCTCCGAGGCAGAGGCGGAAAGGCAGAAGATGCTCGGCGAGGCCGGAAAAAAGAGGGATGAAATCCTCGCAAACTATCGAAGGCGCATGGAAGAAGCCGTTGTTCAGTTGAAGCAGAGAGAGGCCGCACGAACGGAGGTCGAGGTCAAGAAGAGGCTTCTCGAGTCCCGCAAAGAGATACTGGACTATGCCCACAACGCTGTTCTCGACCACTTCCGCAACCTTCCGGACGATGTGAAGAGGAAGTACTACTCCGCAATGGCTAGAAGAGTGGTGGCGGAGCTTTCCGGCGGTGTCATCCGCTGCCGTGCAGGGGAAGAGCGTTTCTTCTCCGGAATCCCGAACTTCACGGTGGGGGAGAACATAGACTGCATCGGGGGATTCCTTGCTGAGAGCACCGACGGCTCTGTGGTTCTGGACATGAGGTTCGACGACATTGTGAGCGAGATATGGGAGAAAAATGCAGGTGAGATATCCGGCATAATTTTCCCGGACGGTGAGATGTGATGTCCTTCCTTTCCGGAATCGTCAGGCTCCCCGTAGACAGGGGGAACTACCCCTATGTCACCGCAAGGGTCAAAGGGAAGAAGAAGAACCTGCTCTCTTCCGACACATATCCGAAGCTGATGAAGATGGAGCCGTCCCAGATCGCCAGACTTCTAGGTGAGACTACATATCGGGAGGAGATGGTGGCCCTTGCCCCCAAGTACTCAGGCAGCGAACTGATAGAGAAGGCCCTGAACATGAACCTTGCAAGGAACTACAGGGCTATTCTCTCGTTCTGCAAAGGGGACCTGAAACACATGGTGGAGGAGTATCTGGACATGTGGGATGTGCGGAACATAAAGACCGTGATCCGGGGCGTGGAGCACGGAATCCCGCCGGAGGAGGTTCTGGAATCGGTGATCCCCGCAGGGTCGTTCTCGGAGGACTTTCTGAGGGAACTTGCGGGACAGGATAGGACGGAAGCGGTGATAGACGCCCTCGCCCGGAAAGGCTTTGCCGTCCCCCCTGCCGATCTGATGGAGCGCTTCTCTAAGTCAAGGGACCTATCCGAGATCGAGGATTTCTACGACAGGGAGTACTATGTCACCCTGCTGGATGCGATAAAGGGGAACTCCAAGCCGATGAAGATATACCGCATGTTCATTCGGAAGGAAATAGATGTGGTCAATTCCAAGAACCTTTTGAAGCTGAAGCTGGAAGGGATGAAGCCCGAGAAGATAATGGGGTACATGATACCCGGAGGCTCTGCCCTGACGGAGGAGAGGCTGAAAGAGATCTCGCGGATGGATACGAAGGAGGCACTTGATGCGATTAAAGAGGCGCTTCGAGACGACCTGCGCGGAGTCATCCCGGATGCAGGGGCCCAGCGAATCGCCCTTGAACTGGATCGATACCTTATGAGGACATCCGAGAAGCTGTCGCGCATCTATCCGCTCTCCGTTCTGCCGGTGATCGATTTCATCATACGGAAGAAGAAGGAGGTGGATTTCATCCGGATAATCGTGAAGGGGAAGGACAACAACCTGCCGGAGAGCATGATCAAGGAGTTGCTGGTACTATGATGGAGATAGCGGCCGTGGGTAGCGAGGACTTCGTTCTGGGCTTCAGGCTGGCGGGCATCCGAAACATTCACGCCACCGCCCCCGAGAATCTGGAGGCCACCATACGGGAGGTCATGAGCAACGAGAAGGTGGGGATCGTGGTTGTCCATGCGGACGAGATACGCTCCCTTTCGCAGGGGTTGAGGGCGAGGATGCTGGATAGCATACACCCGGTCTTCATAACCATAGGCGGAGAGGAGGACGAATTGAGGGAGAAGGTCAAGAGGGCCATAGGCGTTGACCTTTACAAATCAGGATAATTAAGAGAGAGTGATGTTATGAGCGAGAATGGTGAGATATACAGGGTTGCCGGCCCGGTGGTTACGGTTACGGGCATATCCCCCAGGATGTACGATGTGGTGCTGGTGGGAGATGAGAAGCTGATGGGCGAGGTGATCAAGATAGAGGGCGGCAAGTCCGTCATACAGGTTTACGAGGATACCACGGGTATCCGGCCGGGCGAACCGGTTGTGGATACCAAGGGGCCGCTGGTGCTGGAACTGGGCCCCGGCCTCCTCAGCGGAATATACGACGGTATTCAGAGGCCGCTTTCCGTGCTGATGGAGAAGAAGGGGGACTTCATCGAGAGGGGAATCACCGCCAACGCCCTTGACAGGGATAAGAAGTGGCAGATCGATGTTAAGGTCTCTCCGGGAGATGCGGTGAAGGGCGGCGATATCATAGCCACCACCATGGAGTACGAACTGGAGCACAGGATAATGGTCCCCCCCAAGATAAGCGGCACAGTGGCCGAGGTCTTCCCCGGTGAGAAGACCGTTGAGGAAACGATAGTGAAGCTTCAGGACGGCACGGAGATAAAGCCGATGCACAGGTGGCCGGTAAGGCAGCCGAGGCCGGTGAGGCAGAGGTTGAAGCCGGACATCCCACTAACCACGGGCCAGAGGATTCTGGACAGTCTGTTCCCCCTTGCAAAGGGCGGAACCGCGGCGATACCCGGCGGGTTCGGAACGGGAAAAACGGTCACACAGCAGG
>Ga0190313_1000140_pt1 | contig 46868 bp, 49 predicted proteins | sample 4870071011_MG_FD_169989 | JGI IMG/M metagenome (GOLD analysis project Ga0190313, IMG submission 169989) | Hydrothermal vent sediment bacterial communities from Southern Trench, Guaymas Basin, Mexico - 4870-07-10-11_MG | ecosystem: Environmental > Aquatic > Marine > Hydrothermal vents > Sediment ... | reverse complement strand
CTCTTGAAACGGGCGAGATAGACGTTGCGTACAGACACCTCGATCCGAGAGACATTATAGACCTTAAGGGAAGAGAAGACATTGTCGTTTACGAAGGAGCGAGCCCACAGATAAGGTACCTCGTTATAAATGTGACACAGAAGCCTTTCGATGACAAAAGAGTCAGAAAGGCCATAGCTTACGCTGTTGATAGAAAGAGAATCATAGAAGATGTGTTCGTCGGTCTTGCAAAACCTCTTTACTCCTTGATCCCTGAAGGAATGTGGAGTCACAAGAACGTCTTCCCAGAGAGAGATCTTGAAAAGGCAAAAGAGCTTCTCAAGGAAGCTGGATATGATGAAAAACACCCGCTCACCATAGATCTATGGTACACCCCAACACATTATGGAACGACAGAAGCCGATGTGGCTCAGGTTCTGAAAGAATCCCTTGAAGAAACGGGAGTTATAAAGGTCAACATCAAATACGCAGAGTGGTCAACGTACATAGACTACTTCTTAGAAGGCGCCATGGGACTCTTCCTGCTTGGATGGTATCCAGATTATCTGGATCCTGACGACTATGTGTGGCCATTCCTGAGTGAAAGTGGTGCGAAATCCCTCGGTAGCTTCTACTCCAACAAGTTCGTCGAAGAACTCATGATAAAGGCAAGAGGGTTCACAGGAGAATCTGCAAGGATCCCATTCTATGAAAAGGTCCAGAATATCCTGGCAGAAGACGTTCCGTACATCCCGCTCTGGCAGGGTGTTGCAACATGTGCTGCCAAAAAATCTGTGAAGGGAATACTGCTTGAGCCAACCCAGATATTCAGGTATTACATTCTCTACGAAGAGTGAACTTGTCCCGCCCCGAAAGGGGCGGGCTCCTTGTTGAGGAGGTAGAAAGATGTCTCTTAAAGCCTACATAATAACCAGAATCATACTTGCTATTCCGATGATGCTCATTCTTCTTTCTCTAATATTCTTCATCCTCAGGATAATACCTGGTGATCCTGTCAAGGCTATTCTTGGAGGGAAGGCCCCTATAGAAGTTATCGAGAGAAAAAGGCATGAACTTGGTCTCGATAAACCCATCCCAATCCAATTTGTGGAATATTTAGGAAAGCTTATGAAGGGCGATATGGGTAAATCTACCCTGACAGGAAGGCCTGTTTGGGATGAGTTGATGGAGAGATTCCCGGCGACTGTGGAACTCACATTGTTCGGTTTTAGCATAGCAGTTCTCATAGGTGTTTTCTGGGGAGCTGAAGCTGCAAGGAAAAAGGATAAAACCATGGATGTGTCTGCGAGAGTATTCGCGATGCTCATGTATGCTATTCCAATCTTCTGGCTAGGTTTGATGTTTCAGTTTCTGTTTGGTATGATTCTGAGATGGTTCCCAGTGGGGGGAAGGATATCTGCGGCCGTCTCGTTAAAACCTATTACAGGGCTCTACATTCTTGATTCCCTCATCCAGGGAAACTGGGCCGCTCTGAAAGACGTTCTGTGGCATCTTGTCCTTCCAGGAACCACTTTGGGTTTGGTTATCTCAAGCATATTTTTGAGAATGGTTAGAAACAACACAGTTTTGATGCTCTCCCAAGATTTTGTTAAAGCCGCAAAAGCAAGAGGGATAAAGGAAAAAGTGGTTCTGTACAGACACGCACTCAAAAACGCTTTCGTTCCCATACTCACAATGATGGGACTTCAACTTGCACTTCTTCTTGCGGGGGCTGTCCTCACGGAAACAACCTTTTCATGGCCGGGTCTTGGAAGCTACCTGATAATGAAAATAAGATACAGAGATTTTCCCGCAATACAGGGAACAGTCGTTTTCTTTGCCTTCATAGTGGTCATTATAAGTATACTGGTGGATATCATAAATGCACTGGTCGATCCCAGAGTGAGATATTAATATTACTATACATATATTTACATGATTCTAAAATCATGAAAAAGCCTTTGAATTCCTGATTTCGGATACGAAAAGTTATTTTATAGAAATTTTGAAATTTTTACACGAAAGAGTTATAATCATGAAATGATTTCTGGAGCGGAGGATATGAGGAAATACACGGCATATCATATTCCAGTTCTTGTAAATGAGGTTGTAGAGTACCTTTTGACCCCGCAATGTAGGTTTATACTTGATTGTACCGTTGGAGAAGGTGGACATGCAAAGGCTCTGTTAGCAGCTTGTAAGGATTGTTTCTTGATAGGTGTTGATCTGGATTCAGAGGTTTTGAACCTAGCGGAGCGGAAATTAAAGGAATTTGAAGGAAGGTACAAACTGTTTAAAGCTTCGTATGTGGAAGTCGATATCATTCTGAAGTTGATGGATATTGAGAGTGTTGATGGAATACTGATGGATCTTGGTGTTTCGACGTATCAGCTCAAGAGTGAAGGTAGAGGCTTCACCTTTGAAAAAGAAGAACCTTTAGACATGCGGATGGATCTGGAATCGGATTTTTCAGCATGGAATGTTGTCAACGAGTTTTCTGAAGAAGAACTCTCAAGAATTATTTTCGAGTACGGTGAAGAGAAGAGATTTGCCAGACGTATTGCAAGAAAGATCGTTGAGAGAAGACCTATAAATACCACTCTTGACCTCGTGAAAGCGATAGCAGAGGCTATTCCTCAGAGAGAAAAAACCAGGAGAAAAAAGCATTTTGCGACGAAAACTTTCCAAGCTATTCGTATCGTTGTGAACAGGGAATTAGACAATCTAAAGAGTTTCCTCGAAAAAGCACCAAATTTTTTAACATCCGGAGGAAGGATTGCTGTAATTTCTTTCCACTCTTTGGAAGATAGGATAGTAAAAAACGCTTTCAGAAACTCTGAAAAATTGAGGATCCTGACACCAAAACCGATCAGACCGTCAGAGAAAGAGGTGAAAGAGAATCCCAGATCCAGGAGTGGGAGGTTGAGGATAGCGGAGCGGATCTAGGGGGAAGGAGGAGAGAGAGTTGAACCCCGTGAAAGCGAAAGTAAAGCGGAGCGAACTCACTCGAGAAATTTCCGGGATCTATCACGTTCTGTTCGTATTCGCTGTTTTCATAGCGGTTGTGATCCTTGGAATGTTCCTCTTCAAAATCAGCAGGGATGCTTTCTACCTCTCCCAGGAAACGAGAAGAATGGAAATGGAGATTAAAAAATTGGAGAAAGATCTGGAATCGTTGAACAACGAATATCTCACCCTGATATCTCGCTTCAATGTGGTGATTTCTCCTGATGAACGGAGATGATCTTTGGAAGGCGCGTGTTTTCTTCATATTCATCATCTTCACTATATTTCTGGGATTGGCCTTCATAGGATTGATCACAACCCCATCGTCGATTCTGAGGAGAAATGTGTGGAGTTATTTCATTCCTCCCACAAGAGGGGATATCTTGGATAAATCTGGTAGAAACTGTGCCACAGACCTTCTGTTCTATGTTGCCTACTTGGATGTGAATTACCTCAAAAAGCATCTCGATCCTCGCCTTGAAACTTCCCTTCTCGATCTCCTCAGAAATTTCAATCTACACTTGAAAATAGACGACGTTTTGAATAGAAAAATTGTCAAACTCGGTGAGAGTGAGGAAAGAGACGACATATTGAGGAAGATCCCGATAGATCTCTTCCCCTATGTCAATATATCCCTGGAGTACAGAAGAAGCAAGATCAACGAATTCGGTGTGGGAGTGATCGTTGGATCTGTAGTCAATGGAAAGGGAAAATACGGTGTTGAAGGATACTTTGACGATATTCTGAGGGGGAAAAAAAGAGGGAAGCTGAAGGTTAAGATCTATGGAACACTCAAAATACAGCCGGAAGTTGTGGAATACGTGCCACCTGTTAATGGAAAAGATGTGAGAATAGCGATAGACCTGGATCTTCAGAGAGCGATTTACAAAGAGCTTTTGGATCATGTTAGAAAACACAGGGCAACCTGCGGTCATGTCATAGTTATGGAATCCAAAACTGGAAAGATAAGGGCCATGGTAACAACCTCTAATTGGAACGACATCGTCATGGGTTACATAGAACCCGGATCTTCCATAAAGCCCGTTGTGTATTCCATCGCGCTGGAAACCGAATCCGTGTCTCCTGACATGACACACAACTGTGTTGGTTGGATAAAACCTGTTGAGAATCTAAAATACGTTATAAGGGACGTTGAGGCCCATGGCTTGGTCAATCTGGAAGAAGGTATTGTGAAATCCTGTAACAGCATGACAGTTATGGTGTCAAGAGCTATAAAGGATCACATAGGAGAGGAAGGTTTCTATCAATGGCTCAGAAAATTTGGCTTTGGAAGGAAAACGGGGATCGAATTGGATGGAGAGATAGAGGGAGTTTTGAGAGAACCAAGCGAATGGTCGGTTATAGATTTTGCAGAGATCGCCATAGGTCAAGGGATCGGAGTCACCCCCATACAGCTGATAAGCGCCCTGAACGTTTTTGCAAATGATGGGTACTACGTGAAACCCACGATTCTGGAGGATTCAAAAGTTGAGAAGAGGCCAGTTGTGTCTTCAAAGACGGCTCAGTTCATAAAAAATGCGATGAAAAAAGTGGTTGAGGAAGGAACTGGAAGAATGGCCAGGGTTCAAGGAATTAGTATAGCAGGGAAAACTGGAACAGCTCAGAAGGCAGTTGAGGGGAAATACACAAATCATTATCACTCGATTTTCGTGGGATTCTTTCCTTCAGACGATCCAAAATACACCATACTCGTTCATATAGACGATCCAAAAGGTGAATATTTGGGTGGAGAGGTAGCGGCTCCACTGTTTTCGAAAATCGTGAGGGTGTTGACTTCTAAAAAGATCTATAAAATAAAGATCACTAAAGGAGTCATGCCGGACCTTAGAGGATTGAGTTTAAAAGATGCCCTTTTGATACTGAAAAGTATGGGAGTAGCAGATGTTAAATATAAAGGTGAGGGAGTGATCGTCGATCAATCTCCCCCACCAGGTTCTTTCGAAATAAAGGAAGTCGAGCTCACTCTTCAACCAAAATAATTCTTCGCAGCGTGTTCTATAGCTATGGCTGCATCGGCAGCGGCAGTTATTATCTGTCTCAAATTCTTCTGTCTGACATCTCCAACTGCGTATATTCCCTTCGTTTTGGTCTCCATGTTCTCATCGGTTACAACGTATCCATATCTATCGATTTCAGCTAGGCCTTCCAAAATTTTCGAATTTGGGTCCAACCCCACGAATATGAAAACGCCATCTGTCTTCAGAACTTTTTCCTCTCCCGTCTTAACGTTCTGGACCACAACTTCTCTTACCTTCTCATCGCCTCTTATCTCTTTAAGGGTTGAATTGTACCAAACCTCTATCTTTGGATTGCTTAAAACCCTCTCTTGTAAGGTTTTCGCAGCCGTTAGGGTCTCCAGAAGCTGTATCATGGTGATCTTGTTCACTATGTTGGCGAGAAACGTTGATTCGTCACAGGCGCTATCTCCTCCCCCAACGACCACTATATCTTTCCCGGAGAACAGGTAACCATCACATGTTGCGCAGTATGAAACACCCTTACCGTTGAACTCTTCCTCTCCGGGAATTCCCAATTTCTTGGGGTTCGCACCTGTTGCCACGATCACCACTTTGGCTTTCGTTTCTTTTCCATCGTCCAGAATGATCTTTTTGAACTCACCTTCGACTTCTATCTTCGTAGCCGCTACATTGTAAAACTCCGCTCCAAATTGTCTAGCATGTTCTACGAATTTGCTGGCGAGTTCCTCACCCTTCACACCAGGAAAACCCGGGTAGTTCTCAACAAGATGTGTCAAGTTCACGTAGCCACCTTCTATATCCCTTTCAATGACGACCACGGAAAGTCCTGCTCTCCTTGCGTATATTGCTGCGGTGAGACCACCTGGCCCTCCACCAATCACCGCGACATCGTACTTTTCTTTGAGCTCCTTCGATTCTTTGGAGCTTATTTCGAAAAATTCCACGGTTTATCACCCCTTAGCCAGTCTTAGTACCTGTTCTACAAACTCTTTTTCAGGATAGGCTCCTATGAAGAATCTGTTTGGATCTCTATCTATGACAATATGTGGAACGGAGGAAACACCAAAATCCTCACTCAGGTCGAAGAATTCGTTGGCTTCTATCATCTCACTCACTATGTTTTCATTCGCCAAAGCGATGTTGTGGGCCATGGAAACGGCTCTAGGACAATATGGACACGTTGGTGTTATGAAAACACTTATCCTCAGGGGTTCCTTTATTTCAGATAACCTCTCTATGGAATCCTGAGATAGACTCGGTTTTGCTCCCTTTGAAAAGACCATGATGGTTTGAAGAAGTGTTGGAAATTCATGTCCAGAAGGTATACCATAGAATCTAACACCAAGATCTTTCCCATCTTTCGTGAGAATGATGGTTGCAGGCACCATTTCCACGCTGTACTTTTCAACTTCTTCCTTGTCCTCATCGATATCTTTCACCTCAAGAGCTATTCTCGGGTCTATGGATGCAAGTTCCTCCAAAACCTGTTTTGTCAGTTCACAATATTGACATCTTGTTTCATCTTCGGCCTTGAAGAAGACTATTTTCACTTCATCCTCCATTTCCTTATCGAACATTTCTTTAATTACTTTTACGTCTTTTTCACGTAATATAGCCACTGAAATCACCTCCAAATATATTCTACTAATTTGATCTAAATTTTTATCTCATTCTCAGTAACGATATTGTGACACCACCTACAACTAAGATGAAACCCACGATGAACATATTCAGGATATGCATGTTCAAAATCAGAAGATGAAAAATAAAGAGTATAATTAGAGGTTCCAGAAAAACTGTCTTCAAATTTCTTTTCAAATATCCCCAAGAATATTCTCTTTTGTCATACCCCATTGAGAGATACATCAATCTGAATCTTCTGTTTTCATTTCTGAGGACTTTAGAGGAGCAGTTCAGAAAAAAGAAACATGACAAAATGAATATGAGTGGGTATTTAACGAGTGGTAAGGAAAACGCAACATGCTCTATTAGAAGTAAGAGACCTATCGTTGTGAACTCATTAAATATTTCAAAAGGCTTGAAAATGTCCCTTTTTTTCCTAAGCAGGGCCATGTAGAAAAACAATAGAGATAGAAATCCTCCCCCCAGAGAACAAAGAGTGAGATTCAGCATGGTTAGGATTGTCTCTTTCATTCTTCTTGTTTCCCTTCCTCTTTCTTGAAGATCTCAGATATGGCCCCAAGACTTGCAAGGATCGAGCTCGCTTCCATGGGCAGAAATATTTTCGTTGCTTTCCCATTTGCTATTTCCTTCAAAGCCTCTAGATACCTTATGGTTATGAGGTCTCCTGTTGGTTTTCCTTCATGAATCGCGTTGAATATCTTCAGTATCGCCTCGGCTTGACCTTCTGCCTCCACTATAACCTTGTACTTGTTGGCTTCTGCAACCTTTCTGATGGCCTCTGCTTGGCCTTCCGCCCTCAGTATCGCAGCGTTTCTTTCACCTTCGGCTTTCAGAATTTGTGCTTGTTTTATACCCTCTGCTTCAAGAATTGCCGCTCTTTTAGTTCTTTCAGCCTTCATTTGTTTACTCATCGCTTCCATGATATCCTGTGGTGGGTCGATCTTCTTTATCTCGACTCTCGTTATCCTCACACCCCATTTATCGGTCGCTTCATCCAAGACTGCTCTGAGTTTAGCATTTATTTGCTCTCTCGAAGTTAAAGTCTGATCAAGCTCCAGCTCTCCTATCACGTTTCTTAGATTGGTCTGAGCAAGCTTTATAGTTGCCACTTCAAAATTTCGAACGTTGTAAATCACCCTGTAAGCATCCGTCACTTCGTAATAGATCACGGCATCCACCGTCACAACGACGTTATCTTTGGTTATCACTTCTTGAGGAGGAACATCGATAACTTTCTCTCTCATATCCACTCTTATCATTCTTTCAAAGAACGGTATGATGAAATGAAGACCGGATCCAACCTCTCTTTTGAACTTTCCAAGCCTTTCGATCAAACCCCTCTCATAGGGTCTAACTATCCTTATAGCACTTGCTGCAAACACTATGAGGAAAAACGCTATTACAACAAGAAGAATCAGCATGATTACCCCTCCTTTCTTCTGACGACAACGTGTGCCCCTTCAACCTTGACGACCATGACTTTCTTCCCTTTCTCTATAACTTCATCATTTTCAGATAGCGCTCTCCATCTGTCACCGTTAACCTTTATGACGCCCGTTCCTTTAACGTTATCTATTCTCTCTATAACCAACGCCTCTTTCCCCACGATCTCGTCCACGTTTATTTTTCTTGGCGATTCTCCAACGAGCTTTTTTGCTAAGGGTCTTGTAAGAAGAACAAGAACTCCCGATGTCACGAGGAAGACAATGGTTTGTGGAACGACCCCCCAGAACCATGATGTGAGTCCTGCCACCACAGCCCCCACTCCAAACCAGAAGATGAAGAAAGATGGTATAAAGATCTCCGCTATCATCAATATGAGCCCCAGAACTATCCAGAATATGAAATTGCTCATCTGTCAAACCTCCTTCAGATGATGAATTCCTTCTCAGGATCGACATACATCACTTCAACGCCTTTTAGATCTTTGAAATACTTCTTGATATATTTCTCGATCCTCCCGATGTACCTCGTCGATATGTGGTAAAGAATGACTTTTCTGACGCCTGCCTTCTTTACTATCTCCACAACTTCCTCTATAGAAGCATGATTCTTGATCCTTCTATCCTTGGAGTTAAGGAATGTACATTCATGGATTAACAGATCTGTCCCTTCCGCTTCCTTCGGATCGATAGCCAGAGAATCCCCCGTTATGGTTAGAATCTTCTTTTCATACTCCTCGGTCACGAAATCCTTCCCCATCTCTTTTACGAGTCTCACTATTTGCTTTTCATCGAGGTTCTTAAATTCCTCCTTTAGTTTCCTCCTGACTTCGAAGAGATGGTATCCAACACTTTTTTCATTACTGGTGTGCTTCGTTTTGAAAGGAACAATGAACCTCTTAAATCCCCCAGCATCCCTTAAAAAAATCTTCTCGCCAGGTTCAACAGGTTTGGCTTCGAAAGCGAATCTGAGGTCGGAGTTCGCTTTTAGAATAAAATTTATATACTCCTCAATCGCGTTGTTTCCTTTAGGATAATGCACTATCAAGGGTTTCTCTCTGTCCCCCATAGCGTTGTTCCTTGCGTTTATTATTCCCCAAAGCCCCGCTATGTGGTCAACGTGACCGTGAGTTAAAAAGATCCTTTTGAACGCAAATACCTTCGTCGTCATCCTCGTTGAAACACCTTCTCCCGCATCGAAAAGGATCCTTTCAGGAGCGTAGTACACCCACGTTGAAAAAAGCGCTTTAGAATATATCCAAAGCTCCATATCATTCCTCCTTCACTAGTTCTATTTCTACTGTTCCTTTCACCCCTCCTGGTAACCTCATTTCGATTTCGTATTTCCCCAATTCTTTCAACGGTTTCTCGAGCTTTATCCATCTTTTGTCAACATCTATACCTGTCAGCTCCGAAAGTTTCTCGGCTATGACATTCCCTGTCAAAGATCCAAAAAGTTTCCCAGACCCTCCAGCTTTAACCGTTATTTTATGAACCCTTTTCTTCAACTCCTTCAGTATACCCTCACTTCTCTTCCTTATCCTTTCTTCTTTCTTCATTCTCATCTTCAACTCGTTTTCCATACTCTTTAAAGCCCCTTCATCCAATTCTCTGGCGAGCTTTCTCGGTATTAAATAGTTTCTCGCATAACCATCCGCCACTTCTTTTACATCACCTTTCTTGCCCAGTCTTGGCACATCTTTTAAAAGAATTACCTTCAATTTATCACCTCCGCTTTCGATTCCTCGTTACAATTATCCTATACTCTTAGGAAGAGGGTCAAGTTGAGGAAATGTATCAATTAGATCCCCCTGGAGGTGAAATTTTGAAACTTTTAGATACACACGCGCATATTCACTTTCATCAATTCGATAAGGACAGGAAAGATGTTATAAGAAGGATCGAGGAAAAACTTGAACTCGTTATAAACGTTGGTATAGATGTTGAAGATTCAAAAAAGGCCTTGAAGATAGCAAAAAAGAGCAAGAAAATACTGTGTTCGGTAGGAATACATCCTCACAACGCAAAAGATACTGACAGAAACCACCTCGACATGCTGAAAGATCTGGCAGATTCAGAAAAAGTTGTTGCCGTTGGTGAAACGGGCCTCGATTACTACAGAAATTTTTCTCCCAAAGATGATCAGATAAGAATTTTTGTAGAACAGATTAAGATAGCCAGGGAACTGGAAAAACCCCTGATAATTCATGCGAGAGATTCTTTCGGAGATGTCTATTCTATACTCTCCAGAGAGACTCTTCCGAAACGAAGAGGAGTTATACACGCTTTCTCTGGAGATTACACATGGGCCAGAAAATTCGTGGACTTGGGATTCTATCTCGGAATAGGAGGTCTTGTGACCTATCCGAAGAATGATGTGCTACGTGATGCTGTGAGAAAAATAGGCGCCAGATACCTGTTACCCGAAACGGATTGCCCGTACCTTCCACCTGTACCAAATAGGGGCAAGAGAAATGAACCAATATACGTTGAGTATGTTATCCTGAAGATGTCGGAGATTCTGCTGATCGAACCAGAGAAATTATCGGAAATCCTTCTTGAAAACACAAGTGACCTTTTTCTGGAGGTGAAGGAATGAGGGAACCACCTTCTATAGTTGAGTACGAGATAACGACCGCTTGTAATTCCAGATGTATCCACTGTTACTGCAGCGCCGGGGAGAAACATCCAAATGAGTTATCCCTTGATGAGATAAAAGATCTCATACTTCAAGTGAAAGAAACAAAAGTGTGGGCTCTGGACATCGTCGGAGGAGAACCGTTGATCCATCCCAGAATCATCGATGTCTTGGCGTTCGCGAGGGAAGTTGGACAGAGGGTCATGATAAACACCAACGGTTCACTAGCAACGGAGGAGATGGTTAAGAAGATGAAGGAAGCTAACCCAGATGTTCTAGTAGGAGTCTCTCTTGATGGACCAGACCCAGAAACAAATGATTTCATAAGGGGTAAAGGAAGCTTCGAGAGGGCTATAAGTGGTATGAAGAATTTCATCAAGGAGGGTTTCAAAGTAACGATACTGAACGTTATCAATGCAGTGAACTGGAGAAAATTCGAGGATCTAGTGAAACTTTCCCTGAGTTTGAACGCTTCCTCAGTTTACGTTGACAGGTTCGTACCTGTGGGTAGAGGAAAGCTGAACGCCCACATTCTAGATATGAGTGACGATGAATGGGTGGAAGCTATTGGATACGTCAGGAATATCGTTGAAAAGTATTCGAACAGGATCGTTTTCTACGTCGAAGATTCGATAGATGGTGAGCCATGTTCCGCAGGCATAACACATGCTTCGATACTTGTGGATGGAACCGTTGTTCCCTGTGGCCATTTCAGATATGAGAGAAGGTTCTACATGGGAAACATCAGGGAAAAGAGTTTCAAGGAGATCTGGGAGAGTCTCGAACCGAGGAAATTCTTCCCTGTTCCGGAAGAATGCAAGGGATGCCCATTCTACGGAGCAGAGGATTGTGAAGGTGGTTGTAAAGCCATATCGTATTTCAGATATGGAGGAACAGATAAAGCAGACAAAATAATCTGTAGGTTGAGGAGGGGAAATCGAGGATGAGATCTTATGTGATAAGGGATGATATCCTTCTTTTCAACCCCTCGCAAGTTCTGGAAAGCAGGATCTTCTCGTATCTCCTCAAAGAATTCGTGGAGATTCTGGAAGAGAAATCCGATCACCTTCTTGAGGCATTGGAACCGTTCAAAAAGGGGAAAAATGTAAACTACAGAAAACTCAGAGAGATACTCATGCTTCTAACCGTTAAACCCTTGACAAAGCTAGAAACGTCTCTTTTGGAATCTTTACTGAAAAGAAGAGAAGTTCTGATTGAGTTCGTGGAAGCTCTGTACAACTTCTGGAGAGAGAAGCATCGATTCGCTGTAAAGAGAGCGAAGTATACAAGGACCATGAAGAGAAAATTATCTTTGGAATACGAAGCGATAAGGATAGGAGAGAATTTTGAGGCGAGTGTCAGAGAGCTCTACAGAAGGATCATGTACAACTTAATGGGTAAACCCTTCAAGGTTATGAGACAGCTCCCCAGTGGTTTTCAGGTTATATTCCTTGTGGATAAACTGAGGGGTTCGAAAGTTGAAAGATGGATGAAAGACATTCCCATTGTGTGGGGAGCTGTTTTAAGGCCCCCTGTCATCTTCTATACAAGATCCAACAAGAGAAAGGGAATATTCCCCGTTAAAGAGGGAAAGGGACCATTGGAACACTTTAAACCATCAGAGAAAAACTGGCTGTGTTTTCCTATTTACGTTGGGAAGTACTTTTTCCTGGTCTTCGTCCAAGAAGAGTTCCTCTGCCATGGAACAGGACTTTTGAATCTTTTTGAAATAACCGATCCTCTCGAAATCGGAGACAGAAAACCTGATGGGGTGGTTATATTTGGAATACCTGAAAGATTCCTTCAAGAAGATGAAAAAAGAGGAGTCATTTACAGGATGAACGATACTTATTACGCTTTCGTTGGAGATTCTCCTGAAACAGATTACTTTGGATACATGAAGAAAATAACTCTCACCGTACACAATCTGAAGGTTTTGGAAGAGGGGAGATTACCTGTTCACGGTGCTCTAGCCCGAGTGAAACTTAAAAGTGGAAAGACGGTTAATTTGATGTTCGTAGGAGATAGTGGTGCTGGGAAATCGGAAACACTGGATGCTCTCGAAAGACTCGATGAGATATCAGAGATAAGAATAATAGCGGATGATATGGCTTCTCTGGCAATTGAAAATGGAAAGGTCGTTGCATACGGAACGGAGATAGGGGCTTTTGTAAGGCTTGATGATCTCCCACCAGGTTATGCTTACCACACCATGGACAGAAGCATTTTCATGAATCCAGATCAGATAAACGCCAGAGTCATCGTGCCTTTCGGTAACTACGAAGAGATAATAAAACCAACACCGGTGGAATACTTTCTCTACGCAAACAATTACACATACGTTGGAAGTGAGAATGAGAGGCTTGTGATCTTTAAAAGGCCAGAAGAAGCTCTGAGAGTTTTCAGTGAAGGGAAAAGAAAGGCAAAGGGTACTACTGGAGAAGTTGGTCTCACTTCCTCTTACTTTGCGAACCCTTTTGGTGCTGTTCAAAGAAGGAAGGAGCACGAAAAGATCGCTGAGTCATTTCTTAAGAGGATGTTCGAAACGGGCGTCAGAGTTGGGGAGATAAGGACCATGCTCGGAATCAACGGTTTTGAAAAGGAGGGGCCAAGACTTGCTGCCATTTCCCTGCTCAAAATGGTGGAGAGAGGTTCTCTATGATAAAATCCTAAAAGGGGTGAAATCATAGCAATTGACCTCATAATCGTTGATCTTGATGGAACACTTCTCAACAGCGAAAAGAAAATTCCTCTGGAAAACAGAAGGATGATAGCGAGGATCCTGAGGAAAGGTTTGAAGTTCTCCATCTTCACAGGTAGAAATTTTCACTCTGCCAGGAAATACGTGAAAGAGATAAATGTGGACTTTCCCATGGTCTTTCAAAACGGTGCTCTCATAATGAAACCATTTTCTGGAGAGATATTGAGGATATCACCTTTGAAGGAAGAGGTTGCAAGGAAGATAATAAATGTGGCCAGGAAGAGGAATATATTTTTTATACTCTTCACTTCCTTTTTCGAGGTAAGGGACATGGTGATCGAGAGAAGATACAAAGGACCTTTCGAGGATTATCTGGCAGCCAATTCCTGGAGGTTAATCCTCTCAGATGATGTTTTGAAATACGTAAGAGATAGTGTGGCGGAAGTCGCTTTGATAGGAAAAGAGGAAGGAATTTTAGAAGTTGTGAGAGATGTTGAAAGAGAACATTTGGGAGAGTTCACGGGTGTGAAGAACACTGTGAGAGATGGAGAGGTATTCTACGAATTCTTTGGTCCTGATAGCACAAAGGCAAAAGCTTTGGAATTTCTATTGGAACATTTCGGGACCACACTGGACAGAGTTGCCTTCATCGGTGACAGCTACAACGACCTCTCGCTTATGGAAATAGTGGGAATTCCGATAGCCATGGGAAATTCGCCAGAAGATGTCAAGAACAAAGCGAAATTCGTTACTCTCTCGAACGATGAAGCAGGAGTTGCATACGCTATAGATAAGATACTGAAAGGAGAGTGGGGATGATGATACCACTTTCCAAACCTGATATAAATGGAGAAGATGTGAAGGTAGTTGTGGAAGTTCTGAAGAGCGGAAGGTTGAGCATGGGCCCTTACACTGAAAAGTTCGAGAAGGCAGTTTCTGAATATGTGAATGCAAAATATGGTGTGGCGGTGAGTAGTGGAACAGCAGGGCTTCACCTCGTTCTCAAGGCCATGGGAGTGAAGAGAGGAGATTACATGATCGTTCCATCCTTCACCTTCGTGGCATCCGCAAATGTCGCACTGTATGAAGGAGCGATCCCTTTATTTGTTGATGTGGAAGAGGAAACATTGAACGCATCAAAGGATTCTCTCGAGGATCTCTTAATAAGGATCAAGAAAGGAAAAGTGAAGATTCTGAACGAAGTTGTGGATCCAAGCAGGGTCAAATATTTCATGGGAGTCGATATATTCGGGCATCCGTTGGATTGGGATGAAATACTCGAGGTAACTAACGAATGGAGATTGGAAGTTCTGGAAGATTCATGTGAAGCCCTGGGAGCAGAGTACAAAGGAAAGAGAGTTGGAAAATTTGGAGTTGCCGGTGTTTTCGCTTTCTATCCCAACAAACAGATAACGACGGGAGAAGGAGGAGTTGTGATAACTGACGATGAAAGAATAGCGAAACTTGTGAGAAGTATGAGAAATCAAGGAAGAGGGGAAGAAAACGAGTGGCTCCTTCATGTGAGATTGGGGTACAACTACAGAATAGATGAGATGTCGGCAGCTTTAGGATACTCTCAGATGCTCAGGATAGATGAAATTCTCGAAAAAAGGAAGAAGGTGGCGGAAAATTACAACGAACTGCTAAAGGATTACGAATGGGTCAAAATTCCTTCCGTCAAAGAGTACGTTACGAGGATGAGCTGGTTCGTCTACGTAATCAGGTTATCCGCCGATGTGAACAGGGACAAGGTGATGAAATACATGGAGGGGAAAGGAGTACAGGTGAGAAATTATTTTCAGCCTCTGCATCTACAACCTTTCTACAGAGAAACCTTTGGTTATGGTGAAGGTATGTTACCGATCACTGAAGAAGAATCCAAAAAAACTCTTGCACTTCCCTTTTACAACGATCTCTCCCTTGATGAACAGAAAGTAGTGGTAGAAACGCTGAGAGAAGCTGTCGAAAGGGTTGGGTAAAATGCTCCTTGCGATACTTTCAGGTATTCTAACAGCGCTCTCAATGCCAGGTTTTTTGTCTGGCGTCTTGATATGGTTTTCTCTCATACCTCTTTTAAAAGCTATGGAGAGGAAATCCCCTCTTTGGTGTGGTTTCCTTTCTTTTCTGTATTTTTACACCCACATATCGATATCCTTCTACTGGGTCTTTCCAACGTTGACGGAAAACTTTCCGGAAGTTTTCGGAAGGTTTCCTGGATGGGTTGGAGGAGTCGTTTTCTTCCTGATGGGTATAATAGAAGCTCTACCCTTCCTGGGTTTTGGCATTCTTTATGGAATTTTTTCAAAACGTGTCAGAAGAAATCCAAAACTCGAACTCTTCTTTGTACCCTCCCTTTATCTTCTGTTTGAGTACTTAAGAGGTATAGGGGATCTTGGATTCACGGGAGGAAGACTTTCGGATGCCCTTTACAAGAACGTGGGAATCGTTCAGCTTGCATCCGTAGGTGGGACCCTTCTTCTTGTTTTCATAATCGTTCTTGTGAACACGCTCTTTTACATTCTCATGAGAAAAAGATACTTCAGGTTACTTTACATATTCATGGTGCTTGGTGTGATATATACACTCGATGCGGTAATAGGATGGTATCTACCGCTCCCTGAAAATGGAAGTGCGAAGATCGTCGCACTACAGCCGAACGTTCCAGTAAAGGTTAAGTACAGTGTCTCTGAAAAAGAGCTCCTCGAAAAATTCACCAGATTAACACAAAATCTTCAGAATGCTCTCGTTGTTACCCCCGAAGCCTTCTTCATGACAGACATTTCGAGAACAAATACAAAGGAAGTTTTGGAGAGAATATCTTCAGAAAGGAATCTGAGGATCCTCGTTGGTTTCCCCACATTTGGCAAGAAGAAGTACAATCAGGTTTCCTTAATAGATGGAAAATTTTCAAACCAGCACTATGCAAAAGTCAGGCTCTTTCCATTCGTTGAAAAACTCCCATATCCTTTCATTTTCAGAATGTTTTCCTTCCTCAAAGCACTCGATTACTTCGATCCAGGAGAGAAATACACCGTGTTCAAGATTGAAAACTTTCCTCCCTTTTCGGTTCAGATATGCTTTGAGAGCTATTTCCCGGAGGTTTCTCGAGTGGAAGTCAGAAACGGTGCCGATTTTTTGATCGTTGTCACGAACGATGGTTGGTTCCATTACAGAACAGCCCTCATCCAGCATTTTTCTCAAATCGTCTTCAGAGCCGTCGAGACAAGAAGGGACTTTCTTCAAGTAGCGAACACCGGTATAACGGGTAAGGTCGATAAGTATGGAAGGATTCTGAAGATTATCAAGCCTGGGGAAGAAGCCAGTTGCACTTTCGAAATGAGTCCCAGTAATGGAAGAACGATCTACACCCTTCTGGGAGATTATATGGTATATATTTCTCTGGGAATTCTTCTGTTTTGCATATTGATGTCTCCATCTGGAAAATCCCCATTTTCATAGGAGGTTGAAATCCATGGAAGATATGGAAAAGATCAAGAGCAAGTTGAATGAATGGGAGGAAAATGCTGTTTCAAAAGCGTTGAAGAGGATCCCCGAAAGAAAGGAAAGATTTTTATCGACATCTGGATATGAGATAAAAAGACTCTACACTCCCTTGGATCTTAAGGATACAGATTACATCGAGGATATAGGATTTCCTGGTACCTTTCCTTTTACACGAGGAGTTCAACCAACGATGTACAGGGCAAGGCTCTGGACGATGAGACAATATGCAGGTTTCGGCACAGCTGAAGAATCGAACAAGCGGTATAAGTACCTACTATCCCAGGGACAGACGGGGCTTTCCGTTGCCTTTGACCTCCCAACTCAAATCGGCTATGACTCGGATCATCCTCTCGCGGAGGGAGAGGTTGGGAGAGTGGGTGTTGCCATAGACTCCTTGGAAGATATGGAGATACTCTTTGATGGCATACCGTTGAAAGATGTCAGTACATCCATGACGATAAACTCAACGGCTGGAATCCTTCTTGCCATGTACATAGTCGTTGCAGAAAAGCAGGGAACACCAAAGGAAGTACTCCGAGGAACGATTCAAAATGATGTATTGAAAGAGTACATAGCAAGGGGTACCTACATCTATCCCCCGGAGCCCTCAATGAGAATCGTAACGGATATTTTAGAATACTGTGGCAAATACATGCCAAAATGGAATCCGATCAGTGTGAGTGGTTACCATATGAGGGAGGCCGGGGCAACGGCCGTTCAAGAAGTTGCGTTCACCCTGGCCGATGCGATAGCTTACATGGAATACGCTCTGAAAAGGGGAATCGATCTGAACGTTCTTGGAAAGAGAGTTTCTTTCTTCTTCTCATCCCACAACAACTTCTTGGAAGAAATTGCAAAATTCAGAGCGGCAAGAAGGTTATGGGCAAAGATCATGAAGGAAAGATTCAAGGTGATGAACCAAGATGCCATGAAGTTGAGGTTCCACACACAAACTGCGGGTTCAACCCTTACAGCTCAGCAACCACTGAACAACATAATAAGGGTCACGATCCAAGCACTCGCTGCCGTTCTTGGGGGAACACAATCGCTTCATACTAACTCTTACGATGAAGCTTTAGGACTTCCAACCGAAGAATCGGCAAGGATAGCCCTGAGAATTCAACAGATCATAGCTTACGAGTCAGGTGTCACAGATACCGTTGACCCATTGGCAGGATCCTACGTTATAGAATCCTTAACGAACGAGATCGAAAAGAGGGCAATGGAATACATCAAAAAGATAGATGAAATGGGGGGTATGGTTAAGGCAATTGAGAGTGGTTACGTACAACGCGAAATCCATGAGAGCTCTTACAGATACCAGCAGTCTATAGAATCGAAGGAAACTATAATCGTTGGTGTGAACGAGTTCGTGGATGAAGAGTTGAAGATGGAAAACATTTTGAAGGTTGATCCAGAGGTTGAGGAAAAGCAGAAAGCAAGACTCAAAAAACTCAAAGAAAGAAGGGACAATGGAAAAGTTAAAAAAGCCCTCCAAAATATCAAAAAAGCAGCTACTTCAGATGAAAACTTAATGCCATATTTCATAGAAGCAGTCAAGGTCTATGCAACAGTTGGTGAGATATCGGATGCTCTGAGAGAGGTTTTCGGAGAGTACACCGAATCCATAACGATCTGAAGGGGGATCCCCCTTCAGGTTTTTTCCATGATCTTTTCGATCTCGATTTTCTCTTCTGCCGTCAATATCTCATCTATGTTCAGAATGATCAGGATGTTATCTCCAAGTTTTGCCATGCCCAGTATGTACCTTCCTCCTATTCCACCGACGCCTCTTGGCGTTTCTTCTATATCGTCCTGGCTTATCGTTAGGACCTCCTTCACGTTGTCAACAAGAAATCCAACTTTTCCAGCCTCAAGATTTGTCACAATGATCTTGCACTTATCTTTTTCAGGAAAATCCTCCATCTTGAATTTCTTTCTCAGGTTTATTACGGGTATGAGTGTACCCCTGAGATTCATGACACCCTCAACGTATTCAGCGGATTCTGGAATCTTCACAATTTTTCCCGTTTCAACCACACTGTCGATCTTCATTATATCGACTGCAAATTGCTCGTGCCCCAAATCGAAACTCACAACTTTCAGTTCCACAATCCCACCTCCTCAACCTATCCTCATCAAAACCTGTCCCGTCTCTATGTTATCTCCTTCTTTGATCAGTATCTCCTTCACCATGCCACTGTATTCAGACTGGAGTTCGTTCTCCATCTTCATCGCCTCGAATATAATGAGTGGATCACCTATCCCCACTCTTTGACCGACTTTAACAAGAATCCTCAAAACTATACCCGCCATGGGAGCCCTGACTTCGTGAACTTTCTCAGATATCTCTTTTTTCTCTTCCTTCACCGTATTCGATACCGCTTCGGAAGAGACTCTTTCTGGCTTTCTCTCCTCCATCTTCACCTCCCGCTTCACTTCCTCTTTCTTCCCAGTAGCTTTCTTCTTTTCCTCCCTTATTTCTTCAACCTCCACAATGTATTCTTTTCCGTTCACCACAACCTTGAACTTCCTTGCCATTTTCTTACCCCTTTCCATCCCGTTCTTCGCCATATGGTATAACCTCTCTTTTTGACTGGCTTTACAGAGATTATTTTATGTTTTTCTCCTAAAACTTGAGAAAGAACAGCAGCTATTACGGCCACGATCTCCCCATCCGCTTCCTCAACTTTTATCTCCTCTCTCTTAACCTCTTCTTCCTTTCTCCCTCTCCTTCTCCTACTGACTTCGAACACGTAACCCATCGTTCGAAAGGTTGCGTAAAGTATCACAAATATGAGGAAAACAATGGACATTCCAACTATGGTGACAACATGAAGTGGCATTTCTCATCCCCTCACAACGGTATGTTACCATGCTTCTTCTTTGGTCTTGCTTCAACCTTTGTACTGGCTATCTCGAGTGTTTTCGCTATCCACTCCCTGGTCCTTCTTGGATCTATAACCGCATCTATGTAACCTCTGGATGCTGCAACGTAAGGATTCGCCAGCATCTCTTTGTACTCCTCAATAAGCTTTTTCCTGGTCTCCTCCGGATTCTCCGATGCTTCGATCTTTTTCCTGAAGATTATGTTCGCGGCGCCTTCTGGGCCCATGACAGCTATCTCAGCCGTTGGCCAGGCTGCAACGAAATCGGCTCCCAAATGCTTACTCCCCATGGCTATGTAGGCTCCTCCGTAAGCCTTTCTCAAGATTATAGTGATCTTTGGAGATGTCGCTTCACTGTATGCAAAGAGAAGTTTTGCACCATGTCTTATGATACCTCCATGTTCTTGGGAGACTCCTGGAAGGTATCCTGGAGTATCAACGAATGTCAGGATCGGTATGTTGAAGGCATCCAAAAACCTGACAAAACGAGCAGCTTTATCGGAAGAATCTATATCGAGAGCTCCGGCGAAAACGGATGGCTGGTTGGCGATAACACCAACCACTCTACCGTTCACTCTTCCAAATCCGACGACAATGTTTCTTGCAAAGTATTTATGAACTTCCAGAAATGATCCTTCATCAAGAACTCTCTCAATGACCTCTCTCACATCATATCCCTTATTTGGATTCGTTGGAACGACTTCCAGTATATCTGGTTCCATGGTGAGATCATGATCTCCTTCCAAAATGGGAGGGTCTTCCACGTTGTTAGATGGAAGATACGATAGTAACCTTCTGACAAGTTTCATGGCTTCCTCATCGTTTTCAACCAGAAAGTGGGCGTTCCCGCTCTTCTGGTTATGAACCATGGCTCCTCCTAAATCCTCTTGAGAAATTTCCTCACCGGTTACGGCCTTTATCACGTTGGGGCCTGTTATGAACATCTTGGCGGTTTTGTCAACCATTATAACGAAATCAGTTATGGCAGGAGAATAAACCGCACCTCCTGCACATGGCCCTGCGATGACAGTTATCTGAGGAATGACGCCTGATGCTATGGTGTTCCTGAAGAATATCTCACCATAACCGTATAGTGAATCCACTCCCTCCTGAATCCTGGCACCACCCGAGTCGTTTATTCCCACCAGGGGTATTCCCATTTTCAACGCTATGTCCATAAGTTTTGCGATTTTCTTTGCGTGCATCTCACCCAGTGATCCACCCATGACGGTGAAATCTTGAGAAAAGATAGCTACTTTTCTTCCATCGATCTCACCTATTCCCGTGACGACCCCATCGCAAGGAAGTTCCACTTTATCCAGACCAAACATGGTGTTCCTGTGTTTTATCAGCTTGTCTATTTCCACAAAGCTTTCTGGATCCACGAGAAGTTCTATTCTCTCTCTTGCCGTTAACTTCCCCGCTCTGTGTTGTTTCTCTATCTTCTCGGGTCCTCCACCTTCTTCCACCTTCTCCTCCATTTCCTTTAGTTTGTTCAGGAGCTCCTCCATACTTTTCATCCTTCTTCCCCCTCCACGAGTTCTATTAATACTCCTCCAGTCGTTTTGGGATGGAGAAATGCCACTTTCCTTCCACCTGCACCGATTTGAGGTTCATCAGATAGCGGTTTAAACCCTCCTTCTTTAGCCTTTTTGATTATATCTTCTATACCTTTAACTAGGAAAGCAAGGTGATGTATACCTTCTCCTCTCTTTTCTAGAAAAGACGATATCTCACTCTTTTCGGATGTGGGCTCTAAAAGTTCCAATCTTGTTCCTCCAACTTCGATAAAGTAAACTTTCAACCCTCTTTCTGGAAGTTCCTCAACTTTCGTTACCTTCAGGTTCAGAAGCTCTTCGTATAGTTTCAGTCTCTCCTGGGCGTTCTTCACAACTATTCCTATATGATCGATCTTTCTCGTCATGCTCTTTCTCCCCCTTTTTCAGATATTCCCTCACAAGAAGTTTTGCCATCTCTTCCTCATCGAAGATCTCTCCATCCAGCTTTTTGGAATACAGCTCATCCAGTATCTCTCCAATGACTTTTCCAGGTTTTACACCGAGTTTTATCAAGAAGCTCCCATCAACCCTCTTCAATTTCGTTATCTTGAGTTTTTTCAAAAATTCCTTCAAATAATCCTGATCCTCCATGTCCAAGTAAGATGATATATGACAGAACCCTTCAGGCGAAAGATCCTTTACGACCTTGTATATATCTGAAAATTTCAACCTGTTCTTCAACATCTCGGCCACTATTGGCGCCATCTTTTCCAACCTTTTTATCTCATCTATCACCTTTTTCGGCAGGCCATATCTTTCCTTCATAAAATGTAATGTCTCCATGTCGTAATACTCGAGCATGATGTGAAGTATCGAGTAAAATTTGTTCAACTTTTCAAAGAAATTCTCTGCCCACTTCAAGAATTCAAAAAGTTTTTTGAGTTTTTCATCGAGGACGGAAGTGTAGTAAGTTTTTGGAAATATGTGCTTTATGATCTCAAGTTCTGCCATTCTTCTTATCGCCTTCAAAGGATCCTTCTCGTCTAAAACTTTCTCTATTTCCTGTCTGATCCTCTGCCCCGTTGTTTTCTCAAGAAGGCCCTCTCTTACAGCTTCTTTTAAAATGTTCTCGGTAACTTCTTCTATCTTGAAACCGAATCGCTGTTCAAATCTAACAGCCCTTATTATCCTCGTTGGATCATCGACGAAACTCAGGGTATGAAGAGCTCTTATTATTCCTTCTTCAAGATCCCTCATACCTCCAAAGAAATCGAAAAGAGTACCAAAATCTGCGGGATTGAGTTTTATAGCGAGAGCGTTTATGGTGAAATCCCTTCTGTAGAGATCTTTCTTTATAGTACTCATCTCGACCTGAGGAAGTTCAGCAGGAGACTCGTAATATTCTGTTCTCGCCGTTGCAACATCCACTCTGAAACCATCCTTGAAGAAAAGAGATGCCGTCATGAATTTCTCGTATTCCACCACCTTGGCTTCTAAAAACCTGGCGGAGTATTTTGCGAAATCCATCGCATTACCCTCGACCACGAGATCTACATCGAGGTTGGGTATGTTCAAAAGGAGGTCCCTCACAAAACCTCCAACGACGTAGACGGGCATGGATATCTCGTCTCCAAATTTTCCAAAGAGCCTTAAAAGGTTCAGAACTCTTGGAGGGATCCTTTCCGTCATCTCCTTGGTGACGTCAAAGAATATCTTTCCATCTTTCCTGTATATTGGTTTTACATACCTTTTGACGGGCTCTCCGAAGACCGCCTTCAATATATCACTTCTTGTGATGATCCCTACGAGTATCCCGTTCTCAAGGACGGGAATCCTTCCTATGTTGTGCTCTATCATCAGTTCTCTGATCTTCGTAACAGGTGTATCAGGGGTGACGGTGACCAACTTGGACGTCATGATGGATTTGATAGGGCGATCACCAAGACCATGGTTTATAGCTTTATCCACTGCTTTCTTTGTGACGATCCCTACAAGCCTGTTTTCCTCAACTATCGGCATACCGTTATGGCCTGTCCTCTCCATCATCTTATTCACTTCTTCTATACTCATCTGAGAAAGAGCAACTTTGACAGGAGAAGACATTATATCCTTTGCTCTGAGAACAGGTTTTATATGCTTTTTTAAGGTCTCCAGGAGCCTTTCGAGGACCTTGTTCAGATCCGTTTCTTCGAGCGTGCAGGAGGCTGCTTTTCTGTGTCCTCCCCCGCCCAGCTCTTTCATGACCTCTCCAAGATCGACATCGGGGGAAGATGTTCTACCTATCACGTGTGTTTTCTTTCCATGCTTTATGATACATATGAGCGTTTCATAACCTCCAAGAGACCAGAGCTTGCTCACAACCACGTTCAATCCTCCAATGAATTTTTCTGTCTCCGTTATGGCTATACTCACCTTAACACCGCTTATTTCAAAGTCCGTCACGTGGTTCATCAGATTTTCCGCTACCCTTTTCTGATCGAGTGTCAAATCCGTTTTCACGAAGTTCGAGACTTCCTCCAAATTCGCTCCTTTTTCCAAAAGTATCTTCGCCACCTCTATATCCCTGGGGGTGGTCGAGGAGTAAAGAAGGTTTCCAGTATCCTCATACAGCGCTATCATGAAGAGAGTCGCTTCTATGGGATCTATCTCTAATCCCTGATCTACGAGCAATTCCACCATCATCGTTATGGTGGCTCCCAGTTTCTCGATTCTCCTGATTCCGTGAATGTCCTCGTTCTCCGTTTCAGGATGGTGGTCATAGATCGTGACATCGGCTTCGTTCAAGAACCTTCTGATTTTTTCCCCCACTCTCCTAGAACTGGAAGTATCAACTAAGACGATCTTCTCAACATCTTCTTCCAACTCTTTTTCCGTTATGTATTCGAACCTGTCACCGTAGATCCTCAAGTACTCGAGAAGATTCTGGGATGGTCTCCCGGATATCGTTATGATGTGATCTGTATAGAGCTTTTTTGCGGCGACACATGATGCAAAACCATCGAAATCAGGATTTCTGTGAGTCGTGATTATCTTCACGTTATCGACCTCTTAAAGAGAGCATCCACATGGATATCAACGGTGTCCAACAGAGGAACCGGAACATCGTATTTGAACAGGGTGAGCTCTGTACAGCCAAGGATGATGCCTTCTGCTCCCCTCTCTATACCTTTTTTCATGATCACTTCGAGTTTCCTTTTATCCTCCTCGGCCAACACACCGTTTACCAATTTCTCGAATATTATCCCATTTACGACCTCCATGTCTTCATCATCGGGTCTCAACACTTTCATTCCCTCTTTTTCGAAATATCTCGGGTAGAGGTCGGAGGACATGGTGTACTTCGTTCCCAAAAGCAAAACCTTTTTCAGTCCCATTCTCTTTGAATATTTCGAAACCTCCTCTATCATGTGAACTAGGCCTTCAGGTTTTTGAAAGTGTTCAAGAGCGATATGAACTGTGTTGGTTGCAAGAGCCAAGACCTCACATCCCATATTCTTCAAAGATGAAAATATGGAAATGATTTTTCTTCCAAGTTCTTCCCATCTTCCCCTTTCCATCAAGGGAATCATTTCTGAGAAATTGACACTGTATATGACGATCTCAGGATACACGTACTCTCCCAGATGCTCTCTTGAAAGCTCGATCAGCTTTTCGTAATATTCCAATGTGGTCTCTGGCCCCATTCCACCGATTATCCCGATTTTTCTCATCAATCCTTCACCTCTATAACCATCTTTACTTTCAAGGCGATCGCCTCATCTTTCTCTGTAAAGACCTTTGCCTCCTCTGCCCACATCTTGAAATCCTTCTCGGGGTCTTTTATGAAAACATCTCCCCTCAGTGTCACCACACCCTCTTTTCTATCGTACTCGAATTCTTTTGCATACATCTCCATAGATCCCTTGTTTATGACAACCGTTCCTTCCGAAGTTCCCTCGAATTTCTCCTCCTTCAGATTGAAAGACATCTCGTCACAGCTTATGTAAACCGTGTCGGAACTTTTTTCATCTACAAAAGCAACCTCCACATCTTTAGCCATTTTCCCGACACCATCCGTTATATCGTATTGAAGATACGTTGATGTTGCAACACCGTACTCCAATTCTACAACGACAGTTCCCGTGGCTTCCATCTCCCTCCAGCTACCTTTCACCTTTCTCACGACCATGTTGTCCGTTGAGAGCTTCAGGTTATCTTCTTCGATTTTCACAACCACTCCTCCTTCGTAGAATATCTCCTTTTCCTTGGGTTTGACCAGGTTCGAGGTTATATGTATCGTTTTCGAAAAGATTGCGATGGATATGAGCAACATAAAGATCAATGCAATCGATCTTTTCATACCAGCACCTCCTCGATGAACTCCTTGGCCTTCAGATAGCACCTTCTCACGACATAGCTTGGTGATAAAACGTCGACATTTATCCTTAGAACCTTCTCAGCTTTTTCCAGCCTTCTCCTCTCCAATTCCTTCTTTCGAGCTATAGTTGCAAGAAACAAGTACTCGACAGCCAATCCTGGATTTTTTTCCTCAATCTGAGCAGGAGAGATCAAAACGACCAGGTCTCCCTCAGGGATTCCCGTTACCCAGGAAGAGGAAACATATTTTTCATCGAAAGGCTCATATATCAAAGGAAATGATAGACTCGCCTTGAGGGCATACCTTAGATTGTCTCCTTCCTTAAAAGTCACTTCTTTCCCATTTACAACATCGAAGGCGATTATTTCAAGACCTTTAGGAACATAAATGTTTGGAAAGATCTCGTCAACGAAAGAATCCAGCCTTTTTCTGTTTAAAAGTCCCTCCATTCTTCTAACACCTGCTTTCGCTATGATCCTCAGAATCCCCACCATACCGGGAAAAGATGGCCCATTTTCGAAGAAATGCATGTAAAGTCTTCTCACTTGGTTCCAAATGTGTGTGATCATGACGTACGCCCTGTTTGGAGATTTCGTCGTCGAACTCAGGACGACTGGTATACAGGATATACCTGTACATCTTATGGTTTCGAAAGAAATATCATTTTCGAAAAAAGCTTTTAGAACCCCTATGGATCCCAGAAACGCTCCATTATCTCCTCCAAATGACAAGATCAATCTATCACCTGCTTCACTTCGAAGCCTTCAAGATTGGCTTTGGCTTCTTTGTAAACTTCCCTGTAATTTTCAAAATCGGTCCAATCGTAAGACACTCTATGCGTTATCACATAATCTGCGAATTTCATATCCTCTTCTTTCAAAAGTTTTCCCTTCCAGTCAGCCAGTTTAAAAAGCATATCTACGTGATCGGTGGGTGGAGGAATATCATCTTCGAAGATAGAAGCGATCACAAAATCCGCTCCCAAGATTCTGGCCTCCCTCACGGGGACAGGACATAAAACTCCCCCATCTAGAGATGGAGCGCCTCCCAACCAGAGAGGTTCGAAAAAACCTGGAACGGAGGAACTCGCAAGTACCGCATCGACAAGAAATCCCTCTGTTACAAGGACGGATTCCTCCTCCACGGAATCGAAAACAACCACACCAAGTTTCTTCTTACAATCAGAAAATTTCTTTCTGTCAAAAAGATCTCTGAAAAATGGGTATATTTCTTCCACCTTCACAAGAGATTTTTGAAACAGGCTGAACCACGGTGTTTCTGATTCCTTGATTTTGTTCCTGAAGACAGGTAAATACCTCTTCAGGGTGCTGAAGAGTTTCTCCTTGACAGTTTTTGAATCTCCAGATAGTGCAAATAATGCTCCTATCACCGCTCCCATCGATGATCCCGTGACGATCTCTATGTCTATACTTTCGAGTTTCTCGAGAAGAGCGATATGTGCTACTCCCTTAACTCCTCCCGCTTCCAATGCAAGACCTATCCTCATTTCAGTCCTCCAATGAGACCTATGAATCCCAGTAATATACCAGTTGCCCCAAGTATCATGTAGATAGTTCCCTTTCCTCGAATCTCCTCAACCTCTTTCTCCACTCTAGATATTCTATCTCCAGTTTTTTTAAGCTTCTTTTCATAATCACTCAGAGTCATTTTTATAGATAGAACCTCGTCCTCCAAATCCGACAGGTTCGAGGCAACCCTGGTTATCTCCGCTTTCAACTCTTCAGTTTTAACCATATCCTTCAACTTTTCCAACTCTTTTTCAGTGGAGATCAAATTGGATTCCAAGACCGCAGTTCTTTCCTTGATTCCCCACAATTCCTTTTTCAATATCGTGATCTCACTTTCAGTGTTGGAGAAGCCGAGGTCAACGTTTGATTTCAAATCTTCAATGTCCTTTTTGAGAAGGGATGCTTCCATTGTGATCGAACTCTCAAGAGTTAAGACGTCGGTCCTGAGCTTCAAGATATCCGATTTAACATTCGGTATTTCTTCTTCAACTCTGGATAACCTTCTGGTGATTTCGTCACTGAATGATGAGAGTGAGAGAATCTTGCTTTCGTTCTCACTGACCTTGCTCTTCAAGTCATCGTAGTATTCTGTGAGATTCGCAAGTATCTTTCTGAAATCTTCATCTTTGGATCTCAACTCATCGAGGGCTTTATCGAAATCGCTTTTAACAGTATCTACCCTCTTTGAGAATTCTTCCCTCACATTCCCCAGCTCGTTGTCTACACTGGATGCCAGATTCGTGACGCTGGAAGACAGGGTGACGATGGTATCTTTCAAAACAGAGATGTTTTCTTCAAAAAACTTGACCTTTCCAGAGAACGCTCTTTCCACGTTTGAAATTTTGCTTTTCACAGTGGGTAGATCCCTTTTAACCCCCTCAAGCTCGTTCCTTAAGACACTGATGGACGATCTCACTGAGGAAATCTCCCTTTTGAGCCCCTTGATCTCACTTTCCAGATCCTTCTCAAATTTTTCAACATTCTCCAATTTCTGCTGAAGTTTCGGCAGATCCTCCAAGGATTTCACAACTTCTTCTATCCTCTTCTCGATCTTCGAAACCCTGGTGTCGAGAGCAACAAAAGTGTTCTTTATGACACCCACCTCTTCGGGGATCCCCTTCATTTTCGATAATTCATCTAGAGAGAACACGTTTATCAGGTTATAGAGGTATTGAGCAAGATCAAAACGAGTTATGAGCAGAGCTCCCCTGAAGTAGCCCTTGGAATCCAGCTCCATGATCCCTTTATCAACAACGTAATTAACGGCTTCGTAGACATCCAGACCGGGAGACACGTCTTTTATCTCTGCGCATAGGATGAAAACCGGTATAAGAACCATCATGGAAAACAACAATCTTTTCAAAGCGATCACCTCCTGAATTCGTTCATTTTTTAATTGAGATGAAAACCTTGGGCGATACACCATCCACAAGGATCTTGTAAACACTCCTCTCCCCGTTCCTGAACACGAGTTCGTGAATGCCTGTTTCTACCATCACTTCCACTTCATCCCTTCCTAAGTATTTTCCATCTAAGAACACGTCGGCACCATCGAATCTCAGTTTCAAAAGGACTTTCTTCAAAAGCATCTCTTTGATAACCTGGACTTTTGAAGATTCTATCATCACGGACATCTCTTTGAAACCCTCGAGTTTCAACTTTCTTACACCCGCGTCAACCATATGGAGCAGTATCGGGGTGGTCCCAACGATCTCTCCATCTATGGACACTCGCACACCCGATGGTATCGTCAATACATAGATGAAACCCTTCCCAGCTATCTTAGGGAAGAGTTCTACAAAACTTCCTGGAAGGAGTTTCAAGGTGGTTTCATACCTCTTTCCCTCATGGGTCACACTCACTCTGTACTCTCCCGGCTTGAGGTGCAGAATTTTTGGGGGAATGTAGATCTTTTCATATATTGTGAAAGTGGTTTTGAGAGGGTCCCCTCCAAGGATCAGGGTGGCGGTTTCATTCTTTTTCAGCACCATATCCCTGTCTAAAAATACGAAATCTGCCCATTTTCCATTTTTCCACACAATCTCTATCATATAGAAACCTTCCCTCAAGAGAACTTTTCCAGGACCTTTTAAAACCTCGTATCCGTTCACAAACAGCTTCGCTTCAAAGGGAAGTGTTACGACATGGTATTTCGGAAGCAACTTGTACTCTATCACTTTCCCCATACCTGGTTTTAAAACCACCTTTGTGCTCGTTCCTTCGAATCCTTCCTTTTCGACCGTCACCGTGTAGGTTCCTGGCCGAAGGGTGAGGACCGTCGATGGTGGTATTTCCATCCCATTCAGTTTCACAGACACAATGGTCGGCTCTCCTGTGACTTTCAGATAAGAGATCGGTTCAAGCTCGAAAGAGAACTTCTTTATATCCTTCTCCTTGAGGAAAAATTCCTTCTCCACAGTCTTATACCCCGTTTTCTCCAACACAAGTTTGTGGTATCCTTCTTTGAGTTCCAGAGTTATGGGTGTCAAGCCCTTTTCTTCTCCATCAACTATGAGAGTTGCCTTGGGACTGGATTCGACTGTGACGGTTCCATAAGGATACAAACAGAGCGTTAAGGATTTCACAGAGAACGGTTTCAAGCTCACGATCACTTTTCTCTCCCCAAAATTCTCCTTTTTAAGCAACATGGTGTGCGTACCAGCTGGGAGGTATACCTCAAGAGGGGTTTCCCCAATGATTTCTCCGTTCACCATGACCTTGGCACCGGTTGGATCGCTGGTTACTTTCAAAAGGGATAAGGGAGTTAGAGTGAAAAACAGATCAGTGGCGTTTTTCAAGGTGGTTTCAACCTTCTCGTACCCCGGTTTCACTATTTCTATGGTATCTCCTGCAGCCGCTTCAACTTCCAATCCACTGCTGTTTTTCGTTACCCCTATTAAACTGCCGTTGATATAAACCATGGCACCGGCCGGTATGGTCCTTATCAAAATGGATCCCAGAACACTTATATTCAAAAGAATGAACAACAGAAAAACGTATTTCATATCTTTTCCTCCTCAGATTCGACTTTTCCAGATAGAACGATCGTTATCTCCCCCAAAGCTCCTTTCTGAAAATGTTTTATAGCTTCTTCAACCGTCCCTCTGAAAAATTCCTGGAATTTCTTCGTCATCTCTCTCGCTATGAACACCTCCCTGTTACCCATTATATCCATTATATCTTTCAATGTGTCCAACAACCTTTCTGGAGATTCGAAAAAAACCATAACCCTTTTCTCGTCTCTCAGTGTCCTCAAAAGTCTTCTTCTTCTCTTTCCTCTGGGCAGGAAACCTTCGAATATGAATTTGGAACCGGGGAAACCGCTAACAGCCACAGCGGATATTAAAGCACTGGGGCCCGGTACCACATCCACCTCTATTCCCTCTTTCCAACAGGCATCCACCAAATCACAACCAGGATCGGATATTACAGGCATACCAGCATTTGAAACAAGAGCCCCCGTTTTTCCTCCTCTTAGTTTCTTTATCACCATTGGGATCTTTTTTCTGGCGTTCTTTTCGTTGAACGAAATCATATCTTTCTTCCTTATACCATACCTGTTGAGCAGTATATAGGTTCTCCTTTTGTCCTCTGAGAGAAGGAAATCAACCTCTCTCAAGACTTTTATCGCTCTTATAGTTATATCCTCAAGATTTCCTATCGGAGTTCCAACTATGTAGAGTTTCCCCAATTCCATCACTTCCAAATACGATGTATTCCTTCGCCCTTTCCCTCGCCCTCTTCACAATTCTATCAGGTAAATCTCTTTCTTTCCTCGATCCCAGGATCTTCTCAAAAGATCTCTTCAAGTTGATAACTATCTTTTTGAAGGGAACTTGTACCACGTTCCAAATACCAATGATACTTCTTTCCACCTCACTCATGGGCATGTTGAAAATTTCACCGAGAAACTCCCCATCGTAATCCAATATTATGGATCCGTGCTGCAGGATGAACTCTCTTGTTCTGAACTGAGCACTCCCAACGAGCTTTCTCCCGTTCAGTGTTATCTCGTATATCGATGGTGCCCTGAAACAGAATGGCGTGTTATCCCTTCTGCCTTTATCCTTCTTCACCTCTATTCCGAGATCCCTCAGAGAATCCATGATTACATCAGATATCACGTTGTAAAGCTCTAGAACCTTCAGATTGTAAAGATCGTGCCCTTCTGGTATGGATATGGAATACGTGATCTCTCTGTGATGGAAGACACCCCTTCCCCCTGTCGGCCTTCTAACACAGGGTATAGAGAAGGCTCTCACGAAATCCCAATTTATACCCCAAAGTTTCTGATGTCTTCCAAGAGATAATGTGGGCTTTTCCCAGGTGTAAAGCCTCAGAATGGGCTCTTTCAACTCGTATGAGAGATTCCCAAGTTCAACATCCAGCGCCATGTTGAAATCCCCGGGAGTGTTCCATGTCTCGAAGACGATCACGTTTTCACCTCAGAGGTCTCTTTTGGGGTATTCCAGGTTTCCTGGGATATCTTTGAGGGGTCTCCTTCACCTTTTTGAAGACCAGAAGGACTCTCTTCTCCCCTGTTAGAAGCTCATAAGATACGGTTCTTTCAAGATCGACTCCCAGGACTTCAGCTGCTCTTTCGGATTCGAAGAGTTCCTCTACGTACCTTGGGCCTTTATACAGAAACAGTTTCCCACCAACTTTGATGAAGGGAACGGTGAGTTCTAAAAGAACGTTCAACTTCGCAACAGCTCTCGACGTGGCGTAATCGTACGTTTCCCTCTCCATTCTTCCCAGAATCTCTGCCCTTTCGCAGACCAACCTGACGTTTTCCAAAGAAAGTCTTTTCACAACTTCCTCCAGAAACTTTATCTTCTTGTGTTTTGAATCCAGAAGAGTCACTTCAAGATCCTGCGTGAAAGCCAGGATCATACCCGGTATCCCCGCACCGGTTCCCACATCTATCAGCGTTCCTGAAAGTTTCTCGTTTAGAGGGTAAAGAATCTCTGCAACACTCTTATGTATCAATTCCTCCAAGTTGCTCACACCGGTCAGGTTCATTGGTGCCCTAAGGATCATATTCAAATACTCTTCGATTCCTCTTTCCACTTCCTCATCGAGCGATAGACCATAATCTTTGAGAATTCTGTTAACCATTTCTTATCCCCCTCACGATGAGTGTTGTGAAGAACATCCCCCCTAGTATCGCCACTATGGAAGCTCCAGATGGTATATCGAAGTAGTACGAAAGCGTAAGACCAAGAAAAACGGAACCAATGGAAAACAGAGGAGATATCGCGAACATCTTCTTGTAATTTCTGAAGAGAACCATCGTTGTGGCAACCGGTATCACAAGCATTGCAGAGACAAGAATTATGCCAAGGACCTTTATCGAAACCACAACAACCATTGCGAGGATCAAAAGGTACAGAAAATATATGGGAACTATCGGTATTCCCATTACCCTCGAGAACTCCTCGTCGAGTGTCATGTAAACGAGCCTCTCTCCGAAAAGGATGGTAAACACCAGAACTACGATGGATACACCCAGGAGGATCTTCAGATCGTTTTCCGTCACGGCGAGTATATCCCCAAACAGGTACGCGAGGATGTCTCCCGTGTACTTACCTCTGAGAGAAATGAAGATTACACCAATGGCCATGGAAAGGGGAAAGAGTATTCCCATCCCGACATCCTCATGCACGCCCCTCCTTGCAAGATACCCAAGAACGATGGCGGTGCCCATGGCAAGAATCAGGGAAACCAGAAAGGGATCGAAACCGAAGAAGAGCGCAAGACCGATCCCTGCAAAAGAGACATGCGCTATTCCACTTCCAAAGAATGCCATTCTTCTCAGAACAACGGGAACGCCTATCAAAGATGTGACGAATCCCGTCAAGATACCGGCAAGAACTGCCTTCATCAAGAAAGAAGGGATCACGCCGAACCCTCCTTGTGCTTGTGAAGAACAGGTCTTACAGCGAATCCGTACAGCTTCTCGAAGAATTCTCTTGGTAACTCTTCAACGTTTTCTGCATGTCTCACCAATCTTCTGTTTATACACAAGATGGAATCTGAATATTCGCTGACGAATCCCACATCGTGAGTGACCATCAAAACTGTTATCATGAGATCTTCTTTGAGTTTTCTGACAAGATCGTAGAAATTCCTCTGACTCTCAACATCCAACCCCACGGTGGGCTCATCCATTATCAGGAGCTCTGGTTGAGAGACGATCGCTCTTGCGATCATCACTCTCTGTCTTTCTCCTCCAGATAATTCCTTTATCAACTTCTTCTTTTTATCCAACAACCCAACAACTTCCAAAGCTCTATTCACCTGATCTTTGAACTTACCTTTTGATTCAAGATATCCCCTTCTTACTCCCATGAAAACGACGTCCTCAACGGTCATGGGCACGTTATGACGCTCCTGAACTCCCTGGGGAACGTACCCAACAGTTCTCTTTTTGAGATATTCATTCGGGGGAAGACCAAATATGTAGATCTCACCTTTCACCGGCCTTATCAAACCAAGGATGGCTCTTATCAACGTGGTTTTCCCACCACCGTTTGGACCAACGATGGTGGTGAAGGACCCTTTCCTCACCGAAAAATTCACGTTTTCTAGAACCATCACGTCTCCATATTTCACGAAAAGATTCTTCACTTCGAGACAAATTTCACAGACTTCCAACTTCTATACCCCCTCAGATACGATTTTAACATCAACTTTCACTCCTTCTGTGTTATACTTCCCTAAGAATCATCCATGGGAGGTGCTACATTATGAGTTTCATATTTGAACTTTTCTGGATGATTTTGATACTTTCTCTTTTCATACCCTTTTTGAGGGCGTATTCTTTGAAAACATCTCGTGAAGCTCTCATAAGGGAGATGGAGAAGAAAAGAGGAAGCAGGGTCATAACATTGATACATCGCATGGAATCCTTCAGCTTCTTCGGAATGTCGATGAGGAAATTCATAGATATAGAAGACTCTGAAGAAGTTTTGAGAGCCATAAAGATGACACCGGAAGACATGCCGATAGATCTGATCATACACACACCAGGTGGACTCATGCTGGCTGCTGAACAGATAGCAAAAGCTCTGAAGAAGCATAAGGGAAAGGTAACGGTGTTCATTCCACACTATGCGATGTCTGGAGGGACCCTTATAGCCCTACCAGCTGACGAGATCGTCATGGATGAGAACGCCGTTTTGGGACCCTTGGATCCACAGATTGGGGGGTATCCTGCTGCATCCATTTTGAAAGTTCTGGAGACGAAGGATCTGAACGAGATAGATGATGAGACCCTTATCTTAGCGGATGTTTCAAGGAAAGCCATCGATCAGGTGAAAAGGTTCGTGAAGGATCTTCTGAGGGATAAGATGGGGGAGGAGAAAGCAGAAGAGGTGGCCGATAAACTCTGCTCTGGTTACTGGACCCATGACTATCCACTCACATACGAACATCTAAGAGAGCTGGGAATAGAGGTATCCACGGACATGCCACAAGAGATATACGATCTCATGGATCTCTACAAACAGACAGAACAGCAAAGACCGTCAGTTCAATACATTCCCATCCCTTACAGAAGAAAATCCGAGGAGAAAAGCAAATCATGAGCATAGATGATTTCTACAGGAAGCAGTTTGGGAAGATAGCTGGTGTTGATGAAGCTGGGAGGGGGCCTTTAGCTGGGCCGGTCGTTGCATCTGCGGTTATAATAAAAGAACATATAGCGGGAATCAAAGATTCCAAGCTTCTCTCTCCAGAGAGGAGAGAAAAGTTGTTTCAGGAGATCTTAGATAATGCAGTTGTCGGTATCGGAATAGCAACACCCGAAGAAATAGACATCTATAACATATTCCACGCAACGAGAATCGCCATGAACAGAGCTTTGGAGAATCTGGCAGAAAAACCAGATTACGTCATAGTTGATGGAAAATGGCTCAAACTATCACAACCTGGAACCTGTGTTGTCATGGGGGATAGGAAAAGTGAATCCATAGGAGCCGCGTCGATAGTTGCGAAGGTTGTAAGAGACAGGATAATGAGAGCTTACTCCAGAGTTTTTCCCGAGTACGGATTCGATAAGAACAAAGGATATCCCACGAAGGATCATATAGAAAAATTGAGAGAGCATGGTGTAACGTGGTTTCATAGGCTGACGTTTTCACCTGTGAGGAAATATCTAACCTTGAAGGAACTTGAGAAGATGCTGAGAGAAGGCAGGATATCTGAGAGAAGGTATGAAAAGATAAAAGGAGTGATCGGATGATATACGTTCTTCCATCGATATTTCTTGGATGGGCACTTGGGGCTAACGATGCTGCCAACGTTTTTGGTCCATCTGTTGCAAGTGGGCTCGTTCCGTATAGAAAAGCGACCATAGTTTCGGCGATCTTCGTCGTCATAGGAGCTGTCGTTGGAGGAGCTGCAGGTCTTGAAACAATAGGATCCCTCTCCGCGGGAGACGTGGTGGAAGGGGCCCTATCAGTCCTTTCCGCTGCCATATCCGTTACTATAATGACTTACCTTGGTTTACCCGTTTCAACATCACAGGCTGTCGTTGGAGGAATCGTGGGAATAGGGTTGATTTTGGGAGGAATAAACTGGAAGATACTCCTTAAAGTGGTCATAGCATGGCTTGCAACTCCTTTCGGTGCCATGCTCCTGGGATACATTCTCTACAAGATAGCGACTCCCATATTCAGGAGGATAAAGTCTGTTCAGGTTCAAGACCTGTTTCTGAAGATAGCTGCATGGATCATCGGAGCTTACGGCTCTTTCTCGCTGGGTGCGAACAACGTTGCAAACGTAACCGGAGCTCTCGTTGGAAAGTACCTGTCGGTCCAGATGGCCGCTCTGATAGGGGGACTCAGCATAGCTTTTGGAATACTGACCTATAGCAGGAAAGTCATGATGACGGTTGGAAAAAGAATCGTCGAACTCGATCATTTCTCATCACTGATATCTATTCTTGCGGAATCCTTAACAGTTTGGGTGTATGCTTTAATCGGTGTTCCAGTTTCCACATCTCAGGCGATCGTTGGAGGTGTCCTTGGAGCTGGATACGCCAAAGGGACGAGACTTGGGAGCAAGAAGATACTTCTCAGGATAATATTTGGTTGGGTTGGAGCACCAGCGGTTGCTGCGGTCATTTCCATGGGGATATATTGGATATACACGAGGTTTTAAGGAGGTTTGAGAATTGATGTGGATCTTCGGGAAAAAAGAGGAAAAGATCATAGAACTCATTAAAAACCATCTGGATCTGGTTGAAAAAACCATTGAGAGTTTGAGGGACTACCTGGAAATGTATTTTTCAGATGGTGAAAAGGCAACGGTTATATACGAAAAAATCCAAACTCTCGAGAGTGACGCAGATAGAATCAGAAGGAAAGTGGAAACCGATATGTATTCTGGAGCATTCCTTCCAAACTTCAGAGGAGATCTTTTAGGACTCATAGAATCTGTTGACAAAATAGCGAACAAAGCGGAATTCGTCGCAGATCTCATAGAGCTTCAGCACCCTGTGATACCGAATGAATTAAAGGATGGTGTACTAAGACAGATCGATCTGAGTCTTGAGACTTTCAGAATGTTGAAGCGATCCATAGAATTCCTCTTTGAGGACCTTCAAAAAGCAGGAGAGTACGTCATATTGACTGAGAAGAGGGAACACGAAGAAGACGAAGTTGAGAGAGGAAACATAAAGAAACTCTTCGAACTGGATATAGAAAGGTGTGCAAAACTCGAGCTCAAAGAGATCATAAGAAGTATAGGTGACATAGCTGACAGAGCTGAAGATTCATCGGACAGGGTCGAGATAATCATTTTGAAGAGGAGGGTGTGATTTGGAGGAGGTAGGAAGATCTTTCGAGAAACTCGTGAACATAATGAAGAGATTGAGAGGCCCCGGTGGGTGTGACTGGGATAGGGCCCAAACCCACGAATCTTTGAAACCATACATCATCGAGGAAGCTTACGAGCTTTTGAACGCCATAGAGTCTGGTGATACCGAGGAATTGAAGGAAGAGTTGGGAGATGTTCTTCTTCAAGTAGTCTTTCATTCCCAGATAGCAAGTGAAAGGGGAGCCTTCGACATATCGGATGTTGTGGAAACCCTCTGCGAAAAACTCATAAGAAGACACCCCCACGTATTTGGGAAAAGTGGAAGGTACTCTTACAAGCAATGGGAAGATATAAAGGCCAGAGAGAAAAGCAAGAAGAGTGTAAGCAGAATCGGTGATTTGAATCCTGCTCTTCCTGCTCTCTCGATGGCAAGGAGGATTCAAGAGAACGCATCAGCCGTGGGTTTTGACTGGGAGAATATAGAAGAAGTCTTTGAAAAAGTTCTTGAAGAGCTCGAGGAGCTGAAAAGGAGTCTTTCAAATGGGGATAGAAAAAGGATTTCTGAAGAACTTGGTGATCTTCTGTTCTCCGTTGTGAACCTCTCAAGGTTTTTGAATGTCGATCCAGAGAGCGCTTTGAGGAAGGCAACGGAAAGATTCTGGAGAAGGTTCAGGAGGATGGAAGAGATGATAGAGAAAGACGGCCTGAAATTTGAAGATCTCAGTATCGAGGAACTCGATAGATACTGGGAGAAAGTGAAGGGAGGAGATTTGAAATGAGAAAAATGTTCCTTCTGTTGATACTCCTTCTGCCCATAGTCCTTTTTCCACAGCAGGAGACTGGCGCTTCAACGGAAGTCGTGGCTATGGTGAATGGAGAGGTCATAACCATGGAGATGCTGAATCTGGAGGCGGATCTGAGCAGGATACTTAAGGGAATAGCGAGTATAGATACGAGATTCTTCGATGTTCTCACCACGACCCAGGAAGGTATCATGTTCCTTCTGAGATACAAGAAAGAAGTTCTGAACGACATGGTCGATCAGCTTTTGATACAACAGCTTGCGAGGAAAGAGGGAATTGACATATCGGATGAAGAAGTTGGAAAGATCGTTAGTAAACGCTTGGAGGATACCGCGAAGAGTCTCGGTGCCACCATAGAAGAACTCGATAAATTCCTCAAGGAATCTGGTTTTGGTGATATAGAAAAACTCAAGAAGAGATTGAAATGGGCTTTAAAAACGCAACTCTCACTTGAGAGGTTGAAGGAAAAGGTTACAGCTTCTGCAACCGTCACGGAAGACGAGGTTAAAAGTTATTACGAAAACAATAAGGATCAATTCAAAACCCAGTCTTCAATTCACGCCCTCAGAATTCTGACCAAAACCAAGGAAGATGCTGAAAAGGCCCTGGATCTCATAAGATCTGGAGAGGATTTTTCGAAAGTTGCTTCTGACCTCTCAGTGGACGAACTGACAAAACACACTGGGGGAGACATGGGTTGGTTCACAAAGGACGCACCGTTCCTTGACGAGGATGTAAAGAAAATCATATTCAACGCTCCCGTCGGGGCTATTTTGGGGCCTTACAAAACTTCAAAAGGTTGGGAGATATACAAGATCGTGGAGATCAAAAGAGCATCCCTCATACCCCTTGAGAAAGTGAAAGAAGATATCGTGAACATTCTTTTAAGCGATAAGAAAAACAGAATGTGGAACGACTGGCTGAAGAAGAGTTTCAACGAGTTCAAGAAACAGAGCAAGGTGGAGATACTTCTTGGAGGTGGCAAGGAGTGAGATTGAAAACACTGACGATGGAGTGGACGGGAGAGTCTTTGATACTCGTCGATCAAAGAAAACTTCCACTTGAGGAAGTTTACGTTGAGTGTGAAGATTTCATGGACGTTGCAAGAGCCATAAAAGAGATGATAGTGAGGGGAGCACCAGCCATAGGGGCAACCGCCGCTTTTGGATACGTTCTTGGAGTGAAGGATTCAAAGGGATCCAGCTTCGAGGAAGTCCTTGAAAAGATGAAGAAAGTCAAGGAGGTACTCTCCAAGACGAGACCAACAGCTGTCAACCTTTTTTGGGCACTGGACAGAATGGAAAAACGCTTGATGGAGCATGGAAAAACGGAGAATCTTTATGAGATATTGGAAGAAGAAGCCTACAGAATAGCCATCGAGGATATAGAGATGAACAAGTCGATAGGAAAGCACGGAGCAGAACTTTTGAAGGATGGTGATACCGTTTTAACGCACTGTAACGCGGGAGCTCTGGCCACTGTCGATTTTGGAACGGCTCTTGGAGTCATAAGGTACGCTGTAAGGCAAGGAAAGAAAATAAAGGTTTACGTTGATGAGACAAGACCTTACCAGCAGGGGGCTCGCCTGACAGCCTGGGAGCTCTTGAAAGAAGGAATAGAAACCATATTGATAACCGATAACATGGCGGGATGGGTTATGAAACGGGGTTTGATAGATGCCGTCATAGTCGGTGCAGACAGGATCGCAGCGAATGGAGATGTGGCAAATAAGATAGGAACATATACACTTGCGGTTTTAGCAAACAGACACAACGTGCCTTTTTACGTTGCAGCGCCCTCTTCATCTATAGATCTAAAAACACCAAATGGTTCTATGATACCTATCGAAGAGAGAAATCCCGACGAAGTCACTCACTGTGGCGGCAGAAGGATCGCACCTGAGGGAGTGAAGGTCTACAACCCAGCATTCGATGTGACCGACGCGTCCCTTGTGACCGCCATAATAACCGAAAAAGGTGTGATAAGGCCTCCCTACGAAGAGAACCTGAAAAAGGTCTTCATGGAATGACCCCGCATCTGCGGGGCCTTTGATTGGTACTGTATTTGAGGACCGATGTTCGATGCTCGGTGATCGTACCTGTGACTTGTGTGACAACTGTCGACAAATTGTGACAATTGTGACAGCTCAATCTTCAATAAGGTAATACATTTTCCCTACAACCTTCAGAACGCCATTTCTCTCTATTATCAATCCATTTTCTTTCAGACGATTTATATAGGTGTATGCCGTCTGTCTTTTTATTCCTCTCTCCTCCAATTTCTTCACCAAGGCGCTTTTATTTCCTCTCTCCTGTGCCACAACCTTTAAGACACTTTCCTGTATTTCCGTTAATTCCCACATGTCTTTAAAATGCCTTCTAACCACTTTTTTGATCGTTTTCACTGCGGTATCACCTGTTATCCTGTCCTTATCCAGATTATCAAGAACTATCTGTTGAGAGATCCACAATGCATCTCTTGGATTACCATCACTGTATCTGGATATCTCGTACAACGCGTCGTTATCGAAGAAATCAGGATATTTTTTCAACCTTCTCAATATCATTTCCTGTATCTGTTCATCTTCCAGAGGTTCAAGAAATATCGTATCTTTCAATATATTCTCCAAATTTCCCGATTCGTTCCATCTCAGCCTATCACGAGCGTATTCTCTATAGATCGCGAAAGGTAATGATATGATGGTTATTAAACCTTCCTTGTCAAATATGCTTTTGAGAGAATCCAGTATCATTAAAACATCCTCTTTTTTCTCCTTATCCAATTCATCTATTAAAAGAACCAACCTCCCATATTCTTTGAGCAGGACATCTAATAATCTATCCATAAAATCGTAAGCTTGATAAACATTGAATTTCCTCGTATAAGACATGGTTTTTGTGATCCCACCATTTACGAAAACGTTCACACCTGCTTTCAAAGAACTGCCTATGCTTCTCTCCTCAACGACGAACTTCCTCGCTTCCTTTGCCAGCTTCGATATTTTATCATCGTCAAACTCTTCCACCTCTTTTGCCAGCTTGTAGAGCATATCACCGATGATCACTTCTTTGTTTTCTTTCTCAGTGAGCTTTAGATAGATCCTTATCCCTCTATCGGGATTTAAAAAATTCAAAACTGTCGTTTTTCCTATACCGGTTTCTCCACATACACCATAAGTACCTTTGGGTTGCAGCGAACACACCATGTTCAAAAAACGTATCTCATTTTCTCTATCAACCAATAATTCCTCTGAAGATATTGGTTCATCGAAAAGTGACCTTAAAATTTCTCTCGCCATCTCTTTTTTCACGCTTTCTCACCTTCCGCGAAAGATTATAACATCTTCTGTGACTTGTGTGACAACTGTCGACAAATTGTGACAGTTGTGACAGTATCTTATGCCCCTCTCATTTTCGAATACCCCGCTTTCTAAGATTTTCCAAAACGAATGGATACTCCTCCAGATATTCCCTCTCAATTCTGCATGGAACGGGAAGCCCTCTTCTCAACTTCTCGATGCCCTCTTCATGGAAAATGTCGAACATCACAGCAACCCAAAAACGTACCTTCCCATACAGCGCTTCCAGGGCTTTCAATTGATATTTGAAGAACTCACCATGAGCGTCAGTTATTCTCTCAAAACTCTCCTCATCCCATCCCTTCACGCTCACCCTTACGAGAACATCGAGTCCCACGAACAACTCAACAAGCGATGGATCGTATCCAAACATCAAACCATTCGTCTCCAGTATGAACTCTCCTCCAACAAGCCTTATAACCTCCGCCACATGTTTTGCCGATCTTTTCCCCAAAATAGGTTCTGCCCCGCTTATTCTGAAAAGAAAGCACTTTTTTCTCCTTGCGATCTCCTTCAGTTTTCGTGCCGTTTCCCCTGGTGTATAGAAATTTCCGATTTCTGGGTTTTTGTTTCTGAAGTAGTTCCAGCAGTAAGCACATGAAAGGTTGCATCCTGTGATATCTGCCGTCACTATTCCACCGTAATAACGTGAGTAGCGGAACCTGAAATACCTCCTCTTGTTTTCAATCATGACCATGGATTCCATCTCTTGAGCTCGTTTCACGGGATCGAAAGGCACAATTTTCACCTTCCAGTATTTTGAGAGAATTCAAATGTTCTAATATCGAATCATGATATAATATCATAGTACGAAAGGGGGTGAAAGGATATGAGGAAGCTCATTCTTGGGCTTCTGATCATCAGCATTTTGATGGTTTCCATGATCACCTTCGGTGCTGAAAAGAAGTACGAAATAGCTGTCGTCGTGAAAATAGCAGGGATTCCCTGGTTCAACAGGATGGCTGAAGGTGTTGAACAGGCTGCGAAGGATCTCGGTGTCAACGCATACCTCATAGGGCCTGCAACAGCAGATCCCGCACCACAGGTTCAGATGGTGGAAGATCTGGTAACTCGAGGTGTTGACGCCATATGTGTCGTTCCAAACGATGCAAAGGCTTTGAAACCCGTTTTCAATAAAGCTAAAGAAAAAGGAATAGTCGTTCTAACTCATGAATCTCCTTTCGAAACGGAAGCGATAGATTGGGATATCGAAACGATAGACAGCGTTGAGTACGGAAAACTGGCCATAAACGAGATCGTGAGACTCATGGTTGAAAACGGTATACAGTGCACGGAGGAAAACCCATGTGGATTCGTCATGCTCGTTGGAAGTCTCACGGTTCCCCTTCACAACTACTGGGCAGATGTCGCTCTGGAATACGCAAAGAAGTACTTCCCGTTCTTGAAGGAACTCACGTCAAGACTCCCAACAGCAGAGAGCGTTGAAGATTCAAGGGCTGCCGTTCTTGATCTCATAACAACGTACGGTGACAAACTAAAAGCTGTAATCGGATGGGGAAGCCTGGGGCCAATTGGAGCAGCACAAGCGGTCTATGAGAAAGGACTTCAGGATAAGATAATCGTTGGAGGAAGTGCCATTCCTTCAACTGCCGTTCCGTATTTGAGCACAGGAGCCATGGATTGGGCACAGCTCTGGGATCCAAAGGATGCTGGGTACGCCATGGTCTACATCGCAAAACAGATCCTTGATGGAAAGAAGATAGAACCCGGCATGGAGATACCAGGCCTTGGTCCTATAAACATCAAAGGAAAAGTAATATACGTGAATCAGATAAAACTGATGAGAACACCAGAGGATGCAGAGGCCCTAGGATTCTGAGTACAACTTTGAGATAAGCAGAGGGGAAAGGGAAAAACCTTTCCCCTCTGTTTTTGATAAAATAGAGAAAAGATGTGAAAACGAGGTGATAAGTTGCCAAACGGTGTTCTGGTATCTCTTAGAAACGTGAGCAAGAAATATGGAGGGGTTGTTGCTTTAAAAGATGTCGACCTTGACATACACAGAGGCGAGATCCATGGGCTCGTTGGAGAGAACGGTTCAGGAAAAAGCACTCTCGTGAAGATAATAACAGGGGTAGTTGAGCCAGAACCCGGCGCAAAGATCACGATAGAAGGAAAGAGGTACTCACGTTTGACACCCCTTCTTGCCTTCAGGCTGGGGATACACGTTGTTCATCAAGATCTATCCCTCTTTCCAAATCTAACGGTTGCAGAAAACATAGCCATCCACAAGTACGTTGAAAAGGGGAGTAAATTCGTGAACTGGCAGGAAATTAGAAAAATAGCAGAAGAAACCCTGGAAAAGCTCGGAATAGACATGGATCTCGATGTGGAAGTTGGGAACCTCTCACTTGCTGATCAGCAGCTCGTTGCGATCTGCAGAGCGATAGCAAGCGATGCAAGGCTTGTGATTCTCGATGAACCAACGTCTTCCCTCACAAGCAAGGAAGTAGAAAGGCTCTTTGATTTCTTGAACCTTCTGAAAAATAGAGGAATAACGATCCTCTTCATCAGTCACAGGTTGGATGAGATCCTCGAAATCGCTCAAAGGATAACCGTTCTGAGAGACGGTAAAAAGATAGGAACTTTCGAGAGGAATGAAGTTGATAAGAAAAAACTGACGTATCTTATGACAGGCAAGGAAATCTCCTATGGTGCCTTAAGAAGTGGCTTGAAAAGCGATGAAAAGATACTCGAAGTTAAAAATCTGACCAGAAAAGGGCAATTCGAGAATATCAGTTTCTCTCTTCACAAAGGAGAGGTCCTGGGGATAACTGGGCCTCGAGGATCTGGAAGAACAGAGCTTGCCCTTTCTCTTTTTGGAATGAATCCTCCAGATTCCGGTGAGATATACATCGATGGAAAGCGGGTGAGCATAAGATCGAATCAGGAAGCGATAAACTTGGGGATAGGATATGTCCCTGAAAACAGGCTCGTTCAGGGACTTGTTCTTGATCAACCTGTTGTCCACAATATCGTCATAACGAACCTGAAAAAACTTCTTGGAAGGTTCTATCTGGTCGATACGAAGAGAAAAAGAAGTTTTGCTGAAAACGCCGTCAAAACCTTCGGGATAAAGACTGCCGGGATTGATGTTCCAGCTAAAACTCTGTCAGGTGGGAACCAGCAGAAAGTGGTTCTTGCAAAGTGGATCCTGACGGCTCCCAGAATCTTGATACTCGATGGACCAACCATTGGAATAGATGTTGCAGCCAAAGAGAGCATATACAATCTGATAAGAGAGCTTTCAGAGAAAGGTGTTAGTATCATCCTGATCTCGGATGAGCCATCCGAGGTCATAAACAACTGCGACCGAATCCTCCTTATGAAAAACGGTAGAATCCTTGAAGAGTTCCTTCCAAACGAGATAACGGAAGAGGAGCTGGACAGGAAGATTAAAGAATGAGGTGAGATAGAGGTGAAGAACTCCTCTCTGAAATGGCTTTTCAGGCGAACTGAGATATATATCCTGGGTGTTCTGATCGTTCTTTCCATAGTACTGGCAATTGCGAATCCAAAGTTTCTGACACTTGAGAACATATTCGACCTTCTGAGAAACAATTCCTTCCTCGGAATCCTGGCTCTTGGAGAGCTCGTTGTTTTGATTTCTGGAGGAATCGATGTTTCCTTCACAGCAATTGCGACGGTCTCACAATACATAATGGGGGTTATAATAAGTAAATATTTCATAGACAACATCCTAGTTGCCTTTCTGATTCCAATTCCCATAGGGATCGCCCTTGGTGCCATAAACGCTATCCTCATAAATTACACAAAGGTTCATCCCGTCATAATAACCATCTCGAATCTCAACGTCTTTTACGGCCTTTTGATATTCATAACTGGTGGAAAATGGATATACAAATTTCCTCCTTCTTTCAGAAGTTTTGCTCGCTTGAAACTCATCACGCTGGTTAACGAGAGGGGAATAGAATACGGCCTTTCGATATTCACGGGCTTTTGGATACTGATAGCCATCGTAACCTGGCTTATCTTGAAGTACCTACCGATAGGAAGGAAGATATACGCAGTTGGAGGTAACATGGAAGCAGCACGAAGGGCAGGTTTTAACATATTCAAAGTCCAGCTATTTGTCTACTGCTATATAGGTGCGTTGTCTGGAATCGCTTCTTTTGTCCAAGCCCAGCTTGCCCAGATAATACAGCCCAACGCCATCGTGGGGCGTGAGCTCGATGTTCTTGCGGCAGCTATCCTTGGTGGTGCGAGTGTTTTTGGAGGTTCTGGAACCGTGATAGGAACAGTTCTGGGAGTTCTTCTGATAGGCGTCATCAAGAACGGATTGATTCTCATGAAGATCCCTGCCTACTGGCATCAAGTCGTGATAGGTCTCATAATCGCAGTTGCTGCGGGAGTCACGGCCTATCAGAGAAAGCTGAGGAGAAAGAAGGGGTTGGTATGAGGGTGAAGAACTATCAGATAATCGTTTTGAACAGTATACTGGCTTTTCTCATTGTGATCATGACGATACTCACAAAAGGTGGAATACTCCGTCCTGAGAGCTTGCAGGCAGTTGCATTTCAAATGCCTCTTCTTGGCCTTTTAACTCTTGCTCAGATGGTCCCGATGCTCACAGGTGGGATCGATCTTTCGATAATATCAAACGCAAACCTTGCTGGAATAATAGTTGCCCTGATTTTGACGAGGGTTTCAGCTTGGTATGCAGTTCCTTTGGCCATCCTAGCCGGGGTAGGAACGGCCCTTGCGGTGGGTGCCCTGAATGGGTTCCTCGTTGCGTTCGTCACGATATCTCCCATAATCGCAACGCTCGGTACCATGATACTGATAAAGGGAATATCCCTTGGAATAACAAAAGGTTACATAATAGCAGGTTTCCCAAAAGAATTTCTCTTCATAGGAGATGGTTCCATCCTTGGAATACCAATGCCTTTCATAATTTTCATTGTTTCGATGCTACTTCTGGCACTGCTTTTGAACAAGACGACCTATGGAATATCCGTCTACATGCTTGGATCTAATCCTGTGGCCACCGAATTTTCAGGTGTCAACGTAAGATCCGTTCTTTTCAGAACGTATCTTCTCTCTGGTTTCCTCACAGGGATAGCATCCCTCGTGATGACAGCACGTTTCAATGCAGCTCAGGCTGCATATGGAGAGTCTTACCTTCTTCTCACCGTTCTGGCATGTGTTCTGGGAGGTGTGAACCCGGCAGGTGGTTTTGGAAAGGTTTCAGGGCTCTTCATAGCGATAGTGGTCTTGCAGATAGTTGCAACAGGATTCAATCTTTTAAGGCTCAGTTCCCACCTTGCAAACGCTCTCTGGGGATTGATCTTGATATTCGTTATAACCATAAACCGAGCCATAACGGGGAAATGGATTTGAACGGATTTCACAGCTTTTCCTTGACGAATTCTGCAATTTTCTCTGCTCGTTCTACCGCTCTTCGAGCGTCTTAGTCGATGGTATCCCTCCCGGCAGAGCGTCCGGATAGCGAGTCGGTATGAAGAAAACTCTTCAACACTTTTCCTGCAGATTGTTGTGCCAGAAAACATGCTACATTGTATCTTCCGCCAGAGAGATTGAACCTCGCATCTTCCAGATCTTGCAATCCTTGCAAAAACCATCGTTTCCAATCACCTTCTTTGCTTCTCATACAGTATCCTCCCGTTTTTAAGAGCATGTCTTATAAATTGATTAC
>Ga0190313_1000139_pt1 | contig 47128 bp, 47 predicted proteins | sample 4870071011_MG_FD_169989 | JGI IMG/M metagenome (GOLD analysis project Ga0190313, IMG submission 169989) | Hydrothermal vent sediment bacterial communities from Southern Trench, Guaymas Basin, Mexico - 4870-07-10-11_MG | ecosystem: Environmental > Aquatic > Marine > Hydrothermal vents > Sediment ... | reverse complement strand
GTCGCGTCGGTTTACGCCGCGGACTACGCAAGGTAGGCCTTCGCGAGCCGACGTATCGTCGGTGAGATAGGTGGCCTTGTGCCACCTGTGTCGCCCCGTCCGCGAGCCGACGTATCGTCGGTGAGATAGGTGGCCTTGTGCCACCTGTGTCGCCCCGTCCGCGAGCCGACGTATCGGCTCTAGCTCACTTGCTTACGTATCCCGATATCAATTTTATCAAGAAATTTGTCTCTTAGATCAGGAGTAATTGTAGCACCAGCAGCTATATTATGTCCTCCTCCTTCGCATCCAAACTCCTTGCACAACTCACTAAACAGCTTTCCAAGGTCAAGCCCTCTCTCTATAAGAGAACCGTTTGCTCTACCAGAAACTTTTATATTCCCTCCCTCATCCCTAGCTAGAGCAATAATTGGCTTATCTCTCTTCACAAAACCTGCATTGTAAAGTATACCAGCGACCACTCCTATAATAGTATCCTTTATGACATCAATTCCATCCAACAAATAAAAATTCTTGCGCTCCTCAATCCCATTCTCATAGACCCATTCCAACGCATCATGTATAGCCTGCCTATGTTTCTGCAAAACATTCAGAGCCTTCTTGTAGTGCTTTCCCCTATCTCCCATTGCCACCATTATCCCTGTTTCCATCTCGCCGTGCCTACCACACGCATTTAGTAAAGTGGCAAAATCCTTAACATCTCTCAGATAACTCTTCTCCTCTTCATTCTTGAATTCATAAACCTCTCCAACCAAAGCCCTTAATGCTTTTTCATCCATTCCAATGTTCAAACCATATACGTACAGTCCAGTAATTAGTCTTTTCTTTTCTTCCTCTGTTAAGTCCACATATCTAAGCCATTCATCTCCTCTCTTTATAGGAATTCCAAGATCAGATAGAAATCTGACACACGCCTCTTCATTACCGCTCAAACCTAAAAAGAATGGTTCTGAAGAATAATTAAGGAATTGCACTAATGGTCTTGTATGTCTCCCGAATAATCGGATATCTTTTTTAACAGAGAGAACGTCTGCGATCACTGCATCCTCTAATATTTTCCTATTGAACCCAATCAATTCCCCAGAGGAATCTTGCATATCTCCTACTGCACCAACTATGGCCAATCCAGACAAATCCCTATTGGCATTGGATAGTTCCCTTGCAACTAAGTACGCCATCCCTGCCCCTGAAACCTCTCTAGCTCCATCTAAACCAATCAAATGCGCGTTAAGATGATTTGGTAGATCAAACCCCTCAACCTCGTGATGGTCGCAAACAACAAAATCTGTTAGATGAGCTTGAAGCTGGCTGAACTGGCCGCTCCCCAGATCAACAAATATCACTGGAGAGTCTGAAGGCAGTTCAGATATAGTATCCTGATCTAGTTTCTTCACTGGGTTAAGTGAAAAGTTCTTTCCTAATCTTTTCAAGGCCTGCCCCATTATTCCAGCTGCAGACAATCCATCTGCATCGTAATGGCTAACCAAAACGAAATTATCCCTTTCTTTTATGAACTCTGCTATCTCCCTTGCCCTGGCTAAATATTTAGATTCTATCATCCAAATCCCGACTCTTATATATTTTAGAAATGGGTCAATATAAGTTAGGTGGAATAGATGGATATAGCTATAACCCTTGCTAGCTTGACAGTGGGGATAGTCATCGGTCTAGTAATTGCTTTGTTCATATTATTCAAAAAAGGGAAAGCCCCTGTACCTATGACTGTAGACAAACTAGAAGCATGGAAGCATTTGGAGGAGCTGGCCAAGAGGAAAGCTGAATTGCTGGCAACGAAAAGAACGCTAAATGAAACATTCAAAGAGAAAAAGATAGATGAAAAAACATTTGTGGAAGAAGGAGCAAAGCTAGACTCATTAATAGAAAGTGTAGAAGACGAAATGGAAAAAACCATGTTCATGATTGCAAAGGGCATGGTTCCAGACTTCATGTTGGACGCTAGAAAGGAAGTAGTGGAACTTGAAAAGGCAATAAAGTTGTATCAAGCCTACAAAAAGCTGAAGGAAGAATTGGAAAAGGTTAAGACAGAGAGAGACTCCTTATATGTAAAGCTAGAAGATGCAGAGGAAGACAAAAAGGAATTGAAAGCAAAGTACAACTGGCTTGAAGAGAACACAACAAAGACGATATATAATTTGCAGGAGAAACTTAAGGAGCTGGAAAAGGAGGCCACTAGGCTTAGGAATGAAAATGAATTCTTGAAAGGAGAAATAGGAGAAGCCACAAAGCCAGAATCTGAGAAACTAAAAAACCTAAGAAATGAAAACAAGCTATTGAGAGAAAACCTCAATTCCCTAAAGGAAAGAGTAAAACAAATGGAAAAGGAAATTGAAGTCCTACTGACAATGATCTCTAGGTATAGCAGAACAATAAAAGAAAAAGAGGAAAAGAGTGTTGAAGAGTTGAAAAAACTCATAAAACCAAGGGCTCAGGTGATAAAGGATCTTGTTAAAACCTATAATGATGCTATAAAGATCTATACTTATGTTAGGGATCACGTATCAGAGGTTGAACTTCCAATTGAGACTCCTTTCTGGATGAAATTGGATGAGATAGTGAGGATAGGGGCCGGAGATAACCATGATAGGGCAGTGTTGCTATGCTCAATGTTAAGAGCCATTGGGGAAGACGCGCAAATGCTAATAGCAGAAATGTCCACTGGAGAAAACAGGGCATTTGTCCTACTAAAGAAAGCTGGGAAGGTTTATCTATTAGATCCATCGGATAAGCTAGAGTTCGATGCATTCAAAGGTAAAACAGAAAAGGACGCTATAAAGTCATACAAAACAAAACACGGGAAGATAGTAAGACCATTATATAAGATAGATGAGAAGAAGGCTGTTGTATATTAATACCATTTTAGTTTAATCTGCCATACTCCATACCATCCCTTCATCAATATCTGGAGGCATCGGCTTAACCTCATGTGACTTCTCATACTTCTTACCTTTGCCCAATTTAATTGGTTTTCCCTTTCTCTCTGACTTCTTAAGGACAACTCCAAAACCAAGCTGACCACCAAATGGCTCGTTTCCTGCTTTAATCTCCCTTATCTCCTCAACAGAAAAGCCATGAGACTCAAAAAACTCTTTTAATGCATTCGCATTTGACGGCATCCGGGTTATCCTTTCCAATAAATAAGCGTATTCATCAACGTCTCTTTCTATATTTGATATATCCTTTAATTGCTTCTTCCCTTCTTTCACATCCCTCTTTCTGAAGCTTAAACCAAGTGTAGCCTTCTGATGGGCATCTTCTAGGAGATATTTCACAGTAGAACTTGGAGAGTGCACAACTAGTATTGCCCTTCCATCATCCTTCAATACTCTTCTTAGCTCAGATAATGCTTTTTCTTCATCTGTATATGCAAGCGTAAATACAGAATAAACAGCATCAAACTCATTATCATTAAATGGTAATTTTTCAGCTGGAACTTCATGGTAGATTATTCCCTCATGCTTTACTGGGATGTGAATATCAACGCCGTGTAGCTCTATTTGATTATTAAACAACTGCTTTATCTTCTTAGCTAATCCACCTGGGCCAATTCCTATTTCCAAGATACGCAGTTTGCCCTTAGCTTTCTCGCTGATATGCTTTGATATCCAATCTGATACAAACTGATGCAACTGTGGGTATCTCTCACTATCTAATGAAGAGGACTTACTGGATTCTATTTTCTCTTTCCAGTAATCTCTCCAAAACCTACGGGCTGGCATAATCTCTTTTTGACGGCAAACTTTAAATAGGATTGGTAGCGAGTATGGAAAGTTTTAAAAATTTTAAAAATTGTAAATAGACACATGGAGGAGCTACTAGATCAGTTAGAAATGATATTCAGGGCTAGAGGGCTCACTAGCGCTCATGGTAGAATATTCGGCGCTTTGCTACTGGCAAAGAACCCATTAACCCAAAAGGAAATAGCAAAGCTAACCAATTACAGCATACCTGCCGTATCCCTTGGCCTAGACGATCTTCTCAAGCTAGGCTTAGTAAAAAGCAAAAAGCTGACAGGGAAGAGGGAAAAGGTATATCTGATAACTGGGGACCTAGTAAGGATGTTCAAAAACTTCCTAAGAAACCTAAAAGAGAAAAACGTTGCCCCTCTATTGGAAACTATAAAAGTAATGAAAACAATAAACCGAACTTCTGGCATTTTGAAGCTAGAAAAAGAGATAGAAAGATTAAACAACTATCTAGACGCCCTCTTGAAGGTACAAATAGGTGAATAAAATGGTAGCTAGAGTGAATAAAGACAAATGTATGTACTGTGGGGCATGCACCAGTGTATGCCCAAAACTAGCTTTAGAACTAAAGGAGACTTATATCCATGTGTATGATGACAGATGTATAGACTGTGGCCTATGTGTATTAGCATGCCCTGTAGGGGCAATTAAGCTGGTTAAATTGGAGGGAAACAAATGAAAGAAAACTGGGATGTAATAGTTGTTGGAGCCGGGCCAGCAGGTATAAAGGCTGGGGAAGAGCTTGCAAAAAGAGGACTAGATACTCTTGTGATAGACAGAAAGCAAGAAATAGGAGCTCCAAAGAGATGCGGAGAAGGATTATCAGACAGGTGGATAAAGGTTTCTGGGCTTAAACCTGACCCAATATGGGCAAGACAGTATATCAACGGAGCAATACTCATATCTCCAAAAGGAAAAAAGATAATAATTGACTCTGAACGACTTGGCAGAACAGGTTACATAATAGAAAGAAAGATGTTTGAAAAATTTTTAGCAGCCAATGCAATACGAGCAGGGGCAAAATTCATGCTAAAAACCAATGTAGAGGATCTAATCATTGAAGATGGATTCGTAAAGGGAGTAATAGCAGACAACATGGGGGACACTGTCGAGCTTAGGTCAAAGATAGTAGTAGCAGCAGATGGGGTGGATTCCAGGATAGGAAGGATGGCAGGAATAAATACCACTCTACCCCTGGCAGAAATGGATGCTGGTTATCAATATGAAATGGTTGGTGTCGATCTATTAGACAAGAATAAAATGGAATTGTACTTTGGAAAAAGCGTTGCCCCTAGAGGATATGTGTGGGTTTTCCCAAAGGGGGATGACGTTGCAAACGTTGGCGTTGGAATTGCTGGGACAGATCAAAAAACAGCCAAGTATTACTTAGATAGATGGCTGGAAGGAAATGAAAGATTTGAAAGTGCAAGTATAATAGAGATTAATGCTGGTGGAATACCAGTAACAAAACCAGTGGACGAATTCGTTGGGAATGGAATAATGCTCACTGGAGACGCCGCAAGAATGGTCAACCCAATACACGGCGGTGGAATAGGCACAGCACTAGAGGCAGGGGAAATGCTTGCAGAGGTGGCTAAAGAGGCTATCTCCTCTGGTGACGTAAGCAAAGAAAAGCTAAAGAGATATCAAGATACTTGGATGGAAAAACATGGAAAGGAATTTGCAAATATACTAAAAATTAGACATTTCGTTGAAAAACTCAATGATGAGCAGTTAGAAGCAATAGCAGACGCTGTAGTCAAGGGTGGATTAACTCCAGATGTGTTTATTGAATTGAGCCACGGGCAAGGTCTTTCCAAAATAGCCAAGGCGGTTATAAAGGCTAGCCCATCACTAGCAAAATTCATCCTTGAGTTCATAAAAGGGTGAACCTGGTGGATGTTAAAATACCGAGGGCGACTATAGCTTTAATTACGTTCTCTATAACATTTTACCTCCTTGCAACAAAATTCTCCCCGTACGTATCTCCTCTAACTATTCTAGCTCCATATGGTGTGTCTGTTGATAATTTGTTGTTTGGTGGATTTATCTACTCATTCACCCATATAGGCCTAAAGCATTTGCTAGCAAACATGTTTTTCCTATTCGTCATAGGTAGCCTGCTTGAGCAAAGGTTGGAGTCTAAGCATGTTCTGGCAATATTCATACTGTCCGGTTGGATAGGTGGGGCATTATACGTACTAATAAAACCGGATGTATGGGTATTAGGTGCTTCTACAGCTATATGCGGGCTTATTGCAGCCTTGATAGTAACAGATATAAAGAAAGCTGTAGTCGGGTTAATAATTGCCATGTATCTCACTCCTGTAGTAGCCTATCCGTTAGCTGACTGGATAGTGGAGAATGTGCAGAAAGAAAAAGAGAAAGAAATTATCATCAATGTGCAAAAACTAGTCAACTACTCTCAGAGGATAAAGAATGCCACAGAGGAGGAGAAGGTTCAACTGGAGCAAGAGATTAACCGGACATACAAAAATATTGCTAAGGTTGTACAACAAAAAGAAAGTATAAAAGAAGGTGTAAAAACTGAGGCCGTAACCCCAACATCTAATCTCATCCATATTCTTGGTGGATTGGTGGCATTGGTGTACCTAGCTATATTTAATAGAAAATCTTACAAATATCTGTGGGATGACGTAAATGGCATTATCAAACTTGGAAGTTCACTGGTTGGTAGAGGAGCTAAAAAAGCTAGAAGGGGCAAACTTCGTTAAGTTCTGGAAATGTGAAAACTTCTACAAAATCAGGTTTAGAAAGGAATGGAACATTGATATCGTGATCAGCCTACCCAACCTAATGTTCATAACAAAAAGAGAATTCAAATGCTCAGCTGACAACTTCTCAATGAAGATAAGGAAGGAACTGTCCGGGTCAAAGCTAATTAAGGTTACTCAGCTAGACTTTGATAGGATAGTTGTGATGGAATTTTCAAGAGGAAGCTTGATAATTGAGCTGTTTTCGCATGGAAACATCATTCTAACCAGAGAAGGAAAGATCCTGGCAGCTCTAAGGAGAGAAGAATGGAAAGATAGGACAATAAAGCCTGGTGAAATCTACAAACCACCAGAGCATGGACTAGATCCATTTGAGATGAGCCTAGAGGAGTTCAACTCCATATTCACGGAAAAGGACATTGTAAGAAGTCTCGTGAAAAACCTTAAGCTTGGAAAGAGGTATATTGAAAAACTAATATCTGAATCTGGTGAAGACCCAAATGCAAGGAGGCCAAAGAACGCAAAGAAGATGTTTGAGACATTGAAAACAATTCTCTCAAGGTTTAAACCTGGTATAGAGGATAAACCAACATTGTTCCAAACTAGGGATGGATTCAAACCAACAAATAGCTTTAATGAAGCTCTGGACGAATTTTACGGCGATAAATTGGCAGAAAGAAGGGTGGATAATAAGCTGGAAAAGAGACTCAAAAATCAGGAAAAAGCACTAAAGGAGATGGAAGAAAGAGCAAAAAGATACAAAGAGATTGGCGATCTCATCTATAAAAACATGCAATACCTGGATGAGCTAGTTGGTAAAATAAAGAAAATGAGAAAAGAAGGGAGAGGCTGGAAAGAGATAGAGAAAGAGCTAGGCGTTGAGATAAATGAGAAAACAGGCAAATTAAGGGTTAATTTAGACTGAAAGAAGGGATTCATCAACCACGGCAACGTCGCTTACTGCAAATAGCGCTTTGTATGGGATAATAATTAAATCTCCTTCTCTTGGAAGTTCCTTAGCTAGCTTTGATTCTGGGCTTGGCTCAACAAGTATATACTCCAACGCGCCTGTTAATTCGTCAAACTGAATATCACTAATCCTACCAAGCTCCTCTCCCTTATTTGTGATAACTCTCTTTCCACCTAGCTGTCTAGCAATGGCAAATTTCCTGGTTGGCATAAAGAATCACCTAAGATAATTACTAGACCAGTGTTTAAATACTTTTCTATAATCAAACTCTGGTCACCTCAACGAACTTCCTTCTCCCTTTCCGTCTTATATCCACCAACCCAAGCTCTTCAAGCGGCTCTAACTTTCTAGCCACAGACATGATTGCAGACTTATCAGATCTACCAAAGGCTCTCTTAGCAAGCTCTGTAAGAGAATCCCATCTGTCTCTCCTTCTCAATACCTTCAGGAAACGTATATCCAACCCAAGGTCTACTGGTATCTTCGGAATTTCCATTAGCCTGCCGTATCCTGGGATCCCCTTGTATGAAGAGGCAGTGGAATAGGTTACTTTTAGCCCAAGATCACTAGCAATAAGGAATAGTACTATTGTAATCAGCTTGTTTCCAGAGGATATGTCTATCCTAGCATCCTCTGCTGAAGATATCTGCTCGTATAAATCGACCAAGGCATTAACGGGAGAGAAAAAGTCTACCCAAACCTCATTCCATGAGATATTTACAGGAAATTGAGATGACTTCTTCTTCACTGCAGAAAGATTCTTTTCCACCTTTCTACTCAGCTCAGCAGATATATCCCTTTTATTTCTTATTATGACGACTTGGTTTGGAAGATGATAGGCTACAGCAGCAAGCATTCTATCTCTTTCCAGGCCCTGAGCCATGAATAGAGTGGCCATGCTAATCTTTTTGTAAAAGTAACATAAATTAGTTACTATTGGATACTGTAAATGAAAAACCAGGGAAATACATATATAGCTAGCCGAAAAAAAAGAAACACATGTTAGTCAAACTGATTGCGTATACACCGGACCCTGAAAAAGTAACTGCTGTGGCGGCATACACTTCAATATCAAAAGAAGGGCCAACAGAGAAAATGAAAACCCTTGACGAAAAGAGGAGTAAAAATGTGTTAAGACACGTGGTTGGATATGGCCACCATTCTGTTATAGAGCATGCAAGTTTTACATTCGCTGTGGAAGGATGTTCCAGGGCTTGCACTCATCAGTTGGTTAGACATAGGATCGCATCATATACCCAACAGAGTCAAAGGTACGTAACGTTTGATGAACTTGATTATGTAACCCCACCAAAGATAGAGAATAACGAAAATGCAAAAAAGATTTTTGATGAGACTATGAGGGAGCTGGCAAATGCGTACAAAAAACTCGTGGATATGGGGATTCCTGCAGAAGATGCCAGATATGTCTTCCCAAATGCGGCAAAGAGCAATATAGTCATAACAATGAATGCTAGGGAGCTCTTGCATTTCTTTAGATTGAGATGCTGCCTAAGGGCTCAATGGGAGATAAGAGAGCTAGCCAATAGGATGTTACTTGAGGTTAAGCGGGTCGCTCCAACAATATTTGAAAACGCAGGTCCAAGTTGCGTGCAACTAGGATATTGTCCAGAAGGGAAATTCACCTGTGGAAAGTTTAAGAAAGTAGTGGAAGCGTACAAATCCCTGGACGAAGATGGAGGTAATGGAATTGACAGATTACTCAAACTTGGAGAAGACTAAAGAAGAGATAATTGAGAATGTTAAAAGGAACAATGAATGGAGAAGATCATGTGTAAATTTGATAGCAAGTGAAAATGTAATGTCTCCCTTGGCTGAAAGCTTGTATATCAGTGATTTTCTGCATAGATACGCAGAAGGGGAGCCATTCAAACGTTATTACAATGGAACTAGGTATATAGATATTATAGAGGAAACAGTTCAGGAATTAATTGGCAGTCTGTTGGATGCTAGCGTAGACATAAGACCGATCTCTGGAACGGTAGCAAACTTTGCTACATTCTCAAGTATAGCTAAACCTGGAGATGCTATAATCTCATTGTCCACGCCTAGTGGTGGACATATATCCCATAACAAGTATGGGGCTCCGACGGCATTAGGACTTACTGTGTATAATTATCCCTTCGACACGGAAATCATGAACATAGATGTGGATAAAACGAGAAAAGAGATTGCGGGCCTGGAAAAGAAACCGAAAATATTCGTTCTCGGTGCCAGCTTGTTCCTATTCCCTCATCCTGTGAAAGAGATAAAAGAGATTGCAATGGAGTACGATGCAAAACTAGTTTACGACGCTGCACATGTCCTCGGACTAATAGTTGGAGGACAATTTCAAGATCCAATAAAAGAAGGTGCAGACATAATAACCAGCTCAACTCATAAAACATTCCCAGGGCCACAAGGGGGATTGATAGCAACAAATGATGAACTTATGCTAAAGAAGTTGAAAAGGGGTGTGTTCCCAAGGTTGACAAGTAATCATCACCTTCATAGAATTCCAAGCCTAGGTATAACGGCAATAGAAATGATTGAGTTTGGAAAAGAATATGCAAGACAGATGGTGAGAAATTCAAAATCACTTGCAGAGAGGAGCCATGAGCTTGGCATACCAGTAATTGGGGAGGAACTAGGATTTACAAAAAGTCATCAGATAGTCGTAGATGTAAGCAAGATTGGATTAAGCGGTGCAGAGGCGGCCAATATCTGTGAGGGTGCGAACATAATTGTAAATAAAAATCTACTCCCTGGAGAGACACTAAAGAATGTTACGGATCCAAATGGTATCAGAATTGGTGTCCAAGAGATGACAAGGTTTGGAATGAAAGAATCCGACATGGAAGTCATCGCAGATTTTCTAAAAAGACTGTGGATAGATAAAGAAGATCCAAAAACAGTAAGAAATGATGTAGTAGAGTTCAGAAAAGAATTCCAAGAAATTGAATACGCACTTAAGAAATGATTATAAAGCTAATCTCCAATAAGAAATCATGGGATTATTGGACTTATTCAGGCCCAAGAAAAAAGAGCTAGAAGAAGTTGAGGAAGAGGAAGTGTGCTCACTCTGTGGAAAGCCAATAAAAAAGGGTGAAGGGAAATACTACGGGGGTCAATGGTGGCATAAAAAATGCTTGAGAAAAGCTAGAAAAATGGCAAAGGGGATGATCTAGTCCTTTACCACCTCTCCACCTGGCTCTATTTCTCTGAATATCTCTCCTTCAAATATGTATACCCTTGTCTCTCTATCTTTCCAACACCCATTAGGTAAACCTGCCTTCTGGCAAGTTCCATCTAGAAATTCCTCTGGTGTCCTCCAACCAACTTCTGCTGGAACCTGTGGTAACAATAAGCCGCTATACATTCCTCTCTCAACTATTAACCCATGTTTGCCAACTATTATATGCCTAGGCCTTTCCAATGGGGAGCAAGTTAGCTCCTTTGGTGGGGTTAATACGGTAACTTCTATTGTTATGTTATCCAGTTCATCCAGCGATAATGGAAAAAACCTTGGGTCAGATGTGGCAGCAGATATTGCTGAATCTATCACAGCCTTCCATAATGGCTTGACTGGGTAAGGGTATCCTATGCAACCCCTTAACGCTTCTTCTGGATAGGTCCTTAGAGTAACGAAGACTCCTCTCTTTTCATTTAGCCAGTCAGCTAGTTCGGGCTTTGTCTCCTTTCCTAGAAAATAATCATTTATTGCGCTTCTTGCTAACCTTACGAGGAACTCCCCCTGTTTCTTGTTCAACCTCCTCACCAACCCATTTCTTTATCTGCAAAGCCAAAATAGCTATGATAAATGCTATTATGCCAATATCATACTGTCCAAATCCGATTGTAATGCCAAGAGCAGCTGAAAACCAGACGCTGGCAGCGGTTGTCAGTCCTCTAACATGTCCTTCTGTCTTTAGTATAACACCCGCTCCAAGGAAACCTATGCCCTGAACCACTGCTGCTACTACCCTGGCTGAGCTATCAGATAAAGGGAATGCCACTATGGAAAGAACAACAAGCAAAGATGCTCCTAGTCCAACCAACAAATGGGTTCTAAATCCAGCTGGCTTATGAAGTGTTTCCCTTTCCCAGCCAATAAGCCCGGTTATAACAGAGGCCACCAACAACCTTATTATCAAATCTACATGCATAGCTGGTTAATGAAACTAGAATTAAAAATATTTCTGGTTAGTATTAAAAATTAGGAATTCTAGAAACTAGGGATGATAAACGAAGCAGAGTATGAAAGGTTATACAAACAGATCAAGTCAAAAAGAGATATTGAAAGGCTAGCTAAGAAAGGGTGGAAACCTGATTTCTTACTTGAACTGCTAACAATGAAACTAGCTAGAGAGACTAGAAGAAGATTTTACAGGCTTCCTAGAGACAAAATTCTAATGGAATGGAGAGCTGGAAAAACAGCCACCAAACTGGCAGCCGAATATGGCATATCTCCTATAATGATGCTTTACACGATTCTCCTTGCTCAAGGCTACTCTAAGAAGAAAGCTAGAGCAATGATAAATGGAAAGGTAGACGTAAGAGGCAGGATAAAGAAGGAATTAGAAGAAGCAAGAAAGGAAGACGTTGTTTACTCACCTTCAGGATTAGAGATTCAGCTGAAAAAGGGGAAGGAGGGGGAAGAAAGGATAAAAAGATTTCTTGAAAAAAGAGGAATAAAATTCTTGAGAGAAGTAGACCTAAAAAAGGAATATTCAAAAACTCCTGATTTCCTCCTAGCAAAGATAATAATGATGAACAATGAACCAGTAAGATGGATAGAAAGCAAGGCTAGCATTGGTGATCTGGAAAAGGTAAAAAGAGACTATACTAAACAACTAAAACAATACATGGAAATGTTTGGTCCCGGAGCGATAGTATATTGGTTTGGGGTGTTACCATCAGCTAAAAGATGGTTAGAGGATAAGGGTGTGCTTGTACTTGAATCATTAAGGGGTGTTAGAATTGAATGAAGTATATATCCCAGACACAAGTGTCATAATAGATGGGAGGATAAGTGATCTTATCAAAAAGGAAAAGATAAAAGGAAAAATAATCATTCCCATGGCAGTCGTTGCTGAGCTTGAGTATCAGGCGAACACAGGTAGAGAAACAGGATTCACTGGATTGAAAGAACTCCAAGAACTAATAAAATTAATGGAGAACAAAAAGATTGCTCTTGAATTCATAGGAGAACTACCAAAAATAGAGGATATAGAGTTGCATAGGATAGATGCAGTAATAAGAGAAGCTGCAAGGGAAAGGAAAGCTATACTTGTCACTTCTGATAGGGTGCAATCAGAAGTAGCAAAGGCAATGAACGTTAAGGTAATGTTCATAGAGCAAGAAAAACTTAAGAAGAAACCAAGTTTTACAAAATTCTTTGATCAAGATACAACCAGTGTCCACATAAAGGAGAATTGCTACGTTATGGCAAAAAGAGGAAAACCTGGAAAGGCAAAGTTGATAAAACTGTCTGAAAAAAAGCTGGATTACTCAGAGGTTGAAAGGATAGCTAATGAGATAATAGAATTTACAAAAAGATCCAGGGAAGCATTCGTTGAAATAAACAGGAAAGGAGCCATGGTCATTCAATACAAAAACATAAGGATAACAATAGCGAGGCCTCCGTTCTCAGATGGGCTTGAGATAACTATGGTAAGACCAATAATGAAGACGTCTTTGTCTGACTGGAACATGTCTAAAAAGTTACTAGAGCGCTTAAAGGAAGAAGCAGAAGGGATACTAATTGCTGGTCCTCCAGGTCATGGGAAATCAACTCTCGCTTCCGCCATAGCTGAATTTTACAAGGAACAGGGGAAGATTGTAAAAACAATGGAATCTCCAAGGGATTTACAAGTATCAGATGATATAACACAGTACACAAGTCTAGAAGGGAGCTTTGAAAAGACTGCTGACATACTACTTCTAGTAAGGCCAGATTACACTGTATACGACGAAGTTAGAAAGACCAATGACTTCCAGATATACGCGGATATGAGGCTGGCCGGTGTTGGGATGATTGGTGTTGTCCATGCAAGTAAGGCAGTGGACGCTATACATAGAATGATAGGTAGAGTGGAACTAGGATTGATCCCACAGGTAGTTGATACCGTAATCTTCGTTAGGGATGCAGAAGTGAAAAAGGTCTATTCTCTAGATTTTACTGTCAAGGTTCCGACAGGTATGAAAGATGCAGATCTAGCAAGGCCTGTGGTGGAGATAAAGGACTTTGAGAATGGCGAGCTAGAATACGAGATATATACCTTTGGCGAGCAAACAGTTTTATCAGACGTGAAGAAGGCGAGGGCGAGTAAAGGAAAGAGAACAGGAAGAATTGAAAAGATGTTATCAAAATATTTCTCAGGCGATATAGAAGTTAAGAGGAACAAAGTAATAGTCCATACCACACCCAAAGAGGTAAAGGGCGTGTCTCCTAAAAAATTGAAGAGGCTGGAAAAGAAAATCAGAAAACAAATAGAGATAACATTTGAGTGATCGTATGGAATGGTTTATAGCAGCATTGTTAGTTCCAATTATCCAGGCCACCGCCAACCTACTCCAGAAAATAGGGCTGAAAGAAAGGTCCACGTCTGTTTTCACATTTTTGTTCACAGTGCTCAGCTTCTTTATGCTTTTGCCCTTTCTACCGTTTGTTGAATTTGACTGGAGGGTAATAGTAATATTCCTCAATTCCATTTTAGGATCTATCGGATTCTACTATTCAATGAAAGGGATAAAAGAGCTAGACCTTTCCGAAGCAGGGCCAATAATAGCTAACCTATCGGTTGTGTTCACAGGAGTTATAGAAACATTAATAGGGCAGAGGTTTGAATTAATTGATCTCATTGGGATTGGAATGATATTGGTTGGTGGGTACCTGCTAGAAACTAATTTTAGAAGAACTAGATTCAGAGTGACAAAGGGGTTCAAATATCTGGTAATAAACGCGATAATATACGGGATTTGTGTAAATATTGACAGAAGAATTATGCTAACTGGTATGTCTCCATTCTCATTCATATTCTTCATAACAATGTTTGTATCTATAAACCTTGGCATACTAGTATTGGTAAAAGGAAAAGTAAGCGAAGTTAAAACCGTGTGGAAAAGATCGTCAAAGCTAGTACTAGGGATAGGTGCCCTCGTGGTGGCTTACAGAGTATTACAATTATATGCGGTTTCACTTGCTCCAGCAACCTTCGTGATAGCGTTGAAAAGACTGTCCGCTCCAATATCTGTAATATTGGGTGGAAAGATACTTAGCGAAAAATACCTTAGGTATAGATTCCTAGCTAGTATTATAATGCTGTTTGGAGCATTAATATTAATAATGTAGGTGGTAACATGCGGGGAGAACATAAAGGAGAAAATGGAAAACTGCTAATAGTTGGTGGGAGCAAGGATTATGTGGGTTGCCTTTCAATGGCTGGGCTAGCTGCTCTAAGAACTGGGATAGACCTTGTGTATATCGGAGCTCCAGAGAGGGTTGCTTGGACACTAAATGCATATTCGCCAGACCTAATAACTATAAAACTTCCTGGGGATGTTTTATCGCCAGATCATTTTGACTATCTAGAAAACTGGATTGATAAATCAGATGTTATCTTGCTTGGAAACGGAGCAGGAACAAGCAAGAAGGCTGGAGAATTATTTGAAAAGCTAGCTAGTGTACGAAAACCAAAGGTTATAGACGCGGATGCACTAAAGTTAGTGGATTGCACATCAGCAAAAAACTGTGTCCTCACCCCACACGCGGGGGAGTTTAGAATGGCATTTGACACAGAACCAAAAAAAGAAAATATATTAAAATTCTCAAGGCCAGACAGAGTAATAGTCCTAAAAGGAAAGATAGATCTAATAGCAGACGGGAGAAATGTATATGAGAACAAAACAGGAAATTCAGGTATGACTGTTGGAGGGACTGGAGATATACTGGCTGGAGTCATATCCGGACTAATTGCACAGGGGTTTGATTTGTTGGAAGCCGCAAGATTAGGGACAAAGGTCACTGGGCTAGCTGGGGATATGGCATTTGAAAAATTTGGTTATGGCCTAATGGCAAGCGATCTAGTTAACTTAATCCCAAAGGCAATGATCACTGAGAAGATTTGGACAAGATAAAATTGACTGCATCAATGTTCAAAAAAAGAGTCATTAAATCATTGGGGTCTTTCACCTTATTTCGTATATCCTCTACACTCTGGATATTATATTTCTCTATAAGTTCTTCAAGCTTTTTCACCAATTCCTCTCCATACATCCTCTCTTTCCATTTGTACATCTCTTCTTGAGTCATCCCAATCTTTTCTGCTTCTTCCCCAAGCCTCTCCAAGGCATACTCCACATCTACCTCGCTGTTCACCTTTGCCTCAGCATCTCTTAGCTTTGATTCAATCTCTTCAAAAAATTTCTCATCAAAATTTTTGAGTTCTGGAAGGGCTTCATCCACATATGAATAATTGCCCTTTTTTATCTCATCCTGTATCCTTCTCACTATCTCGGCCCTGGAACTAGTTTTTGAGTTAAACAAAAATAGCAAATCTGTTTTTACATCCTCAGGAAGCCTGTTTATCCTCTCTCTCAAATGTATTATTTTACTCTTGTTTGCGTTTAAGTGTTCCCACAGCTTTTTGCTAGCTTCCTCTAGCTTTTCTCTTCTTTCCTGGGACGGTGGGATAATCCTTTTCTTAGGGATTTTCTTTACTGGTTTTGCCATGATTATCTTTTGGAAACAGTTAATAAATAGGTTACATAGATGTAACGGAAAAGGTTAAAAAGAATTAAGAATCCAAATAGTATGGGGGAGAGGAAAATGAAATGGTTTGTTGTGTTTCTAATTTTAATGCTGTCACTCGGGGCCGGTTATTTGTACACAGAAACTAGCTCAATATCTGCAAATTTTGAACTTGCAAGAGATGTGACGTTAGACTACATCAATCTATTATACACAATAGCTGACTGGGCTAAGTTAGATGCGTTAAAATCTATGCTACTTCTATCCGCTGGAGTTGAAAAGATGAAAACATCCAAAACACTAGAGAATTGTACATCCTGTAAAATAATGAAAGAATCGTGGGAATCTGCACGGAATGCAAAAAGATTGGTGTACTCTAACCCGGACAAATCAAAAAAGGAGTTGGAAAAAGCACTAGACTATGCATCTGATGCATTCTTAATTGAGATGCTAGAATTAACAAAGAAGATAAAAGAAGCTGATGAGATTGGTTTGGACAAAATAGATGAACCGACATATGAAGGGAAGCAATCATTTGAGGTTTACAAACAAGTGAAGGATATGGAAACAGAAATATGTGAGATGGCAAACAAATATTCAGCTGAAGAGCTGAACAGAAAAACAGAGTTCATAAAAGAGGTTATGGAACTAGATCCCGCCAATGGGATAAAGAAACTTGGCGGTATACTAGATTTATCCTATTACTATAACTTCATAGCAGCGCCTGGAGGTATATACTCACAAACATTAGAGAGCAGAAAAAGGCTTGAGGAAGCTATAGAAGAGACAAAGGAGAGATGGGAAATATCCACTGAAAACTATCAATCCATCGTAGTTAATGTACCAAAACAAAATCTAACATCAGAAGATATGAATGGTTTGGCAGATACAGAAGAGGAGCCAAGCAAATACATATCTAAAGGGAAGGCTTTACTAAAGAAAGCGGATTTGTATTTTTCAATTGGGATGGAAATCGAGAAAGAAAAGAGTGATGACTATCTAGTAAATGCAATAAATAAAGTTAGGGAGGCAATTAGGTTGAAGAATGAGGCTAGTTCCTTGTTTGAAAGAGCAAGTCAAATAGAAGCAGAATGGGCACTTCAAATAAGGGAAATATGTGAGACAGAGTATACTCCAAAAACTGAGATCTCTTATCTGTATTACCAAGAAGGGAAGAAAATATGTGATTCTGGTTTTGAAAGCTCTAATCTGAGAGATGCCGCATACGGAGCCAGGCTTATAAAGAATGCGGTTGAGATAGACAATAACCCAGAGGACTACAGGGCAAGGATGTATAAAGAATTGGAGGACATGGCTTCTGATCTATACCATCTTATACAAAAGGCAAAGATGGATGGGATAGAGTGCTCATCAGAAGAACAAGTGTTAAATGATTATCAACGCTCAAAATCTGACATAATGAATTATATTTCTAGCATGGAAATTTGGAAAAGAAGGTTGGGTTATGCCAAGGAAAGCTTGGTTGACAAGATTAAAGAAAGTTACGGCGTATTGGAAGAATACTACAATGAATATGGAGATATTGGTGTTGGGGGAGTATTCACAAACGGAACAATAGATATTGAGAACGGGATTGGAAAACTCAAGGAAGTAAAGGAAAGATACGAAAAATTAATGTCTGAAGCAGAGCCGGATGTGTCTCTAAAAACCATAACCACAGGAGTATGCAATGAGTTAATGGACTATCAATATGAGATAAACATTAGAAATCCATATCCTGTTGGGATAAATGGAAGGATGGTGGAAATTGAGGATTTGAAGTTCTGGTTAGACGAAATTACTGCCTATGAAACTAAAACTGTTATGCTAAACGTTAAAGAGATTGGTGTGACATGCGATATATTAAATGAAAAAAAGGATGAGAAAAAAACCATTTATTCAATAAAGATAAAACCAAAGCACAGAATGGATGTACTAATCCCAATAAAGGGAAGACTGGTTAATGAAAACGCATTCATGAAAGGAACAAATGATGGGATACTAATTAGGGATATATCAAAAGAAGAAACAATAACCATAGCTGTTGAGAACAGTGCGCCCCAAACCAATATCACACTCCCAAAACAAAATTATAGCGAGTACAAGGTATTGAACAAGACAGTATTAGAAAGTGATGTCATTGAACTAGATAGGGATATGGAAACGAAAGATAATGCAATTGATGAAAAGATAGCGATGATAAAGAGAGCTGGAAAATGTCATGTGTATTATGGGGATATAAAGAGTGTAAAATCCTATGAAGAGGCTGACGATATATACAACAGAATGCTAAGAGACGCTATAGAAAAAGTAAACATTCTAAGACTAAATGGCCTAGATGATAAAGCAGATGAGGCAATGACCCTAATAGAAAAGGGAAAATTGTGCGATATCATAAACATGGAGGTACCTGAGCCTAAGTCAGTAGAGACTGCAAATATTACTGGCCTGACAGCGATGGATTTGAGCTTTGTCCCAGTGATAAGCATAATAATACTGGCCTATCTAGCATTCAAGGGTGGTGAAAAGAAAGTGGATAGAGTGAAGAGGATTCTAAAGAGATTTGAATAACTGATCGCTCCAGTCAACATCGTCGTCTTTGCCGCCTTTGATTATATCCAGTATTCTAACTGCAACTTCCTTCGGAGTAAGGTTTGTAGTATCTACCTGGAATACCCTAGGATAATTCCTCTCAGATTTTATCAAACAGTAATCAAGGTATTCTGCCTCTACATTTGTCTTTATCTTATCTGAATCCCATCCTTTTAGGGCCAGCCTTCTCTTAAGCTCAATCGGGTTGCATCTCAAAACTATCATATAATCTAAATTCAACTTCATCTCGCACAATAGATGACTCTCAAAAATAACATTCCCATCAATATTTCTAAGCTTCTCCTCCAATCTCTCTACATCTATAACGCTACTATCCTTGTACACGTCTATGCTAAATTCTAATGCAATATCGTTTACATGGACAACCTTCCAACCAGTAATCCTGGATAACTCGCTTGAAACACTGGTCTTCCCTGTTCCTGGTGTGCCGGTTATCCCTAACCTAACCATGCATGTATCAACCCATCAAATATTGCTAGCAGTACAGGACCGATAACAAATCCTTTCGGGCCGAATACTAATACTCCTCCAATAAACGCTAACAAAACTAGCAATGGATGTATATCTGTTGTCCTGCTAAGGAGTATTGGTTTTATCACATTATCTGGAACAAAGAAAAGGAAAACAGCTAATAGGAACAATATAACTGCATGAGGAAAATCACCCAAGAGCAGGTAATACGCTGTGGCAGGTATGAGAAATAACTGTGGACCCACCATTGGGATAAATTGCAGTAAAGCTGCAATGAAACCAGATATAAAGGCATATGGTATTGAAGCTATCTCAAATACTACTGTAGTTATCATACCAACAGTAAACGCAGAGAAGATTGAACCGACAAATATCCCTTCTATATTTGCGTCTATCCTGTCTATCTGCTTTGATATGCGCCTAGGCAATAATTCCTCCAAGAACTTCCTCAACATTTTTCCATCCTTCAAAAGGAAAAAAGCTATTACAAGAGCCATTACCAATGTAACAATAAGGTTAACCAATTGAAACACAAACTCAAACAGCTTCGTGCTGGCCATAGATATATATGTGTTCAGCTGGTTTGATAGAGATGAAATAAATGGTGATACCTCTGGATGATTTGATATGAATGTTGATAAGTATTTGCTCGCAGTTATAACACTACTCATCCAACTATCAACAGAAAGCTTGTTTAATTCTGCCAGAACCTGGACACCTGTGTATAATATCAGAAGAGTTATAACAGAAACAAGTACTAATAAAGTTAGCAGTGGAGCAGCAATATCTCCAAGCACTGGTCTTATCTTCCTGACTATTGGTCTTGATAGATATGCAAAAACTATTGCATATGCAACTGCCTCCATCAAGGGAAGATAAACCAGTCCTACAAGCAACGCGAAGCCTACCAACAATACTGGCAGCCAGTATTTATCAGATTTCATGGACCCCATAACGAAAAACTAGTTAAAAAAACTATTCAAACTTCTTCTCAACAGCTGCTATTACCTTTTCTGGATTGTATGCCAGCCTTATTAACTGTGTGTTCCCTCTTATTCCCTTTCCAGACATCGTGATGGTTATCAAACCCATCATTTCCAACTCTTTTAAGTACTCCCTGTACCACCTAGCGCTCCTTGGTTTCTTGTTCCATTTCGTGCAAAGGGTTTCGTACCTCTCATAAACCTCTCCTGAGAACAAGACCTTGTCACCAACTTCCCTGCTAATACCCGTCAACTTTGCATATCTCCCCCCTTCTTTTGATAGCTCTGCTATTGAATACAAAACTATGGCAGGATGCTCTGGTAATGTCTCTATCAGATCCACAACTATATCCTCTTCCACTGCTGACCTCGCTAACTTTACATGTTTGTCTGTAACCTTTTCTCCAGACTCATCGGCTATTTCCCCTGCCTTCAACAAGAGCTTTAACGCGTATCTAGCGTCCCCAGATTCCTGGGCGGCATATGCCGCGGCTAGCTCAAGAGCAGAGTCGTCGCACATTCCCTCCCTGAACGCTAGTTTAGCTCGCTCAGCTAATATTGCCTTAAGCTGTATTGCATTGTATGGAGCAAAAACCATCTCTTCCTGCATTAGTGTGGATTTACTCCTTGGATCTAACTTTTCCAGGAAAGTCACATTATTGGATATACCAATTATGCTTATGTGCCCTTTTTCTATATGATCATTCGCCCTGGTTAGCATATACAACAAATCATCAATATCCTTAACCTGATCAACTTCGTCCAAAACAGTTATGAACACTATATCCTTTGAGGATATATTCTCCAATATTCTGTCATACAAATGGGTAGAAGCAAAACCCATGAAATTTTCCCCGGGATACAAAGACTCAACCATTTTGAGAAGTACTTGGTATTTTCTGTTGTGCGTTCGGCAGTTTATGTATATATGATCCACAGGTGAGTTATATTTTTCCTTAGCCTGATCAAACTTCTCCATTACGTGCTTAACCGTTGCGGTTTTTCCTGTTCCTGTTTTACCGTATATAAACAGATTACTCGGTCTCTTCTTTCTAAGTGCTGGAGCGAGAACCTTCATTATCTTTTCTATCTCCTTTTCTCTAAATGGAAGGTGATCTGGGATATAATGCGGGGAAAGGACATTTCTATCCAAAAAAATACTGCTCCTTGCCATCTCTCTATCAAATATATCCATCATATCACCTATGTATTTATTAATATGGTATTTCATAATTTAGATTGCATAATTTGGTAAACTTCCACTATTAAATACTTAAGGAGGGAGATAAAATGGTTGAATTTCTCAAGAAACTTTCTGCTAGGATGGGAGGTACAACAGAAGAGGAAGAGATAGAAGACTACCTAGAAACCCTTGGTGTAGAAGAAGAACATTTTGAAGAAGAGGCTGACATGTGGGTAAAACCATTCGTCCTAGACTCTGTAGATGTGGTAAATCAAATAGTAACAGCCCTAGACGGGGGATCAATTGCCTTGATAAACATAGAGCCAATGTACAAAAGAAATAAGGCGAAACTGAAGCAGGCTCTAGACAAAATAAAGAGATACACTGCTGATGTTAACGGTGATCTTGTTAGAGTATCAGAATACAAGATACTCGCAACTCCAAGGGGCGTGAAGGTTGACAGAAGGAAGAAAAAGTGATAGGACATGCTAATAGATAACCCCGCCCTCCAACTCTCTATTTCTAGCGACAACATACCAGGGATACTGCACGCAATATTAAAGGAGAAACATTGGAAAAACTTTCAAGTGGCAAATGTAAAGCTAGTCTATGTCCCTCATTGGTTCTTCAACTTTGACATGTATTTTGAAACCCCTGAAGGGATACAAACCTATTCATCCCAGATGGCACTGGATGCAGTAACTGGGAAGCTCAATCCAATAATCGTTGAAATATTGAAGGAAATACCTGTTGGAAAAACCAACGAGATAAAAGAAGGAGAGGTTGAGAAACCGACAATATCAAAGGATGAATTGAAGGAAGTGGCAAAGATAAAGATAGCTGGCGAGCTAAAGATTCCAAAGGATAAGCTTACAATCTATGGGGCAAACCTTGTCTATGTCCCTGTGTATAGGGCTTGGGTAACTCTTGGGAAGAGAATTGTTAGGCTAGACATAGATGGAATATCTGGTTCACCCATAAATATCCAAGATGTTCCTGAAAAGGAAAGGGGAGTAATAGAGATAACTGCAGATATGATAGAAGAGCTAAAAACTCCAGAAGGATGGATAGATTACTCAAAGAAGGCAGGGAACTGGATTGGAGAGATAGCAAAGGCAACTGGTGGAGCAGTAGCAAAGCAAGTAAAATCTGGGATAATTAACTGGTTATTTACGACAAAATCTGGGCAGTATACATTACTAACTGTTGTGGTCCTGGTGTTGTTGTACCTCGTTCTAAAGAAGTATGGAATAATCACATAAAATCGGCTATAGATGACTGGCGAACCTTGTCGTTCTTAAATATGGACTCTATATTCTTTTCAACGATTGCTAGTCTCTGGTTTGCATAATCAGATAAACCAAATTCTAGGGCTATCTTCCTTGATATGTCTAAATATTTTCTAACCGATCCTTCTGTTATCGTTAGGATAATCTTCCCCCCACACTTTGTGCATTCACCAATAAGTGGAGGTCGTCTATACTTCGCATTGCAAGAGACACATCTAAATACCTGCTGCCCGAATGATCTAAGGTTACCGTATATATCTCTTATGAAATGGAAATCAAGTATTTTCTTAGCCTCATCTCTTTCATCCACAGCTCTTATCTTTTTGCCTAGGTTCAACTGGGCATACACCTTGTCAACCATATTCTCAAATTTTGTGTAAGCAGACTTGTAGTTGCCAAGGTTTATGTCAGACGTATCTAGAGCAAAATCAAATCCATCGTACTGGTTTTCTTTTCCAAGCCTATGTTTAACCAGCTCCATGTCAATCTCATCAGGCATAGGGGTTGACATTGACTTAATATAGAATTCCAATGGATAGACTCCAATAGTCTCCATCTCGTGCACTTGATCGTCTACCTGGCTGGGATCAATTATTGTGGTCAAAACCAACGGCGCATCCATCTTCCCTCCCCTAGAAGCTGGAAGGAAAAACTTTGAGAAATTAAGGAAAGCGTCCAAAGCCAGCATGCATGCATTTTCATCCCCATCACAGTCCCTTCTTGTGGCTGCATGGAAATATGGATGAGCATACCATGCATTTGCCTCGGTAAATCCTATAACTCTCCCAAGAACCCCGGCTGATGTGTGCGGCGCAAGTCCAATTATAAGGTGTCCAACAAGATCATCCTTGGAATTAATGTTGTAATACCTCTGGAGACCGTAAAATTTCTCAAGCAAATCATCAATGAACATGGCAACCCTAACTAGGTAATCCCCTGCTCGCTTTGATATAATAACATCCTGTGGGAATAATTCAACTATCTGCTCCTCACTTTCAAGCGGATTGCCCTTGTAATCAGTGAGATAGCCTAGCTCCTTCAGCTTCTGAACACTGACTCCTATCTCCTTTGGTTTGAAATGTGTTAGTGGCAGATTAGTAGAATCAAATCTAATTGTTCCATCCTTAAATACATAAACATTGTATCTGGATCTTATTATTCCCTTCTCCAACGGCTCAAACATCTTGAACTCTGACGTTGTTCCAATCACTCCTTTGAGTCTATCCCCTGGTTTACCAACTCTCTCTATTGCCTGTTTTAGCATGTCATTCAATGGAACCTGTCTTTCTGAATATGGCTTTCCTTTTCTTCTTACTATAACTGCCCTTGTCCCGCAGTCAGGACATTTATAGGAGAATACATCCTTTTTGCATTTTGGACAAAATAGATTTACAGTTTCAACGTTTATGTTTGTCTCCTCAGCGGCTCTCAGTACTGACCTCGTTGAACCACCATACTGGCCAACTGGGAAAAGAAGATGAGGTGGTGGGCTCATCTTTCTCTCCCTTGCCTTTTCTGGCCTTCCCATTCTGCCCCCAATGTATGCGAATGGATGAGAAAAATGCATTACCTTCACAGGTGAAACTGCATTTACCAGATCAAGACCATTTTCTGCGTTAATTTCATTCAATCTGTCCAACGAGTCTGGAAGGCCCAATACAAACATCAAAACCTTATCAAAATCCTTGTCTATCTCAATAGTATCTTCGTTGATCCTATGAGGAACCAACAACTTTTCAAGTATGCGCTTTTCCTCTGAGATTTTCCTATCTCCCACTAGCCATTTGGCTAATTGCTTAATCTCATCTACTGACAGCTCATTGAATGGTAATGTATATCTTGGATGCAGAGGGATGTTATATCTCTTTGATAAATCTATTGCATCATCTATGCTAACGTTAAACGGATCTTCAACCGCTCCTCCAGCTTTTACCAACTCTTGCATCCACCATTCTTCCACATAGGGAGAAGGGACTATTGGATGATTGCTCTTCAAAAAATCTCCAAATGAAACAAGCATGTCTCCGAGGAATAATATCTCTGTAACCCTTCCCCTAATCTTCCTTGCCTGTTCTATATTCTCAACCCATACAACAGAGCCATCGTCAAGTCTTACAACTGGACCCCTTATCTTATCATTGGTCGTTAGTGTGCATCCCTTTCCAGGTCTCTCAAGCTTAAGTTGTGTTCCTATCGCAGGGAATTCATCAAGGATTATCATTGTTGCTGGATGAATCGCTTTGCTCATCAAACCAGTATTTCGCCCTCTTCCATATCTCAATCTAAAACCACCAACCCTAGACGGATATGCAAATATCGGTCTCCCAGCAACTAATTCAGATAGGTATTTCCATTCTGGGGAAACCTTAACCTTATCAGATTTATCCACCTTTATCAGAGAATTAATCCATGACCAGTCAAGTCCAAATATCTTAGAATACTTCACTAACTTTTTCGCCTTTTGGGCTATCCCCTCAGCAATAACAAGGCACATCCCACCCCTGACCCTGTTGCTTGGGAACCTTTCTAGATCCTTATAAGCATCCACTTCAACTTGCGCTGTCGGATCACCACTTATACATACAGGACAGTTTCTAACTATGTGCCTGACTTCGTCATCGGATGGTTTATACTGCAACCTTGCAACCGCACTATGGTATAAGTTTATTTCTTCAACATATCTCTCAATCTCTGTGTCCGTTGGTTTGAACCTGTCCAACTTAAGCATCTTCCTAGTGTAATCTGCAAGCAACACAGATAATGCCTGTGCTGTTCCACCAGCCGACCTTATTGGTCCAGCATAATGCACAGTGAGATAGTATGATCCATCAGGGTTTTTATCTATGCTTACCTTGGATATTCCTTCAATTGGGGCAGCAACAACTCCTTCTGTGAGCAAGGCTAAGCTACTCCTTATTGCTGTTTCAGCCAGTTTCTCTTTATCCTCCCCCCTGGATAGTATCTCCTCTATGAGCTTTAAAGCTAAAAGCTCTCTCGGCATAGAAGAATTCTTTCTTATGAAATCAGCTATCCCCTCTGGACCAACCAATCCCTCAACCCTATCTGCTAGGTCATTAGCTAATTTCACTTCAACATCCGTATCAGGGTCAAGACCTCTCTCCCTCGCAGATTTCGCAATAGAGTAAACATTATTCAGATTAGATAAAAGCGTTTCATAGTAATCCCTGACTCTAGGAGATGCGTTAAGTTCCATATCCTCCCCTTCTAAACTTTAGTAATGATGTTCTCCTGTCCCTCAGAGTCATAACTGGAAGTATGCAAGGTGTTGGGTGATGTCCCTGTTTTATCTGATATGGAGTAATGTCCTGCCATGTGCCTGAATTCACTATTGTAACACCGCGGTAAGTGGTATATCCATTCTTGTGTACATCTCCAAAGTGCATAATATCTGGGACTCTCTCTATAACAAAATAATCTCTTTTTTCTGGAGTTATTGGTGGTTTTTCACCATAGACAACGTGAAGATTCCTCCTTTTCAAAACCTCTACCCCCAATTGCTCCGGCTTTGAGTAATCAAATCCAGATATGTGTGGAACAAAGCTATGTATGCTCTGTCCATGGTAAAGCAACACCTCAATGCCATGGAGACTAACATACGATGGAGAGCCAAGTAGATGGACATTCTCCATTGAATGTAAATCTGGAGCCAACTCCTTTGGCAACGCTGGTTGTGGAGCAGCAACCCTAACGGCATCGTGGTTCCCAGGAATTACAATAATTTCTATATACTCTGGTATCTCAGCAATGAGCCCCTCAAAATACTTATACTGTTCGTATATATCCAATATCTCAAGCTCATCTTCTTGACCTGGGTAAACACCTATACCATCAACTAGGTCTCCAGCTATGGTTATATATTTTATCCTCTCTGCGAGATCCTTTCTTTCACCTTTACCATTAAGCCAATCAAGGAACTTCCTAAAATATTTTTCAAGAAATAGATTACTCCCAACATGCAAATCAGATATCATGGCTAAAGCAATATCCTCATCTGATGTCTTTGGCTCCTTTTTGGGTATGTCTGGTTGTATTATATCTGACGCTATGAATAAATCTCCCCTTGAGAATCTACCATCCACAGCTATAACTTCATCTGGGAGTATAGACGATGCCTTCGCCATTAAGGATTGGTTATCCTTCGGGACTAAAACTGTCAGATTATCCGATAGGTCTTCAATATGTATAAGGTAATGCCCGGTCCTTGACATCCTCTTGTCACTGACCATCCCTATTATCCTGGCAGTTTCTGTTGGCCTAATCTTTTTTAGCCTTTTTATATCCTTGACTGTTGGTCCTGGCCGTGATCTTAATATCTCAGATATCCTGTTAAACCTGTCTCTGAAAAAATCTATAAAGTCATTAACAGAACCAGATGATTCAGATTTTCCAGTCACATCAAATTCTTCAAATATCTTAATTCTTGGTTCAATATCCTTTGCAATCGGCTTAAAATCAGATGGTAGATTTATCTCTTTCTCTTTGGTCTCAACCTTCTCCTGTTTTATGACAACATCCGAAAGAGTAAGGAATTTCTTTCCTTTATTCTTTTCCAAAACAGCCCTTGCATAAGCATCTGGCTCATCCTGAGAGAGTATATAATCTAATGCGTCCTTTGCCAAGAATACTCCTCTCTCAAAAAAGAAATTAGAAACATCCATGGTGTATATTTTTGAAAATCCAACTATAAATAGAATTAAATTGGAGGTTTTAATCCTTTGCACGGTTTCAGTATTTCAGACAACGCTTCCGCGACAGCCCGTTTTAGATCAAGTGGGTGCAACCCTGATTTAAACGCATCCTCTAACTCCTGATAAGAATTGAGCTCCAAATCGCCACCATATTTGGCGTCCCTCTCGATTTTTAGGGATCCCAATTCTGGGAATATGACTAGCTTGGCTATTTGTAGGATCGGATTGTCCTTGATCTCCTGTTTGGGACAATAGGCAGAGTTTATCTTCTTCATTATACTCTCCTTGTCCTCATGAACAGCAATTATGGTTGAAGGGTCAGATGAACTCATCTTTGTCCCAGGGCCTTTTAACGAGACTATAAGCTCGTGATGTATGCACACCGGTTTCTTCCACCCCATCTTTGGAAGATATTCCCTTGCAAGCATGTGTATCTTTCTTTGCTCCATTCCACCTAGAGCTAGTTCTACCCTCAAATGCTTTATGTCCATAACCTGCATTGCTGGGTATATTATTTGAGAAACCCTCGCGTTCTCCACGTCCCTAGCCACCTGCTGCATGCTTCTAAGAGCCCGGTTTATTGTTAACTCGTTTGCAAGTAGGAAAACATCCTTGACATAATCCTCTGAAAATTGGTAATCACTTCCTAGCACAAATTCTGCCTCAACGCCAAGTGCCTTGAATACATTCTCCCAATATTTTGCCCACTCAGCTATATCCGTAAGATCACCCTTCCTGTTCAACCAGGCATGTACGTCCGCAAGTAAAATCTTCACTCTTGCCCCTGCTGACACAAGATCCTTTACCTTTTCTATGCTGGCTAGATGGCCCAAATGGACTGGCCCACTTGGTTCGTATCCACAATAAGCGGTAGGACTGTCACCAAGCCCAGACAACTCTTTCTCTTCAATTATCTCAATAGTATTCCTTTTAATGAGATCTAGCTTCATACAATCACTTTATCTTTTCTTTAATCCCTTCAAGCTCAGATATAACGGACATTATATCTGGTCTCGCATGGAATGGCAAATTTATATCGTTCAAAGCGTCGTCCAGGAGGTATATAGCCTGAGCTATGTTCACCTCCAATTCCTTTTCATTGTTGCTAGCTTCCACTCTCTTCTTTGCTTCCTCAACTGTCCTCCTTATATTCCTCGGTATGGTCGTATCCGAAAGAAGATTATCAAGGAGCTCTAAAACCATAGATATGTTTTTCTTGATAGAATCCTTCATATATATCACCTCGGTGATCTCATGATACTACTTTCGTCCAAATGGGCAAAGCCATTGTTACACAATGGAAACGTACGGTTCTCTCCTGACCTTGGTCTCTCCTTTGCAACAGCCAATGTGAGCGATGGAAAGGCCATTCTTCCTGATGGGCAGGTTTTAAATCTAAAAGACATCAGGAAGATCGTAAGGGATAATAGACACGTCTATTGTATTAGAGACAATCAGATATTTAAACTTGTAATCTCGGCTGGGAAAAATACATACAAACTAACACCCTCAGATGGCGCACCAACTTTCGAGATAAATGGAGTAAGAATGCATCCAATAAAGGATACGACCCCTGACAAGATGGTAAAAAAGGTTATGAACGCTGTAAGAGTAAAGTCTAGAGATACTGTATTGGACATATGCACTGGTCTAGGATACACAGCTCAGGAGGCGGCTAGGAGATGTGCATATGTTACAACAATTGAAAAGGATGAAAACGTATTAGAGCTTTCAAGACTGAACCCATGGTCAAAGGAGTTTTGGAAATTTGTGAAAAGCAAAAAAATAAAGATCTTGATTGGAGATGCATTTGATGTTGTAAAGGAATTGAAGGGAAAATACAACGTTATAATACATGATCCCCCAAGGTTCTCTCTAGCTGGTGAATTATACTCATTAGAATTCTATGAGAACCTTTGGAGGCTGGGGAGAAGAGGTGCGAGATTATATCATTACACTGGTTCACCTGGAGAAAGATTTAGAAAGAAAAGTGTGGTTAAGGGAGTTATGGAAAGACTGAGAACAGCAGGGTGGAAAAGAGTTAGATGGGTCCCAAGCATACAGGGTGTACTGGCTGTTAAGGAATAGTCTGTTATATTATCTTTTATTTCTTAACACCCAATATATTATCTTGTTCTTCAATTCCTTGATACTCCTATCATCAAATATTGAAACGGCAATATCCACATGGAAGTTCGGTTTTGATATATCTGACTTACTGGCCACAACAAGAACGTCAAAACCCTTTAGCGATTTTAACAAATTCAACTGCTTCTCTATAGGATATCCACAACTCTCGCTTGGATCAACAACAAATATCAGTTTGTTTGATAAATGCTTTATTGCAGCTAGGGCCTGTTTCTCAATTTTGTTCATCTTTTCAGGTGGCCTATCCAAAAGACCTGGTGTATCCACCATCTGTATCTGATCATATTTATCCCTTAAGTAACCGACAAGTATCTGCTTTGTGGTGAAGGGATACGATTTTATCTCCACGCCTGAACCTGTTAGGGCTTTCATTAAGGAAGATTTTCCAACATTCGGATATCCTGCGAACACAACTGTTGGCATGTCCTTTATCTTGGGTAGGCGTTCTAGCTTTTTACTCGCTTCCTTCAAGGTGTGAAAAGCATCCTTATTTGAAAGAACTAAATCTTCCAACCTTGCCTCAAACTGCTTTCTGAGTCTGGTGGCCTCACCCACATCTTGGTTTGTTATTTTCCTTGAATACTCTGTTGTCATTTTCTTCAGTTTTTTTGCTAGCCAGTCCACAGCTGCCAAGGCTTTCTTAACCTCGTTTATATCTATTAATGCGGATATCAACTCAGCATAAAATGGGTTGAGCTGATTAAAATTAACTGTTGACTTCACTATGCTAGCTAGCTTATCCGACACTCTATCCCCAAGGACCTGAACCCTTGCCAGTTCCCTCTTGATTAGCCGCTTCTTCCTATCCTTTTCCCAGATCTGCTTAGCGCTCCTTTTTGCTCTCTCAACACTAGACTTAACTAGCTCCTTTGGGTCAGGAATATGAGGTATAAAAGACATACATAGATATAGATAAACCAGAAATAAATACTATCTTTTTATTTGAAAAATCCAATATATTATCATGAAGTATTTGGCGCTGGTTGTGTTGCTAGTGATGGCTTTGGCAATCGCTCAGGAGATACCTACCGCTTGCAAGCAGATAGAAATAGAGATAAACGGTCTTGAGGATTCTGTATCAGCATATTCAAATCTGACTGTTTATTCAATATACGCTAGGCTTGGAGATAAGTACTTGCAGTTAGGGGAATGTTATAGAGATGCCGGGCTACCTGCGAATGCGTATTTTGCAATGGCTGGAAACTACTATGAAAAAGCTGGAGATTCCTACATGGCAGACATGCAAAAGAAATATGATTACTATTTATCAGCTGGAGAAGCCTATGCCCAATCAGGAGAAAAGGAAGATGCACTAAGAGCATTTAGGGAGGCCAAGGAGATACTAGAGTCAAATCCAGATATAAACATAAATCCAGCGTATGTAAACCAGAGAATATACGAAATACAGTATCCACTTGTGGAGCGAGCCCCCCATGGTAGCGAAAACATAAAATGGATAGGTTGGATGATTGGTGGTTTGGTTGTTCTAGCCGTTGTGCTTACCTTCTACTATATTCTCAAGAGGTACTGATATGGAAGTAAAATATAGAGATCTAGCTGGGAGGATAGGTAAACTAAAAACAAAATCTGGCAAATATGAAACTCCCCTAATTCTCCCAGTCATAAATCCAAATAAGATGATAATATCCCCTAGGGAAATGAAAAAAGAGTTCGGAGTTGATGGTGTAATAACTAACTCCTACATAATATGGAGGAACGAAGCACTAAGAGAGAAAGCAATGAAAGGAATTGATAAACTGCTTGATTTTGATGGCTTAATTATGACTGATTCTGGAGCATTTCAGTTAATGACGTACGGCAAAATAGATGTTACGAACAAAGAGATTATTGAATTCCAAAAAAGGATTGGTGTGGATATAGGTGTAATACTTGACCTTCCTGGGCTTGGTGACTACAAAGAGATGAGCGAGAACCTTAAGCTAACACTGGAGAGGGCAAAGGAGGTAGAAAAAGGAGATACAATATTTGCCGGTCCTGTGCAGGGAGGGATTTACAAATCACTGAGGCAGAAATGTGCAAGACAGTTATTAAAAATGGGATTTGATTATTTTGCTGTTGGCTCTGTTGTTCCTCTGCTAAATGATTACAGGTTCACAGATGCATTCAATGCATTGGTATGGACAAGAGAAATACTACCTGTGGATAAAACAGTCCATTTTTTTGGTGCCGGACATCCAATGATGTTTGCCTTTGGTGTTGCGTTGGGTGCGGACGTGTTTGACTCTGCTGCATATGCAATATTTGCCAGAGAAGGCAGATACTTGACCGTGGACGGAACAAAAGACATAAACGAAATCAGTTATTTGCCTTGCTCTTGCCCTGTGTGTACGAATCATTCCTTGGAAGAAATAAGGAAAAACCCTAGCTTACTAGCGAGACACAATCTGTATGTAACAATGGAAGAAATGAGAAGAGTCAAAGAAGCAATAAAGGACGGAACTCTATGGGAGTTACTAGAGAGGAGAGCCAGAGCACATCCTGAATTGTACAAAGCGTTTAGGGCTTTCAAGAGATATCTTCCATATCTAGAAGAGAAGGATCCAATAACAAAGAGAAGATTTTTCTATCTATCATCCGATACAAAAAACAGAGTAGAGGTATACAGGCACAAAAAGAAGAAGCTCAAATCAAAATCGTTTGTTAGACTGCCTATATTTGGCAATGTCCCATCTGAAGTGCTAGACATGTATCCATTTGGTCAGATGGGAGGTATTGACGTTGACATTGACAAAAATAAACTAAGGGACATTGATGTCGTCAGGGGGATAGTTGGATATGTCTATGGATTCTATGACATAATCCCTGAAGACGTAAAAATAGAAAAAAGCAAAAAGACTGGTAGGATAAGATTCGTTTATGGCAATGAAAAACTATTACTAGCCCTTAGAGCGAGTGATTATATGCCAATAATTCACTGGATTGGTGAAGAATTTGTAAAGAGAAAATCCTGGTTTGTAATGGTTCCGAGAGATATAAAACAATTCATAAGAGATGGCAAATCTGTATTTGCAAAATTCGTAAAGGATGCAGACGAAAGAATAAGACCGGGTATGGAAGTTGTAATAGTTGACGATAGCTGGAATATGCTAGCCACAGGGACAGCAGTTATGTCTGGAACTGAAATGGTTTCTGCCATGGAAGGTGTAGCTGTAAAGACTAGGAGACTACACCCCAAAAAATGAAAGAAACCATTGGATAATTTTTTCTAGAAACCCAACTGGCTTTGTCTCTTCCTTTGATATCTTGCCATCTACGCAGATATTGACTGTTCCTCTGGCTGACTGGGACTCAACTGCTATCCTCCAGTATCCTGGATTTAACTTGACCTTCTCTATGTCATACACACTTGGATCTTGAAATCCATCATCTATTTTGAAGACTTCTCCACTAGGCGAGTAAACAACAAGTGCAAAGTCTAGCAATCTGTTACCTGCCTCTGCCTTGAGAGTCGTTGGTTTATCTACATCTACATAAACCCATGCAGGATAGCTCAAGTCAATGTAAACCTGGGTACAACTGGCTAAAACAAAACCTGGTAGAAGCAAGGATAACAATAATCCTTTCATATCCCTCCCCCCATTTATTGTTTGTCGGAATGTTTTTAATCCTTTCCCTTTAGCTCATTTACTTTATTTATATAGGTCTGTTTATCATATTCAATCCACTCATTAACATCGTACTCTATGATGTTGCCTCCTTCATCCTTTGTCACGACTTTCTTTATACCTGCATTTATCAAAACTCTCTTGCATCTATCACATGGGTGGCTCGGCGTTGGAGAGCCGTCTGGCCTTGCTCCATATATGTAGAGCACCCCACCAAAAACCTTCGCTCCGTTCCTTGCCGCGTTCACAACCGCATTTTCCTCTGCATGGACAGCTGGGCATAAATCATAAGCAGAATAACTGGGCAAATCCTTCAAATCCTTTATACATCCAATATCATAGCAGTTAACAGACCCTCTTGCTGGACCATTGTAACCTGTGGACACTATTGTATCATTAACAACAATTATTGCTCCAAATCTTCTCCTAAGACAAGGAGATCTGAGAGAAACTGCCTTTGCAATATTTAGATAATATTCGTCTTTTGACGGCCTATTCATGCAAACACCAGCCTATTTTTATATAAAAAGATTTAAATGGGTTTCCCTTTAGCTAAATTATGATTATCGTGATAGACCTTGTAGTTACCGGGATAATAGTAATCACTGGGTTAGTCTTGATAGCCTATGGATGTAAAGATGTTATGGGAAGACCAGCGTTGCTTTTTGGATTAATAATGGTCCTTTTGTCTGTTGACAGCTTCCTCATTTTTAATTACAGATTAAATTATGTCATGCATTGTCTATTAAGGTGCTCTGCCTTCCTGCTTGGTTTAGTTTTGGTATACGAGTTGGTGTTGAAGAAAACAAATAGGATAAAATTGCTCGAGAATAAAGTGAGGAAAATAGAGGAACTGAAGAACTTCACCAGAATGCAGTATAAACAAGGTCTGATCGCAGAAACCGAATATAAGAAGCTGATGCTGAAATACGACGAAGAAATAATGAAGCTGTTGCTTGAGATAAAATCCCTTAAACCAATAAAGATACCTCTCTTGGAAGAAGTAACAAATCTAATCTTTAGATAAATGGTTTTATCTCTCTTTCTATCTTTTTTGCTTTTTTATAAAAATAATCTCCAACATCTAGATGTGTATATGCATCCAGCATGGCTTTTATGAAAGGATCGTTAAACTTGTCCTTTGGAATATTCTCAGGCAAGGCCTTTATAGACTCTTTCAAATTACGTGGGATTACCTTTCTCCTAGATGGCCAATACCATCTCCTCAAATTTTTTATGTCTGACTCTAACCTTTTCCATATTTTTTCTGGATCAAGAGGTACACTCCTAACTTTCATAAATATTGGTAATGTCACTGGTAAACTGGATCCCTCCATAGACCTACCTACTTTATACTCTCTTTGTAGTAAATTCAGATATTTTGTGATAAATGACTGATAATGTAAAGCTGCCCTTACCTTGTGTAAATTCATCTCCCATATTTTCTCCAAAATTGGTTCTAGTTTGTCCTCCGGAACCTTCTTCACTACATTCTCTATCTCCTTGTGTATCTTAACCCCTGCGATTCTCCAAGCGTCTTGATGAGCTCTGACTGGATGGACATTCCTCTCTTTAACTGTAGCAATCAGGTTTCCAAGTTCCTTGGCAAACTTGTCTTGAATATCTAATATTTTCTCATTTGTCGGTGATATCATTCTAAACCTTTCTATATCCATATATGGAGTATGCATTAAAAACTCAACCGCTGCCTTTTGTGCCTCTGAAAAGCTGATCTCCCCGTCAAGGAATGCTCTTCTCTTATGTCCATTAATAACCTCTTTTGTCTCTGTAAACAGAGACCATATGTCTCTTACCTTCTTCCTATAAGACCTCGGTACATAAACCAGATTAAAACCCTTTGGTCCTGGAATCGTCGCATAGCTCAAGGCAATTAAGTCATTTTTTATTGTCTCGTATGAAACACCTTTTTTCTTTGCAAAATCAGATAAGACAGAATATCTTATCCCTTCGGGGAAGGAATTCATCAAATTTATCAGTTCTACTAATCTTTTCTTTCTTTTTGGATGCATGTTTTTATTGTGATAACAAAGGTTAATAAGGATTGCATTTATGATACTAGAATTTTGTTCCCCATACAAAAAAACCAGGAAAACCAAATAATCTCTGGGAGAACCTAGCATATTTCTTAACAACTATTTTCCTAAATCCTAATTCTATTGCGTTTATTGAGACAAAACCTTGATTCTCTAGCTCTTTCCATACTGGTTTAATACTGTCAAATATTGGTGTGTACACTCCAATCCTGCCACCATCCACTAGGAGATCCACAAGCTCTGGTATTAAGTCATCCGGGTTTTGTAGATCTAGAAAGATTGCATCCACTTTGCTCACGTATCTACTAGCCTCCCTAACGTCATCATTAACCAACTGTACATTATCCACACCTGCTTCAGATATGTTCCTTTTCGCTATGTTGTAAAAGCGTTCATCCTTTTCAAATGTATAGACCTGCCCCGGATGAATGTAATTTGCAAACACAATTGCAGATCCACCAGAGCCAGTTCCAGCCTCAATAATAGATTTTCCCCTCTTTAATCCTAGGAGGTAAGCAAAAATAGATGTGTCATATCCAAACAGCGGTTTCGCACCCATTCTCATACTCTCAACTAGGTCATCCAGACCCGGATGGGCTATTACATACTCTTCTCCCTTATGTGTTTTCAATTTTCCTGGCTTGATCTTTGATTTTGGTATGACTCCTTTATCCGTATGTATATCTTTGCTGGAATCAACTAATTTTCTTTTGCCTGACCTAGATATCAAAACAAATCTCATATTCTGTTTTTAGCTGATCCAGATTTTTACATTTTTTGGAAATCGTTTTTATACTAGACTATGTAAAAATATTGTCTTGCGGTGATTACATGATATACTCCAACAGCTACTACAAGTACTATATTATAATTCCAATCACTTTGGCAATAATTAGTATTTTGGCGCTTCCTTATCTACCAAAGGCAGTGGATATAACCGGTGGGACAAGCATATCTGCTGTCGTCCCTGTGTCTGTGAATGTGGATGACAAACAGATAATATCCGCATTATCAGACCTTAATTTACGAGACTTAAGTGTTAGTGTAGCAGAGAATCCGTTAAGTAATCAAAAGATGTATCTCGTGGAATTTGCCCCAATTAAAAAAGAGGATAACGCCACATCTGTTAATGTAGAAATAAAACGAAGGTTGGCAGGGTTGCTGGGCATATCAGAGTCAGATATAAATGTTCAAGAAATAGGTCCAACAATAGGAAAGATGTTCTGGGAGAGTGGGTTGAGGGCATTGGTATTTGCGTTCCTATTCATGGGTGCGGTCGTATTTTTAACATTTAGAGAACTAGCACCATCTACATATGTTATATCCGCCGCAATACTAGACGTCTTGTATGCATTGCTTGGAATGGTAATATTTAGAATCCCATTATCACTTGCAACCCTTGCAGCAATGCTAATGTTAATAGGTTATTCTGTAGATACAGACATATTGCTAACGAACAAGGTTATAAAGAGAAAAGAAGGGGATGTTGACTCTAGAATAGCATCAGCAATGAAAACAGGTCTAACAATGACTGGGACAACACTAACAGCATTGATTGTGATGACTCTAGCTGCATGGATGCTACACACACAAACACTTGTGTGGATAGGTGCAACGCTCACATTCGGTTTGGTGGGTGATCTTATATCAACTTGGTTGATGAACGCGGTGATATTGAAATGGTGGGTAACAAGAAAATCTTAAAGGATTGGAGAATCTTAATGCTGGTAGGATGCCTTATATTCCTGGGGTTGCTACCTCTAGGGCTCAAGGGACTAAAATTTGGTATGGACTTCTCCGGTGGGTCACTAATATACCTCCAACTTGAGAAGCCCGTGGACGAGAATACCATGGACACAATGGTTTCAATACTCCAAGCAAGGCTGAACGGTTTTGGACTGAAAGATATTAGTGTTAGACCTGTTGGTGATCAATACATTATGGTCTCTGTTTCTGGTGTTAGTAACACTAGCCTAGAGGCAATAGAAGATGTATTGCAGAAACAAGGTAAATTTGAAGCAATAATAGATGGAAAGATAGCATTAACCGGAGAGGATATCTTAAGGGTGAAAACAGATCCGCAAAGTGGATATGGTTGGCTACCAGGCACTGGCCAATGGAATGTTCCGTTTGACATATCTGGGGACGGCGCAGCTAGATTCGCTGAAGTTGCTGCGGGGAAATGTAAGAAGGTGGAGGGGGAGATAAAATGTGACAAGATATACATGTTTATTGATAGACCAGAGAATGCAGCAGTTATCATCCCAGGGGGATTGTATGAAAAGGAAAAGTACATGTACATGGTCCCAGGAAATCCAAGATCTGAATTCGTAGATATTGAAGATATCAGAAAGAATTCAAATGTTACTATAATTGTGGCTGATGATCTGAATGAATCAGTCATCTCTATGTTAAAGGATGTAAATGTGTCCACTGTTATAATACCTGAAAACTCAACCTATAACATAACAGCTTTGAACGAATCTGGCTTCTCAGTAAAGGTCGTCGGAAAAACTAGTGATTACTGGTTATGGGATGCCGTTGGACTAAAGTCTATATTAAATCTTACGCCTGGAGTAACCAGCGGTGAGCCAGTAACAAGTGCCGTAATCCAAGGCCATTCAGCCACAAGGGAAGAGGCAAACACTGAAATGACAAAGATGGTAGTTATACTCAGATCTGGAAAACTGCCAGTTAAACTAGATATTGCAACAACAATGCACGTGTCTCCAAAGCTAGGAAAGCAATTCTTGAGCTATGCTGGTTGGATAGGAATTGTTGCATGGATTATGGTTGGCTTGGTTGTGTACGTAAGATATAAACATCCAAAGCTGTCTTTGATGATAATGGCAAATAACCTGTCAGAAGTAATAATAATCTTGGGCATCGCATCTTTGATATCATGGGAGATAGATATGGCTGCCCTTGCTGGTCTAGTTGCGGCGGTGGGGACAGGTGTTGATCACATGATAGTGATATCCGACGAGATAGTGTCAGGTGAAAGGGAAAAAGAAGTCTCACTAGTAGGTAGGATAAAGAAAGCATTTAAGATAATATTCGCAGCTGCAGCAACTACTACTGCAGCAATGCTTCCATTGATAACCCTCGGATTTGGTATTATGAAGGGATTTGCAATAACAACACTAATAGGTCTCGGGGTTGGTGTGCTAGTGGTAAGGCCAGCCTTTGCAAGGATAATAGAGGAAATCTTATGATAGGTAAACTATCTTTTCTCTGCCTTGCTTCTTCTTTTTTATATGGCCTCTCTTTTTTAGTTCCTTCAGTAAGAGGCTAACTTTGGCTTCAGAAAAACCAGTTAGATTAACTAGTTCCTTCTGCTTTATTTTTCCTCCGTTCTGTTGGATGAGGGATATGATATAGTTTAGATCCTTCTCCCTCAGCTTATTCTTTCTTTTTGATATGAGTATAAAGAATACCCCGATGCATATCAAAAGGATACCAATTATGTACCTTATCAGTGGGTTGGTGGTCTCTTGATTAAATTGAACTGGTTGCTCTTCATTCAGCTCTCCAGTTGGGAGCTCCAGCTCTGTTAATGGATCATAGGGGAGCTTGTCAAACATAATTATGTCTATCTTTGTGTCACCTAAAACAGACACAGTCTCGTTGTAAAATAAATCTGTCCCGTACTTCTCTGCAACTAGTCTGTACGTACCGTTTTGGATATCAATACTGTAATCCCCTCTGTCGGACGATAACGTTCTTGACACTAGCGTGCCGTTCTCATACACAGATATAACAGCATATGGAACCGGCTCAAAGGATATATCGTATACTGTCCCATGGATAGCAAAGCTAATTGAAAAAAACAATACTAATGTTATAATGCAAAGTGGCTTGTTCATGTGTTATTTTTGGATCTAAAACTTTAAAGCTTTACTTAAAGGATTAAGGATGATACATTTTTAAACTGTGGGTAAAAGAATTTCTCGGAGGTGATAAGATGGATAGAAGGATTTTGAGTATCTTAGTTGTGCTTGGGTTTGTTATGCCAGTGTTCGCAGTGGGCTTAAATGGAGAGTTTAAAGCGAATATTGGGAAAAACGGACAAGATGTGAATCTATCAGCAAATGTATCTAATGGAGAGATAAACGCATCTATTTCTATCAGCAGTGGAGGACTAAACGAAACATTCGAAGAAATACAAAAAGAGATACATCCGGTTGCAGTGAACAGGAGTGAAAATGTATGTGCACTACAAATAAAGGATCTAGCTAAAATCGTTAGAAGAGCAAGAATGGAGAATATGATTGCTGTTGGAAAAGCATTGGATAAAATCAGGGCTGAGGTTATGCTCGCTGGAATGAATGCGACAATTGAAAAGGCAAAAGAATACGGAGCAAACGCCAGCGAATTGGAAGAGCTTAGAAATACCTACATACAGGTGATTGAAGATTTAGCAAACAGTCAGACAAGAGAGGAGCACAGACAAAATGCAATGCTGATAAAACAAATAGTAAGGGAATTCAGGGAGAAGGCACATAACATATCAGAACTTGAGGAGCACGCAGATGAGGTTATCGCAGCAGTAAAGGAAGCAATGAAACAAGTCAGAGAGCAAGAGAAAACAAGATTGGAAGAAAATTGGGAAAGAGCAAAAGAGGTTGGCCTAGCGGTCTTTGACCTGCATATTTGCCTAGCTGAGAGCAAGATAAACAGATTCTACAATCTGGGATTCAACACAACACTAGCGGAAGAGAAGTTAGAAGAGATAAAAGATCTAAGAGATGATTTAGAAGCTGCATACGACTCAATGAACGGATCCCAAGTGGCAATGGTGAAAGTAGAAATTGCAAAAAAATGGGGTGAATTCCACAGAGCATTTATAAGGATAGAAAGAAAAGTCATAATATACAAGTACGCAATGGCAAGAAAGAAAATGGAGGCAGCGATAAATAAGCTAGAGGAACATGGAGTAAATGCAACGCAATTAAAAGAGAAGCTAAAATTAGTGGATCAAAAAGTAAAGCAATTAAACGAAACAGATAAAAGTCTTGCAGAGTTTAACAAAGAATACAACAAGATTAATAAAAAGATAATAGAGCTAGCTAAAGAAAAGGTAGGTGTTGCTTAATGAAGGTTGCTGTAATAATTGCTTTACTTATGGTCGGAGTAATAATCGCTGGATGCATTGGTGGACAAGAAACCAAAGTTGGAGGGGGTTACCAGCCCCCACAGAACCAGTCATTGGAGAATAGATCAGTTCCAGATCAAACAGAAATAGAAACCGCAGTAAACGAGACAAACATAAGCGATTCAACAGAGATCGGAGACTTAACAGAAGAAATGCCTTTCTGACACAAAAACCCAACCCTTTTATTCTATTTTACTGTAACTGATTTCGCAAGGTTTCTAGGTTTATCTGGGTTCACACCCCTTTTGACAGCAAGGTAGTATGCAAGCAATTGCATTGGTAAAACTTCAAGTATTGGCGTAAATTCACCAAGATAAGGAATTTCAACGTTTGTGTCAAAAATATTCTCCTCCTTAGATATACCTAATAAGAATGCGCCCCTTGCCTTCAGTTCCATGGCGTTGGATATAATATCTTCTTTCGTTTCATCCTCGGGTGCAAGGACTATAACTGGCGTTCCGTTTTCTATCAAAGCAATGGTGCCATGTTTTATTTCTCCACCGGGGAAGCCCTCTGCGTGAACATATGACACTTCCTTAATCTTTAATGCTCCTTCCAACGCGATAGGATAATTCGCTCCTCTGCCGATTATGTATATGTTGTCCTTATCCAGATCATCGGCAAGAAGCTTGAATACTTCCTTACTGGATAGTATCTCGCTCATCTTCGTTGATGTAGACATCAATAGCTGCCTTGCTTCGTCCTCCCTACCCACAGATGCATAGGCCATAAGAATCAACAAAGCTAACTGGTTTGTGAAAGACTTAGTAGCTGCAACCCCAATCTCAGGTCCTGCCCTAATATCAAAAACCCAGTCCGCTAATCTAGCAAGGGTTGATCCATGGACATTAACTATTGCCATTATCTTTGCTCTTTTTTCCTTGGCTGCCCTAACTGCATCTAGAACGTCTGCTGTTTCACCCGACTGAGATATTGGAATAACCAATGTCCTGTTCGTTAGGAAATCCTTGTAATACGGAAATTCGCTAGCTAGGACTACGTTTATGTGTCTCTTTGCTATCTTTGAAAAGACATAGGAAGCTGTAAGGGCTGCGTGATAGGAAGAACCAGCAGCAACGAAGAAAACACCATACGCAGAATTTATTATCTCAACTGCCTTATCCAATGCTTCCTTTGGATAATTGGCAATTGCAGATATGGCCATTGGTTGTTCATCTATCTCTTTGAGCATGAAGTGTGGATACGATCCCTTGTCCGTGCCAGTGATATCTATTTTCATCTCTTCTGGTTGTTTGTTAATAATGTTACCAGAAAAGTCGGTGACTCTGTAATCTCCATCAAAGAAAACTGCCTCTCCATCGTTGAGGTATACAACCTTGTTGGTATATTTAGCAAAGGCGATTGGGTCGCTTGATACAAAAAATTCATTGTCTCCTATACCAACAACTAGGGGGGAGAATTTTCTTGCTGCCGCCATCTCCCCGCTTGTATGTATAGCCACTATAGCAAAGCTACCATTTAGCCTGCCAACTGCGGATAAGAATGCAGAATCAAACTCCTTGTCCTTCATCTCCTCCTCTATTAGATGTGCAATGACCTCAGAATCTGTGTCAGACTTGAACGTGTGTCCCTTGGCAGTGAGGTCTTTCCTTATCTCCTGATGATTTTCTATTATGCCGTTATGGACGATGGCTATATTACCATCGCATGATGTGTGTGGATGCGCATTTTTCTCGCTTACTCCCCCATGGGTCGCCCACCTTGTATGGCCAATGGCTAGATGGGATTCGGGTATTGATTCTAAATCAGTAAACTTTCCTATTTCGCCAACTTTTTTTAACAAGAACATGCCTTTCTGGGTAATCTCTGCTATTCCCCAAGAATCGTATCCTCTGTATTCTAGTGTCTTCAACCCGTTTATTACAATATCCCTTGCGTTTCTGTTTCCCTTGTACCCAATAATTCCGCACATGGGATAGTTTTTAGAAAAACTATTTTAAAATGCATTTGGAAAAATAACCCATGCGATTTATAGAATTTATGTACAACGGCGTCAGAGCTGGTCTGGGATTGAGGGAGATTCTTACAACAAGAAGGTTCAAAGATAAACTTTATTCCATGCTAGTCAAAGAGATGCAATTTAGCCCTAGTGTCTTGTCTGCCAAAGAAGATCTACTGATAAGGGAATTCAATCTAGCTCATTGGGATGGGACAATAAGCAAATGGAGGATTGAACATTGCCATAGAGTAAAGAAAATATCATTCTCGCTCTGCAAACAGTGCAATCCAAGAATATTAGAGATCGCTTCAAGGCTTCACGACATAGGAAAGGTTGGTGGAGAGAGAAGGCATGTGGAGTTTGGAGTGAAGCTTGTTAAGCCTTTCTTATCCGCGTACTTCCAGGACGAAGCTCTGCCAGTCATTGAAGCAATACGCCTTCACCAAAAGCCAGCGAATGACTGGGAACTCCTGAATGCTAGTCAGGAAGCCAAAGTTCTAAGAGATGCAGACAAACTAGAGAAAATCGGTCCAAGTGGTATTGCCTTGCAAGTGGCGAAGCTGGCGTTCAGCGGAAAGCCTTTGAAGCTATTGTTCTCAAAGGACTATGATGAGGACTGGCTGAAAAAGCATCTGCTCACAGAAGAAGATTTCATCCTAAAAAAATCAAAGAAGCTAGCAAAGGAGAGAATTGCGTTTGAAAAGAAATACCTAGCTAGGATCTCCAAAATCTATGTGTCCTGATAAATTTCCTCTCTGCATCTATTATCTTCTCCACCAATCTCTTTCCTCTGTTTCCACTGGCTAGTATCCTGGCTGCCGTCTCTGGTCCAATTCCCTTTCCAGCCAGGACCATCAATGCCCTCTTCCCATACTCCCTAATTAATGTAGCAACCCTCACTTTATCTCCTGGATAGTCAGGTATGAAAAACATTCTTCCACCACATTGACAAACTATCTTGTCAGGATAATCCTTTACCTTCCTGTACATGAGTCTCCCACAGTTCATGCATTCTATGCTGACGTATGTATTCATGAGCCTTTCCTTGACTATCTCAACTATCTCCTCTGTTGGCTTCTCAGCAAGGAAATAGCTTGTTCCAGATGACAAAAAGCTGGCTAATTTTGAAAACTGTTTTCTCTTAACCCGTTCTATTCTCACACTTCCTTTCTGTATCCCTATTAGTAATTTCTTTGTTCCTTGTATGTCCATTTTATCAAAAAAGACTTCCTTCATTGCCTCGGTGTACACGGGAGAATTTATCATTGCAGATATTATCCTTCTTATACTTATCCTTGAATAATCAACGTCCTTAGCTAAGAGGCCAAACCTTTTTGCTACGTGAATGAATCTAGACTTAAAACTAGAACTCCTAGACAGGTATGAAGAAAGCATCGTCTCTACGCTATTTGGGTCTATCTCTTTTATCACTCCAATTACATCATCAGCTCTTGCGTCTAAGCCTATTCTGTACGCATCCACCCTTTTGTTTATTGACCTCCCGTACTTCATTGAGAGATGACCAGCAATTAATTCTGCAAGTGTTTCATTTACCTTGTTCCCATATGGAGAATGTATAACTGTGGTTCCAGGGACCTCTTCTACATATATCTTGTTGGGTGTCGGGATAAATTCTAGTTTTGATGCGAATTTCAATATTGCCTTCCTGTCAACAATCTCCTTTGGTGGGTTCTTCCATCTAAGTGAAACTTCGTTCGCCACTTTAGTAGAAACAGGTATCTCCTCTCCAACCCAGTCAGGTATGGCTGCTGTGAAGTCGGACGCTGGTTCAACTATAACTTCGTTTTCTGTTATGTCTATAACCTTCCACGGAGAGCCTTTTGTTATGAAGACCGCTCCGAGGTATAAATGATCTGATACAAATATCTCGTCAAGTACACCAACATTCTTTCCTGATATTCTGTTCTTGACCCACAATTTCTTTTCGTCTGGGATGGTGGAAAGATTTGAGAAGTAATACACATATGCCTTTCTTCTTGCTTTGTAGCTATCATCATTTAGCCATATCAACCTCTCCTCGTCTAACGTTTTTAGGACGTCTAAGAACTCTGTCCATGTCAAGTCATGATATGGATATGCCCTTCTAACTAAATTGAACGCATAATCTAGTTTAACTCTACCAATATCTAGGCTCAGACCGACTATTTGATGAGCGAGGACGTCTAGTGGTTTTTCTGGTATATTCAGCTCCTCAAGTTCCCCTTTTTTGGCAAGCTCGGCAATTACTCCTGATTCTAGTGTGTCCTCTTCATCTCCAGCGATTATTACCCCTCTTGGTCTCTTTTCTATGGAGTGTCCAGACCTTCCAATTCTTTGAACAAGCCTTGTCACTTGTCTCGGGCTCATATATTGGATTACCAAATCAACCCTACCAATATCTATCCCTAGTTCTAAACTGCTTGTGGCTATCAAACCCTTTATTTTGCCTCCTTTAAACTTCTTCTCAGCTAGAAGGCGGACGTCCCTAGATAAGCTTGAGTGATGAACAGATATATTGTGTCTCTTATCCCAGGCAAGGTATCTGGAAGCTAGAAGTTCTGCCATTGACCTTGTATTAACGAATGTGAGAACAGCTCCATGATCTTCAACTAGCTCGTGTATTCTTCTAAGTCTTGCAACAGCGGATGGGTGTAATCCTAGTGCCTCTCCAGTCCTCTTGTCGTCTTGATTGGGTCTTGGTGATTCAACTGTTATATCTATTTTCCTTTGTTTAGCTAGGGTTATCTTTTTCTCCAATCCAAGAAAATTCATGGCCTTATCTGGATCTCCTATTGTGGCAGAGATACCTATCCTCTGAAACTTTGCCCTGTCTGCCAGACGTTCCAATGCCAGGACAAGCTGGCTTCCCCTCTTGCTCTCTATTAGCTCGTGAAGCTCGTCAACCACAACCCATTTTACATTGGCTAGATGCTTTCCAATTCTCTTGGCTGGGAGAATACTTTGAAGCGTCTCTGGTGTTGTAACCAATATCTTGGGTGGTTCTTTTGCCTGCTTCCCTCGCTCTGATTGCTTTGTATCTCCGTGTCTTAGACCAACAGTTATTCCTAGTTTCTTTGCCCACCAGAATGTTCTCTCAAATATGTCTCTGTTCAACGCCCTTAATGGGGTTATGTATAACATAGCTATAGATGGGGGGTTGTCTTCCAGTATTTTGCTCAAGATTGGAAGCAGGGCTGCCTCTGTCTTTCCATAGCCTGTTGGTGCAACTATTAACACATTCCTGCCAGAGGCCACCTCTGGGAATGCCTTTTTTTGTATTTCTGTGGGTTCTGGGAACCTTTCCTTGAATAACTTCTCCACTTCTTTGCTTAGATAACTCATGCTCTTCCTCTCTCCTTCTTTCCTGTAAACCTGTGGAATCGCGGGTTTCTCCTTATTCTATCAACATCAAACGGGATATTGTGTCTTGTTCTGTTCTCAGGAAAAAGATCCTGTGCAACTATCCCTCTTTTCTTAAATTCGTTCATGATCTCCTCCCAGAATAAATCCCGTATCTTTGATAGTGTCTTTCCAACGTGGAGGGCGTCAATGCCAAGGAGCGGCTCTACCTCTCTCTGAAGATAATACCAGTTTTCATCGTCCTCTGCATGAGCTATAAATGGGTTTAGCTCTTCCCAGTTTTTTACCTCCTTTTCAACTTCGTTTTTGTTTAGTTCTCCATTTGAGATAAGGTCATTCACCTTCCTTTTCACATCCTTTATGGCCTTTGTCACTACCTCATCTATCTCCTTCGGATCAACTGGTTCTCCATAGAATGCATCCACTGCGTCTTTCGGCTTTTTGTGTTGAACCTTGAAATAATACGTCTTCCTTTGGCTGGGACCGGCTTCAATAATAACCTTGTAGACTGGAATTGCTTTTCCTACGCTTTCTATACTAGATATCCTATAATTACCCAACGCCTTCAGTATCTCATTTAGCTTAGCCAAATGCCTTTCCTTTATGTGTTGCCCTGAACCAGATTTTGTTTTCGATTTCATCTTTATCCCTCTTGTTTTTTGTTTTTGGTTTTTTGTTTTATTATTCGTTGCGTAAACAGCCTTCTAATCGGCCAAATCCGTTGCGGGCTTGATCAAGCCTGATTCTAGGAAAAAGAAAAACAAAAGTGAGTGTTTGTTAAAAAAATGTATTGTAAAAAATATACTTTAACTAAATATCTAACAAAAGTATATTTTTCGTAAAATTCTTTATAAAGTATGTTTACGAAAGGATATAATATAAAATAACGATTTTCTCCAAAAAATTTGAAATGGCCAATATGGCGTTTTAACCAATAGAATCTCTTGTATATTGGTTTAAATAGTAGACAAACATTATTTTCTTCGTTTTTGCCATAAATAGGTCAAATTTTCGCAAAATTATCAAATAATAAGTCAAATTGTCCCGTTTCAAAAAACAGTTATTTTTTCGTGTTTTTTCACCGGGAAACCAAGGGGTTAGCAATAAAAAATTAAACCATTCTTATTATTTCCTTTAAGACCGTCTCTGTCCTTGATAAACTCTGGTTTACAGCTGACCTAAGATTTTCAAGGCTTGGCTCTCCCTCAAAGTTTGTATGGACGAAATAACCACCCCCTTTTTTGTCTATTATCCCTATCTCCCTCATCCTTGATATGTGGTAGTTTACAAGCCTCTCTTCTATCCCTGTCTCCTTGCTTATTTCAGATGTTTTTGCCGGTTTACCGTTTGAGAAGTTTA
>Ga0190313_1000138_pt1 | contig 47234 bp, 52 predicted proteins | sample 4870071011_MG_FD_169989 | JGI IMG/M metagenome (GOLD analysis project Ga0190313, IMG submission 169989) | Hydrothermal vent sediment bacterial communities from Southern Trench, Guaymas Basin, Mexico - 4870-07-10-11_MG | ecosystem: Environmental > Aquatic > Marine > Hydrothermal vents > Sediment ... | reverse complement strand
ACCTATAATCCTTTTAGCTACTGCGTAATCCAGTAATACTTCCCTCCCTTACCGCTATGTGCTCCTCGGTTATGCTCTCGTAAGATATAGGCATTTCCCAATTTACGAACTCCCCCATAAAAGCTCCTAGGTTCATAATGCTTATTCACTAAAGGAGTTCGGTAACGCGATAAGTACTTTCACCAATCTTTATTAATTTCCCTAACGATTAATTTCCCCTAAGGTAGGGATAGCTATGCCTAAGTACTTCGGTAAGGTATTAATAGCCAATAGAGGGGAAATAGCGGTAAGGGCCATTAGGAGTTTAAAGGAATTAGGGATACGTACGGTAGCTATCTATTCTGAGGCTGATAAGGGGGCTCTACATAGGTACTTAGCCGATGAGGCCTATTTAGTCGGAGGGCCTAGGCCTGAAGATAGCTATCTTAATATCGATAACGTTATAAGGGTAGCTAAGAAGTGCGGGGCGGAAGCTATCTATCCAGGTTACGGTTTCCTCTCTCAAAATCCTTACTTCGTTAAAAGGTGTGAGGAAGAAGGATTAACCTTTATAGGACCTCCCGTTAGAATCCACGAATTCGTAAGCAATAAGGTAAGGGCTAAGAAACATCTTTACGAGAAGGGTATACCTGTAATCCCCGGCCCCTTGGATCCCTTAAGGAATGTAGATGAAGCTCTTAAAGAGGCCGAGAAGCTAGGATACCCGATAATTTTAAAACCGGTCTTCGGGGGAGGGGGGATAGGTATGAAGGTATGTTTAAATGAGAGAGAGCTAAGGGATTATTTCGATAGTTTAAGTAAAATCTCTGAAGGGGCATTTGGAGCGGGGGAACTGTACATTGAAAAGTTCTTCCCTCAAGCGAGGCACTTAGAAGTACAGATCTTAGCCGATCACAACGGTAACGTCATTCACCTCTACGAGAGGGAATGTACCTTACAAAGAAGGTTTCAGAAGGTTGTGGAGGAAGCCCCTTCACCTGCTTTAAACGATGAAGGGAGGGAGGAACTGCTTAGATTAGGGGTAAGGGTAGCTAAGTTAGTAAAATACGTAAATGTAGGCACGGTAGAGTTCATATACGTACCTACTACCGGGGATTTTTACTTCATGGAGTTAAACGCTAGGATACAGGTGGAGCATCCCGTTACCGAAGCCATAACGGGAGTAGATATAGTAAAGGAACAAGTAAAGATAGCTTCGGGGGAGGGCTTAAATTTAGGTAAGGTAAGTAAGGTAGGTCATGCCTTCGAGGTTAGAGTGTACGCCGAGGATCCGTTCGATAACTTTAAACCCTGTCCCGGCGTAATAAGCCATTATATCCCTCCAGGAGGTCCTTGGGTTAGGGTAGATAGCGGAGTTTACCCCGGTTACGAGATGCCACCTTATTACGATCCGTTAATAGCTAAGTTAGTAACGTGGGGTAAGGATAGGCTTGAGGCGCTAAATAGGATGCGTAGAGCTCTCTCGGAGTATATAATAGAGGGGGTTAAAACGAACTTGCCTTTTCACGAGGCTTTGTTCTCTAATACTAACTTCGTTAGGGGGGAGTTAAGCAGGGGATTGGTGGAAGAGGTAATTAAGAAGCTTAAGGAAGGGAGGAAGGTTAAATTACCGCTAATAAACCGGTTTGAGAAGGAGATTAACGTCGTTAGCGGTTGGAAAATTTCCGCTAGACTTATGGAGGTTAATTACTTCCAGGGGAGCCCTTAGTGAATTTAGCTAAGAGTAACTTAGTGCCTTCAGTTAAAGGTAACTTTAAGGCATCCCTTAACGGAAACCAACGAGCATCCATGGCATCATCGCCTGGCTTCACTTCATCGGTTAAGGGACTAGCTAAGAAATCGAGAATTACGTAATGATATTTAACTTTACCTTTTTCATCTCTTACTATTACTTCGTGAACGTAAAACTTATCAGTTACCCTTACTTTTATTCCCGCTTCCTCCATTACCTCCCTAACTACTGCATCTTTAAGATTTTCCCCTACATGTACTAAACCCCCAGGTACGGCCCATAACCCTTTACCCGGTTCTTTAGCTCTCTTAACCAGGAGTACCTTTCCCTTCTTTACTATTAGCCCTCCTACTCCTATCATAGGGTACTTAGGGTACTCCCTATCCATATCGCCACCTTACTCTTTAAGAATAAGGTAGGGTAAATTTAACGTTAGTTTTCCGCTTAGAAGTTACGTCAACATTATATTATGAGGAGTTAATCCTACCTTCTGGGGTAAGCTACGGAACTTCGGAAAGGTACGTTCTTGGATCAGGACTATCTATTGGATTCCTACGGTTTAATACATAGAGTACTTAGCTCCATGCATCCTCGAGAAAGGGTTCTAACCTTCCCTAAGTACTTATTTACCGGTAAAGGCGCCTGGAGGGGTTATGAAAGATTGGTAACTAAGTACGACGTAGACCATATCTATAAGGCCATTGATAAGTTCAAGTGGTTACTTAAGGAGTATTTAGTGCCCTTGCCCAGTTTTAATAGGAAGCTATTTTCTGTACCGGTTAAATACATAATAAAACACTATATGCCCGAAACTTGGTTAATTAAGGCTAAACGTAGGTATTTAGATCCGTTAGAGGATAAGGCATTACGTTTAGCTATGGAGTTAAGCGATGTAAGCGGAATCCCCTTAGATTCCTTCGGCGTTACTGGTTCTATACTTATAGGTATACATAACTTAACCCTATCGGATATAAACTTAGTGGTTTATGGGAGGAAGGAGGCTGAGGAGGTAAGGAGTAGCTTAAGGGAGTACTTACATAGGAGGGGTAAGTTAAGGGGTTTAAGTAATAATGAAATTCTGACATTAGCTTTAAATGTCTCCAAGTCTAGGGCGATCCCTTTACATTATGCTGTGAAGTTATACGAACATCGGTGGAGGAGGGGCTTCTTCGAAGGCGTACCCTTTTCCGTAAACCCGGTACCTAAGGTAACCGAGCTTCCTTCATTATATGCGGACGTTACCTTTTATCCTTTAGTACCGGTAACTGTTAAGGTTAAGGTAAGGAAGGACCTAAGCCTATTTTACCCGCCGGCTTGTGAGGTAAGCAATGTAACCTTCATAGAAGGACCTAAGATCGAGCCTTTACTTAAGGTGATAAGTTATGAAGGCCTTTACTCAGATATCATGATAGAGGGGTATGAGCTACTAGTTAGGGGACTTTTACAAAGGGTTAAGGAGGGAAGTAGGACGTATTACTGCGTAACGGTAGGGGTGTCTGAAATTAGGGGAGGAGGTTATATATTGCCTTTAAATGCCTAGAACCCTTACTCCCTCATTATAACCTACTATTACCCTCCTGGGTTTCCTCAAGGAGAAAATACCATTCTCTAAAACCCCGGGTATCGAATTAACCTCCCTTTCGATATCGCTTGCATCCTTTAACCCCCCCTCTATTTCACAATCCAATAACAAATTACCATTATCGCTAATTATAGGCCCGTTTTTGCGCTTCGCTATTCTCAACTTAGGTTTAAATCCAAATTTCCTCTCAAGTTCAACGCTTACATACTTCCATGCTAGTGGTAGTACCTCTATTACGAGCGGAGCTTTTTCCCCTATCCTACTACTTAGCTTCGAGCTATCAACTATTACTACATACTCCTTAGAGGAGTAATCTATGAGTTTCTCTCTTGCCAAAGCCCCTCCCTTACCCTTAAGTAAGTTTAAATCCTCATCTACTTCATCTGCTCCATCTATCGCTAACTCTAGTTCCTCTACGCTATGAAATGGTCTAACCTTAATTCCTAATTCCGATGCAATTAATTCCGTGGATAATGAAGCTGGTACTATCTCTACCTCTAAGCCCTCGCACTTAACTCTCTTAGCTAGCTCCCTTAGAAATAGGTTTATCGTACTTCCGGAGCCTACTCCTATCGTCATCCCATCCCTAATTAATCTGAGCGCTTCGATTACGGCGTTAAGTTTAGCTCTTAGGGAATTCCTACTTGCCTCCATGGTACTCGTTACTTGAAGGTATAAAGCAATTCCTTAAACTTACCTCTGAATTCCCTAACTTCCTCAGCTACCTTAGCCGGGTCTTCCCTTTTAATGAGCACTTTATAGAAGTATTCAGCTAAAACTTCCATATCCCCCTCCCTCATACCTATCCTGGTTACCTCCTGTACTCCTATCCTTATACCAGATGGATTCTTTATGTCTTCAGGCCTATCCCACGGTAACATATTTTTATTAACTATTATATTGGCCTTCTCAAGCATCAAGGCTACTTTAGTCCCTCCACCTAATTCCCTAACGTCCAATAATACTTGATGAGTTTCGGTAAATCCCTTCTTCTCCCCTAACACCTTAAATCCCCTATTATACAAGCACTCAGCTAATCTCTTAGCGTTCTTAATTATCTGAGAGGCATAAGCTTCTCCGAAGTAAAGCATTTCTACAGCTGCCATAGCTGTAGCCGCTAACCTATGTAAATGGTGATTAGAAACGAATACCGGGAATACTACTTTCTTGACTTTCTTGTAAATTTCTTCTTCATTAGTTAAAATAACCCCTCCTTGGGGTCCAGGGAAGGTCTTATGGGTAGATGAAGTAACTACGTTAGCTCCTTCCGATAGGGGGTTAGGGTATTTACCGCCGGCTATTAAACCTAGAACGTGAGCGGCATCGAATATTATCTTACTACCTACTTCATTAGCAGCATCTCCTAATTCCTTAACGGGATGGGGGAAGAGTATCACTGAGGCTCCTAATACTACAAATTTAGGCCTTACTTCCTTAATTAGCTTAGAAGCCCCTTCAACGTCTATATTAAATTCCTCGACGTTAAAGGGTAGGGGTAAAGGTTTTAATCCTAAAGCTCCCATAATGCCGTATTTAGAGTGACTTACGTGGCCTCCTCCAGGCAAAGGGCATATACAAGTGGTATCGCCGCTTTTGCCTAAAGCGTAAAACACGGCCCCGTTAGCTATGGTGCCCGAAATAGGCCTCACATCTATGTATTTAGCCTTAAATAATTTCCTCATCAATTCCTCGCATAATACTTCAATTTCATCTATGTACTTAGTACCCTGGTAGAACCTCTTAAACGGCAGCCCTTCTGCATACCTATGCATAGCATCGGAGAGGTAAAGCGAATCTACTAACGGAGAAGTCAAGTTTTCCGAAGCTATTAGGTTGACGGTTTCCTCCCTCCTCCATTTGTTATGGGCTTCGTTAAGCTTTAAAATTCTTAAGGCCTCCCCGGGTAATTCCACTTACCCACCCGTAAGATTATTGTTAAACCTTCTTAAATACGGTTCCCTTCTAATAGGAGAATCCATGGTCATTAATGGAACTAAAAATTTATATTTTATATAGACTCCCTATTTTGTACGGAAACCCCTTAAGGAGGGTTGCTAGGTAATGTACTCCACTAGGGGTATAGGTAAGAAATTATCACTACTATTGCTTTTAGTAATGGTTACAGGGTTCATAGCCCCTCACTTAGCCTTAAGCAAGGGACCCGTAACGATAACGATTGCCATGGCCGCTGGTTACCACGTTGATGCCCTAAAAGCTATCTTGAAGTACTGGGAGAAGGAGCACCCGGATATAAAGGTTAGGATCTTGGCTTTCGGCTACCACGATCTATACGAGAAGATAGTAATAGATATGAGGGAGGGTAGGGGCAGTTACGACGTAATAGAAATAGATGATCCTTGGATGCCCGAGTTCTGCGCTGCTGGTTGGTTAACCAACATAGATGAATTAGCTAAGAAGGTAGGTATAACCATTAATTATAGCGATTTCGTAGATACGGCTTTGTGGGTAGGTAGATGTCCTTACAAGACTGGGGCCCAGTACGCCTTACCGGAGTGCGGTAATGTAGAGTTAATGGCGTATAGGGTAGACTTATTTAAGAAATATGGATTACCTTGCCCGCCTAAAACTTGGTCGGAGGTACTGAAAGCCGCGGAGATCATTAGTAAACATGAACCTGGCATCTACGGTACTGTGATGAGAGGACTTAGGGGTAATCCTATAGTCTCTAACTTCTTACCGGTATTCTGGGCCTTCGGGGCTAGGATAATAGATGAGAGAGGAGTACCTAGGGTTAATAGTAGCGAGGCCGTAGAAGCATTAAAGATATGGTTAGCTTTAGCTAAGTACTCGCCGCCGGGTATGAGTACTTTCTCCTCCGACCAAGTTAAGGCGTATCTCTATGAGGGTAAGGCCGCTATAGCTACTGAGGTATGGCCTGGATGGATAGGTCAACTAGATAATCCCGAGGTATCAAAGGTAGTAGGTAAGGTAGATATATGCGTACCTCCAGGTGAAAAGACCCACCCATCGCCCATGATAGGAGTATGGCTATTCGGTATACCGCACTCCTCTAAGCACAAGGTAGAAGCACTAAAGTTCGTAGTATTCGCTACCAGTGCCGAGATGCAGAAAATAAAGGCGTTAGCTACGGGTTATCCGCCTACTAGGAAGAGCGTTTACTTAGATCCCGAAGTAGTTAAGAAGTATAGGTGGTATCCAATACAATTGAAGGCTTTAATGACTTCAAGGCCTAGGCCTAGGGTACCTGTATGGGCTGAAATAGAGTCCATACTAGGGCTTTACCTCTCTAAGGCTTTAATAGGCGAAATGAGCCCCCAACAAGCCCTTAACGCCGCTAATGCCGAAATATTGGAGGTATTAAAGGAAGCTGGCATTTACAAAGGAGGGTAACGGCTTAGATGAACCCCAAGCTAAAGGATAAGTTAACTTCCTATTTTTTTATACTACCTTCGTTAGTGATATTCACCTTATTAACTATTTACCCGATGATGGAGACCGTTAGGCTTAGCTTCTACAGATACTATTATATAAGGCAGAGGGTATGGTTTGTAGGGTTTAAGAATTACGTTTGGTTACTTAAGAATGATCTCTTCCTAAGGGCCATTTTCAATACCTTGGAATTCGACTTCATGGCTACTTCCCTTCAGTTTCTGATAGGGTTATTATTAGCCTTAATATTTAACGTAGAATTCAAGCTCAGGAAGGTCTTTTTACCGTTCGTAATATTACCTATGTTATTACCTCCAGTAGCTGTGTGTTCGGTTTGGAAGTTAATGCTAGATTATAGGTTCGGTATAATAAATGACGTAATGGATTACGTAGGTTTACCTAGGTTGAATTGGCTAGGCGACCCTAACTTGGCTATGCTATCCATAGTAATAGTGGATACTTGGCAATATACGCCATTCGTGTTCTTAGTGCTATTGGCCGGTTTACAATCGATACCTAGGGAACTCTATGAAGCCGCTATGATAGACGGTGCAGGCAAGTTCGATAGGTTTAAGAACGTAACTTTACCCTTACTTAAGCCTTTCATAATGGTAGTAATACTACTTAGGGTGATAGATACGTTTAAGATATTCACTAAACCGGCGCTCATCACCGGAGGGGGTCCTGGAGACGCTACAGAGACCTTAACGCTTTACTTCTACAAGGAAGCTTTTAAATTCTTTAAGTTAGGTATAGGTTCCGCGGCAGCTGTAATTATGACCGTAATAGTAGGGGTAGTTAGCTTAGTATACTTACTTAAGGTGAAGATGTGATAGTTATGGGCGGTAAAACGTCTAAGGTTGAAAAAATAGCCTTCTATACCGTCTTAGCGCTAGTAATGGTGTTAGTACTTTTCCCGATTTACTGGATGGCTGTAACCTCCATTAAGACGGAGGGGGAGGTTATAACCGAAGTACCCGTTTGGATACCTACCGTAGCGACTTTAGAACATTATAAAGAAGTAATAATAGACATGGAGTTCGTAAAATATATAGTTAATACGGCTATAGTTTCGGTAATAGCTGTACTGATATCCTTAATAACTGGCGCCTTCGCGGCTTACGCTTTAGCTAGATTACCCTTACCGGCTAAATTAGCAAGCAGTTTCCTCTTCTTCGTATTACTGATTAGGATGTTGCCTTCCGGAGCCTTCGTAATACCACTTTACCTAATATTAGATCGATTGAACTTAATAAATACCTTACTAGGTCTAGCTATAGCGTATCAAGTTTATACTTTGCCCTATAGTATTTGGTTATTATTAGGTTTCTTTAGGGCGTTACCTTCCGAGCTGGAGGAAGCAGCTATGGTGGATGGGGCGTCTAGGCTTATCATACTTAAGGACGTAGTATTCCCCATGATAGCACCCGGCCTAGCAAGTACGGCTATACTTAACTTTATAATGTGCTGGGGGGAATACCTTTACGCGTTGATCTTCCTCTCCTCGCCTGACGTACTAACGGTATCGGTAGTTATAGGAGGTTTCATTACTGAGTACGGTACTCTATGGGGTGAGTTATGCGCAGCTGCCCTACTTTCCTCACTACCCGTCTTAGCTTTCTCATTTTACGTTCAAAAGTATATTATAAGGAGTTACATGATGATATCTAAGTGAATGGTTATATCTCTACGTTACTTAGTATCTTAGAAAGAGCAACTCTTCCTTCCTTTTCGAAAAGAGGAGGGTCCCAATCCTCCTTTATTATTTTCCTTAAGGCCTTTACCCTAACTTTTTTAACAGGATCATAACCTTTCCTTACTTTAACTTCCTTATAAATTAAAATACCCTTCCTTTGCCAACTAGGTACCTTAGCTACGTTAATGCCCGTCTCCCTAAATATTAATTCGTGAAGCTGAGATGCCTTTAAGCCTTTAAGTAACTCATGGGCTTCTTGGGGTTTTAGCCCCTTAGAAAGTAATGAATAATAAGCATAGGAGTTTAAACAATTACGCCAAGCCTCATTCTGCCTCCATATTAAGTAATCCAGGATACCTTCCTTACCTACTATTACCGCCCTAGCATCGAAGGCCACTTTTACTCTAACCCCTTTGATCTCTAAGAGCTTTAAGGAGAAGGTACTGGAAACTAAGCTTGCTATTACGGATACTATCTTCTCTAAACGCCTAGAGAAGATATTCTCCTTTAGGAATAATATGTTAAGTTCGTCGGAGAAGAGGTATATTAACGCTGGATTAAATCCCCCTTCGTATACTGATTTAGCGCTTTCCACCATTAACTTAGCGAAGCTTACGTCGTAAGGTTTAGAGAACCCTAATTCAGTTAATAACTTACGGAACCCCCTCCCATCTACCCTGATGAAGAAGGGTATAGGGGGTAAGCGTAAACCGCTGAAAACTTCGCATGCCTTAAACTTAAGTGCTAAATTCTCCAATTTAACCCCCTCTGAAAGATTTACTAGTTTTTATATTAATACAAATAGTGAAATCCAATGGCCAAGGTGAATGAGGTTGGACTACTTAATAGATAGGGCCTTAATAATTACCATGGATGAAAGAGGTAGAGTGATAAGGGAAGGGGCCATTTACATCGAAGACGGAGTAATAAGGGCAGTAGGTAAGAGGAGGGAAGTGCGTAAACGTTACAGTACTGATAATGTTATCGAAGCCGGTAAGCTAATAGTACTACCCGGCCTAATTAGCGCTCACACGCATGTAGCTATGTCCATAATGAGGGGATTGGCTTCTGATAGGGAGGACGTAATATCCAGAGTTTATTGGCCCTTAGAGGAAGCGCTCGACGAGGAAATAGTTAAGGCTGGAGCGTTATTAGGAGGAGCTGAAGCGCTCCTTTCTGGGTTAACTACGGTAGCTGATCATTATTTCTTCATGGAGAAGGTAGCTGAAGCCTTCAAGGAGTTAGGGTTAAGGGGGGTATTAGGACATACTATCATGGATTTAAAAGGTCCTTGGAAGGGAGAGGCGGAGTACCGTAAGGCATTAAAATTTATTGAGAAGTGGAAGGGGGATTCATTAATAAAACCGTTGTTAGCGCCCCATGCCACCGATACCGTTAGCTTAGGCTTACTTAAAGAAATAGGTGAAGTAGCTAGGGAGAAAGGAGTAAGGGTGCATATGCATTTATCTCAAACTTTGAAGGAAGTAAAGGAAGCTAGGGCTAAGGGATTTAGGAGCCCCGTAGCCTTACTAAAAGAAGCGGGCTTACTCAATAAGGACCTAATAGCAGCCCATTGCGTGTACGTGGATGATGAGGATTTAAGGCTTATAGCGATTAATGGGGTTAACGTAGTTCACTGTCCCTCTACCTACATGCTAAACGGGGAGGAAGTTAGAAGTTACGAATTAATTACCATGGGGGTTAATGTAGCGTTAGGCTTAGATGCCCCTTGCTTTAACGATAACTTAGATCCCTTCGAGGAGATGAGGTTATTCATTATGTCTCAAAGGCAGAAGTACAGGAAATTAGTGCTTAAAAGCATGGACGCCATTAAGGTAGCTACTATCGGGGGGGCTAAGGCTTTAGGTATATACTCTGAAGTAGGTTCTATAGAGGAGGGCAAGAAGGCTGATATAGTACTTTTAAAATATGAGAAACTTAAGTTCGCCCCTTACATTAATCCCATAGCTGCCTTAGTTTATTCGGCCTGTGCTAATGATGTATATTCAGTTATGGTAAACGGTGAAATAGTAGTATGGAATGGAAAATTAGTAAAAATTAAGGAGGAGGAAATAATTAATAAAGTAATGAAATCCTTTGATAAACTTTTAAGTAGGGTAGACTTTAAGTATATAGTAAGGGGCTTTAAAGGGCCTTAAGGAGACGGTTATACTTAAATACAGCTTCTTACTAATATCCCCTAAAACCCTTCCCGTTTAGCAGCGATGAAGGCTGGGGTGGGATTAGGTCGTCAATTAATAGTAGAACTATTCGGATGCGACAGGGACCTACTTGATAGTATCGATAAGTTAAGGAGGGCGCTAATAGAAGCTGCGAAAGCATCAAGGAGTACAGTAATAGGCCACGTATTCCATAAGTTCTCCCCCCAGGGCGTAAGTGGTGTAATAGTAATAGCGGAATCCCACTTAGCTATACATACCTGGCCCGAATATGGATACGCTGCAGTAGATATATTCACTTGCGGTAAACATACCGATCCCTGGGGGGCTCTAGCGGTAATAAAGGAAGCTCTAAAGCCTAAACGTATAGCGGTAATGGAGGTAAGAAGGGGGTTAATGGTAAAGGAATTAGTAACCGAACCGAGCGCTATTTGACTAAGGCCCCTCCCCTAAGGATAACCCTTATTTTTTCTAATCTCCTGAAAACCGTTGGTGAGGTTAATGTCCAGTTTAGATAGTAAGTGGATGTGGTTAGTAGAGTGGAGGACTAAGAGGGATGCCCACATATGGTTAATAGATGAACTATTGCTCTCTACTAGGACTAAGTACCAGAAGGTAGAGTTACTAAAGACGGCAGGCGGCCTTAGATTAGTATTGGATGGCAAAACTCAATCTACCGAGGAAGATGAATGGATATATCATGAGGCTCTCGTACATCCTGCCATGGTATTACATGAGAAACCGGAAGATGTGTTAATTATAGGAGGAGGGGAGGGAGCTACTTTAAGGGAGGTACTTAAGCATACTACGGTAAGGCGGGTAGTTATGGTAGATATAGACGGCGAATTAATAGAAATAGCTAAAAGGCATTTAGTAAAATGGCATAAGGGATCCTTCGAGGATCCTAGGGTTAAACTAGTAATAAGCGATGGTAGGAAGTTCATAGAGAGGGAGGAGAGCGATACGTACGATGTAATTATCATGGACCTTACCGATCCAACCAAGGATTCTCCATCCAGGTACTTGTATACGCTAGAGTTTTACAAGGAAGTTAAGAGGGTTCTTAAACCTAGGGGTATTATGGTAACCCAAGCGGCATCCCCATATTATGCAGGTAAGGTCTCAGCTAGAATATATTTTACGCTTAAGAGCGTATTTAAAGTAGTTAGGTTCTACATGGCTTACGTACCGCAGTTCCTAGCTCCATGGGGATTTGCTATAAGTTCAGAAGGTCCCGATCCTCTTACGTTAAGTAAGGACGAAGTGGATAAAAGGTTAAAAATAAGGTTAAAGGGGAAACTTAAGTATTACGATGGTGAAACTCACGAAGGTATATTCAAGCTACCTAAATACGTAAGGGAGGAATTAGGCGAGGAGATCCCCCCCTCTACTGATGAGGATCCCGTTTATTTACCAGTGTAAAAATAAGGATAGTCAGGGAAAGTAAACTAAGCGATAAGCTATAGCCGAAAGCAGCCTTAACCCCTCTTGAGGACCATAGGTAACCGAAGAGGGAATTACCTACGAAACTAGAGATTCCAGCTAACAAGTAGTAAATCCCATAAACCGTCCCCCTCCTTGAAGGGGGCACATAAGTGGGTATTAGAGCTCTAGGAACCGTATCTAATACTCCCAAGTAACATCCGTAAGTAGAGGCTACTATCATTATACTAATGAAATTAAATGGCGAGAGTAGGGCTATCAATGAAGTTAAGGTTATGAAAAAGTAACCTACAATTAAAGCTCTTTCCCCACCTACTCTATCTGTTAGGGCTCCTATAGGTAAGCCTAAGGAAGCGTGCAGGAAATTTAATAAGGCATAAATTAATGGTATAAGGGATGTGGATAAGTTCGCTTCCCTCGCACCTACTAGTATGAAGGAAGGAGTAAAGGTAGCTAAGTATAAGAGGGCTAAGGAAGTCAATACTAATTTAAGCCGTCCACTAACCGTTTTAGTATCTAAACCGATTATATTAGCTTTACGTACTTCTACCTCCCTTACTAATAAGTAGAGCACTATTAAGGCAGTAGATCCAGGTAATAGGGAAGCTAGGAAGACCTTCCTTAAATCCATTAAAGTAACTAGCGCTGTAGCTATTAGGGGCCCTATTACGGCTCCTGCTTGATCCAACGTTCTGTGCAGGCCGAAGGCCCTACCTGCTTCCCTTTCATTCACGGAACTACTTAATAGGGCATCCCTAGGGGCCGTTCTAATACCCTTCCCGATCCTATCGGCTACCCTAACTAGAAGTACTTGCCCCCAAGTAGACGTTAAGGCTAATAATGGCTTGGATATGTTACTTATAAGGTAGCCGAGCAAGGCTAGGCTCTTCCTTTTACCTACCTTATCAGATAATTTACCGGAAATAGGCCTAAGGAAGTACGAGATAGCCTCCGAGATTCCATCTATTAATCCCAGTATCGATTTGGAGCACTTTAAGTAAACTATTAAGTAAAGAGGATAGAGGCTTAGTACCATTTCAGTGGAGATATCCGTAAGGAAGCTAACTAACCCTAAGGCTATTACGTTACGATAATACCACTTACCTATCCCTATTCCGCTTCACCCTATCTATTAGGTTTATCTATCGAGTAGGAAGGGTAAACCCTCCTTTAAGTTATTTACGGCGCAATCCGCACCGGCTTCTAAAAGCTCCCTTGTCGAATATTTACCGGTAGCTACCCCCAGTATCGGTAAGTTAACCCTTTTAGCGCTTTCTACGTCCCTTGGCGTATCGCCTACCACTATAGCCTTATTTATCCTTCCGAATAGGTTCCTAGCCCTTTCTAAGGCTATCCTTAAGATCTCCGCCCTATCGTAATGATCGCTACCGAAGCCGCCTACCCTGAAGAAACTGCCTATTTTAGCCCTACCTAATTTAATTTTGGCTATTCCCTCTAAGTTCCCCGTAGCTAAGCCTAGTATAACGCCCTCTCTCCTTAAGGCCTCCAGAGAGTACCTAACGCCCTTTAGGGTCTTTAACTTTTCAAAGGTGGAAAGTTTAGCGAAGAACTCTAATAGGGCATACTCACAATCTTTAAGCCCCTTAAGTATAGTATGGTCATCCTTCCCAGCGCATCTTAACGCTTCGAATATTATCTGCCTATCCGTCATACCCGGTAAGCTAAGGGAGCTTACATCTACCCTGACTCCATATACCTTCATGATAGCTAAATTGAACGATTCCTTATGGGACTTAGACGGCGTTAGTAGGGTCCCATCTATATCGAAGAGCACTAATTTCTTCATCCTTAGGCATCCCAACTAACTTTACCTAAATGGGTTTATAACCCTATTTAGCCCTATGAGCGACGAATATATAAAGGAATAAACGGTAGCTATCAGTCGGGAGTAGGTCCAAGATGAACAAGCAGTACTTGATAAGTTTAGTGACTTTAGAGGTATTAGTCTTCATTACCGCCTTTCTACCTAGTTTAAGTGGCCTCTTCTTCATACTATACTTTATAATGATTATGGGAGTAACTGCTTTATTGACGGGGAAGGCCGCTAAGAAGACGTTAAAGGACCTAAAGTACATCTCGAGCGGAGTAAAGCTTTACGAAGAGGGAAAGGAAACGATAGCCAAGATAAGGGAGAGGGACTACATGTTGAAGAGGGAATTAGGGGTGCAGAGCAAGGCTATGATGTTACAATTATTGGCTTCTGTAATATTCATGATAATATTCTTTGTACCTAACTTAAGAAACGCTATAGTTTACGGTATAGGGGATAATTTTAAAGCATTAGTAGGCTCAGCTATAGGTAAGGAATTAAAGGAGAAGTTAGCCCTCTTCGTAGGTTACCAAGCTATTTACCTGAGCTTCTTCCTAATTTCCATCCTTACGACAGAGCTCACATCTAAGTACCTCACTAGGAAGGGGCATAAGAACTTAATGGTTTCTTCCCATTATGTAGTAACGGATAGGGGAATTATAATTGATGGCAGATTACCCATAAGGTTCCCCGTAGATTTAAGTAAACTAAGGGTGAATGCCCCTAGGGGATTCGTAGAGTTAGAAATAGGTGAGGTTACTAGTTCCAGCCCCATGGGGGGGAGGGGGGCGAGCAGGGTTAGGCTTTACGCTTCTAAACCTAAGGAATTGGCCAGCATAATAAAGAAATGTTCCCAAGGTAATTCCTAGAATGCTATTAACTAAGGCATTAGCCAAAGAGAGCAGAGAGACCCTCTGCTAACTCCTCTTCGCTTACCTCCTTCTTTTCCTCCTTTTCCTCCTTCTTCACTTCCTCCTTAGGTTCCTCCTCGGCGGGAGCTGTAGCTGGTGCAACGGGAGCTACAGTAGGTATTGTTGCCGCCTTAATCGCTTCATCGATATCTACCTCCTTTAGGGCAGCGACCAAGGCTTTAACTCTCGCCTCATCCACGCTAATGCCTACTGCAGATAATATCTTCTTTACATTATCCTCAGTTATCTCCTTACCTGCATGATGTAATAGTAAACTAGCATATACGTACTCCATCTATACCTTCCCTCCAAGAGTTACGTCTGATAGCTAGTGCTTAACGCCTGCTCATAAATTTTTCCGTCCCTCGTTTAAGCTTCCTTAATCATCCATTTTTCAACCTCCCTTAGCAACTACGTACTCTATGGCTTCGATAATGTTACGTACTAGTTCTCCATCCTTACCCGCTTTAGGGTTCATGACGTTGAAGGATGGAAGGGAACTCATATCCATCCCTATGGAAAGGGGATAACCCTCTTTAATCATGTCCTGCTCGACCCTTAAACCTCTACGCTTCAACGTTAGTAAAGTAGGTATACCCCTTAAAGCTACGATCCTAGCTAACCTCCTATTTGAAGTAATAAAAGCTCTCACCTTCAACCTGCATGACACTAACTCCGCAGGGCCTATTTCCTTAAAACCCTTCTTAATGCCTCTCGGTTTAAAAGCTAAAACCGTTCCACTTTGGTGATATATTATTCCAAGCTCACTTACTGCTACGTCTTCTAAGTAACCGTCAAGGCTTAAAAGCCTCGTCTCACTCGCTATGACCTTGGGTAACCTTATAATCTTAGGATATATTATAACATCCGCTAGGGGTGCTATTAGCCTTAATTCCCTAACGCTAACTACGTCGTCCAAGATTAAAATTAAAGGTATCCTAAGTCCGAAAGCTACCCTCGAAGCCTCTAAGGAAGCTAAGGAGATATGTACTAAGTCCTTTACTTTACCGCGTCCTACAGCCTTATATAAACTTAACTCGTTAACTACCTCCTCAAACGGCCCCTTAGCTAAAGGACCTATAGTAAGGACTTCTGTAGATCCTCCGAATACGCGTTCCATACCCCTCCTAATGGTAATTAGGAGATCAAATCCCCTATTTTTCAAGTTAGCTGTTAGACCATAAGCTAATATTTCATCGCCTTCTCTAGAGACGTCGATCCATATCCTCAATTCCATCGACCTAGCTCTATCCTTAAGGCGGTAAGTAATTATATTTTTATGTATTTAAGCGAAATAGGAGAATATGGCTTTAAGAAAGGAGGAAATAGGGCATATATTTAGGGCATACGATATAAGGGGGATATACAATAAGGAGCTAATACCTGAATTCCTTGTTGAAATAGGGCTAGCCGCGGTTAGTTACTTAGGTGAGGATACTTATTTAACCGGTATGGACGTAAGAGCTAGTAGCCCCGTCCTTTATGAAGCGTTAATAACCGGGCTAAGAGCCGGGGGGGCTAAAGTAATAGATACCGGTACCTTGCCTATAGGAGCTTTACTTTACGGTTGTTCTAAGATGGATGAAGGTTATGCAGCTTACATAACCGCATCGCATTTACCTCCTGAGTGGAATGGAGTAAAGTTCTTCTTCGCAGGAGGTTTAGGCATAGAGCCAAGGGATAATTACGGGTTAAGGGACGTATTCATTAGGGGAGAATATAGGAGGGCTAGTTGGAGTAGGATAGGTAAAAGGCTGAAAGTTAACCTCTTAGAGGAGTACTTAGAGTTCTTAACTAATTCCTTCGAATTAAACGGTATTAAGGTAGGGCTGGACTGCGGTAACGGGGCTACTGTCTTAACGGCTCCTTACGCTTTTAAGGAAGTAGGAGCTAAGATAAAGGCGCTTAACGCATTTATAGATCCTTCTTTCTCAAGTAGGGGTCCGGAACCTAGACCAGATAATTTACATGAACTTTCCAATCTAATTAGGAGGGAGAAGCTCGACTTCGGGGTGGCTTACGATGGAGACGGCGATAGAGGGATATTCGTAAATTGTGAGGGAAAGTACATGTGTCCAGAGGAGGTGAGTATCGTTATTTTAGAGGGTCTAAAATTAAGGGGGAAAGTAGTAGCTACGGTCGATGCTAGCATGATCCTCGACGATTACTGTAGGGAGAGGGGATTAGAGTTAATCAGGGTACCTGTAGGACATAATTTCGTTATGAAAGAAGTCAAAAAGAGCGAAGCTGTATTAGGGGTAGAGCACTCTGGCCATATACTAGTACCTGGTAAGTTAGGGAAAGGTAGGATTTTCGCTGCTGATGATGCCTTATGGGCTAGTATGAAATTCGCTGAAGCTTATTCAAAATTAGGAAGGAATATAGAGGAGTTAGTACCCAGGAAGTACATCTATAGGAGTTTAAAAGTAAAAGTTAAGGAACAGGATAAAGGAAGGATAATGGAGTTACTCAAGAAGTCACTGTTGAGTAAGTACTCCGATATTGAAACCATAGACGGAATTAAATTGTACATGGAGAACTCTTGGTTGCTAATTAGGCCATCTAATACGGAGCCCGTGATAAGGGTGAGCGTGGAGGCCGAGCGTGAAGAAGATGTCATCTCCGCAATGGATAAAGCATTAGCTGAGTTAAAGAAGGCTATGAAATCCCTAAGTTAATGGTATATTTAGTCCTATTTACTAGGTGACTTTAAAAACGGCCGAGGAGGTAAAGGTTAAGGTATTGATAGATGATAGGTCACTTAAATACACAAACCTGCTACCAGCTCACGGCCTTTCAATATATTTTGAGATAAAGGGTAAGGGAGAAACGGAAAGGGTACTTTTCGACGTAGGTCCTTCCTTTAAAATACTCCTTCACAATGCTATTAAGTTAGGAGTGAATTTAGGGAAGTTAGATTATATATTTATCTCTAATTGGAAGAAACCTCACGCGGCATCCTTAGATGAGCTTTCGACTAAATGTAGTCCCAAGATGGTATACTCGCCCCCTCTTACCGAAAGCCTTACACTGTATAGGCCTAAGGACCTTAAGAACTTAAGGATAATTGAATCCATCAACCCTACCAAATTAAGCGCCTATGTTTACTCTACAGGGGTAAGAGGAACTAAATGGTTTAAGGAGCATGCTATGGTGATAAAGTTCCGCGATTCATCTTCGTTAATAGCTATAGGCTGCGCGGCATATGGGTTTGAAGGACTCCTTGAAGGGGCTTTAAGTATTTCTAGGAAGCCTAAGGCCCTCATAGGCGGTTTACATCTTTCAGCTAGGGATTATATAGGGCTTAAGAACTTAAGGCATTATATAAAGCGTTTAAACCTAAAGTACTTAATACCCTTACATTGTACCTCACCCTTCATTAGGAGAAAAATTATAATGCCTCGCGATTTAGTAACTGAGTGTGGTGTAGGACTTGAGTTTACCCTTACCTAAGCCTTCAGGGAGTATGGCTTCTTTCCTCCTTTACGTTTTTACATTCTGGGTAGCGTTATACCTCGTTAAGTTAACGCCATTAGGTATGAAGTTGGAGAAGAAAGGGATAACTATAGATTTCCTCTTATTACTGATTAGGACTAAGAGGTTAAACTCCTTCATAGAGAAAATAGGAGAAGGATATAGAAGGTTCTGGGATAAGTTCTTTTACATTAGCTCATTCCTTTCGATAATACTAATGGCGTTCGGTATTTGGTTCTTCCATGTAAACACAATACATTTCTTTTCGAGGTCCAAGGCTTACGTACCGGTTCAACCAATAATACCAGGTTTTAATATAGGCTTAAATTCCCTACCCTACTTACTAGTAGCCTTAGCGATAGTACTTATAAGTCACGAGTTAGCCCACGGTATAGCAGCTTCGGCTGAGGGCATTCCGCTTTCCTCGGCCGGCTTACTATTACTATTCATATTACCCGGAGGCTTCGTAGAACCTTCCGAGAACGAATTCAACAAAGCGTCTTTTAAAGTTAAATTTAAGGTACTTGCAGCGGGTTCTGTAGCTAATCTATACGTAGGGTTATTAACGATACTGCTACTAACTTCTCTTTTCTCCCCTGCTGGAGTAATAGTCGTAAGGACCGTTAGCGGCTCTCCAGCTCAAGCCCATTTAATGGCTAATGACATCATAATAGGTATAGATAGCTCTACGGTAAATAGTATAAACGATATAATTAAAGCACTAAATAAATTCCAACCTGGACAATTCATAACCTTGAGGATTAGGAGAGGGGCATCACTATTAAAAATAAAGTTAAAGTTAGGTAGGCATCCACGCGATCCTACTAGGCCCTTTATAGGGATAGAGATGTCAAACTATTATGATTTTAAATTCTTTAGGGGGGTTATTCCCGTACCCCTCACGTCATTTATCTCCAATGTTATGGTTTGGACTATTAACTTATGCTTGACCGTAGCCGTCGTAAACATGTTGCCTACTTACCTGGTCGATGGTGGTAAAATAATTTCGGAGGTCATTAGGAGGTTTGTTAAGGGTAAGCTAGCTAGGGCATTGGAGTTAACCTTATTTAGTTATATGGCGATTATATTTATACTCAACATAGGTCCTGCCTTCCTCTACATGCAGAGGTGGAGGCCTTGAAGATCTCGGGTAAGAAGTTATTAATTTCCTTAGTAACGGTTATAGTGGCTTCGATAATTTCGTATAAATTCCCCTTAGAGAATTATATAGCCTTGATACCCGTTAGTAGTTTTTACGCTTATTCGAATTGGAACTGGTATCCCTATTGGAGAATAGCTTTTATAAATTCCTTCATATGGCTTTTATCGGCGATAGGTTACGTATTAGGGTACGAATTAGCTTTCTGCTTTATGATCTTATCCTCAATACCTTTCGTAATTTTCCATTACCTTTCGTTAGGACAGGTAGTGAAATACGGCGTGAAAATAAACATAGCACCCTTCCTCTTCTTCGAGGGGAAGTACTCCGATATGCACTTGGATTTAGGCCAGGTAGTAGCCGTTCTAACGATAATAGCTTCTATAGTCGAGGTAGTTAAACGTAGGCATGCCCTTAAAGTTACTTAAGGAAAGACTCCTCGTATTCCTTTAGGTACCTCGCAGACTCCCTTACATCGGTGAATAATCCTTTCACTTTCTCCACATCCTCCTTCGTTACTACCTTGGAACCCCTACCTTGAGCTATTACCTTAGCGGGAGCTAATAGTTGAGTGGCATATCTTAAGCTTCTCTCAGAACCTATCGTCGTTAGGAGCTCTAGAGCTCCTTCCTCTAATTCTACCCCTTCCTCCTCCGCCCTTATTTTAAGTATTTCCTTTATTTCATCCTTGGTGTAAGGTTTAGTTTCTATGATAAGTAATCTATCAAGTAGATCTAGAGGTATGCCGTGGGGAGAGATTATATCGGTTCCCCTTATTCTGGTAAAGCCCCTATTGCTAGCTAGTATTATTATAGGGGCTAAATCGCTCTCCATAGCTCTAGAGAGGAAACTGTAGGCCTCTATATCAAGCATATGTACATCATCTATGAAGAGTACGCCAGGCAGGATCTCCGCCTTCCCGTTATCTACCCATTCCCTAACGGTTTCATCCACTCTCTTCCTAACTTCGGGCGGTATTTCCCTTTCTTCACCTCCGCCGAATAATAAACTTAATAGACTACCGCTCCTAGCATTCATTAAATCCAAGTCGTGTAAGGAAACCGTGTAGATGAATTCTCTCTCCTTAATTATGCTACCACTAGGTATAGGGACTACTTTAACGGAGGATATATCGTACTTAGAGGGGCTCTCCTCGCTTTTACCTACTTTAGTTACTTTTCCAGTTTCGGAATCTATCCATATAACGTCGCCCTCATTAACTCCTTTAGCTAGTAGTTCAGCCGTTATCCCTTCGTCTACTTGAAAGGTCCTCTCCTCAACCTTAGTCTTAAGCGTTATAGTAGCCCCTATGGGTATCTGCTGGTATGGGTTATAGGGGTGCTTACCGAATCTTATCTCCATCTTGGTTACCATACCTTCATATATCTTCCTAAATTCGTGTATCCTTACGCCTATTGCCTTCCTTAAAGCTTGCATTAATACTTCCGTCTTCTTTACCTCAGCGGAGTATATCTCGGAACCTGAAAGGGCTACGAAGGGTGTATCCTCTCCCAATTCCTTCGCTATTGCTATAGCTAGCGCGGTCTTACCCGTACCTGGAGGTCCAGCTAATAACACGCCTCTACCCGCCATTTTACCTTCCTTAATTAATTTAACTACTATACCGGCCGCTTCCCTAGCCTTCACCTGGCCTACTAAACCGCCTCCTTTAGGTAAAGCCCTACCGTCCTTAAGACCTAAACCCTTAATGTGGCTATGAATACTTATCCTTACGAATTTCTCCCTTTCCGTGGAAAGCGTAGGACTCGACAAGGTATTACACCCCCCAGGGGTGATAATATTGTGGCACCGAAACTTAAGAATCTCGATTCATTAATTTTATATATTCCTTATTTAAGCCTCAAAGCTCTCTTGTAAGTAAAATCTCTATCTCCAGGCGCTATTTTAACTCCGATTAACTTCTATCCTCCATATTTTGTATCGAAAGAATATGAAATAGTACCATATGTTTGATTTGAATGGTCCTTAGGGGTATTTTAAGGGCAATACTTAAAGCCTTTTACTCCTTTAATCCCTTGTAAGGCGATAAGTAGTGGGAACGCCTTCGTTAGAGGACTACTTAAGGGAGGGGGAGAAGAAGAGGGAGGAGTTCCCTAAGGAAGGGGTAATAAAGGGGCGGGAGGAAATAGAGACCCCTAGCGATACGGGACCCTGTGTAATATTATCAGTAACTTATTCTGGGGAGAAACGTAAGGCTTTAGTTAAGCTTTACGATCCTTCCAACGGCAAAATTTACTTCTGGTACGACAATAGCGGTCATAAGCCTTACTGTTTAACCGATATATCGCCTGAGGAAATAATATCAAACCATTCAGAGGTGGTTTCACATAAGGGGTTCGATCACTTTGAGAGGGTAGTAAAGTATGACGCTTTAAGTGACAAGAAAGTGGTGATGACGAAGGTAGTAGCCTTAGATCCCTTATCGATAGGTGGATCTAGAGGATCCATAAGGGAGCTCCTGCCTAGAGCTTGGGAAGCTAAGATAAAGTACCACCATTGTTACATCTACGATACCGGCCTAATCCCATGCATGTACTATAGGATCGAAAAGGGTAAGTTGGTGCCTGTCAACTTTAAGCTTCCTAGGAAATTAATTGAGCTAGTAGATAGGCTTTACGGTTTAAGCGATGTAAGGGACGAGGCTTTAGAATGGGTTAAGTTACTTCAAGCCCCTATACCTGAGATGAGGATGTTAGCTATGGATATAGAGGTCCATTCTCCTGTCGCTAATAGGATACCCAACCCTAAGGAAGCCCCCTACCCCGTTATAGCTATAGCTTTCTCATCTAATGACGGTTTTAAGGAGGTCTTATTACTAGATAGGGGGGAGGCTAAGGGGGGGAAGCCTAAGGATCTGGATGGGAAGGTAAGCTTAAAGTATTATAAAAAGGAAAGCGACTTACTAAGGGAGGCATTTAAGATAATTAATTCTTATCCTATACTCCTTACGTTTAATGGCGATAATTTCGACTTAAATTATCTATACCATAGGGCTTTAAAGTTAGGTTTCGATAAAAGGGATATACCGATAGTCCTAACATCCGACGCGGCATCCCTTAGGATAGGGATTCACATAGACCTTTACAAGTTTTTTGAGAACCATGCGATGCAAGTTTATGCTTTCAAAAATAAATATAGGGAAGTTAAAACACTAGATTCCATTTCTTCCGCCCTCCTAGGAGTGGGTAAGGTGAAGTTAGATAAGCCCATATCCGAATTGAACTATTTGGAGCTAGCTAAGTATTGCTTTAGGGATGCCGACCTGACCCTAAAACTCGCCCGATATAACAATAATACGACCATAAATTTAATCATAATGCTATCGAGGATATCGAAGTTGCCCATAGAGGACTTAACTAGGACTGGAATATCCAATTGGGTTAAGAACTTACTTTACTTTGAACATAGGAGGAAGGGTTACCTAATACCTAACCCTGAGGATCTATTAGCTAGGAAGGGGGTAGTTTCCACTAAGGCGATTATTAAAGGTAAGAAGTACTTAGGCGCTATAGTCATAAATCCATTACCCGGTATCTTCTTCGACGTAACAGTATTAGATTTCGCTTCCCTATATCCTTCAGTAATTAAGAAGTGGAACCTTTCCTACGAAACAGTTAGGTGCCCACATGAGGAATGCAAGTCCAATAGAATACCAGGTACTACCCATTGGGTATGTAAGAAGAATAGAGGGTTAATGTCTACTATCGTAGGCTTCTTAAGGGACTTCAGAGTACGTATCTATAAACCCCTAGCTAAAAAGGAGAAAAGGGAAGATCTAAGGCTCTTCTACGAGGTAGTTCAACAAGCGTTAAAAGTTTTCATTAACGCATCCTATGGGGTCTTCGGATCTTCTAACTTCCCACTTTACTGCCCTCCGGTAGCTGAATCCACGACAGCTTTAGGTAGATATGCCATAATCAAGACCATTAAGAAGGCTTATGAATTAGGGTTAATGGTGATCTACGGGGATACCGATAGCGTTTTCCTTTGGAGGCCTACTGAGGATAAAATTAGCGAGTTATTAGCTTGGTCAGAGAGGGAGTTAGGGATAGACTTAGACGTAGATAAAGTCTATAGATTAGTGGCTTTTAGCGGTAGGAAGAAGAATTATTTAGGGATACTAAAGGATGGAGGGATAGATGTTAAAGGGTTGGTAGGTAAGAAGAGGAATACGCCTGAATTCATTAAAGAGTTATTTAATGAAATTTCTTCGATAATAATGAAAGCCGAGGATATAAATAGTTTAGAGAGAGCCCTAGAGGAAATAGGGAAAGTAACCCGGAGGAGTTACCTTAAGTTGAAGAGTAGGGCTTATTCATTGGATGAATTAGCGTTTAGGGTAGCGTTAACTAAACCACTTAAGGAGTACGTTAAGAATACGCCTCAACATGTGAAGGCTGCTAGACAATTGGAGAAGTACGGCATACAAATAGAAGCAGGGGACATCATTAGTTTCGTAAAGGTTAGGAGCTCCTTAGGGGTAAAACCCGTACAATTGGCTAGGATAGATGAGATAGACGAGGAAAAGTACTTAGCCCATATAGAAACTACCTGTAGGCAGGTATTGGAGGCACTGGGTATAGATTTCGATAAAATATTAGGAGCATCTAGTATGGATTCCTTCCTCTAGCTTAACCCTTCCTTTAAGGCTTCAGCTATGGATTTAGCTCTACCTTTCTCCTTTATCACTATCTTGGTTTTAACCCTTATCGGGAAACCTAATTCCTCGAAGACTTGGTATAGCGTATAACCATCTATAGTCTCTCTTAATTTACCATCCCTAATTAATCTAGCTAGCTCCTTCACTATGACTTCGGCTACTTTTGGGTATTGTTCCTCAGCTAATTTCAATAGCTCCTTACCCTTAGGGGTTAAGTATTTAAGTACTAAATTTCTAGGGTTTTCGTCACTTCTCTTAACAGTTTTACTCAGTAAGCTCCTCCTTAAGGAGAGTAATTTCTTCATCTTAATTAATTCCAAATCGTCCTCCATAATTCCACTTCCCTAAGTTAACGGAGTAAAAGTACTTTATAAGTAATGCGCTATACCGTTAAACTTTAGTAAGAGATTTAACTAATTGGGAGTAAGGTCTCAAGGTATGTTTAGAAGAATCATCCCATTACTCTTAACCTTAATTCCTTTGGTACTTCAAGTACCCTTTAGTTACGTTACGGCCACTTACCTCACTTTAAGTTATTATCCTGATCCTCAAGAATACCCTAAGGGCTTAGGCTATCTGGATCTAAAGGGTATCAAGGTAGTAGGCAAGGGGAACGATGTAATGATACTAGTAATTCCTAGGTCCCAATTTAAGAGAGGACAGTTCCTATGGGGGAAGATAGAGCTGAACATTACCTCTACTAGGAAGGTAATCAAGCTGTACTTCGATGGAAGGGTAGGGAGGTTAAGTGCTAAGATGATCTATGGTAATTCCTCTAAGGCTTTAAGGGCTTTCGCTTACCCTTCGTACCTTCTATTACGCTTACCTACCGGTTCAATGAAGGGCCTTAACCTAACCGACTTATTCTATAGGGGGTTAATTTCGTTAAGGGTTAAATTCGTAAGCGGTATAAGGGATAGAATGGTGGGAAGGATTATATCGCTTTACAACGCTAGCGTAAGTAAGTTAACGTTCGAAGATGAGGACGTTCAGGGAGGTGCCCTACCACCTTGGTGTAATGTAAGGAAGATATCCGTTTTAGCAAGCTCAGGGAGGAAATTAAGTTTACGCATAAAATTAAGCGGATCCCTACCTAAAGTAATATTGAGTAATGGTTTAATCTTCTTTAGGCAAAATTACTCACTAATTTTAAGCGGATTAGGATCCTTAAACTTAAGCCTTTATCTAGATTTAATGGGAGGTAAACTAAAATTGAGGTGTGGACTTAAAGCTAGCGGCAGGTTAGAAGCTTCTAGGGTAATTTACGCCTGTATAAGGGGTGAGGTAATAGAAGTTCAGGTAAGATTACCGGTAAATTCCTTAAGTCCCATCTCGATGGAAGTAAGTGACGCTTGGACGTTATGCTTAGATTTATTGCCTCAAGGCTATCTAAATGGGTTATGGGAACCTCCTATCAAGGTGATAACTGAGTCGAAGGGCTCTTCTTCTTAGATTTTATTTCCTTAACTAGGTCCTCTATCAATTTCCTGCTTTTCTCGCCGAATTCCGCTCTCTCAGCTAATTTAACTCCTTTCTCCGTAATGGAATACGCCTCAGAATATAAACCGTTGAACTTCCCGTTTAATACATAAAGCCTCTTAACGTAACCTAACGATATTAGTTCCTCTAGTTCCTTATCTAATTTACTGGAGAACTTGAAATTACCCTCGCTGACGAAATCGTACTTAAAGCCAGCCCCCCTCTCCTGCAGGGTGTAAACTAATTTATGTAAGGTCCTCTTCCTGACTATCGTACCCAACAATGCTAAAAGGTATACTATTTTCCTACCTGAAGTACTTACCTTCCTAGGCATTCCACCACCAAAAGCTGAGCCGTTAACTAATTAAGGGGATTCCATTAAAAATGTTTCGACCTTGAGGAATTTAAGTTAGGGAGAGGAGATTAAAGCCCCTATCATAAACATATATTGGCCCATCATCTCTACTCTCTGGGATGAAAAATTTGAAATGTGAAATATGCGGTAAGGAAGTAACGGAAACCTATACTTGTAAGCTTTGCGGTAGAAGAGTTTGTAAAGAGGATTTCGATAAGGGAAGTGGTATATGCGAAATATGTAAGGAAACCCTTTGCGCACTATGTAAGGTTAGGTTAGCTATAGCTATTTGTAACGAATGCGGTAGGTTAGTATGTGAGGATTGTTCGATTAAAGTAGGGGTTGGTTACTTATGTAAAGATTGCGCTAAGGAGGTGGATAAACGTAGGAAGCGTGTTAAGACCGTTAGTAATAGTCGACTCTAGGGAAGCTAGTAAAGCTGATCGAGTATTAAGGGCATTAAGGGAATTAGGCGCTAAGTTAGAGGTTAGGAACTTAATAGTAGGCGATTACTTAGCTTCAGAGGAAGTAGGAATAGAAAGGAAGACAGCTAACGATTTTTTAAATACCTTAACTAGGAGAGATCTTTTCCTTCAATTATTTTCTTTAAAATCGGTATATCCTAAGGCGTTACTAGTAATAGAGGGGGATTTAAATAGGGTCTTGAAGTTTAGAAGGATCCATCCTAATAGTGTTTATGGAGCGCTAGCTAGTATAGCAAGGAGCGGTATAACGGTATTGCCTACTTCCAATAGTGAATGTACCGCTAGGCTAATATATCTACTAGCTAAGCAGGAACAAGGTGAGGGTAAGAAACCATCGATTAAAATAGTAAAGAAAGTAGAGACCGTAAGCGAGAAACAGTTACTACTGCTTTCCTCCCTACCTAGTATAGGTAGGGAAAAAGCTGAAGCCATTTTAAAGGTATTCGGAACTCCCCTTAAAGCTTTAAATTCTTACAGAGCTTGGGCTAGGAGGGTTAAGGGGATAGGGGAGGAGACCGTAAGGAAGGTAGGGGAGGTGTTAAATACTCCCTTTAAGCCCGGGGGCTAAATACGTAACCATCCACGTTAAAAGGTGGGGTATCAATTTAACTAGTAGAGGGGGCTTTTTAAGGGCTTCCCTTACAACTATACTATGCCTCTCCATATCACCTAAGGCGCTTACTTCTCGATCTAAACCGGTTTCCCTTATAGCCTTAAAAGCGCTTTCCAATAACCTATCGTTTAAACTAGCTAAGAATTCCCTTAGGAACTTCATATATTTAATTTCGCCGTAGAGGAAGCGATAATAGGCTGAATTATAGGAGCTTATCACCTCATAATAATCCCTACCGTTTAATAAGTAATTAATTAAAGCCCTCGCTGCCATTATCGTACATAATCCCCCTATTATTAACCCACCTCCAGTAGTAGGTTTAGTGCAACAAGCAGCATCGCCTATTAATAAGGACCGCTCCCCCCATACCTTATTACTAGGTCCGCATAGTACTACTTTACCTCCCGTTAACCTCTCGAATTTCGCTTTAGCTAGCTTCTTAGAAGCTATAGGGTGATGCTTCATGAAAGCTCTAAGGTATAAGTAAACGGGCTTCCGTACGGAGGCTAGTCCTACTCTAGCCCTTCCTTCTCCTCTAGGTATGATCCACGCGAAGAACTTAGGTGCCCAACGGTTGCCTAGATATACTTCCACTATGTCATCATCTACCTCCTTAACTCCCTTTACATCGTACTGTAGGGCGGTAAGTAGCACGTCCTCGGGGGGCTCCTCAAACCCTAAGTACTTAACTAATCGGTATCTAGCCCCTTCGCCGTTTACTAAGAAGTTAGTCCTTAACTCCTTGCCGTTACTTAACTTCAGGCTCCATTGATTGTGGAACCTGTGGACGCTTAAAACTCTTGCGTTAAGTACGAAATTAACTCCTAAGCTATTAACTACCGAATAAAGGTATTTATCAAAAAGTTCCCTATCTATTACATAAGCCAAGGGCTTAGATTTAATAATTTCTACTTCTAGCTTGGAGGAAGGAGAATAAAATCTCGCTCCTCTTACTTCGTTCTCGATGTAATCATCCTTCCTTACCCTAAGTAGTTCTAATCCCTTAATGGAGACTAAACCGGAACAATGTCTTGGAATGCCTATTTCATTATGTTCCTCTACCAGTAACGGTAATATACCCTTATAGGCGAGTTCCCTAGCTAGTAATAGCGCCATAGGCCCTGCTCCTATTACTGCTATTTCCCTTAGCTCCATATCAAAGCCTCAAGTTATAAACATGCACATGATTTATATCCTTTCTTACCAATCTCTAGCTCGGAGGTGTAAAAGTGAAGGCCCCCTGTGAATATATAGTGAAATACTTTTTGCCAGCTTTAAGAGCGGTAGTAGCCGAGGGGCTTATAGAATGTTATGGGCTAAGCGAGACCGAGGTAGCTAAGGTGATGGGTTTAAGTCAACCCGCCGTAAGTTACTATCGTAAAGCTAAGAGGGGCACTAAAATGTACCGTATCGTAAAGGAAAACAGGGAGTTACATCCCTTAATAGCTAAGTTAACCGAGGTACTGTATAGTGGAGATAAAGAGGGAGCTAGGAGGGTATTAAAGGAAATTTGTTGCTTAGCTAGGGATATAGGGCTAATACCCTTAAGGGAATAGGTGTAGCTCTTTGTACTTAAGTAAGGAGGAGGAAGCTTTACTTAACGGAGAAAGGGGGGAAGCTAAAGCCAAGGCGCTTAAGGCCTTAATCGAAATAGGAGAAGCCTTAGGGGCAGAGAGATTAGTAAACGTAGAATGGGTCCATATTTCCGGTATTTCCTATAAAAATATAGGAGATTCAGGTCTAAAGTTCATTAAGGAGCTAGTTGAGTACGGTGCGTTCTTTAGCGTGAGGACTACTTTGAACCCTGCGGGTATGGATTTAAATCGTTGGCAGGAGATGGGTATACCGGAGGCCTTCGCCTACAAGCAACTGGAGGTAACAAGGGCTTTAATTAGCATGGGAGCGGAGCCTACGTTCTCGTGCGTACCTTACCTCTTAGGTAGTGTAAAAGAGGGTTCTCAGGTAGCTTGGGGAGAGAGTAATGCAGTACTTTACGCCAATAGCGTTTTAGGGGCCTTAACCAATAGGGAAGCTAGTGTACTTACCTTATTAGAAGCTATAACGGGTAAAGCCCCCCTTATCGGTTTAAGGCTGAGGGAATTCAGGAAGCCTACGGTATTAGTAGAGTTTGATAGCAGGGTATTGAGAGAGGTTTCGAAGGGAAATTACCCCTACTCACTATTAGGATATTGCTTAGGTAAAGTAGTGGAAAGGGGAGTACCTTACTTAAGGGGGTTTAAAATACCTAAACGTGAGCTTAAGAACTTCTTAGCTGGACTAGGCGCCTCGAGTTCCATAGGCTTGATAATAATTGAGGGGTTATCTCCGGATGCTAAATACTTAGGGAGCGAGGATTTAAGGGGGTTAGATAAGGTAAGTTTAAGTTCGGGGGAAGTAGAGGAATGCAAAGAGGAATTCTATAATGCCTTAAGTGAGGTAGATGCAGTAGTTCTCGGATGTCCTCACCTATCCGAGGAGGAATTAAGGGAAATACTAGAGGTACTTAAGTACGCTAAAAGGAGGCCCAGCGATAGGCTTATACTATTTACTTCTAAACCTATAGGTAGGAATTTAAAGCGTAAATTAGAATCGTTAAGGGGCGTAGGTGCGGAGTTATACTTTGATACTTGCATGGTAGTATGTCCCTTAAGATATATGAATATAAGGTCAGTAGCTACGGATTCAGCTAAAGCAGCTTACTACCTTTCCTCACAGGGAGTTAAGGTTTTATTGCTTCCTAGGCGTAGGTTATTGGGGATATAGGTCTTGAAGTTAATTAAGGCTAGGACCTTAATTAAGGGAGTAGGGGAGGGCGAAGCACTAGTATCCACTAAGCCGATTTCGTTTTATGGAGGAGTAGATCCTAAGCGAGGAATCGTAGTAGAGAAAGGACACCCTCTAGAGGGCGTTAGCTTAAAGGGAAGGGTATTGTTCTTTCCCTATGGTAAGGGCAGTACGGTGAGTTCCTACGTAATATACGAGTTAGCTAGGAGAGGGTTTGCCCCCCGAGCTATTGTAAATTTAGAGAGCGAATTAATAATAATAGCCGGCTGTGCGTTAGCTTCGATACCTTTAGTAGATAAGCCATCCCCTAACCCTTTTAATTTAGTTAAGGACGGAGATTACGTAAAGGTAGTAGCTATCGGTAAGGTAGCTAAGGTACTTATAGGTGGATAAGGTGGATAAGGATAGACTTCTTAAGGAATTAACTAGAAGAGTGATTAACTGTAGGAAATGTAAATTATGGCTGAGTAGAACCAACGCCGTACCAGGTAGCGGTAACTATACTACGGGGATAATGTTAATAGGGGAGGCTCCTGGGAGGCAGGAAGACCTAGAGGGAAAGCCCTTCGTAGGGGCGGCTGGTAAATTACTTAATGAGGTTCTAAAGGAAGTAGGTAGCGGTAGATCGTTCGTTTACATCACTAACCTCGTTAAATGTAGGCCTCCGGGCAATAGGGACCCTCAGGTCGATGAAATAGAAGCTTGCTCACCCTATTTAGAGGAGGAACTAAAGATAATAGACCCTAAAGTAATAGTTACATTAGGTAATCACAGCACTAGGTACCTACTTAGGAAGATAGGTAGGAAGGTACAAGGTGTACTTAAGGTAAGGGGGAAGGTCTATAAGTTAGGTGATGCAATAATAGTACCTACCATACATCCTGCTGCCGCCCTTTATAACCCTAGGTTAAGGGGGTTATTGGTTAGCGATTTGAAATTAGCGTTAAGTTATGTTAAGTTAAGGAGCGAAGGACTGGACGAATACCTATCTTAGCTATATTGCAGGATAACGTCTATATTACCTTTCGTAACTAAGGAAAATTCTTTTAAAGCTATTACTTAATGTTCGAATAGGGTATGGAGGATAAATATATAGTAGTAAAGGTCTTCCAAGGGGATAAACCGGCTAAATTACCTAAGGGCTCCCTAAGGGAATTGGGTAAGATTATCTCTAGATCCCTATTACGAAGGATGAAGAACGAATACGTACGATGTCCTGTGAGGAATGAAGCGATCCCCTTCCTCCTCTGCTTTAATTGTAAGAATTTCATTAGGAGAGTTAAGGGGGAAGTGCACTGTAGAGGAGATAAAATTTAATACGTCTCTCCTGTAGAGTTTTAGGGTAGTGGAAGCTTTTAAGTTAAGTAAAGGGAAATAATGAATTCCTTTAAGTTACTTCATCCTAAGTTAAGGGAGATAATAAGGAAACACGGTTACTTCAACCCTACCGAAATACAGGAGAGGGCCATACCTTTAATTCTTAAAGGTTATAATACTTTAATAATATCTCCTACCGGTACGGGCAAGACCGAAGCGGCCCTATTTCCCATATTAAGTAAATTACTAGAACTAAAGGAACGTGGGGTAGCTCTTAAAGGTATCTACGCTATTTACATAACTCCGCTAAGAGCCCTTAATAGGGATATTTTGAGGAGGATGCACGCTATGGCTAAGGAAGTAGGTTTTGAAATGGCTATTAGACATGGCGATACCCCCCAGAGTTTAAGGAGGAGAATGGCCTTAAGCCCCCCTCAAATATTAATAACTACTCCTGAAACCTTACAGTTCTTATTAATAGGCAGAAGGCTTAGGGGATGCCTTATATCTATCAGGTGGGTAATAATCGACGAAGTACACGAGATGCTCGATAATAAGAGGGGAACTCAACTTTCGCTTTCGCTCGAGAGGCTTAGGGAAATTACCGTTAGGGGCTTCCAAAGGATAGGCCTTTCGGCTACTATAGGTGACGAGGGTTTAGCTAAAGGCTTCTTAGGGGGGAATAGGTTGGTCTTCGTAGTCCGTTCGACGGAGAATAGGCCCACCGAGCTATCGGTAAAGTACCCGGAGGGTACGGACCAGGAGGGTAGGATTAAGTTACTTTGCGAGGTAATTAGGAAGGAGAAAGGTAAGGTATTAATATTCACGAACACTAGGGAGACAGCGGAGGCACTAGGTAATAGACTTAAGGCAATTTTCAATGACTCGGTAGGCGTACATCACGGGTCCCTTTCCAGGGAGGAGAGAGTAGATAAGGAAGAGGGATTTAAAGTAGGTAACGTAAAAGCGTTAGTATGTACTTCGTCTTTAGAATTAGGTTTAGATATAGGGGAGGTAAATCTCGTTGTTCAGTATGGATCGCCTAGGCAGGCCTTAAGGTTAACGCAACGGGTAGGTAGGTCAGGGCATAGGGGTAATGGGATAGCTAAGGGGTTGATAATAGCCTTAAACCCCGATGAATGCTTAGAAGCATCGGTAATAGCCAGAAGGGCGCTTAATGGGGAATTGGAAAACCACGATTTTCACTTTAGGGCATTGGACGTATTAGCCCATCAACTAGCCGGTATGGTTATAGAGAGGGGGGAATTAAGCGTAAGGGAAGCTTACGATATAGTTACTAGGTCCTACGCCTATAGCGACCTCGAATTAGGTGAGTTAGTTAAAGTACTTCGACAACTTGAAGCGGAGGGATTAATAAAATTATGGAATGAGGGTAGGGTTACAGCTAGGAGGGGGCTTTATAGGTACTATTACGAAGGGGCCTCTACTATACCAGACGTAAAGAAGTATAAGGTAATTGACATAACTTCATCGAGGCCTATAGGTGATCTGGACGAAGCTTTCGTAGCTTTAAACTGCGAGGAGGGTTTTACGTTCATATTATCAGGTAGGGCTTGGACCGTATTAAGGGTAGAGGGTAACGCGGTCTATGTAACTCCCGCTACGGATGTTTTAGGAGCTCTACCGGCTTGGGAAGGCGAACTAATACCCGTACCTTACAGCGTAGCTAGGGAGGTAGGTTCCTTAAGAAGGAGAATAGGCGAGGCCCTCCTAAGGGGTAAGGATCCTAAGGAGCTCTTAAAACTTTACCCCTTAGATGAGCAGGCTTCTAATGAAGTAGTTTCCCTAATTAGAGAACATCTAGAGAGGGGATATCCCTTACCGCACGATAAGAACGTAGTAGTAGAAGTGATGGGTAGGTTAACTGTAATTCATACATGTATAGGTTCTAAAGCTAACGAAGCGTTAGGCCTTTATTTATCACATTACATTTCTAGTAGGTATGGATTAAACGTAGCTTACCGTAAGGATCCTTATAGGGTACTATTGATTTCTAACAGGCCCCTAAGAGAGAAGTGGCTAATCAGAGCACTTAGGGAAATGGATAACGTAGAGGAGGAAGTGAAGGAAGCGTTAACTTCTTCTAAATTATATAAATGGAAACTGGTACAAGTAGCTAAGAGGTTTGGCGCGCTTAGGAACGATGCAGAGGTTAAGTTAAGCGAAAAGCTAGTTAAAGCCTTCGAGGGTAGCGTAATAGCCGAGGAGGCTCTTAGAGAGGTGTTAACCGATAATGTAGATTTGAACGGCTTGATGAACTTATTAGAGGGATTAAGGCGCGGAAGGCTTTCCCTTAGATACGTAAACGTTGACGAATTCAGCCCGTTAGCTAAACCTATCGTGGAAACTGCCTACTATTACGATAGACCTCTAAACATTATACCGATAAGTTCGTTAGCTGAGGTAGTTAAGAGAAGAATTATGGAGGAAAGGGTAATGTTAATATGTTTACATTGTCTGTGGAGTTGTACTTATAAAATAGGTGAGCTACCTAGGGATTTAAGGTGTTTTAAATGCGGCTCCAAGTACTTAAGCGCGGTAGTACCCCCTTCGGACGAAGCTTTAAATGTCTTAAAGAGGAAGGTGAGGGGAGCTAAGTTAAATCGCGAAGAAGAGAGGTTATTTAAAAGGCTTCAGCTATCGGCTAGGGTAGTACTAAGTTATGGTAAGAAAGGTGTAATAGCCTTAGCTGGGAGAGGAGTAGGGCCGGTTACTGCGTTGAGGATACTGAGCTCCTCTAGGGATGAGGGAGAACTCCTAGTAAATATAATCAAGGCGGAGAGGAACTACGCTAGGACTAAGCAGTTCTGGGATTAATAAATATCCAAGGCCTTTCCCTGAAGGCCTTATATCCTAGCTTCTCATAGACCTTAATGGCTGGTATATTGTCACTCCTAACGTGCAATACCGCCTTAGCTCCTGAAGTTATACAGTCCTTAGTTACGGCGGAAGTTACGGCTTTAGCGTAACCCCTACCCCTATACTCCGGCAGTGTAAATACATCACCTACTATCCAAACCTCAGGCAGGGATAGGTAGCTGCAAACTATTGAAACTAACTTACCATCCTTTAAGATACCATAGTACCTATATCTCTTTAGGATGTTAACTACATCCTCCCTCTCTATCCTTCTGCCTTGCGCTAACTTAATCTCTAAGAATTGCCTCAAATGTTCGCGAACATTAAGTCTCTTAACGGTTTCCCCTTTGAAAGGTTTAAATGTAACCTCATCTACTACCATATCCTTAAACGTCTTAACTTCATAATTTAGGCTTAATTCCTTTAATAGGGAAGTTAACTCGCTTAATCCTGAGTCCCCGTAGAGCTGTATTACTGACGGCAATCTAATAATAGAAAGGGTATCCTTCAGAGGATCTAGGAGTTCCTCTACGTAATTCCAAACGTGAATTCCTACGCCTCCAGGCCCCCTCCAAATTAATAAGTAAGAAATTAATGAGCGTTCATTAATTAATAGATAAAGGTCGGTCTGCTTTAAATTATATATTAAGTCGTAGATTAAGTAACAGTGGGTAAGCGGATCGTTCAGGTACATACTTATTATCTGCTTCCACAACCATAAGTTTAGATCGCTTAACCTCTTAAGTTCCATCACCGGTGAAATCCATCAATAAGATAAATTCTTTGCCGTTAATGCTCAGTAGTAGCCTCTAAGTAACCCTTCATCCTAACCAACTTATCCATTATCTTAAAGAAAACGAAGGAACATAGGAGGTAAAGCGAAGTCTTGATTACCTCCATTTGAAGCAAAAAATCCGCCCTTATCGGATATTGGGGATTTAATGCAAACCTAGTTAATTCCATCCATTCCCTCATGGGGATAGCATTAACTAAAGGTTGCATCCACCAAGGTAAGGATTGAGCCGGGAAGAGTACGCTACCTACTAAGAAGAGCAAACCCCCGGTACTCTCCGCTATTAACGGACCCCACTCGGCTGAGAAGAGGCTAATGGCTGATACCATGATACCCAATGAAGTACACCATAAGTATCCTAGAATTAAATTAATCAATATTAAAGGTAAATTCACTTGTAAGGAACTCAAATCGTAACTTACCAACCATAACCCTATAGGTAGCGTAACTAAGGATAATGCTAAACCTATTAGGTAATGTATAAGCCCCCTTGAAGTTAAGTAAAACATTAAATCCGGTACCGCTAGGTAATTGTATTTCAGTAACCTATAATGTTCCCTTTCTTCATGTATTACCCAAGCTACTCCGTATATCCCGCTACCTATGTAATTATAGAAGGAAATGCCGGTTACCATATAAAAAGCTGAAGCGGGGTTAGAATAACCTGAGGATATAGCGAACGCAACATATATGTAAGCGTAAAGTAAGAGGGTAAAGAGGGGCCTAATTAGGACGTAAATAGTGAAGATAAGGGGATTAGTCCAATTACTTAACTCTAGCCAACTTAACCAGGAAATAGCGTAAGCCCTCCTAGCGATCTTAATTACATCCACCTTAACGTCAACCTCCCCTCTACTTTAGCCCTTAACTCCATATACCGTAGCATCCGCTTAGCTAGGTAAGCCAATACGGGTATCATAACTGATAAGGAAATTACATGAAATCTCAGATCGTATAAGTTGTAACCTAGGAGTAAACTCCTCCTTATCCCGTCCATGCCTATAGTTAAGGGAATGGAAGAAGCTAGTAATTGAATTAAGGTAGGGAAAATGGAGATAGGGTAGTAAAGACCGGAGAGGAACATTATAGGTTCCTGTAATACCTCGGCAGCCCTCCATCCCGACCTACTGTACATTAAGAAGATGCTCGCAATGCACATCCCTAAGGAATAAAGGGCTACCATAGTAAGGACGAAAATTAAAAAAGCCGCCGGCAAACCTGAGGGATTAAAGGAAGCTTTGAAAGCCATCGTACCTACTAGGACTATGGAAAGGGCCCTTAAAGTAGTATTGAACATCCCTCCTAATGCCATCCCTAATAGTAATCCCTCCAGCGGCGCAGGGGTAATCATGAAGGTTTCTAAGTTGCCCGTCTCCTTTTCCCAATAAAGGGCGTTACCCATACCCCAGATTACGTTAAACCAATAACTTATCATAGCTCCCCCTATCACTACAAAACCTATGTACTCCCTGGGAGCTCCTAGTATCATATACGTATAAGCTACGGATGCTACTGCTAATAAAGGCAATAAGATTTCCCATACTACCCAACTGGGCTCCCTATTACCCCCCTTAATCCTTACGTAAGCCCTAGCGTAGGCAACCTTCAATAGTAAGGTTATCCTACTCCTCACTTAACTTACCCCCTACTAATTTAAGGAAGACGTCCTCTAAGCTCGGCTCTACTTTGGATATGGAAATTACCTTATATCCGCTCCCGATTAACCATTTTACTACCTCCTCGGCTTCTTCCTCGCTACTTAAAACCATCCTTAACGAAGTTAAACCGGTAGTTATATCGCTCTTAGAGGAGACGGCTTTAGAGAAGCCGGCTTCCTTAAGGCGCTCCCCTAACTTACTGTATATCCCCTTTACCTCTAGTTTATATACTAGTTCATCACAGATCATCTTCTTAAGCTGCTCAGGACTACCTAAGGCTACTATCCTCCCTTTATGTATTATAGCTATCCTATCGCATAATTCCTCCGCCTCCGCCATATAATGGGTAGTTAGGAATATCGTCCTCTCCGGATCCTCCTTAATTAACTTCCTTATTAAGCGCCTAATGTATTTAGCTACCTCTACGTCCAAACCTAACGTAGGCTCGTCCAGGAAAAGTACTTTAGGATCGTTTATAAGGCCCCTAGCTAAATTGTACTTCTGAATCATCCCCGTGGAAAGTCTATTTAACCTAATATCGGCGAAATCCTCCATCCCCAATAGCTCTATGAGTTCCCTAACTTTTCTCCATCCATCCCTCCTACTTAAGCCGTAAAGTTGAGTAAAATACCATAGATTTTCCTTAACGGTCATGATACCATAACCAGATCTCTCGCCTCCCGAAACCACGTTAATAACTTCCCTAACTTTATTCGCCTCCCCTACTACATCATAACCTAGGACGTATGCCTTACCAGAAGTAGGTAACAATAAAGTAGCTAATATCCTTATAAGCGTGGTTTTTCCAGCACCGTTAGGACCTAGTAGTCCGAATATCTCTCCCTTACGTACCTTAATGTTTACATCCCTTAAGGCATAGATTAACCTACCTTTATTCCTCTTAAAGGTCCTGGAAAGTTCAATAGTTTCTATACTATACATGAAAGCCATCACCGAGTGAACTTACGTTCCATTGCCTCAGAACATCTAAGGAGCTTAGAAATAGGAGTAATTTAATGTTTTCGGTATACTGTCTATTATTGGTATCGAAACTTATGAAGTGGAAGGCCTTAGGTAAGGAGTTCCTAGTAGGGGTTAATTACTGGCCTAGGAGGAAAGCGACGTACTGGTGGAAGGAGTTCGAAGAAAGTGAAGTAAGGGAGGAATTTAAGGAGATAAGGGATTTGAACTTAAATTTAGTAAGGATATTCTTGCTATGGGAGGATTTCCAACCTGAACCTAGGAAGCTAAATGAAAAGGCTCTAAGTAACTTAGAGGAGGTAATGGACACAGCTTATCGTTATGGCCTTAAAGTGATAGTTACGTTATTTATAGGCTTCATGAGCGGCATTAATTAGGTACCTGAATGGGCGTTAGATAAATCCCACATCACTAACCGTTACCCTACGGCTACTAAGGGTAAGTTACATACTTACGGCATTAGGAACATCTACGAGGACGAGGATATGTTGAAGGCGGAGAGGCGCTTAATCGAGGGGATAGTAGGACGCTTAAAGGATAATCCATCGTTAGCAGCTTGGGATAATTCCAATGAAGTAGATAACTTAAGGCCCCCTAGGAACCACGAAGTAGCTAGACGTTGGATGGAGGAAATTTATCGTGCGATTAGGAGGATAGATCTAGAACATCCTATTACCTTAGGGATACACCAGGAGGACTTAGAGTACGATAAGGGCTTTAGGGTTCAGGAGATAACGGCCTATGTCGATTTTCCACGCATGCACGGTTATTCCATATTCTCCCCGTGGGGGAGAATCCCTTAGATACCGACGTAGTTCCCTTCTTGAGCTTACTTACCTACGAGCTAAGCGGTAAGCAGGTCTTATTCGAGGAATTCGGATTACCTACCCCCCTAGCGAACCTACTAAAAACTTAGGTAAGTTAAAGATATTTAAGAGGCAAATAGAGCTAATATTAGTTAACGAGGAGGAAGCGGCTAAGTATTATGAGGAAACTTTAAGAAAACTTTACATGATAGGTTCGTTAGGGGCACTAGCTTGGATGTTCTCTGACTACGATCCTTGTATAAATAATAAGGAATGCTTAAGGGCCTTAAGCCCTATAGAGAGGAAGTTCGGGCTTACTAGATATGATGGCAGTCTTAAAGCCTTCGAGGAGGGTAATTAAGGAATTCGCTTCGATAAGGATGAGGATCTTAAAGCCTAGGAAGCTATTAAAAGTAGACGTAAGGAGTTACTATTCCAATCCTTACCTGCAACTAAGGGAAGCATTTAAGAAATTTAAGGAAATAAGGGAAAGCTTTTTGGAAGAATTTAAATTAAGGGAAAGTGTTCTTACCTTACATAAGGCGGGGCCTCAGCCTACCTACTTATCCTCATGTAATCGGGGCCGCCTGAGTTCATCACTGACCGATCCGAGGGATTAAAAGATAACTAACCGGCCTTTAAAGCTATCGTTAATTAGATTTAGGACTTAACTTGAGGAGCTTTATTATTTAAATTGCCGTACATTATTGCCTTAATAAGCCTTTCTAACTTTAATTAATCGCATGGAAATTATCTTAATACAAGGAATTACATAGGGAAGAAATTTACAGATTTAAGTAGGGCTTAAGGAGTACTTGCATTTTAAATCATTACCATGCTATTTTTAAATTCTAAACCTTTAAAGTATTAAAAGAAGAGGGGTCCGCTTGAAGGGGTTATTCGCTAATATAGGGCATAGAGGTTATCCGTTAGCGGAGCCGGAAAATACCATAAGTAGCTTCCTAAGGGCTTTTGAAGCGGGAGCTACTGCCGTTGAAATGGATGTTAGGGTTACGGCGGATGGTCACCTAGTGCTCATGCATGATGAAACGGTAGATAGGACTACTAACGGTCATGGCTACATTGAAAAGATGACCTTAAGGGAACTTAAGTCGTTAAAGGTAGGAGGTAAGGAGGAGGTCCCTACGCTTAGCGAGGCCGTAAAGGCTATTAAGGGTAAAGGGGGTATTGACGTAGATCTTAAGGTAAGTGGTTACGCTAGGGAGTTATTAAACACGTTAAAGGAGGTCATCGATTTCGTCTATATAACTTCGGAAAGTACTGATGCGTTAAGCGAAATATTAGAGGAGGAACCCGACGTCAGGACGGGTTTAATATTCGATGAAAACCCTTATGATAAGCTCGAAGTAGCTAAGGAGTTGGGCGTTAACGCTATAGTTCCTAGGTTAAACTTATTGGAACGCGAGCTAGTATCGTTAGCGAAGGAGGGAGGCCTAGAGGTATTCGTCTGGACGGTGAACTCAGAAGAGGAAGCCCTTAAGGCCCTATCCTTGGGCGTAGATGGTTTGATAACCGATAACCCTCCCTTAATAGCTAACCTACTGAGGAGGTTCAAATAGCCAAAAGGTTTATTTATGTGCATTTGCACATAAACATTAGGTGAGAAATATGGCTTGGGGTATGGGTAGAGGAAGGGGCGGATGGATAGGGCCTTGGCCTGGTAGGGGCCCCTTCAGTTACCTACCTCCGTGGCAGAGGCCAGGTTGGCTCTTCGGTAGGGGTGCTTGCTGGTGGCTTTTCGGTAATCCCTGGCTAGCTTACAGGGCGTACTTACCTCCTTCGGTACCTTACTTCCCTTACTTCTCTCCCTATCCTTGGACTTACTTCCCTTACTACCCCTATTGGTAGGGAGGTGAATTAACGATGATGCCTTATTACTTTCCCTACTTCGATCCCCTATCATTACTATATATATGGCCATCCCTTTGGATGTCCTACATTTCCATGATATATTACTTCGAGATGTATAGGTTAATGTTGGAGACTTGGAGGAAATCCATGGAATCCCTCTTCACTACCTTACCCGCCCCTCCTAGGCCTTCGGGATCCTAACCTGGTCCTACGTGAATTATAACATCCCTTATCGACGGGTTTTTCTCTTTAATTTTCTTCTCCAATTCGCGGGCCATCTCATGGGCTTTATAAATACTCATAGCTGGGTCTACTACTAAATGCAAGTCCACGAAAAGGGCAGAACCTTGCCTCTTAATCCTTACGGAATCGAAGGAGGGCATTTCATAAAGTAGACATCGTACTACTTCGCGTAAATTCGCTAAAGCGCCTTTAAGCGTGAAGGAAATAATCGCTAAGGAAGTTAAGCCATCGTATATAGGGCTTAAGTCAACTGAAAGGGGCGACTCCTATTAATGCTATAAGGGACTCTAGGGAATTGACCGTTAAATGCCCAAATTCTGCTTTTAAAGCTAGGCCCCCCAAGGGACTTGAGGCATTAAATAATAATATGGTTGTTAGGGATAATAAGATGGTCGAAGTTAGAGCATAGTAAACGACCTCACCTCTTACTACATGTGGAGAACTTATTCTACTAACGGTTAAAGTAGCTATGATGGAAGATGAAGCAATTATAATTAGTGAGGTAATTAAGGCCAAGAGGGCATTATAACCGTAATGCCCGTAGGGATGTCTTTCATCGGGAGGAGTGGAGGACTTAAGAAATAGTAAGGCCGAAATTACCGACAATAATTACGTTAATGATCGAATTTAAACCATCTGATACTAAAAGCTAATCCCCTGCTCCTCTTACATCCATTGCGTTATACTAATATAGTACGACCTTGATAAGCCTTCCTAAAATGAGCTATGGCGAGGAAATAGAAATATGGCCTCATAAGTAGGGTTAAATGTGAAATGCCTACTAGTTAAGTTGATGAGTTGAGCATTAAGGGCTTAAGGAGTTGGAAGCTAAAGCTTACCTTTCATTACTAAGATCTCAGCTTACCGTTAAGGAGTTAGTTAAAAACGCGAAATCGAATTACCTAAGCGTATACTACATTTAAATTCCTCTAACTTTTATGAGGTTTTAAATAAATACCCTTTAGTAGTCGTAGATTTCTGGGCCGAATGGTGCATGCCGTGTAGGGCTTTAGAACCTATCTTAGAGAGTATATTTAAGAAGTACGCGGGTAAAGCTATCTTCGCTAAACTCAATGTAGATGATGAACCGGAGATAGCTTCGCGTGGAGGTATAACTAATATACCAACTATCATCGTGTACGGTAACGGTAAGGAGGTAGAGAGGTTCGTAGGTTTCAGCCCTTTCACCATATATGGACTTGAAGAAGCCTTAAGGAGGTTAAGCAGGTGGTAACCTAGGGGATGGTAATACTAGTCCCCGCTCTAAAGCGTAGCTATATACTGAATATATTTTGACGCTTACGCTACCTACGTCCACCAATAGCCTTCCTACGTAAAGTTCCGCGGTTAAGTTCCAAGTACCTTCCTTAAGCGGGTGTATTAAAGCTACTACCGTAGTCCAACCTCCAGGTTCCAACCTAATAACCTTCTGGGGCTGGAATAACACTTGTAATCCCTTACTTACTTTAATTAAAGCGGTAACGTTCCATACAGGGCCCGGTCCAGTATTATTTATTATTATCGTTACAGGTACGTCGTAAGTAATCAATACCTCCGGCGGTACTTTAATTTCCGATATTATTACTCCGCTACCTTTACCCCGTTGACCCTTTAAGTAAATAGGCGGTTTTATCAAAGAGGGCCTATTATTTGAGGCTAAACAAGGTATTAAGGAATTAGCCTCTATTAACGTCATTATTAGTGCTAGTGCAAGGAGGTAAATTAGATTACGATACATGATAGTAAGTTACCATTTAAGGATTAATAAAGTATTCCGCGAAACTCAAAGTTCGAGTAACTCATACTTTAAGGAGGGCAACTCCACTAGCGCGTAATAGCCCATGAAGAGAGGTCCTGGGTTTATAATTAGGGTTTCACCTAACTTGTCCACGCCTCTAGCTTCATGTACGTGTCCTGCTAGGAGCAATATTACCTCGCAATCCTCTACTATCTTCCTAACGTACTTCGAGCCTATATGTACACCGCTTAACGCTATATCTACCTTAGTACCGTAAGGGGGATGATGGGATACCAATATTATGGGTCCCTCCGAACTCCTAGCTAACTCATAAGCTTTAACCGACGAGCTCGCATGCTTTAACCCGCTTACCCCTATAAAGCGATAACCCCCTTCCTCTACAACCCTATTCTCTATCGATATACCCTTCTGGGATGCTACTTTACTTACTTCCGGCCAATCCATATTACCTGTTACTGTAAAACTCTTTAAACCGCATCGTGAAAGCATCTCTACGCCTTCAAGACTCTCCAGGTCCCCACAACATATTACTAAGTTACACCTAGCCTCCTTAGCTACGTTAAGTACTCTACTTAAGTTATTTAGGTCAGAATGTATATCGGAGATTACTAGGAGCTTCAGCATATCCTACCTCACCTTCTTCAAAATCCTTAGGTGTTAAAGGGAAAGCTTTACTTATACGTTACTTCTTATAATCGGACGTGCAAAGAGCTAAAAAGTATCCCATGGTAGCGGTGGACCTAGTAATTTTAACTAAAGGGGGGATAGTATTAATTAAGAGGTTAAACCCTCCTTTCCAGGGTTATTGGGCGCTACCGGGGGGTTTCGTAGAGTACGGTGAAAAAGTTGAAGATGCCGCCAGGAGGGAAGCTATGGAGGAAACGGGTTTAGAGGTATCCCTAATTAAGTTAATAGGCGTGTACTCGGATCCCGATAGGGATCCTAGAGGACATGTAATTTCTATAGCTTTCCTAGCTAAGGCTATAGGGGGTAGATTAAAGGCTTCTACGGACGCTAAGGAAGTAAAGGTATTTAAGAAACCGCCTTCCAACTTAGCTTTCGACCATTCTAAAATACTGAAGGACGCTTTAAGAATGCTCGAAAAGGGGGGGATCGACCTTAGCGGTTAATATCCTAAACCCGTTCTTAATTAAAGCTATTAGTGTCCTATCGCATCCATCGCTACGCTTACCGGTTACCAATACGTAGTTCCTGTGTTTAACTAACCCTTTAACCCCCCTTACGCTATCGAAGGCCCAGAATAACTCTACTTTCCTCTTAAGTAACGCCTTAAAGATGTTACAAGGTATACCCCTATTCTCCCTACAACGTTTACATTTAAATAGTCTTACGATTAAAGGTTCGCCTACGCTCCCGTCCGCAGGGCATGGATATAGATAGGTTAGTAGATCCCGGGGGATGGAGAAGGCTACCTTATGTCTACCCGTTAATACCTTAAAGGCTTCCTTCCTTATAGTGTCCTCTATTAACTCCTTTAACGTTAAGGAATTACGTATAGTAGTTAAAGGCAATTTCAACCTAACTTTTAAACGCTTATTACTTAAGGTACCCCCTCCAGAAGGGTATATCTCCTCTATCTCGAGTTCTACTTCCCCCCTTAAGGAGCTTATACCCTCCTCTACGCTCAATTCATCGCTCATCATGCACTCCTTACATATATTCCAACTAGGCGGTATGAGTACTCTCCTATTACACCTGCTGCACTTCTTATATACTCCGTTGATATAGAAGTGCTCTACCTTTACCTCGCCCTCCCTAATGGTTATTAAAGAGTAATTACCTATACATAGCGAATTCCTTATAAACCTGTCTAGCCTAGCTACATTAACGTATGTAGTACCGTTAAGTTTCAAAGATACACCTCCGCTCTTATGGGAATGGCCGAAGATATGAAGTAATGGCCTATATCTTTCTATTAAATCATTAATATTAATTAAGCCGGTATGGGTCCCCCTATGATAGGGTTCGTACTTAAATCCCCTATCTAGAATTCCGTAAGGGGGGTAATGCGTTAATAGTAATACGCTTCCCTTAACGCTATATGGATCGAACTTCTCCCCATGTCCTACCAGTAAGTACTCACCTAGTTTTATAGGCCCTTCCTCATCTAAGTTATGAGTTCGGGGAGGTGCGCACTCTAGTCCTATGTCCCAATTTCCCTTAACGAAGTATATTTCTAATTTTAAATTTCCGAGTATGGAGAGGACTTTAGAACCCCTTTCAGGCTTTTCGGGACAACCTATATCGCCGGCTATTAATAGGTAATCCGCCCTTATCCCCCTTTTCCTTACATCTCTTACAAAGGCCTTAGCTGCCCTCTCCTTACCGTGAATATCCGATATGGCTAATACCTTTAACTCCTTCAATACTCCTCCCTACCTAGCCTATTTAGCCCCGATATTTTTAAGGATTCATACTCTTAATAACTATCTTTCGGGAGTGAAGTACTATATGAGGGTTAGCGTAGTAATACCGGTTGCCGAATTAAAGGAGGGAATAGGGGAATTGCTGAAGTCCTTGGAGGGTTCGGAAGATCTCGACTACGAAGTAATACTTGTTACTCCTCGCCTGCCTACCGCTTTAAATTTAAGGAATGTTAAGATAGTTAGGGACGAAGGTAAGGGACCTGGAGCCGCTAGAAATAGAGGAGTAGAGGTAGCTAAGGGGGATATTATAGCTTTTACGGATAGCGACTGTATAGTAAGTAAAGGATGGCTAAAATTATTAATTGAAGAATTCGACTCCGAGGAGGTAGGCATAGTAGCGGGTCCGACTTTAGCTAGGGATCTCCGTTCCTTCCTAAGTAAGTATTTGGAACTATCCGTAATAACCCCCTTCCCTAAATACGATAGGAAGATAATTATGGAGGGGGACTTTAAGCCCCTTACCTTCATCACTACTAGTAATTTAGCCATTAGGAAGGAGGTGTTTAAACTAGTAGGCGGGTTCGATGAATCATATAGACATTACGGTAGCGAGGATATGGATTTAGCCTACAGGGTCCTGAAAGCGGGTTATAAGATCGCATACAGTCCTAGGCCTTTAGTATATCATTCCCATAGGCATAAATTAAGCGCTATATTAAAGAGGTACTACGAATATGGCGTAGGCTTCGCTAAATTCTTCCTTAAGCACCCAGGAAGCGTCTTCTCTAAATTAGCAATGGGCGGTATGATCTCGTTAATAGTTCTCTTACTGCTCTCGTCCTTCCTCCTCTTTACGCCTTGGAAGCTATTAGGGGCGGCGTTGACGTTACTACCATACTTAGGTATTAGTTCTTTTCACTTACTTAGGGGGGAATCGAGAAAGCTGGCTTTGGTTTACGCCCTACTCGATCTATTGTTAATATGGGTCTCTATCATAGGTACTTTAAGGGGCATATTAAGCTATTTAAAGGCTAAATTAACCTGAAATTTCCTCTAAGGTCTTGCCTTTGGTCTCAATGCCCAATATTAAGGTATCTAAAGCTCCTACGAGGAAGGAGGCCGAAGTAACGGTTAACGCTACGAAAAGCCCGTAGCGATCCAGTAGGAATCCTATTATCGTAGGCCCTATTAAACCTGCTAACCTACCGAATCCGGAGGCAGCCCCATAACCAGTCCCCCTTATCCTAGTCGGGTAAACTTCGGCCGTATAAGTCATAACGACGCCCCAAGCACCTAAGCAGAAGAAGCTAATGACCGCTATCCAAGCTATTAACTCCAAGCTGGTCTTGGAGTATGCGAAACCGAATATCGAAGCGGCGGTTAACACTAAGAAGGTAGTAAGGGTAGGCCTCCTACCTATTTTATCGACTAGCCAAGCGGAAAGGAAGTAGCCAGGTATTTGAGCGAAGGAAGTAATTAAAGCGTAAAACATGGCCTTAGGTACAGGATACCCCAGCCCGGCTACGAACTTTATTATCCAAAGGAAGAAGGAGTAGTAACCGTAAACCATGCAGAACCAGAGGATCCAAGAAAATAGAGTTCTTCTCCTATACTTACTAGACCAGAGTTCCCAAACCGTTACTTTTACCTCCGCTCCGCTTTTCGCGTAACCTAGTTGCTTAGGTAAAGTATAACCCGCCTTCTTGCTTACTTCCCTAAGGGCCTTCTCAGCCTCGCCTTTCCTCCCCTTCTCCTCCAGGAACCTCACTGATTCCGGCAGGTAAAGCTGTAAGGGTATTAACGTAAGAATAGGTATCGTTCCGAAGAGGAAGTAGAACCTCCAACCTAGCTTAGGTATTATCAAGTAACCCAATAATGAAGCCATTATCCAACCGTAAGCCCAGAAGCTATCCAATAGGACTAGGAACTTGCCTCTATGTTTCGCCGGTATGAATTCCGAAAGATATACGAAGCACAAAGGTATAGTCCCCCCCATACCTATACCGGTAACTATCCTTAAGATCGTCATGGAGATCCAATTCCATGAAAGCGCCGAAAGGCCCGTAAAGATAGCGTACATAGTTACAGTTAATTGTAACGCCCGCTTCCTACCCAATACATCAGCCAAGAACCCCCATAAGGAAGCGCCTATCATCATACCTATGAATATCGATCCCGCTACGAAACCAGCTAAAGCCCCTGGTAGGTGAAAGGCCTTACTTAAGTAAGGTAAGGCTAAGGAAATAAGTAATAAATCCATAGCTACGAAGAGGTAAGGCATACCTACGGTCATTAGGAGTAAGTAATGGAACTTAGAGAGGGGTATCCTCTCTAAGTATTCTGCTAGGCTTGTTATTTTTCATCACCTCTTTAAGAAATGATAAAAGTATTAACAGTTAAAACATTTACGCACGTGCAATTTATAACGTTTAGCCAAATTATTATGGTGGATGATGAACCTGCAACGAGCGGATATGTGAAGAGTACCAAACCAGCTGAACTATGAACTTGAGGACGTAACCGAATTCCCCGTCGTTCGCTCCTATGGAGGTATTAAGCAGGAAAGGGGGTAAGAATAAGCTTTACTTAACCTTAGGGGTTAATATTTAAGGATAAGTAAAGTTAGATATCTTAACGGGCGGAAGGCATTGGAAAAGGGGATCAGTTATTACGGTTGTAAGTACGTAAGGCACGTAGTTGAAGACTTAAAGGAAATAAGGGA
>Ga0190313_1000137_pt1 | contig 47437 bp, 36 predicted proteins | sample 4870071011_MG_FD_169989 | JGI IMG/M metagenome (GOLD analysis project Ga0190313, IMG submission 169989) | Hydrothermal vent sediment bacterial communities from Southern Trench, Guaymas Basin, Mexico - 4870-07-10-11_MG | ecosystem: Environmental > Aquatic > Marine > Hydrothermal vents > Sediment ... | reverse complement strand
CTATTTGAGTTATTTTTCCATTAAATACTATATTTTTAACGGATAAATAAGCACCATATCCCATTCTAATTTGAAGATTAGCTCCAACTTTTAACATTAAAGCATTTAAACTTTCAGATAATTGAGGATTTAACTCAAGTGGGGTTAACTTAGAATCAGTTCGAGCATTATAGATATAAGTTAATAAGCCATAAGTATCAATTAAATTAAGATTAGCCACCATGATAGGTGATGTTCGTTCTGATCTAATCGATATAGATTGAATACCTGCATAGGAATAAATGTCATCGAACATATATAATTTATTATCAACTTCAGCTATAAAATATAACTTGACAACTGGGAATAATTTTTCAATAGTATTAGAATATGCCGATTGTAATTTATTCTTATATTTTATAGTATAATTAGTTATTAACTTAGACGATATTGGATTAGTCATTAATGTATTTTGTTCCAGTTTAAAAAATGTAGACATTAGTGAGTACTGTTCACTAAACGGATGAATAGATTTATCCATAATATCTAAATCTTTACCCAAATGATTAACCACATTCATATCTTCAATGATTCCTTCCATTAATGTTGACATCGCATGTTTAAGTTCTTCCATTAATTTATCAGAATCTAATTTGAAATTAGGAGATCTAACTATAAATTTATTAAATGTATCAAGTAGATTGTCTACAACATTATACATATTATCATAGTTAGTTACAATGGTTCTAAATACTTCTTTTTTAACTTTCATTTTATCTTTATTTGATGCTTTTGATATTTCATTTTCATACAATTTAGTTTTAAGTATAGCTATATTGTTGGCATAAGTAATTAAAATCTCAATCCGATCATCTATATAGTCATGCATCCTATTAAATCCTGAATTACTCCCTTCGGATAAAACATTAGAATACTGAATAAATAAAGATCTAATATAATTTAACCTATCTTTTAAATACGATGAAATAGAAGATAGCATTTCATATGCCCGTAATCTTGCACTTTTAATTGCGTTATTTTTAGCAACTTCAGCTACTTTAGAATTAACTTGAGTTATAATTTTAGATTCATCTAATTTATCTACCGTAGTATATCTATATTTATTAATCAAATTATGTGGATAAATAAAGAAAGCAGGGGTTAATACTGTATTTAACACAGGCAACATTTGATACAATAATGATTGTAAATAACCACCCAACTCTTTCTTATTAGTATTTGCGTATTTAGATTCATATATCGATTTAAACCTATTCAATACATTAAGATCAAATAATGCTACCTGAGGAATGTCATTATAAGATAAATCAGAAAGAGCTATTGGTTCAATTAGATTTAATGTTGGCGTATTAAATGATGTAAATGCTATAGCATTATCAAAAGCAAATAAATCATGAGGTATTGTCGTGTTTGAAATTTTATCACTACTTAACAATGAAGTGTAGACTAACTTGCTATAATAATATGAGTTAATGCTGGTTATTAAATTATCTGTATAACTATATGGCGAAAAATCAGTAATATTAAATAACCTAAACACACTTTTCAATATTGATGATGTTATCTTTGGCACTTGTTTATTTTTCATTTTAGGTTTTTCAAAATTGTTAGATAGGTTCAACAATAATTTAGAATAATTATTATATATTTCGGTTAGCTTAGTTGACACTGCAACGGGTGAATATTTACTCGTATTATTTATATTGAATAAATTAAAATCGTATTTTTTATACAAATATTGAGTCAACAATATAACAAATACAGATCTAACATCCATATTATGAAGGTTATTGTTTACACTTTTAACCAAAGGATCAGATTTAGTTTCGACTGAAGGTGCAATCAACGGTATAAATGTACCATAAACTTGAAATATAAATTCACCAATAAGTAATACCATTGGAATATATTCCGTATAATCCAATATATCATCTACAAATTCAAGAATCTTCATTTCAAATAATAATCGAATCAATGCATTTAAAAACTGATCATCTTTAGTCTTAGTTATGATGTCAACAAATTCCTTATAAGTTAACACTCCTTGTATTTTAAAATAATGAATCATGGAAAATATAAATTTCAATAAATTACCATCAACCCCAAACTTCACAAGTTTGTTGGTTTTATTCCAAGAAATATAACAGCCTGAATTGGTAGCAGCTTTAATATTAGACCAAACATCATAATCTGGAATAGTATCTACTGTTATATTATATGATGCAATTACTCTTTGACTATTATTAGATATAGATGTAACCAAGTCAAGTACAACTTTAAAAATCATTGACTGTATATATTCTTTATCAATATCTTTAACTAAAATATTAGCAAGATCGTTATATACTTCAAAATATACAGAATCAATTATCTTTATGTTTTGGCTTCTACTGAATTGAAAATCAGATAATAATTTATTATAGTCAACAAAAATTGATTGCATCAATCCCCTAAATGAATTTTCATCTGAAACCGATTTAAGTAAAGGGTATATCGTTTTAGTGCTACTATTAACCCCAAATAATTCAGATATTTTAGTATCAACCATTTTGGATCCAACATTGGATTTGATCCCAATTAATAAATTAGAGGTTGATTCACTGCTACCATAATAAATACCAGTCAATAGAGATAACAATAATACATTTGCTTCAAAAGTATTATTTATTTTAATCTTTTCAACAGCATCGTATTCAGAAGTTTTTAAGTAATATGTGTTACCGAACAACTGAGCGTTAATATCACTATATATAGAACTATGAGATATTAACATATCCTTTGTAAAATTAACTACATTATATAAAGCTAACGATAAAGGTAATAAACCTACAACCATACGATGAATACCATAATCTACAAGTATTGCATTTCTTCTATACATTTCATTTTGATCACTATGCTTAACATTACGCTTAAAACTCCCAACATTAGAAGCAATAACAGATGATGCTTCAGCAATGAAAGTATTAGTCATATAATACTTAGAGTTTCCAGTATTAGCCAATTGAGGGGTGGTATATTGGACAGCTGATTGATCGATAGCAATTAAATTAATCTGAACATTAAAAGTTATATCATTTTCTTCCATGTTATCGATAACAACTGAATCTATTACTGTGGCGTATATCCCAAGAAAATTAAGTAAATTTGATTTTATTAATAAATTACCATCAATCTTATTGTATATATTTGGTCTATTATTACCAAACATGCCATGAGATCTTTCAATTAACGATGAGTAAGTATTCTCTCCTAAGGTACGTGATTGAATACTTTTGCGTAATAAATTATCGACAAACGTTTTTGATGCTGCTCGATTCATTTTAATCTTAGCAAAATAAGAATCGTAAGATGTCGCATATTCAGCAACATACATTAATTGACCTATCAAACTTAAATCTTTAGTATTCATTTGAATACTTATTTTCTTAACTGGTCCACCCATCGATTGATATGTTGGATGTACATGTCCATCTTTATAAATAGGAATAACATTATTTTGAACATCACAAGATATTGCAACAATAGACGTTAAACTGCTATCATTAATCTCAATCTTCTTATACATCCAGATCGCATCACCATGACCAAGATATCCAGAAATAGCTATAGCTTCAAAAATAGGTTTAAGTTTAAGTCTTGCCTTATCTAATAATTCATATTCAGAAATAACAGTGAATAAACTATTAGCAACATTTAAGTTATCACAAAGCAATATGTTAACTTCCGAAGTCTGATCCTCTGACTTGATTTTAAATTGTAAATTATTATCATCATCTAATATTGTATATTTTGAATATTCAGTAAATAACCCTGAGGCAATAAGAAAACTCATGGCTGAATGAAACTCGGTAAGTCTCAACTTCATATCAGCAATAAATTTTTTAACTGGTAAATTAATAGCAGCTTCAGATTTAAGTATGACGGTAAGCATAGATAAGTAATATAACATAATAGAAAATATAACATTTAACAACCCGTAACCTTTAGCCTGGGTACTATTAGTTATTCCAGTGGCAAAATGTTTAATGTTATTAGACACCATGACATCATAAGTGAGATATTCATTATCTTTAATAATACCTAATAATGAGTCCCAATCAAGTATAGCTATCTCAATTCCAGATCTAATCGCATTATAGTTGGTACGTACATGTGAATCATTAACCTTCAAAGTGGTTAAAAACTCATACAACTTTTCTTTATTATGGTGTTTTAAATCAGTATATAAGTTATTTAATATCTTAATAGGAACAGATGGTAATGTTGCCATAAATGGTGTATGATATGTATTATTTGACTTCTGCCTATACATAGTATACATAATGCCAATAATATTAGACACTAATAATACCATACTTTTTTTAGACTTACCAACATTACTTTGAAATGGGTTTTGATGATGCTCATACACGCCTTCAACTTTAGCCTCAAATAAATCAAACAACGCTTTAAATCCAAATACCTTAGGATAAGGATATCTATATTTGTTTGATTTACTTATATCCCAATCAGACAAATAATATATATCGTTAATCGTAGATCCAGTTAAAGTATGAGTCAACATATCAAGAATACGAGTTTCAATTACAGTATCATCTACATTTAAAGACTTATAATACAATTTAAACCCAACGTCATTACTATTATATGTTCTAAATAAATTATAAGGTTTAATTAACGCATAAGCTACAGTGTCATTATATTCTATATCTCCTATTTTAATTTTATTCGATTTTAACTTCCATCTATTAGATCCAACAAACTCATAAGATGATTCCAAAATAGATCTATAATATTTTTTATACACTTGAGATTGACTTGAATATAGTGTACCTTTATTATCTACTAATTTTACTATATCATTTGCAATCTCAATGTATTTAGGTGATCTCAAATTAATATCAACATTAGATAAATGATCTTCACTATCTATTATTCTATTATTTTTGACCCAGTTATTGTAAAAGTACATCAATACTTTATCATTATAATATTGAGCAACATTTTCAACAAAATGCTTCATTCGATTAAAGCCAACAACATTAATAGGATAATTCAAATTATAACGTGAATATAACTCATGAGGTATATCATTCAAATAAATATTAATCTCAAATGAAATATTTTCTAAAGATAATAATTCAATTTGCGTCATTGTCTCAGAAATATCAGTCACATATTCAACTAAACACCCACCAACAATGTTGTTAACATTGTCATAAACTTCAATGTATTCATAACTATACTTAGGCAACAATATAGTTTTAGCCTCAGTGGACATGGTGGTGTTATTTAAATTATTAACATTAGATGCATCAAAATATATCACAGGTAAACTATGAAGCACCCTTGATTTAGTTTTGTTTACTTTATTTAAATAAGAATACATTGAATTGTAAGTACGATAATGTTTAACTGATTTAAAAAATTTAGTAAAATATAAAGTAGTTTCGTCATACATAAATGCAATATTAAAGTTAAAATAATTTTCATTATCTACTTTAATTGACTGAGGATAATATGCTAACTTGACATTACAATTCTTACTGTTGATAGCCTCAGCAATAGCTTTAACGTTAATTGAATACATTGTATCATTTTGATTATACATTAACGCAGTAAGCTTAGAGTTACTTAAATTATTAGTAAATACTAAAGACTTCTTACCTTTAAAATCAGTAATGTCATAACTAAGATCTCCACCACTCACATCAAAATGATTAACATTAATTTGATTACCGTCATGATCATATGCCAAAATGGTCACACCTGAATAAGTGTTATCGACTTTATTATGTTGTTTTACCTGAGGATTGCCCATAATAGCATAATCGTCAGTCGATATTATTTGATTTACATCTATACCCTCATTAGATACTAATTTATTGTATATTGTTGGTGAGGTTTGTTTTAAGTTATTCAAAATTACAGATTTAAACATTTTAAATTGCAAGTCTTTTATATTATTAGATGTTGACAGTCTATGCAACACCATAGAACCTTCAACTTTAGGTTCAATTTGTTTGAAATTAAAAGAAGGAAATATTTTTCCTCGCTTCTGATTTAGAAAAAAACTTTTAAAACTTAATTGCTGGAATTTAGTGGAATAATCAATAGCCCTTAAATCAGTCTTACTTCTAACTTTAAGATATTTTGACTTAACAGGTATCGAATTACGAGAAAACAATCGTGCCATTTGATGTAATGATTTACTAATACGTGGATGTGTAGATTCAGTTAAATGTAACTTATCATAATAGTTTAAATATAATAATCCCAACAAACTAACATCATCGGCAATATATGACACATAACCAAACGGCGATACTGATAATTGATCCATCACACCTAAGGTTAAAGTTAAAGTTATTGTGTTTTTATTACCAGGTAGAGTCTTAACAGCATAACCACGCACAGCATATAACGGTGCATACATAGAATATAGAACTTCCTCTAAAGTTAAATTATTGCCCTCTATATTCTTTAGATTCATTAATGCATTTAGTGATTCTATTTCAAGATCATTGCTTGATAAATAATCAGTAGTCATTTTGTTTTTATATAGTTCACTACCAAATCCATAATAATTCATTTCATTTCTATCAATCGGATAAAAAGCTTTACTTAAACTAACAGATCTAATACTTATAAATGGAAATACTGTAAATTGAGCAATTAACTCTTGTAACAAATGATTAAGCTCATCTTCTCCTGAAAAAATAAAATCAAGAGTTATTACAGTTTCATGTGCAGTATTGTTAGTAGATATTGGCGAAGGTGCTCGTAATATTTGCACCATTTCAGATCGAGCTATTGTAGATACTCTAACATCTACAGGCTTATCTATTACAGTAGCACCAACAATAATCTTATCTTCAATTATATCCACATATGTATTAGATTCCACTTATGACCCCTCACTATGATTTATACACCGCCATATTATTTATATGACGGCGTTTGTTTTACGTTTATAACTGGAGTTTTCCCTGTCAACTGTCTAAGTAAAGTTTTTAATTTATCCAACTTATGAAGATCTGGAGAATTGCGATCAACTGTAATGTTGATCACAACTCCAGAATTTCCATTAATCTCAGACATTTATTATATCCCACGTTTTAGAATGCCAGCTAACGTCAGCTCATTGTTCTGAGCATCTCTAATTTTGCCCGAACTTCCAACAATTTTAATATCTCGAACATAAAAACGATCTATAATAATATCAAAATTATTTGCACTCAAATCCAAATCACATCTAATAAATGTTGACCAGTTTAGAGTAGTAGGTGCGAATACAACTGAATCCCTAATAGTCGCAAAATAATACTTACCAGCTTTAAGTTGAGAATTAAAGATATCAGTACTGACAATATGTGGAATTACACTACTATCAGTGGCACACGCCAGCACTTCAACACACACCAAAGTACCATTTGCAATCTTAATATTAGTTTGAGTATCATCCTTAGGTTGAACTTTAATTAAATTAGTGCCAAATTCACTTATAAAATACTTACGATACTGATTCGGTTTACCTGTCAGCCAAAGATTAAGATTGTTTTTGATCTCATTAAACATGACCTCAGCAACAGAACCCAATATAAGATCAGTAGCAAGTGGTCCAGCTTGATATGAAAACAATGTTTCCAAATAAGCTTTAATAAAACTTGGCAACTCAGTAGAAATATCGGTGATAGTATCATATTGTGAATTATTACTGTAATCATCATAAGTAATACTATCAGTATTAACCACAACATTAGTAAACATATCGCCCGATGTAGATTTAATCGATGACATCAAAGAACCCAATAGCGATATTATATCTTTTCCAGTAGTTGTATCAGATTCAACCAAACCATACATAAAATCCTGAATAGGATTAATATTATCAGGATTAGATGACATCACAGAACTTAACGATCCTAAAATACCCATAACTTTACCTCCAAAATTTACATATAAATATCAAACATTATAATCTGTCGTAATAATGACAAAGATAATCCAATACCAAAATAGTCAAAATTAATACCAGCACCAACATATATATCAAATGTAGCATCATATCCTAATGATACTCTAACATCAATAGGCTCAAATACCGAATAAGCTATACCTAAACCTTCAATAGGAACTATAAATCTATCCATAACAGTAATACCTACTGAAGCAATAAATTTAAACTTATCATAAAAATATGTAGTTGGGGGTTTTATACTCACTTTAATTTCTGGTTCTATATTATATACCAACTTATCATAACGACTTTCACCATAATCATAGTAAAATACAACATTAGTTCTATATTTTTTCAGGGTAACATTAGTTACTCCCCTAATAACAATATCAAAATTTTCACCTATTATCTTGGTTGGATCCTCAGTAGTAATAATATAATACCGAGTAGCAAAATCTAAAACAATATCCGAAGGATAAGTTTCTATAACAGAATACACGCCAGTATATAATGTAGATAAATTGGTTATAGGAGATAAATTGGTTATAGGAGATAAATTGGTTATAGGAAATAAATTAGCAGTAATAAAAAATAAAACTATAACCTTTAATCCTGTATTAATTTTATTTTTAATATCAGCTTTAATCTCTTCAATATAACTGTCAGATTCAGAAGAATTAGCTTTACTATTTATTTTGCTTTTAACATTAATATTAACTTCAGGTGCAGACTCTTCGTCTGCATCTTTTTTATTATTCTTGAAATTTAACGCAATATCAAAACCAACAAAAATAAGTATAGCTGAAACTATAGCAAGTACAACGGACACTATAGTATCGGCTATCTCTTTAACTTTAGTCATAATATACCTCCACTACCTAAGGTTGAATCCTATCAATAAACCTAACACCTTTTGTTTCCTCTACGATATAAAATGTTTGACTTGATGGTTCACTTTTCTTTAACGCTCCAACTGAAAATTCATTACCCCCAATTAAAGAACCATTCATAATGATCTCAACCCCAGAAAATGATTTAACTATATTTGAAGTATGGAAGTGTCCCATATTAACATAATTAAACTCATAACCATTTGAACTAAACATCCCATCAAGCAATGAAACATCTCTTGATAAATTACCAGGTACAGAATTTAAACCATTTCCACCTTTAATTATATCCCCATGCAAATTTAAAAACTTATAACCCAAAATGTTGGTTATATAAAATGGAGATTTAGGAACAACAAAAGATTCAACATTATTAATCGTTTCTTTACGAATAAACTCATACAAAATATATTCAAAATTATCAACTATCTTATTCTTAAATCTGGGTTTCTTGAATATCCTACCATGATTTCCAACAATGCCAATAACATGAATTTTGAAATTTTTAGAAAGTTCAACAATCCACTTAGCTAAATAGTCAGATAATTTAATAGTAGATTCAATAACCCCATATTCCGAAGCATTAATTAACTCATCGACAATATACCCAGATATAAGATCCCCAAGAAAGTTAATATGAAGAGTGTCAACTTTAAATTCTTTACAATTAGTAATAACCTGAGAAAATAAATAATCAATGCGATCCCTTGCAATTTCAGGGTTATATTGATTCATATAATACATTTCATCAGCTTTTACTATTTCATCAAAATGAATATCACTGATATTAATAACAGCTTCCCTACTCATATTAATATCAGAAACAATGTTAACCCTCATATTAGAGTCATATACTTCCAATACTTTATTTAAAGAATCAAGTATAGCCACATAAATCTTTTCATAATTTTTATATACTTTATTTTCTTTCTTTAGTATATTGATTTCATTTTGCAATTTAACTTTATCTTGAATGTCTTCAATATTAACCAAATTAATACGATAAATATTTCTGATAATTTGATTCAAATTAGGAAATGTAGTAATATATGTAAACTTAGGTAAATTCAATTTAAGTTCAAGTTCAGATATATCCTTACTATCAATCTTCCTACCCAGATCAATAATATAGTCTTCTAACTTAGCAATAAGCCAATCCGAATCTAAATTTAACTTAGCCTTAACTTGGCTCCTCTGAGACACTTTAATATCACCACCAAAATTCGATCTAAATTTCCGTAAAGATCGTTTAAAGGATTCAAACAAAATTGTAGATCCTGACTGATCAAGAAACTCATGATATAAATTATACATATCATGAACACTTAAACCTTCTTCTGTTTTTTGGTTATACCACTCTCTCAACGTAATCAGTCCCATATAACACTCCTTAATGTAAATTACAAATTTGAAACATCCGCATACATATAAATAGATCCCCTTTTACTTTCAGTTGAATTTAAAAAACTAAATAATATAGATATACTTTTAGTCATATCAGGCACAGGTACAGGAATTACCATCCTATAAGATCCAACCAAAGGTTCATTTATTTTATCCACTATTAATTTAAATTCACCATCACTATCTCTACTTCTTAAATCATATTCACCAAACCCATAATCACATATATAAGAAATAGCGACTTCACTTTCACCACCTGCACTTTCATATGCAGCTCTAATATACCATAACCATAAATTTAAAAAATTAGGTCTTACTCCAGTCTTCATATCAAGTTTAACTTTCCATACACCATTACCTAAATCCTCAGGGGTATTAATTAAAGAATTAATATAATCCTGTCTGTAATTTATAGGCGTAGCTGTAGGTGAATCGAATACAAGCATAACATTGTTTGCCATATTAATCCTCCAAATCAGTTAAGTTTACTACTTTGGCATTCAATAGCTCATTTAACTTACTATTAGTTTTAGTAGCATTTGCGTGTCCAAAATTTTTATATAATTTTTTATCAACAATATAAGCCCCATTAAATTTACTACCATCATCTTTGAAATCAAATAAACTATCTAATGCTATATACTCTTTTTTATTATAATCAAACTCTAATGATTTAGTATCTTCTGTCATTTTACTAATAAAAGCACTTTCAATATCATCCAATTCAGCATCTTCCATTGATTTATATTGTAAGTTATCATCTACAGTAAACACATTCCCAATTAAATTTTCAGTAGGAGTGTCATGTTTCTCTAAACTTAGTTGATTTTTAGTATGCCATTCATCAATACTTTTAAGGTTCTTTAAATCAATACCTCTATCTTTTACCAATGAATGAAATTGCATAAGAGTGACAGGGTATGATTCAACAACTTGCCAATATTTTCGAGTATAATTTACTTTAGTTTTATATTTAAATTCGTTCTTATTAGTATATATCGGCACAACCCAATCTGTCAACGATATTATATTTGAGTTTTTTAACATTGCAGTAAACGGTAATACGTTGTTATTATTAAAGTGAATTAAACTTTTTTTAGCAGATCTATATGCCAACTCATAATTTAGTTTATACGCATCGCTTGGAACCCATCGAGTATATTCAACACCATCTATTTTGATCTTAGATTTAGTTAAAGTTAAATCAGAATTAGTCAGCTCAGATAATTTAGTTTCATATAACTTGTAATTATTAATACCTATAGAGCTACTATAATCATTGCGAACAAATGGAACTTTACCTACTTCATTACCCATAAAACTCATAAGACTACCTACTTCAAGTTGATTAGGGTAATCATGTTTTAAATCAAGATGTTTAATTAAATCAATAGTATAATTTACAGTAGCATCATTTATCAACGAAGTATCAGTAATAGCCTGCTTTTCAAAATTAAATAAATCATATCGTTCCATATCAGCATATTCTTTTATCTCACTATTACCTTTAATCTCTGATTTTCTATTTTTTAAATCAGCAATAGACATAGGATACAATACAGTTTTAAACTTACGAACTTGCTCATAATATCTAAATGCAGTAATCCCAAGATATACATATTCAACCGCATTTATTGCACCTGTATCTAATGCAAAATCTATATTAAATTCAGTCATATTACCATAAGCAACAAAATCATCATGGATAATTGCACCAATCTGTCGTAACTTATCGTATTCATCTACTACAGGTTTATTATATTTAAAATTAATAGTATCGTGGATAATGGTATCCACGATACTTGTATATTTATATCTTCCTAATCTAACCATATGGTGTCTCCTTATTGTAAAAACCAATCATCTGGCTTTTCATAGGCTTCTTCTCTTACTTCCTGAGGTAATGTAGGAGTTACATTATTAGTATTCACTGCAGGAGTCTGAAGATAAGCTACCTTCCTCATCTCATTGACCATAAACTCTTCCATAGCAAATACTATATCATCATATCCAACAGGATCAACACCAGGAACAATATCTCTAAATGTTAATTCGCCCACGGGATCATTGTATATCCTTTGCTCCCATGATGGTTCAAAGTCCCATTCAATATGATTGTTGATAATAGTTTCTAAATAATACCTCACATAGTATTCAGTATCTCTCACCCAATCATAGTATGTCTTATATTCTGTCATTTTCCTGCTCCTCTCTAAGTTTTCGTAGTCTATAATTTTCTTCCAAAGTTTTGTTGATCCTATCTATATGTTCAGCCAGTTTCTTATCATTTTCATGATACTTATACTTATCCATTTCTTTTGAGTATTCAGGGTGATTAAGTTGATATATAGCCTCTTGAGTGAAAGATCTGTCTGACTGATCTGCGGCTAATGCAATCTTCCTAAACTCCCTAAACCCCTCAAGAGTTAATCGAGTCAAATAAGTGTCGTGCATAAACATTTCATTAACACTTACATCATTCCCCATTTCTTTTAATAAATAAGGATCAAACATCTTATATAATTCTTCTTTATTGAGTAATGGACCTAAACCTAAGTAAACATAAGTATTAGGTACTTTAGTTATGCTACCAACAACATTAACTAACATCGTATCCTTATCATGTACAGAAGGATCAGTAGCACACCAATGATACTTATACCCATACCAAGCACTGTAATACTCTACAATTCTATCATGGAATATAAAATCATATTGCCCATATTTACCATATTCCCCTACAATTTGCCAACCTTCACCCAACCATTCCAAAATTTCCTCAGGCGATCTCTTATCAACCATACCATCAATGCAATACGGCAATTGATCATATGCTATTCTTTCATTCTCTGGTTTTCGTGTAGATGCTAATATCACTTCATGTTCTATAGACTCATTTATTTTTTGATTATATAATAAATGCTTATAAAACATCCAAAACCTTTCACCTGACTTATCATAACTTGATAGATCTAAATCAGACTTATCGATAGGCTTAGTATCTGCAACAGTTATCTCATTAAAATATTCCTGTACAGGTTTAATTTTAACAGTATCAGTAGGCTCTTTTTTATTCGCTATAGACGTTCCTGTCATATTAAATGAATGCAATGGTCGCTGATCAGTAAGTCTCCAATCACTTACAGTTCCTGCCAAACCACCTCTATCCTGTTCAGGAAACTGATATTCATGTCGAGGTAAATTAATATAATTCTCAACTTGTCTATGATACTCATCATCAATATCAGAGTCCAACACCGCCTGATTACGCTCCTCTACTGTAACAATTTCCTTACCAGGTACAGCCTCATGAAACAATGACTTTAATTCATCCCTCAATTCCTTAGGTAATATTTTAGGCTTTAAAACTCTACCGTTATTTGAGCGAGATTTAGGAGCATCATCTTCAACACTACCAGTTTGCACTGAATCATATTCCAATTCTTTAGGTTCAGGTTTACCCTCAGTCTCAATTGGCTTTGATTTTACTGGTGACATTTCTCTTTTCAAATAGTTGGCATAATCTTCTGCAAAGTTTTTACTTAGCTCTTCAGGATCACCGATAACGTCATCAATTTCTTTATCCTCAAGTGGAGGCATTGCAGCGTATAATTCATCAGTCAAACCTATTCTCACAATATCTTCTGGCGTTAACTCATCATAGCTTTTATAAATAATATCACCATCCATAGTTTTAAAACCCTTAACTTCACTGTTACGGGTTCCCTTTCCATTTTCAGTATCTACCATTCCATCAAAGCCAGATCCTGAATCTGCAACTACCTCAACGTCTGGATCAATTTCAGCTTCGATTTCAGATTCAGATTTAGATTTAACTTCAGAATTAGAATCAGCTGAAGATATAACATCATAATCAAACTGTTCAGTCTTAACCTTTTCACTTAAAAGATCTCCACCTTCAACTACATTAGATTCAGACTGATCATTAACAATAGGAGATGATTCTGTGTTGAAATCATATACTGAAGTTCGCTGATCTTGGTTAAACTCAGTTTCTTCTATTACTTCCGCATCAATAACCTCTCCAGCTTCATCTTTATCTTTAGGTTTAACGTGACCCCTATAAAAATTTTCAACAGAATCATCATCATACACTTTAACATATTCGTCTCCATCTTTAATTTTATCTTCAACTTCATCATCAAGTTCTGCAATATATCCATCTCGCTTAATAGCAATTTCATCATAATCTTTGTGAGCATTTTTTACTTTCTCATATTCAATATGAGACGGCTCATCAAACTTAACATCGTCAGATTCCACGGCAGATTGAAACTTATAATTATACTTACTCTTCAAATTAGACTCATAGTTTAAATTAGAATAAGTATGTTTAGTTTGTGATTGTGATTCATCCAGAGGATAAATATAAGCAGGTCGTTCATCGTATTGCTTTTTTAAACACTTAGATAAAGTATCATATACTGATTTATGTTTAACTTTATCTATTTCAAGATATAATGAACCTGAAGGATAGAATCTATAAAGCAAAGTTCCCTTAAATGATGTTATCTTATTTTTTCTTGCAGTCATCTCAACAACAGGAAACAACTCATCTTCCATTTGCAAATTAATAACATCATGTTTAAATTTCATAAAACTACCAGTGTTAATATGAGAATCATTATGTAAAACTAACGCCAAATTTAAAACATACCCAATCTTAGAAGTATCACGAATATCAGATACATTAGGTCGAGTATTTTTTCCATTCTCTTTTCTCAACTCCATAGTTGAAACTAAAGGAACATCAAATTCATAAAAGAATTTATCTTTAATTTCTTTCAATAATCGTTTAATTCCCTCATCATTCTCAGATCCTTCCATATCGTAAAAGTTATCCAAGAACACTATATGGTTATGATTCGGCATCTCGTTCATAGATTGAGCTACAATCTTATGCATGTTTTCATATTCCCTTCCATATACTGAACCATAGATAGCTAACGTTTGTTTATTAATAATCAAATCATAAATTTCATCATAAGCTGCAAACAACGCACTACGCAATACTGACGGAACTTCATTCATTTCTTCCTTTGTTAAATTCCCATTCTTATAATATTGCAGTTTCTTTACCATGTTAATAGTTACAATATATTCAGGATTCTCAGTGCCATAATTAGATAGATATTTATAATTAGCATACACTGCAATTAACGCACGAATAGTGTCTTTAATATCATCATCTAAAGTAAAATAAGTGATACGGATATCTTTATTCAACAGCATCATTCGTACTGCAAGGTTTCTCAAAAACGCAGACTTACCAGTGTTTTCTCTACCAGGAACTGCTATAAATTTCCCTTCCATAGGGATATCCATATAAGCATCAAAAGAATTAAAACCAGTAACAAACTTACTGGTAGATCTTCCTGACACTATATCACTAAATACTTCCTTAAGATCATTTAAATTAGATTGTTGCATTCGTTCGGGTGTTAATTTATTCTTATTAGAGTTCAATACCTTAGATGCGTCATCAAGTTTAGTTTGTAGTTCAGTAATTAATTGAGATACATCAGTCTCCCTTGCCTTATATCTCATCTTAACCAAATCATCTAACACATCCAATACTTTGTCCCGTTTACTGTACTGTTCCATTAGGTTTTCACTTTCAGCAATACGTGCCAATACAGTTATTTCATCTTTCATATTAGTAAGCAGTGCAACATGATCCAAAACTTCACGCTGATAGGCGACATCTATGATATGCTTACCTACCAATTTACTCATAGCATATGCAATATTTTGATATTCAGATTCTTTAGCATTGATGACAGCTGCTATTGTCTTCCATACAATCCAATGAACACTCATTTCATTAAGAATATATTTCCTAATATCTGCTTTAGATATGTCAGCATCTAATTTTGCAGAAATCAATTCATCCATATCTTTATATTGACCTAAACCATTAAAAACATGAAGTTCAACACCTTTCATTTCTTCAAGATTAACAACCTTGTCAATAAATGAAGCCGTAGCATCCACACCAGCAATATCACCATCAAAAGCAACCACAATTTTATCTAACGAATAGTAGTCCAATATAAATTTAAATAAATCAATATTAAGCTGAGATCCCATTACACTAACAGCATTCTTAATACCAATAGAATGTAACCTAACAGCATCAAACGGACCTTCAGTAATGAATATAGATCGTTTAGATCTAATAGTTCTATATGCTTCATCCTCAAGATACAACGCAGAACTTTTAGAAAACGAACTATTATAATATTTAATTTTATTTAGTTTATAATCATCATCACCCATATACCTACGGGTAAACCCAATAACATTACCATCCGCACCTTTAATTGTAAATATAAGAGAATCTGAATCAAATAAATTAGATAACTTCCAATGTCCTTTCTTTCTTATTTCAGCATTCTTATAATGGCGCCCACTCTCATCCAAATCATCATCTTTAATCATACCTAAAGAGCGAGCCATAACTGCTTCGGACAAACCCAAATCACTATATTTAGACATGCGTTTAATTAATTCAGAATAATCAGAGCAATATACACCATGATAAATAAGATCATCAGAATCAAATGATCTCATCTTAGATAATATATTATGCTGATACTTTAATTCATTAGTTGACATTTCCTTCAATTCTTTTTCAAGTAAAAATCGAGTATGTTTATAGATTGTACTTTCAAGACCATCTTCACCATCATCAATATACTCTTTCATAGTTGGAAATTTAACGTCACTAACATCAAGATTAAAATGCTCACATAAACCTTTAACAGCACGAAGAAAGAATCCTCTGGAATTTTCACCAAACCCATTTAGTTTAGCATATGCATCAAAAATATCACCATACCATCCACACTTATGACATTTAATATTATATTTCCCACCATTATCATAAATAACAGCAGAAGGGTTCTGATCTCCATGAGTATGTTCTTCAGTATTGATACATCTAACAGATCCAATAATATTAGGATTAGATTTATATCCCATATCATACAAATACTCTGATAGTCTTTCCCTTAGGTCATTAACTAAAACGTCAAATTTTACATAATGTTTCATTATTACACTCCTTTAAACTTAAAGAATTTAAGTTCACTATTTATTTTTTGTTTCATTTTATCCTGCAAAATTTTTATATTATAATCAATGAAATCAGCAGCACTATCCATCTCATCCAATATCTGCCTCAGCATATAAGAATCACCTTGAGCATCAACATACATTCGAGATTTAAGAGTATCATTAATTTTATTTAAATCAACTCCATTATTTGTCATTTGATTTTTAAGTACAATGTATTCCTTTAAATCATAAGGAGCCATATGCAAATCAATATTAGCATCAGCAACTTCAAGAATTTTATTAATATCATAACCATAATAAGAATAAAATTCAGTTAGTTTATGTGACCCATTACCCCCAATACTATTTTTCTTTAACAATACACCATTTTCATAGGCGGCATAACCTTCAGCACCTTGATCAGAGAAAAACAAATAAAAAGATCTACCATATTTAGTGCTAAGATATTCACTGAATTTTACATTAAAAGCAACAGTCCAATTAAAATCAAACTTAAAATTAAGACCAATACGAAATAAAAGTTTAGACTCATATTCATGAAAGTCAATCCAAAAATAATGAGCATCAGCCCATATCCAATGATCCTTCATAGTAATATATGATTCCTCACTTTTAACAAGTTTACGCTTACCATACTCATCCACATAAGTTCGAGAAATAAGTAAATTACCTACCTTAATATTTGTTGCAGATTCAAACATAGAATAACTAACTTCACTCATACCTAAGGAGTATTGCTTCATATAATCTTGCAAATCTTTTATAATGGTAGTAACTAACTCACTTGAATACTCCTGCTCAAGAATAGTAAAACCAATTAATGGTTCCTGAGGTAAAGATTTAATCACATCTGATTCTAATTTCATATAACGACTCCTTAAAGTTCAATTGAATATCTACTAAATATAGCTTTAATATAGTCACATATCATAACCCAATCTTTTAACTTATGAGTTTTACGTTGATCATATATGTTCAATAATGTCTCAAGATTAACTGTCCATATAGAAGTTTGTAGATATGATGATGGCAATAGTTCAATTAACATAGTCCAATATCGTTTATCTCTTGTATTAATATAAGCGTTTCTCAAATGATTCAAAGTCCTAATAGTTTGATCAACAATCACATCAAACTGAACTAAATCAGTATTCAAATCCTTAGTGAAATCAAAGTCCGATTCAGTAAAAGCATATTTAGTTATAGTGTGCATGGTAGATTCAGAATTGCGAACAGTTGCAACCTTATACGTATCCAGTTGCTTCCATAAATAGATAGGTGCTGTCAATTTCATTGATACGAAAATTTGACGCAAAAATTTACGATGGGAAGATCCAGCCTTAACTAATCGCTGAACTAATAGCTTATCATTTTCACCTAATACGATATCGTTATAATATTCAATACTCGCATTTAAATCAGAATATCCCACGACATCATGAACGACTGCAGTTGAGTCGAACAAATCAAATGAATCATGAGAAAACCTAATACCCGAAATTGCATCATATGCATTATACACTGTCACGTCATTAATTTGCATAAATTACCTCCTAAAATATATACTATTATTATCGGCACATTCCATAACAAACTTTAATTTTTTATATTATTTTTTTCTACATTTAATATACAGATGACATATATCGAGCTTCATCTCCGATATGATCTCTGACATTCAACTGACTATTATTTATTGCATTTAACATTCTTTGTCGCTCAGATACAATGGCAGTAGAAGATACAACTTTACCAGATCCAAATCTATAACCAGACCTTCGCATCTGTCTAATATCTTCTAAATTATTTTGAAAACGAGCTAAACTATTGGTAAATTGACTAACACCACTTACCACAGCACGTGTAGCATCAACACCTAAAGATAATCCAGTAATAACAGGTAAAGCATATCTTGTAACTTTCCTACCTATCGTCGTCATAACGCCTGCTGATTTAGTGTCAGTCATAAATTTAGACAAATCAACCCAAGGCTTAGGTGATTTTGTTGCTTTCCCTATGACTTTCCCTTCAACATTATCTATAATATTTGTCTTAAGTGATGTTAATTTTTCTTTCAAAAAATCATTCCGTTGTACCGTTTCAATTTGTAATAGTTTGTCAGCTATACCTGTGACACCTCCAACTTTACGCATCATACCATAAGATACACCCGAAGCTACCGTAGAAACAACGTCACGCAATCCACCTGATAACCCAAAGGATGTTGCTATTGTGTCAGTCACATTCTTAACTAAACCTAAAGAAAAAACATCACTAACACCAGCTAATGCTGATTTTTTATATAACAGTGGGGAATATATTTTACTTAAACCCACACCAACACGTTTACTTAACCCTAATGAACTATCCAATTTTCCAGTATCAACAAACTTACCTGCATTGTATGCAAAATCAAGCATTGTCGCCTGCCAAGTTAAATCCCAAGCAGGTGACAATACATCTAAATAAGTTAAAGATCTAATCTTATCTGGATAGTTTTCAAACATAGTATTATATGTGAGAGTATCCCCGACAGATTTAAGTACATCAATAGGTTTTAATAAAGGTTGAACATCATTATAAGTTAACATGGCTTCCACCTATACATAATAGTTTGACGTGTCAATATTAGATGTCACCTTAACTTGAACTTTCAAATCAAAACCAAATTCAGTTCCCTTAGGAATATCAAATACAATATTTCGAGTTGACGATGTATCTAAAATAGAAGAGGTGTCTGTTAAGGTATATCCAACGTCAATAGGCAATATTATATTATCTAAATTAAGTTCCACATCTATCGTAGAATCGGGAATAACTTCAAATAATGGATAAACTAAAAAATTACCAGCATTTCTAAATTCAACTTTTACCGAATTACCATTAACATTATCTACATGTTTGGATATAAATATTTTCATCAAATATTTAACATACACCACATCATCCAAATTAGTTATATTAGATGAAATCTCATCCAAAAAAACATTAGATAATTCATTTACATATGAAATATCCGAAGAATCAGAATAAAATGAAGGGACAGTATTAATTACCTTTTCATAAATACTATAGTTTAATTTACTTGATTGAGTAACTGCAATATTATTAGCAAATTGAACAGTAGATAAATCAGCACCATCAGCACTCGATATGTCCGCAGTACCGTCAAGAGAGGTTATATCTGAATTATAGGTGGGTTGATTTTCAATAGTATCTATGATATCATTCAGTTTAGTATATCCACTTCTATTAATTATGATATCATCTTTAACAACCATGTTGTTACACACAATATCAGAATTGATATACCATATATAACTTGAAGCCGATTTCACCGAGGTATAATCATAAGCCGAATATGTGCTACCACTTAATACTGAACTATTAAATAATAATATATGCTCATATGTTGGAGTATCCGTAACCCTAACACCTAAGCCAGCACCTTTAGTGTCATCTGCAACTATAGTATCTGAAGACACTGCATCATTAATTAAAACTATATTATCCGTAGTTGACACATCACCTGTTTGGACGGTAGAACCTTCAACAACCAAATTTCCAGTAACACTTAAATCACCTGTCAACAATAAACGCCCACTCAACAATAATTCACCTATAGAGTCTCCAGTATTATACCTCACAGATAAATACTTAACCAAATCTATAGTCCCAGAAACAGGATCAAACGGGACATATACTGATAGTCCCGTCGATTTTATAATTGAATGTAACCCTGATGTTGTAGTAGCCATATATTACCCCCTGATAATATTCTTTTCAAAGATAACTTTATCTAATAAATTATCTTCACTAACAATAGATGAATTATAAGATTGATAGAAAGAAATAGAATGTAAATTATTTCGTTCAACATCATATATCACATTCGCCTCATAATCATTAGCATCAGTTCGATAATAAATTACATTTAAATCAACATTCTGTAATCTATTCTTTAACACATCAAACCCAGCTTGATAAGATTCAGCATACATTCCTAAGGAAAGAGTTAAGCGATTAGTTGAGTCAGTATACTGATTATCTTTAAATGTCAAACCTTGACTTATATATTCAGTAAGATAATTTCCGATAACCTTCAACTCAATACTTATAGGAATACCTGAAGTATTAGATAAAGTGGTATGAGATATGTTTAAATAATTAGTAGCCACTATAGACGATACTTCTAATTTGCTTAAATCCAACACACAATTATCAGCAACAAATACATCATAGTCAAACGAACCTAAACCAATATTAATATCACAATTAGTCAGATGAACATTAATATTATCACCAAACAATTTAACTGAAGTTGATTCAATTGTTTTTTGCTGTAGTGCTATATTCACATCCTCACCATTTGGATCTTTATTTAAACTACTCATAAACATATAGTAGTTTTTAGAACTTGAATGGGGACCATATGTTGGATTAGCATTACAAAATACAGATTCAGATTCAACAACATCAAACCCAGATGAATTAACCATAGGATCCATATCGACAACCCTATTGCTATCATAGGTATCACCAAAATCACCAAACGTGGTTTTCATAAGTAATCTTAAACTATGAGTTGAACCGTTAACTTCATGTTTAACTACAGTAGTTCCACCTGACATACGTGCGGTATTGTACATCATATTACCTGATGTCTCATTTGTATCGACAAAATTAGTCTCTACAGTAGTTTCAGTATAATGATACCCAACGTTTTGATATCGCTTATATCCTAACCCAAAACAACTAAAATCACCACCGCCAGTCATAACGACATTCGCTGAATCATTATGATATCCAGTCATTCCAAATAAATTATAACCAGTGCCACTATTAGTGGTAAATGAAGCAACATTACTTGCAATTGTAAAGCCACCACTGGTGTTACACATAATATTTAATTTACGATCATTAGTATCTGATTCATCTATACCAAAATAATAATAATAATAATTTGAATCATAATCAATGAATCTAAATATTGTTGAGTTTTCATTAATAGGTCGAGTTGTAAGTGTTGAATCAGAATAAACCGCCGTAGAATTACCATCAATTGAATAATGGAAACCTGACCACATGTCATAATTAACAGACGCTATACCACTAACCACATTAAGGTACGCAGCATATTCAACAACCTTAATAACATTAGTATTGCCTACACTCCCACCACCAACAATTAATTCATAATATAAATTATAATCTGACAATTGAGTATAATTCGCAGTTGAAGATCCATAGTTAGAATACATTAAAGAAGCGTCACTTATATTTGAATTAGATGTAAATTTAAAGATAAATAAAGCAGGTCTATACTCAACACCAGAACCCATATCCACAGCACATAGACTAAATGCAGTAACATACACAGCAAATGCATCTAATGTGTCATCATAAACATACACAGGATCTGTCAATTTCAATTTAACATCATCAACCGTCGCATTATAATTTTCAACTAACTTATTAGTAATATAATCTCGCAAATTTGTATACTCATGTTGATTGACAGTATAAGAACCAACACCCTCTTTAGAAAAACTAATATTCTCTAACTTTAAATTTACAGTTTCAGGTGTAGCATTAACAAACAAAGTAGAATTAAATTCACCTGAATTTGTAGCATACTCAATATCAGTCCCACCTGACGTTGTTGCCATCTTTAACTTCAAAGGAAATTTAGACTCAGCAATAATAGATGTATTTTTAGCAATTAAAGGTATGGCTCCACTTGAAACATCGATTGTACCTAAATATGAAGAATCAATTGCGGATTTATCTACCAATGACTGAACTTCCAAATCCACATTCATTACTTTAACTGCTATATTTGTAAGATAATCTAACGAAGATTCTGAACTTATGTAATTGGCATAACCCTGAATGTACGATCTAAATATATCCCATGATTGAAATGTAGTTAAATGATTACCTACATTTGCTCTATTAGTAATAACATAATCCGCAGATTCCAATTTAGAATATTGAACCATATCACCTAAGGATATAGCATTATTAATATCCGAAAAATTAGAATGTCCAATATTTTTAATACGATGAGTACCATCAAAGATTAAATCTCGAGACACTACCTGACCTGATGTTGTATTTCCGTTTACTGTATTAGTCAATGCAATAAAATTAGTTAATACATAAGCCTCATTAACCACTTGAGTAGTATCACCAGTAGCCATTTGAATGCCAGTTATAACATTATTGCCCATATCTAAAGGATAGTATAAGCCTGCCTTATCCACAGCTTGGAATTTATTAGTAGTGGTATTCAACTTAATATAGGCATCGTGTAATTTTTCATCATACACTTCACCATCAACAATAGCTGAATTATAAATGATATCATCCACTAAAACATTGCCACCCGTTGAAACATCAGCAATTATAACAGCATTTACTCTATCCAATAACCCAGTTCCAATTGCAACTATATTGGTTGCCCAATCAGTTTGTATGTTATCTATGTCAGTTTCATTGTTCGATACACGACCATCAAGAGCAGTAATCTCTGCATTGTTGCTATCTACACTTGATGTGATATTATTTAGCCAAACATAATAATCATACAAAGTACCGTATATGTTAGTTAAATTCTCTTTCGTTTCTAATTTAAATTCAAAATAATCTTCAAAATTAGAATCCATCAATGCTATTGCTGTTTGTAATTTAGTAATAGTAGTTGATAAATTCATTGATATATTATTAACATCAGTCCTAAGAGAATCTGAATAATCTTCAGATTCAATAATGTGTTGAGTAACATTCTGCTTTAATATCAATAAATCTTCCGTAACTTCCCAAAAGGTATCATCTATCTGAGAACCCATTCCTTCCAAATTTTCAATTAGACTCTGTATTGTATCACTATTAGTTAGAACATTGTCATCCAATTTACTTAACATATACCTAATAGTATTGTATTCAGTTAAATCTTTATCGAGTATATATCCATTAACGCTATCAGCCATAGTCGCAAATGAATTTTCCACAGAGTCAAATTTATCATTAACTTCATCAACTCGTGTATCAATAATATTCACAAGATCAAAGAAGTACGCATTGATCCTATATAAATTCTCATTCATAATATATGCCCATACCTGTCGACCTTTGCCAGGTATAGGATATGCCATATACGGAGGTGCTGGAGAATAATCCATTACCCCGTCATTCTTCAAGTCATCAAAAGGTGTAGGATTAGGCGCATTACCATATGGATCAGTATCAATAAATACAGTACCGTAATTAGAATTGATAGAATCGATATCCTCAATATCATCTATAGGAATGGGGGTGTACCCATAATCATTCAATAATTTCATAAACAAACCCCTTACTTATAATACTTAATAGAATTAAAAGCATCAGCTAATGCTTTAGATGCAATTTTAGATTTAGGTTTCTTTTGTTCTTTATTTGTTTTGTTAGTTTTAGTTACTTGTTCTACTTTAATAGCTTTATCTATAATAGGCGTTATCTTTTCAACGATATCATTAACTGAAGTTTCATTAACCTCTACCTTAGCACTTAAATTAGACATATCCACTCCTCCATATTTATAATTGAAGGTTTTGTGTAAAACAAAAATACTTAATATTTCGGCAAGATATACAATAATACCCACGCTAATACTTGAAAAATAATTACCTAATTTCAAAGGAGTGAATAGAGCTAACACCCAACCTATAATGGTTAAAATAAGCATTATTATAACAATTAAAAAAGTAACTACAGATCGACCAACCATTAACCAACCAACATCCGTATATTTAAACTTTTTATCACTATCATATTTAATCTTCTCTTTAAGAAAATATGAAGTTAATATTACACCTAAGGCTGATACTGTTAATGTGCTTGTTTCCTGTATAAACGATAAAATCTTAATTTGTTTAAATAACACAGCACCAGGTCCAATAATAAACAACTCAACAAAAACCAATATAACATACATAATAATATACTTATAAGTTCCAGATAATTTCATAAACCCTCCATCAATATGATTCAACCAATAGTTTAGTTGCATTTGATTTTCTCATATCTGCAACCACACCTAACATATAATGAGATAGCCCTATAGTATTGCCATGGTCTTTAGCAATATGTTGAGACATTCCCATTGAACTATATAAAAACGCATCCCGATTATTTATATTAATTGCAGGTATTATACTATTTGGTAACTCTCTTTGAGCAATAAGATTACCAAACCTAACCTTAGTAGGTATATGTGAGTCCATATCCAATATCAACAATCGCTTATATCCTATATCTGAATTAATTTTAAGATTGGATTTTAAATCTAAACCCAAACTACGCATATATGGTTTAGTCTTAATAACTTTAGGTAATGTAACCTGAACAGACTTAGTTATCTTATCTACCTTTCTACTCAAAGGTGTAAAATATCTCACATTACTTCTACCCTTAGACACTATAGAAGAAGGAATATGAGAAATTTTAGACTTTAATTTTCCTTTATTTTTAAAATGAGATATTATTTTATTATCGACAACTTTACCTTGGTTAATTGTTTTTGATAATCGTTCACTGTTAACCATTTCAAATATATTATTTTTAACAGCTCTTATTTTATCATAAAAATGTCTTAACTTTTTTCCTTTAAAGGTTTCACTATATATTTGATTTAAAACCTTACCAACACTTTTAGCACTCTTTACTGATAACCTATAAATCGAACTATCATAATTCATTATTTCAGTAGCCCATTGCAGCCCTCTACGCATAAGCGATGCAAATGGAGATGCAAAATCAGTATGATAATATCTTGAAAGTAATCTGGCTGGTGCTCCAGCTTTAGCCATACCTCTAACTGTATTATATTTATCGTTTAAATAATGCCTGTCTGTCATATATTCTAAATTCTCAGACACTTCGCCATTTAATGTTTTACTCGTATATATTTTATCTTTATTGTTATGAGACATCCAATTTAATCCAACCGCAACAACAGCGCCTATACCAACAGCAACCAGCACCTTAGGATCAGTAAAAAACTTTGGCATTTTCTTTGTTATGTTTGCTAAATTTTCAATTGTGCTTTTTGACTTTACTGAATGTGCTATGTCATCATATAGCTTACTAAATTTAGGTATGTTTAGTTCTAATTTACCTGTGGATATTGAAGCCGTTTCAAGTTGACTCATATATGATAAATACTTATTCATAACTTGAGATGCTATTTTCCTTTCTTTATGTAAGCTCCCTTGAAAAAATGCAACATTTTTATCTAACGATTTATTTACAGTTGAATTAAATTTATCAAGAACAGCATTAGCTTCCATATTGATTTTCTTAGCTTTAGTTAAAAAATCAGCTGGCAATTGCCCTGAAGTAGACTGTAATAAACTATACTTAGACTCAATATTACTTTTAATGTCCTCTAATGTAAAGTTAGCATTAGAGTATAACATACCTTTTATTATACCAGAAACACTACCAAACCCTAAACCTCTCCAACCAGATCCAAAATCAGTATACCATAATCTACGAAGTGTAGTTGGCATAGCAGCATGAGATTTACGATCATCAGTTTCAGTCGCAGGTTTAGCCATTTGCATTTTATCATATATAGTTGACCATGCCATTGAACCAATAGCAAATATAAAAGAATTTTTAGCTATCGAATGTAAATTTAATCCTTTAAGTGGATTCAAATGTGAAGAGTTGTTCGCTAAAAGCCTATTATTAAAATTTTCAATATATTTAGTTTCAGGTACAGCAGTGTCATGCCTAAAATAATCATACATGCTTTTTTCAGCACCTTGTACTTTCCCTCGCCTATATACTTTATCTAATCCAATTTCCATAGATTTCATTAAACTTGTGACATGATCAGGATCATATCCAAGTTTTATTAATTCTTTATATGTCCGCTCAACTATAGTATAATCAGAGAATAAATGAACTTGAACTTGTTTAAGTACTTCTCTATTAACAGCATTCATATTTTTCATTTTAGTAGCAATTTCAGAATAATTTGAAAGTAACTTATATTCATTCGCAGCAACCACATTATCTGCAACTGAATTATGCAATTGAATGACAGATGGAATTTTGTTAGCAGTAGTCACATCCTTGTCCGATATCTTAATGCCATAAGCAATAGATAAACTTTTAGCAAATTTGGCATATGAACTCAATGATGACATTTCACCTGCTTTAGGTAAACTTATCTTACCATCCCCGAACGACTTTATACTATTAATTATACTTTGTTTGAAATCACTTTTTGTTACTTTCAAATTCTTACCGTAAAATTTAACAGTTGAATCAAATACTTTCATTAGTGTTGCCATATTATGATCGCCAACACGATTACCCAAATAATGCTCCATTGGATGTATATCAGACGACACATAACCAACGTAATCCATAAAAGCATTAGTATAATTATAGCTTTCATGTAATATGTCTTTTACTTTAGGCTGAGGTATATGTTTTGATGAATATTTTTGTAATTGAATTAAATCGAATAGTATGTTAGCTCCCATTATTTTACCGTCAGTCAAAACACCCAATACCTTAGGATGTTTAATCATTGTTGATACACCCTCAGACATCACGCTCAATACCTTATCACCTGACACATAATTAATGCCATTATATTCTTGAGATTGACTATGTAGTTTATCTATTAAATTAGTCAATGCAGAAATCTTGGTTACATTTACTTTTGGTTTATAGTTTTTTAATTTTAATCCTTTAGGAGTAGAGTTAAAATAAGAATGATATCCGCCTGAATTATCAGTAATAGCTAACTCATACGGAGCTTCTCGTATAAGATCGAATGCCGACTCCTCTACATATATGTTTTGTAACTTTGCTCGTTGTCGTTTATTCACAAATTCAGGTTTAACTAAATCATTTAACGACACATATGTAACATGATCTTTATATTTCCGTTTCACCTTAGTAGACTTAGCATCAAATATCTGCATGAATGATTCACTATCCATTAACTTATAGTTTGATTCACTAACAAGCCCACCAGCATCATGCCCTATAGCTATTTTACTTTGGGGTCTGCCATTATCAATATCTATATTAGCTGGACTATTTAAATCATATTCATAAGCTAACCCTTCAATAGTTCTAATCAAATCATAATATCCAACACTAACATAATTAAACTTATAATCCATTTTATAAATAGAACCAGTTTTCCAATTAATGTAAACAGGATCTTTAGCACCTTCAGTTTTATTAATAGAAGGCACATATATTATAGTAGATGTACTATCAGTGTTAACATTTAATTTAGACAGCAATAATTTAAGTTTAATTATACCCTCAGGATTACGCACAATGTCCCCTCATCAAAAAAAATCACTTTAGTTTCTTTTTAGGTTTTCGTTTTCTTTTAGGTTTACTAACCTCAGCATCAACTATTTTAGGTTGATCTGCCATGTTTAATTTATCAAGTAAACTATACGCACTTAATAATGTATCCATATGAGTATTAAATTTACTTGAACCATCATTCTCCGCCATTCTCCGTTTTTTCTTCTCTTCAACATCTTCTTTAATTTGTTGTATTTTTACAGCTGACATCCTATCTATACCTAATATCTTATATAATTTTAATGTCAATTCAATTACCTGATTACGAATAACGTAAGCGTTAGATGGACTATCGACATATTCAATAAGCTCACCATTTCTATCCAACGCTATTGGGGTTTCTCTAAATAACCCGTCATCAGATATAATAGCTTCCATACGAGATAATAATAATTTATTATACACTAAATCATGAACAACAATTCCAATCGAAAAATCATAAGTAACATTATTTTCTTTTAACATTACCATTATCTCATCATATAAATTTTCAATAGTTGCTATATCTATAGGACACCTATAACCTTCAGGCGCCTGTCCTATTTTAGCCAACGGACAAATCTTACTATGTTCACACTCAGCAGGCTTACAATACCTTGCCATTTGAAGATATTCATACGGTAATGTACTTGTGAAACAATCAGATATAGAAGATATATCATCATCTGATAATGTTACCCCCTGCTGTTTCATGATATTTATAATATTATTAGCTATACTTTGTTTTGCCATTTAGTTATCCTTCTTTTTTATTTTTCATTCTACTCTGAATAATTAATTGTCTGATTTCATCAGCACTCAAAATCTCAGTTAGTTTTACCTTAACAGCTACAACATCATTATCTATATTTCTTATAGATAACGGGGTGTCAGTACAAGTTTTATCATATTCCTTAATAACCGCAGGTCTATCATTCTTCATAGCAACCTCCTATTCATACCACTGTAATATAGAATTTATTTTAATAGAAGTTTTACCATAACTTCTATATGCAATTCTCACATATAACCCTGAAGTAACAACATAATCATCATATTTACAATCAAAGATTTCATACTCCTTTGTAGGATGCCAATCCTTAACCGTTTTAATTAACTCTAAAAAATTATTACCATCAACAGTTAAACCATACATTGAAAATAAACCAAGCACATCATCTTTATCAATCACAGAAATTTCAATGTAATCATTAGGATCTATATCAGATTGAATAAAGTACCCAAAATAACCTATTCGCATCTCAGTAGTTATTTTATAATCGTGATAATTCATTTCACCTGCATCTGAAAAAAATAAAATTTGTTTCCAATAGGAATGTAAATTACCACCATCACCATAAGTTTGACCTACCAACAACGCACCACTATCTAAATATGTAGGCACATTTAAGTCACTTGGTTTTAAATTTTCAACATATTTTCTAAGATATTCTAATTTTACTCGAGAATCTTCTTTATTTAATTCAACACCATTTGATATTAAACACAATTTATCTCGAGCAATTAAATCATCTATATCATCATATGACACATATTCAATCGACAATTCATCTATAGTTTCTTTACTATAAACTAAATTAGACGAATCAAATATAAGATATTCCGACCCAGACACTATAGTTGCAAAACTAAAAGTATGATCTATAGTGTCAATATTTTTTAGTTTAACTATCATCTAAACCTCCAACAAAGATAACATAATAATAAATTTATTTAAAAACCAAATATTCCCAGCATCAACAGTAGAATAATCAGTAAAATAAAACCCATAAGGTTTATTTGCATATAAGATATTGGTACCTGATAACAACACAACATCATCAGAATAAACATTAACTCCATATGAACTATAACCAGAATAACCTGAATTACTTATAATGCCAAGAGTGGCAACTTCAACAATATCATAATCTTGCAATTCATATATTTTAATGGCAAATTTTACTTTACCATTAACATCAACCCCATCATGTTTTATTAAATGAGCTGTCAAAGATATCGAACTAACCTCACAATCAAAATTATTCATAAAAGGATAAAGCTTAGATTTACAATAACCGTCATAACTACCTGTCATGTTTACGTTATCAAAATATAGCCAACTATCAGAATATAACCTTTTCGATGTATTTGACATAATAAAATTAACATGACGCTTTAAACTAACAGGCAATTGATCTTGCGGTACAATACCTGAGGCATTAAGAGTTGCAACTCCATTAGCATTACCTTTATCGGTAATTGGTATAGCTTCAACATTAGTAACATTAGATAACCCAATATCACTCTTAGTTAAAATAACATTTCCAGTTTTACCATTAACAGCTGAAACTTTATCAGTGTTATCAATTTTCACCCAATGGGTATCACAATTTATGATCCAATCGCCAATATTCCAATCAGATATATTATCAACAGATGTTGAGCCAGCAACGTTAACAATATAAAAATCACCTTGAGATCCACCATTTCCATTATCAGCTAAATTAGGTATATTTTGAGAAGCATCCCAACTTCCTTTCCATGTTAAACCAGTATTAATATCAAGATATTCAGAATTAATTTTACCATTCACATTTAATGGAGCCACACCATTAGGTTCCCCAATTAAATCTGTATCAATTTTAGTATCTAATAGCATTTCAATTTCTGCTTTAGTATATTTATCTAAATTAAAAATATCAGATTCAACATGATAATGTACATTATTGGCTTTTTGATTTAGAAAATTTATCACTTCAATTTGACCATACTTATCTGTAATATCAACCCATTCAGCTGACTCAATATCATTGTTAATGCAGATCCAAATCTTACCATTATTAGAGTTAACCCATATATCAGACAACATATACCCGCGTTGAATATCATCATCATTAGTAGGATCTGTAGTATGATAAGTATCTAATTCTGCTGGTTCATCCACCCCTGAATTAACTGCAGTATTACCTAAGGATACAACAATAGATACTATATTAGATAAAGTATTTTGCTCTTCTCCACTTAATGCTGTATCAAACCACACTTCTAAATTATCAGTTGTTTTAGAATAATCAATATAAACATACCCATCCAACGGTTGATCTGGGTATACGGCAACAACTGCTTTATTTAATGACTCATACACTTTAGAACCAAATATGTCAACATTAAACACAGTAACATCAACTGTATATTTATAGCTAAACATTACACTACCTCACTTTCACTGATACCATCTATAAATAAAACACGATATAACGATTTTAAAGTTCCTGCATTTGTTTTATATTGAACCCCAAATACATCGTTCACAGTAACCCCAAATACTGGAATATGTACACTATATGGTGTTTTTTTATTCTTACCCAAAACCTCAACACGCCTGACGGAATTAGGGACTACACTACCATTTTTAATTAATCTAAACACAATAGTTGCATTTGCATTGGAACATTGCAATTCACCTGTAAAAAATACAGTATATACTCCAGTACCATTTAGATTTTTAGTTGTCAATGTCAAATCGGGATCAGACACATATGAAGTAGATGATGATGAGTAAGTTGTTGTTGAATATACAACTTGTAAATCATGTTGAGTTTGAGTTAATGGTTGCCATATTGCAGCGTTTGCTGTATTATCTACACATATAAACGCCATGTTAGTTGAAGCATTTATCCAAAAAGATCGTACATCATATCCAACATTAACATCATCACTTGATGTTGGGTTTACTGTAGCTGACAAATTATCTTTATGGGGTACTATTAAATAGTCTAAATCATTATAGGCTGTGGAACCATCACCTATTTTCAACCTACGAGTATCTGTTTCAAATCCAAATTCTCTACTTGCCAATACAGGATTAACCGAAGCAGCATCAGATGCTGTACCTCCCCTTATTTGAATAACATCAGCCATAATCTACCACCCTCCGCCATTAACTAATTGGTTGTTCAAATAAACAGTCGACCAACCACCACCATCTATATTTCGAGCATAAGTAATGTCAATTTGACCATTACCTGCATCAGCTATATCGAAATTAATAAAATTAAAAAACCTAAAATCACCAAAAGAAATGTTATTCACTTTAACAGAAATTGTATATAAATCAGATAATGACAATCCTGAATTAACAGCATCACTAAATGTCATCTCATCCGTGCTTGTCATATATATTTTAAGATTAGCATTACTTTTAAATATATAAGCATAAGCATCTGCCATATCTTCAGTTGGATCTATTTGAACAGGTTGCCAATCATAATCAGTACCTTCTGTTGGTACTTCCATTTTCATTAGCCTAACAATATCAGCCATATGTCCTCCATAAATTAAAGTTAGGGCTTATGCCCTAACCTTAACTAATCCCCAGTCGATCCCATACCACCACGAGATACGGAAAGTAATGATTCAACACTAATAAATTTCAACTTAGGTTGATTCTTTATAACTCTAAATTGAGCTATTCGTGTACCCTTAGGAATAAAGGTATTATCAAGTGCATATAGAATAATACCCCAAACATCATCATCTCCATTATATGAGTTATCAATGATCCCTATAGAGTTCCCAACCATTACTTTATGTTTAAGTATAGTTGAAGATCTTGGTGCCATAATCGCTTCGTAATTTCGAGGAAGCTTCATAGATAGTCCAAGTGAAAACACACTAATCTCACCCTTAACCATAGAGACATCTTCATACAAATAAAGATCAACCCAATCACCTTGCTTAATTCGTTTAAGTTCTGGTACATCGTTTAAATATTTTACCTTTATTGTTAGTGGTAGTTGTTTCACTAACCAAAAAACACTAATTCCAATTATAGCTATTACTATCCCTATAAAAATATTTACCATCTATCCTCCTAATTTCCCATAAATGAAAATATAAACTCAAGCCCAGCCGAAATCAAGTAAACCGAACAAAATGTAAGTCCCAGAATTTTAACAATAGATACATTTACTTGGAGTAAATAACATATTCCCACAATTGCTGGAAATATAAGAATACTAAACAATACAATTTCAAACAGCCAAATCCCTCCTTCTTTTATTATTCCCAATACATTCAACATATGTACCTCCTTAAAAATAGTATACTATATTATCGGCATAATCATTAATAAACTTTAATATTTAAATAATAATCAAAGGGGCAATTAGCCCCCTTGATTAAAATAAACCAGTATTACCTCGCACGACCAACACGATCAATCACAACATGCATAGTATCGCTATCAACACCAATACCAGCTACCCAAATATGAGACCCATTCGATAATGCACTCCACGATGTTTCAAATCCACTCCCATTCCAAAAATATTTAGTTCCTGCAGTATATGACCCACCACTAATAGTAACATCACTACCAGGCATAGCTATATTAACAGACGATCCAGAAGAAACTGTAGCTGTTGAAATACCTATAGGATACTCCGAAGTGGTAACATCTGAAAATGTAACTACAGAATTATTAGATGCAATATAAACCAAATCACCTTGAGTAATATTACCACCTGCGGTATAAGTCCTATAGCCAGTTGCAGCGGAAGACGCAAGTTCATATACTTCAACCAATGCACCTTCTACATTATTACTTGTAAAATAACCAGCAGCATCATTAATACCAATAATAGATGCACCTTCACCTGAAGTAGTAGAAGCAAGAACACTCAACTTAACAGCTTTAGCATCAGCACTATCAATAGTATATACAGTAGCCCAATCAATATTAACCTGATCAGACACTATAGTAATACCGTCCCCTGCAGTTAAAGTCTGTACCGTAGGAAAGCTTGAAAACAAAATTGCATCAGTCCCAAACACATGTGCACCATTAGTACCTGTACCAGAAGAAGATATAATAAAAGAATGATCATGGTTAACAGTACCATTTAACACATTAGGAATAAGTACACCATTTACAACTTCAGCATCAGGTGAGTTATCCTGATCTTCCGAACGAGTTAATGTTAATGAGGTTCCACTAATATTAACGACATAAATGCCATTAGCTATACCACCCAAGCCCCCAGTATCATCTTCATTCTTAACCAAATATCGATCATTGTTAGAAAAGGTGTACCCATCATCAATGAAAACTCCACTATTTACCAGTGTAGCAGTAATAGTTAAATTATTATCATAACTAACACTACCACTACTTATGGTACTATTGTTATCTAATATATCAACAGAAGCAGCTTTAACTTCACCATGAGGACTCATACCTTTAGCAACCGCATCAACATACGCTTTATTAACGATCATACTACTATCAGTAAATGCAGATACAGCAATAGATGAAACATAACTAACAATATCAGTATAATCCTGAGAACCATCTAATAGCGATACAGTACTAAAATCAATAAATGACGCATCAACTAATCCAGAAACATTAGTCTTGATCGCTTTACCAGCATCAGCACTCCCAGTGGAAACCGATATAAACGACTCAAGATCATAATCACCATTGGAATCTATAAACATAAATTTATCAGCCATATATTACCTCCAATACAAACCAACAATCACTTCAACACAACCTCACCCGTTTCAGGCAAGTAACTCCATTTATCAGGCAAACCATACTTATCTGAAATACGCTTAACCCAATCTTCATAATCGTTTTTACTTGAATTGCGAAGTGATTCACTCTCACAAATAGCTTTATCCAATATAGTCTTCTCATACTCAGCTATTTTAATTTTCAATTTAAAATTATCAATAATAAGATCAATTTTCTTTTTATCAGTTTGCATGGTATTTATATCTGTAGAATATCTTTCCATCTTATTTCTGAAATATTCCAATTGATATAAATCAGCATAATCAATATACACACCATCAGATTTAGCCATAGCAGACCTCCATTTAACGCATTACCTAAAACGGTATATTTTTAACTCGTGCATTATCTATCGTTATAAGAACTCTATCTGAATCTATAATGCTACCTAAATATTGAACATATCCTGAAGTAGGTTTAGTGGTAGTTAACGTTCCTGTTTCAGATAAATATATTTTAGTATCAGTAATGGCTGAAGCCATAGAGATAGAATATTCCCCTGATATAAGTATCGTCGCTGTGTTGCCGTCTAATGTTAATACAATACCTATAGCAGGGTGAATACTTCTATTGTCACTACATTTAGTGAACGTGTTAACTAAAGTGTCATGTCGCCTAATTAAACTTCCAACAGTAACAGTAGAGTCCACAGTCACATCTATAACAATAGATGAAGTAGATCCTGTATTAACTACTGTAGATTGTGTTTGGTTAGCATATCTCACAGCTAAATAACCCATACGTGAAATTAACATAATCACCTCAACATAAATAACAAAAGGTGCGACATATGTCACACCTTCTATTGTATTTCATTTGTAAACTACCCAAAACTAAAGCCTTGAGTTTTCTTAATCGTTTTTTATAATCTAATTTAAAAAAATGAAACCATTACACCTCAACTGGAGTTGCAGTAGACGTTTGGGTTTCTTCCATTTTCTTCAATGAATCTTCAATTAGACTGTCATAATTATCATACACATACCAAATCATACGATTTATTTTATCACCGTATTCTGGATTAGTTTGAAGAATCATAGGATCTTCTAAGTTTTCTTCTTGCATCAATTGCATAATTGAATTATTAATCAAAGAATACCCTGTACCCAAAAACCAATACTTCTTAGGTGGTTGCTTATCCTCAGGTAATAGATTAACTGAAGCGAGCTTAAATATAACAATATTCTTTGTTATATTTTTAGTATCAAAATAAGCATTGTTAGGCAACCCAAAAGAATCAAACAACGCAACATCTTTTACTATCTTATTGTACTCATCAACGCCCAATACAACATATTCCAATTTACTTTCATGAAGCTTACCACACACTGGACAAAAGGTATTTACAGTAATTTGTTTACCTTTCACATATTCGGCATACTCATCACTATAACCTTCAGTTGAGTTTTCAGTATGATCCTTAAGGAACTTTTCAATACCCTCAAATAGTTCCTTGTTAGCTTCATTTGTGTCAACTGGAACACCATACTTCTCAACATATGATGCAGTAAACACATGATTGTAACAATTCGTGCAAATTAGATCATTTGCTTTACATTCACTCATATCCATCTCCTTACATTATTAGTTATTACAACACATAAACCCATTTTCTAACTACTCAATAGCTTTTAGTATTACATTTTCGTCTCCTTTATTATGAATTTATTACCAGTAACATAATGGTAACCATATATAGCAACAGCAAATGAATCTGAAATATCATTTACTTCACCTTCAAAATCTACACCATAATTCTTATACAGCGCCAATTTTACATCTTCTTTTTTAGCATTACCTTTATTAGTTACAAACTTCTTTATTGTAGTAGGTGGAGCCTCAATATAAGTATAACCTTTCAAATATAGCAAATATCTTAATATACCACCTAACTCAGCTAAATTATATGCCGAATTAAATAAATGCATAGCGTAATGCTCTATGGTAACAACAGTGTTTTCCGAAGGATAGTCAGATAACACTCTAAACACATCATCAACTATAAACTTTAATCTTGCAATTCTGCTATCAAATTGACTATTGTTGGTTACAATGTTATAAGTTAATTCTATTTTATTAGAACTTAATATTGCAATCCCAGTCGAAGTAAGCGACATATCTAAACCGACATAATACTCATAGCCATCTTTTTCGTTATTTGAGATGGTTATGGGATCATACATTTTTTTATTTTTTTTAGTTTTTTTCATTTTAGATTTAGCTTTAACCTTATTAAGTTTAGATGGTCGCCTACTCATACACAACTCCTTATTTTAAAGTATTTGCAAATGCATAATCTGCATCATATGAACTTCTATTTCGAGAACTATTCATTGTTGCATTTACTTTATTATCATTAGACATTGACATCATAACATTAGTACCAGTTTCAATTAACTTCCACAATAAACTCACCATAGCTTTAAAACTATTCACATACATTAGCAACCTATGGTAAGTATAATCAGATGATGAATTTACCTCAGCTTCAGCTATTTGAAAAGCATATGACTTAATTGAAGTGTCTGTCAAATCTACCAAAGTAACAGTCTTATCTCCAATTTCTGCGGGTTTACCGTTATCAGATTTCTTGGCAGCCTTTGCATACCAGACACCATCAATCATAAAGGGCTTACCTGCAGCTAACTTAATGTAGATCTTCGACTCAAGTTGCTTAATTCGACGAGTCATTTCGTCATATTTTATTTTGTATTTCAAATACATTTGATTTACAAAATCATACTTCACCATCATAGTATCCATATATATATAAATATCACTTTTAGTTTCAAATTGAAGTACATTGATATAAATATCTGGAACCAATTGAGCGCTTAAGGTTTTTACATCGGGATAACCAAACCCAAACTTAGCAGCCTCAGCATCAAACACATTCATTAAATTCTCAATAGTCTTCTTGTCTTGCATATTATCCTCCAATTAAATTTTATATATGATATATCGGCATTATGTACTATATACTTTAGAGTGTGACCCCAAAAAATGGGGTCACATAAATTAATTAACTGTTTTGAATGGTCGTAGTAGTAACAGCACTCGCAGGCGCAATAGCATTGTTGCCCCGAGCCGAAGTTCCAATTTCACCACTCATTCCACTAAACGGTCTCCACATGTTGACAAATCTTGCAATGTAAGTGGTTTGCTCTTCATTAGTTATATCGTCAATAGATAAACCACTACCCATATTCAAGATCTCAACACCAAGAATAGAAGACACAAAAGCATAACCTGCCTCATTCTGCCCAACCATCACTACATTAAACGGTGGAATCTGGTCATAATACACTGCTTGAGTTTTAAAAGACGCAACCCTACCACCATCAGCATTAAGGATATCAGTAAGCATTCCAGTCAACTCCCAAATACCTTTAGCCATATTGTTAAATTGATAGTTTCCTGTAGTGTCAGGATTAGTTGCATTAGCATCAGAACCAAGCGTAAGACCAGTTTCAACAGTTGTAGATCCATTAGCAGGATAATTAACCGAATAGCCTGAAGAACTGGAAACCAATTCCAACGGATGTGCATAATAATAATGCGACTTACTATTCATCACTGCCCATAACGCAGACCTATCCATAGTTATAAATGTCATAGACCCAGCAATACCACGTTTAGCTCTGGAAAAACTACGAGGGTTAGGATCTCCCATTGTATAAATGGGAGCCTTTTCACGAGTTATATTCCAAGAAATTGCTTGTAAAGTTCCAACAACAACATTATCAATCACAGTTGTCAAATCAACTCCACTCATAGAAGTTGCAGCTGCACTATAATCTGCCATAATTCACTCCTTTCAAATACTTACTCAATACCAATATAAGTATCAATTTCAATAACACGCTGAATACCAGCAACACCCACATAAATCTTAATTCGGGTCTTCTCATTAATCTTGTCATTCAATGTACGAGGATATACTTCAAACCCAAATTGAGTAATAGGTGCAGGATAATAATTATCCATTATAGCCATATTGACAGCACTCTTCATAGACTCAATTAAATTAGACGTTGCAGCCTTACCTGTAAACTTCTTAGTAATTTGACGTGCAGTCCACACAGCTAACAGCACAGTATCAACAACATATTGGCTATCAAGCTTAGTTCCGACTTTAGCTCCAGATCTTTCAGTCACAGCCTGAACCCTAACAACTAAATCATCGCCTAAGATACCGCTATAAAACTCCCAACCAGCTGCATTAATTTTATTAATCACTTCATTATCTGAAATGTTAATTCGAGAACTTGACTGTGAAATAGCTTTATATAATTTGCTTTCACCTATAGGTCGCAATCGAGTAGTCAATAGAGAGAACACAGCAGGATCAACGGAATACATAAAGTTAACACCAAGTCCACTAAGTTTAATTATATCTCCAGCAACAAATCTAATTAAGAAGTTATCATACTTAGTTCGCTGAAGGTAATTAACTCCAGCATTACCATTAGAATCAACAAGCAATGAGTTAACATAACCATTGACAGCATCAGTTGTAGTTTCATATCCATTTAAAGTCATTGCCTTAGGAGAAATATAAAATCTGCATTCTTTCACATTATAGGCTTGCTTCCTCAACCAAGGATCAATTACTGACAAATAATCAACAGGAGCCTCAACCTTCAACCCAGTCAACGGTGAGTAAGTTTCAATAGTTTCATCCAAATAAGTACCAGCTATAATCAAATCAGAAGGAGCATAATTAACTATTTTAGCCAATGCCTTTTCAATCTCAGCTTTATATTCAGACGGAGTCATATCACTACCATCAGCACCACCAGACAAGAATACAGATCCAGCTACAGTTCCAGGTTTCAATGGCAAATAACTATAAGTAATCGTAAGTGTACCAGTCGCAATGGATGCTAAGTTATTACTTCCATTAATAATATTAATAGAAATAACATCATCTCTATCACCTGAACTACCCGAAGATGCTATAACATAGTCTTCACCTTCTTTAAGTACAATATCGGTATCATATTTAAGTTCGATATCATAAGGGACAGAATCACCAAAATAAATAACATTACCAGCAACAAAGTAACTATTCCAAATACCTACCAAGATATCTTCGGAATATTTAGCTTCTGCCAAAATAACATCATACTTAACAGTAACAGTATAAGGCGCTTTGTTAGCATCGTAATTTGTATTAGCAATACTCAAAACTCTATCATTCAAGGATGCAGTCACAGCAGTACCATCAACATCAACTACACTAACCAACACAGGAGCACTTGCTGGATCTTTATACGAATCATATGTCAAATTAGCTTCATAATTAGTACCAGATAATGTAAAATTAGTATCAGGGACATCAATAACTTGAGTCACAGTAGCAGATGAAACAGTAACAGAAGAAGCATTTAAAGTCTTATACGGCACAGCATCAAGTATATACATATCAGTACCTGAGGTCAAATTATTAGATACGGTAGATCTAATATTAATTTCAGATATATCTTTTAATCTGTAAGCTCCAACTTCATCTACATTCCAAGTATACACTGACACACCATTATAATACGGTAAAACATATTCGCTTTCAATATAATTAACAGATGCAATCAAATATTTACCATATGCGGAATTATTAAACGAAGTAACTATATCTTCAAGAGAATAGCTATCAATGTCAATATTGTATTCCACATTCAACGCTGTGTCAGTAATAGCATTTACACTACCAGTTGCACTATCAGCAATCGGGGGCACAGAATATCCAACAGACAATTTATTAAATGTAGCACCAGATACACTATCAGTTACTTGCTCTACCTTAGCATAAAAATAATTATATTCATCACCAGGAACTCGTGATTTAAAAGTCAAAGAAGCAGAACTTTCACTACCAACCATAGTAGGTTTAGATGGACCAGGAACATCACTTGCATTATACATAGACGGTGTATGGTTAGTATCCAATGTAATAGATCCATCATCAGTAAATGTTGTTGTAGTGTTATCTGAAATCTCAGTCAAAAATCCATAACTAACGCCATTATCATTAGATCTGTAAATAACACGTGCAATTACTTTAGAATCTGAAGACACGCTAATATCTGAAATATCAATCGCATCAGAATTAACAACACCAGTTATTGTGGCTATAGGTGAAATTTGAGTTTCACCATATTGAGTCTTGTATGCATAAGCATAAGTATAATCACCAGCAGCTAACGACCCAGCTCCACTATCAATAGCCAAAGTAAGGACAGATGTCGGACTATCAACCTCATCTCCAGTAATAATCTGTTCTTTCAAAGCTAATTGAGCGTATGTAGGTTGACCTATTCTCAAAGCAACTACAGGTAAATTAGGATCTCCAAAATTAAATATCTCGTTTATGACCTTAATCAATGACCTATTATATTTAGTTTCAATTTTATTACGTAAAGTCTCATTCAATGACAAATCATTGATTAAAGTAGGATCAACTAACAATTTACCATACACTTGCTGATATGTATCAGTTGTTACCTTCACAGGATCTAACGGACCCTGACTTGCTATACCCAAGACCGCAATAATATTACCAACGGGAACTATAGCAGGTGATTCCCATTGCTCATTATGTATAGTACTAAAAACAGGCATAAATTACCTCCCTATAAAATCTAAACAAAAAACAATATACCATTAAAACACAACACTATCAGAATATTCTCCAATGGTAATCTTAACTTTCAACTTTTCAACTTGAGTTTCGATATCAGTTTCTATGATTTCAAACCTAACAGATACATCCAATTCAGAATATAATTGCTCCACTGTAGTGGCAATTGATTCCAAAATTGGAAATTGCTGCTCATCTGTTAACGGTGTTATTTTCTGTATTTTTTGATATAATGCCAATTTTATGTAATTAATAATTAAAATAAAATTATCGTAATAATATGAATTAGATATATAATGAAGAAAATTAGTATACAAATCATCCGTTGCACAAATGGGGTAAGTTCCAAGATCATCATTAAGTTGACCAATATATATTTCACTATTATTATATAATGGTACTGTTTCTACCAGACAATAATCCACTTCAGTTAATACTGTACGAATGTATGGAGAAACAATACCATCACCTATTTTAGATCTACTAATGGATCTCAATTTTGTAAGTGCTAACGAATATAATGCAAAATTAACAGGAAACTCAATACCCCCATTTACCTGAGTCAAAGTAACATAAGCCCCACCAACAACAAATTTAAATTCTTTCATTACAACATGTTCTGCATAAGTTATCAATATATCGGAATAATTATGCAATAACTCAATATAATTGTCTATATCTGAATCCAACATCATTCCTAAATTAACATAACATCTATATAAATACCCTGAATCAATTAAAGATTTAAATACTTCCATTATTTCAGTGAAATAATTAACATTAACAATAGTAATATCACCATTAGAATTATATACTTTATTAGGTATCGTCAACCTAAGTCCACCTATAATTATATCAGTTGGCATTCCTTGAGTTGCGGCATCATATAACTGAGGGTAGGTTGTTAATATAGATCTTAATGAATTAGTCAATTTCATAAAATATGTATCTATGTAATTTAAACTATAATCGATACCATAATTAGGATTATAAGTTTCAGTTGATCGCAAATTAATAACATGTTTAAATATGATTTCAATATTACCATCAATTTCTGCTAACTTAACTGCAACTTGAATTTTATCTAAATCGACAGTAGATCCACCATACAAATAATCTTCATTACGATGTATAATTTCAATATCAGAATCATTAACTAATCGATAAACATCAACATCAAATTCTAAATCAAAAGGTAACTCAGCACCAAACACAATAGTGTTATCTTGAACTACACAACTATACCATTCAGTTAAATATGAATTATCAGAGGCAATTATAGTAACTGCATATTTATACATAATGTCAGCATTATCTATTAATTTATTGTAATTAGTTTGAGTTATAAATAATTTATTCTTATTTACAATATAAGACACATTAGATTGAAGATCAATTACCTCAACATTAGTATGATCCCATTTAGTATCTACAGGTAAATTATAAATATATTTATGATACTCCGAATCATACACAAATTTACTTTTATCTAATTTTATTTTTACTATAGCTTTAACGTTCCTAATATTCTTAAACTCATAGTCAGAAATAAAATTAGTCTCACCTACACCAACAGTATAAGTTTTAGTTGAACTATATATAATAACGGGAGTTTCCTGTAAGTTAATATAATTTGAAGGAAAATCCAAAGTAATAGCAGTATTAGGTTGATGTGCCATTACATTAAAATTTTCTGTAGATTCAACAATTTTAACTTCTAAAGTATAATAGTTACCATACACTGAATTATTAAAATCTGAAATCATATCAATTAAAATATTTCCATCACCTAAGGTATAGCTATAAGCATTGTTTAATTCTTCAGTTAACTTTAAATCTGAACCTACATATTTAATGACAACATAACTAAGATCCAATGCTGAATCATAACTTAAAGTTGCAACTATCGCATTATAACTATGCCCTACCAATTTAGATGTAAGTACGGCAAACCCCATATCTATTTCACATTTTGTTCCAGTAGTTATACGTTTACAGTAAATAGAACCTGGATAATTCTCACCCAGGTATACTGACAGCTCACTTAATAATTTAGATAGGTGCATATCATATATCATTACCTGAGAATCCACAAATAAATCCGTAGGTAAATGACTTAAATCACCGTATATATTTTCATAATAATTCTCATCATCTGGGTTCAAAGATACTCGAGTTAAACTCGTCGGACCTTTGACAGCAACACCCATTACATATATGCTACCATCTATTTCTGTTAATTTAGTCATTATTAACTCCTCACTTCCATATCAATAGAATTAACAATATCTAATACTTCGGAAGTAACTCGTTGAGTCCGAACATAATAAACCAAACTCAAGTAATCAACCCCAGATTCATCTAACTTAGCACCTTCATTAACCGCATAAAAAAACATGCGTTCAGCTATATCCTTAGAAACAAAATGCGAAACTGCATCAAGCATTTCTTGAACAATAACCATGTCCTTCACAATAGATATGGAGTTCTTGCCGTACACATCAAACTTTAAAAAATTGTCATATCTATAGACATGGTCAGTGGAGCGGTACTCCCCTGTAATGGGATCCTTGACCTCCCTGACTATGCCGTGAATATTCCAATTTTTACGAGGACCAAATGGGACAGAATCTAAAGACATCGGTTCTCTGTTAGTTAATCCAACAGATATTAGTATATTATTTTTAAGTAAAGTGTCTATGTTTTCATCATTAATAAGTATATCATTAGCCGAATTAACAAGCAAGAATTTACGAGCACCATTTTCAAGTGACTCATTTATATTTGCAATCAACTGACCAATGTAAACAACAACCGCATCAATATCTCCTGTACGTCCCATTTAATCCTCCATTATTAACTATTCGATTCAATAAATGATCTTGACTTAGCTACCTCAAGCTTAACTGAATCAATGTACGACTTAAATTCAGACTTGAAGTAATTGTCAATCATCATATCGAAATAATCTTGTCCCGTAATGGTTTTAATTTCATCCGTTTCAGGATCTCTAACTTCAACTTCAGTGTCCACATAGAATACAAAAGCCTTTCTCATTCTACGAGACGAACCATTAACAGGGGCATCCCACTCAAACCCGCCTTCCTTAATATATCGCTCATTCTTAAACATAATCAAATAATTAATATACGCAGCAACATATACATTAGACGTTTTACATGTAAGAAATTCCATAACACATCTCCTATTTCTTTTTTTTTAAAAACTAACACTCAATATCCCAACATATTATAGCACATTAATTACATTACCCATGTTTCATTTCATCCTCCCTTTGTTATGAATTTTACATTATCAGATCCTACAATAACATCAGATCCAACATAAACCTCACGGTCAAATGTCGCATCAGTTAATGTAAAATCTATAAAGGTAACATTTTCCTGTAAAGATAACTCTACAATATCGGCAACCTTATATATTCCAGAAACACGATATCTATCACCACGCTGTTCCAAAGAACAAATAAAATCGCCTTCATTGTAATCCCTATTCGGAAAATATTTAGATGAAACAAATAGATGATCTTTAGTTCGATCAACACCAATGGATGTAGAGACATTCGCTATGATGTTAGAATCGATATTAGATCTTCTATTTGCCATCCTACCTTTAACTAATTCAAAGTCATATACATTCTTATCTAATTTAATATCATCACTTGCAACATTAAAATACCTTTTAAAAAACTTCAAATACAAATACTTGTTAGTAAACTGAGTACCAATAAAATCCAACACACCCTCAAGTGAGTTTCCTGATAACCTACTATAACTTACCTTAGGATTAAGAACATCCAAATATGATTTAGCCACTATCCATCTCCTACTTGAACATATTAGATCGAGGATCCATACAAAATCTCCGTCGAGCGTAATTATATCCATAAGTTTGGCTACTTTTAATAGCGTCATCATATAGTTCAGACCCTAAGCCTTCACGTTTAAGAATGTCCATACATCCCGAAGTAGAATTTTCAACTGCAAAATCAAATGTACCTATATTTTGTTTCTCATATTCAACAGATAAATCTCCTAAGGAAAGTCTCTTGATGCCTGATAATGCATACGGAGAACTACTTAACTTAGTACGAAGGACACATTCTATATATTTGTATACTACATCTTTCGATACTTTAAAAAGGAAACTTAGTAAACCTCTAATATACAATTCATATAAGTTGATAGATATGATTGACGCTATAACACTACTGTCCAAATCGATATTCATCATACTTACTGAATATAGATCAATTATTCCCATTTTAACCATAAACACAAACACATAGTCTGTATCAAGACTAAGCCCATCAGAGAAATCTATTGAGTCTTTTCTAAGGTACACTCTCAATAGCGTATTATCAGGAAACTCTAAAGGATCATCTAAATTAAAAGATAATTCGATTGTGTCAGAATCAACACTGACTCCCAAAACATAGGTCAAAGCATCTGTTTCCCAACTACAATCAATAATTACCTTAGGTTCATAGATAGAGTTTACAACTGAGTCGAACTTAATTTTGATTACATCAAGTTTACTGTTTACTTTTAAATCATAAGGCGACACTCCTATTACTTTTACTGATGTTTTAGTATCAGCAGAATTAGTGGTGCTCCCATCATCAATAGACACTGGTGACTCTATAATTGTAGCGGAGATCTCACTGTCGTCTTCGTAGTGGGGATCCACCACCACGTCAACATCACTATCAACTATAGTAGCATCAGCTATCGTTTTGAAAGATAGGATATAATCAGATGCCAGCTCTTCTGAATTAACACTGACTAATCCTGCTTTTATTATTAATCTATAATTGGTTTCATAATTTAACTCACCAACTTCTGGTTTAATTATAATCTTATCAGAGGAAGCTGCATCTTTAGTTAACGATAGTCCATATTTAATATTATTGTCAATATCTATTAAAGTAAAATATTCATTAGTTAAAAATAAGTCATCAACTTCATCTGAAAAACTTAACCACAATTCAGAATCAATAGCAAGAGTTAAATATCCAGATAAAGGATAACTGTCAACTACCGTTAATGCCATTTAGTTTCCTCCAATATAATCACAAATTACACATCAAATACCATACCAACTGAGGCTTTAGATGTATTGCTACCCTTTAATGCCTTATTGATTTCTTTCTTCAAATATCTAACTACGTGCTTTCTACTTTTATCACCTTTTTCAATTTCCATAGAAAGCAAAGAATCTAAAATAGCAACAAAATCAGAATTAGATCTGATGCCATCAATATAAATCTCCAATTTAGTTTTACTCAATTTAGATGCGTGTTTTAATTCCACATCTGAAATTGACAACGATGCAATTTCACTTGTCTCAGCTTTCACTGCATTGGACACTTTTTCAATAATTTCTTTTTTATTTTCTATTTTACCATTATCGGCATTTTGATCTTCCTTAACTGTTTTTTTCACAGTCTCAACCGTAATGGGAGT